>WBZT01000172.1_pt1 | contig 54988 bp, 45 predicted proteins | sample 5204241 | NCBI WGS metagenome assembly WBZT01 (sample SAMN12344358, study PRJNA552823) | activated sludge metagenome | biome: Activated sludge suspended growth; feature: Nitrification reactor; material: Wastewater; isolation source: activated sludge from nitrification reactor of wastewater... | reverse complement strand
CCTTCAATCCCGCAACAAACATTAAAATTTCTGTTCCAAAATCAGAGTTTGTTAGGCTATCAGTATATGACGTTACGTGCAAAGAAGTTGCGGTTCTTGTTGATGAAAAACTTAGCGCCGGGGTTTACAATGTTGATTTCAACGCGTCACACCTTTCCAGCGGTGTATATTTTTACAGGCTTACAAGCGGCAGCTTTACCGAAGTAAAGAAAATGATGCTGGTAAAATAACGTTTCCCCCAAGGCCGGCATTAATAAAGGCGGGTTTATTCCCGCCTTTTGTTTATTTTTCAGGCTCTGAAATTTTTTCAAGAAGCCATTCTCTGCTGTTCAGTATTTTAGTTTTGCGGATATCATTTCTTATATCTTCAGCTTCGTTATTACCGGCAAGCACAATCTTTTTCAGAAATTCAATAAACATCAAATGTGATTTCCCTATTACCTCGTTTTTAACTGCGTTATTTAGTATCATCTGTTTGTATGTATCCAGCAGGGCGAGAAGGTTCTCATGCGAACCTGTTTCGTAATATATTTTTGATGTTATGTTTTTTGCATCAAGTTTAAAGATGATTTGTTTCTGCTCGATTTTACCCGTGAATAAAAGCGATTCATCATATTTTTTCTGTTTGAACTTAATTAATGCCATACTGAAATTATAAAGGTTCTCCCTGTACTCGGGTTCCAGCTTATCGAGGTACTCTTTCAAAAAATTCTCAGCCCAGGGTATTTCATTAAAATATATGCCGTTGGAAATTATAGCTTTGAAAAGCTTGTTAGAAAATACCGGCTTTTTGATGTTGTTGAAATAGTGGTTATTTTTCAGAATAGTTATATATACATCCCTGAACTCCTTTCGAAACTGAATATTGCCTTCGGAAATTTGTTTCAGGCAGATATTTACCAGTGATATGTTAAGGGTTGTTTTAAGATACAGGCTGACTTCGTTATAATATTTCTCCCGCAGGTTTTTTAACTTATAATAATACTTTATATCACCGGTACTATCAGCGGCATAGTTATAATACTTAGCCAGCAAGTCTATAGCCTCAAGTTCATGAGAGTTTTCTATGATCTCAATTATCTTCGGGAAATCAATAACATTCGATATCTCATCAATCAGGAAGTTATCAGACTTCTTAACAAATTTCCTGTTCAAAAACATAATGTTCTTGTTTGTAAGAGTATGGTTTATGAAATTTAGGATATAAAACCTGTACATAGTATCCAGCATGCCCGGGATCAGGTGGCGCTTATCCGTCAAAGTATAATGTTCAAGTATCTCCTTTGCGATAGAAGCGGCTGATTGAAAGCTTGTTGCGGAAACATATTTTTCAGGTTTGGTTAACCCCGTTGAGTCAATGATCTTTTCCGCTTCTTTAAATAATTTTCTGCCGGTCAATTCTCTGATCAGCATTGAGGGACGTTCCGGCAAGTTCTTCAGCTGAAGATAGATAAGAAATTCTTCCGAAAGTCCGTACAACCCTGAAAGTATTGTATTAATAACAGTTTCTTTATACGGCTTGCCGATGAAGATTTTTTTGTAGAGGTTTTCCTTTGTCAGCTTTGCGGAATCAAACTCCGGTGCGTACTTTTTTAATTCCTTTAACAAAGGCATATAATTTCTTCCTTTGTTAAAGTATGGTGAGGCTACGAATTTCTCCAGTTCTTTCCATTCTTCTTTGGAAAACGTTCTAAACAGGCGGATCAGTTTAATATCTTTCATAAAAATCCCGTTTAAAGTGTAAGCATCAAAAATAGGGAAATCAGCTTGAAATTGCAACTTTTTAACTTTTGCACTCTACTAATCCGTTTAAAACCGAAGAAAACTTTCTTTGCTGTGCACGTACATTATGTAGTAATTTCGCAGTGTTGAAGCTAATCAATGCACGCTCAAATAAGAAAACTTCAAAAATCTAAAATATCATGAATAAATTAATAATTATCATTTTTTTCATCATCTCTACCGTATCAGTATTTTCGCAATGGCAGACCGAAAGCAGGTTTACCAATAACACAGATAGTTCGCTTTGTTCAGCAAACAACATTGCCATTTCAGGCCAGAACATTCACGTAGTTTGGTATGATAAAACCGGTTCCGCTTACTACCAGGTTTGGTATAAAGGCTCTACAAACGGCGGTCAGTCTTGGAGTGAAAATAGATTGATTTCCACAGCCGGAACATTAACCAACAGGAAACCAACAATATCTGTTTCCGGGCAGGTTGTTCATATTGTATGGGAATCAAATAAAGATGGCAATTATGAAATTTATTACAGAAGGTCACCCGATAACGGAATAAGCTGGGGCGCAGCAATAAGATTAACGAATAATACAGGATCATCAACTTACCCGGTAATTGCCAGTTCAGGCAATAATGTTCATATTGTTTGGAATGATGACAGGGATATACCGCCGCAGGGCACGGTTTATACAAAGCGTTCAATAGATGGCGGTTTAAGTTGGGGCAGTGATATAAGGCTGACAGTTTTGAGTTCGGATGGCTGGGTTTCTTCAGCCTCAATAGCAATTTCAGGCGAGGCCATTCATGTAGCTTTCAGCGCTGATATAGTTGGCTTTAATGCTGAAATATATTATATGCGTTCACCTGATAACGGCTTAAGCTGGGGGAGTTTTATGCGTTTAACCAACGCAACATCAGATTCTTTTTGCCCATCAATAACCGTGTCTGACTCAACACTGCACATAGCTTGGCAGGATAACAGGACCGGAAACTATGAAATATATTACAAAAGATCATACGATCTTGGGTTAAATTGGGGTTCCGACCTGAAGATGACAAACAATACAGCGCCATCAAATCTTCCTTGTATTATTTCTTCAGGTCATACAGTTCATCTTGTATGGCAGGAATCTAGAGACGGCAACCCGGAAATTTACTATAATCGTTCGACCAATAGAGGAGTAACATGGATTCCTGATGTACGTTTAACGAATAACCCATGGTTTTCATCAAGTCCCTCGGCCGCTGTTCTGGATTCTGCGGTTTTTATTGTTTGGCATGATAACCGCGACGGCAATTACGAGGTCTATATCAAAAAAAATCCGACAGGCAATCCCATAGGCATTCAGCAGACATCAACAGAAGTTCCTTCAGGTTTTGAGTTAAGCCAAAATTATCCTAATCCCTTCAATCCCGCAACAAACATTAAAATTTCTGTTCCAAAATCAGAGTTTGTTAGGCTATCAGTATATGACGTTACGGGCAAAGAAGTTGCAGCCCTTGTTAAGGAAAAACTTAGCGCCGGTGTTTACAATGTAGATTTCAACGCCTCTGAGCTTTCCAGCGGTGTATATTTTTACAGGCTTACAAGCGGCAGCTTTACAGATGTAAAGAAAATGACACTGGTAAAATGACGTTTCCCCAAAGGCCGGTATTAATAAAGGCGGGTTTATTCCCGCCTTTTGTTGTTAATATCTTGTTTAAAAATAGAAGCAGAAAATGCGGATATAGTGATATAAACAGTACTTTTTCCATTTTACGCCCGCAATTTCTGTTTAAAAATCGGTCCATCTTTCTTTGCAGAATCATTCACCGCTCGGTATTTTAGCAGTGTTGAACATAAAAAATTTACAATTTTGAAAGAAGAATTCTAAACTATATAAAAGGAAAAACTGAAATGAAAAAAACTATCTTCGCAATCCTGTTTCTTGTTGTCTTAGGGTCCACCGTATTTTCCCAGGGCACTTTAGAGCCCGGTAATTTGTATGTTGAATTCCGCAATGAGACCATGGGCGGAACTGTTGATACTATTAAGCTGTACAAAAAGGACCAGCAGATAAAACTCTACCGAACGGGCAAGTACGGGTCATTTATGACGCTGCTTGATTTCAATTTGAACCACCAGGTTGATATTGCGATCGATAAAGGAAAAGTAGCAAGCAGATATACATCCATTAACTATGCTACTGTTCGCGGTGTGTGGCATATTTATTACAACGGGTTTACCGAAAGCGCCGATATTTACAAATTACTCCCGGCTAAACAAACAGTATGCGGAAAACAGTGTGATGTGTATGAATCAGTTAAGAAAAATGCAGATGGCAGCGTGATACAATACTTTATGTTCGGGAAGATGATGCTTAAATCTGTTAAGCCGGGCAATACCATGGAAGCTGTTGTGTGTGATGAGAATCCCGTTTTTGCAGAGGGTGAGTTTGATATTCCCGCCGATGTTTCATGGCTGTATGACCAGGCACGGTAACTACGCAGATTCACCCCGCATGATCTTTAACAATGAAAAACCCCGCAAGTATTCTGCGGGGTTTTTGGGAGTATGAAAATGAAGCGAACTAAAAACTTAATGAGCTTTTGTGTTATTTCACGAGGATCATTCTTTTTGTTTCCTTGAAATCCGGTGTTTCCAAAGTATAGAAATACACGCCGCTTGAAAGCTCTGATGCGTTGAAATCAACCGTGTAGTTTCCAACAATGACTCTCTGGTTAACAAGTGTCTTAACAAGCTGTCCCTTTACATCATAAACTTTGATAGCAACATTGCCATCTTTGGGAACGGAGAACTTTATGGTTGTTGAAGGATTGAACGGATTCGGATAGTTCTGGCTGAGCTCAAATCTTGAAGGAGTTAAGCCGCCATTATTGTTAACTTCGGTTATAACAGGAAATCCAACGATAGAAACTGTTGTTGCAACATTGAACGGTGCTCCGTTGCCGCTGGCCGGGTGCTGAACATTGATAAAAAACGAGTTGAAATCCGGTGTAAAAAATCCGCCGGTCGCTTCGCTGCCTTTAGGGAAGATCGCAAAACGTTTGAGATCATTAACTGTTGGATTCGGTGTACTCAAATTAAGCGCATACACTTCGCATATCCATGCTGAGGAAGATGTGATAAATGATGGAAGCCTTCCCCTTGTTGAAGCAATAAGATCTTCCTGCAGATAAATTACATTCCTGGCTTTATCGATCGCAATATTATCTACGCTGGCAAAATTTGTTTTACCGTCTGATGATGTACCGCCCTCAACAACTACACTCATGCCGAGAGTTAACGGATCGAATTTAAGCAGCCTGCCGTAGGGATCGTCGTATTTGTTTGATCCAACGCTTCTGGGAAGCAAATGGTTTGCAACAACTCCGCCATTTGTTATAGCTGCCGTAAGGTTAGTAGAATCTGCACCCGTTTCTGCAATGTATATCATGCCGTTTGCGTCCATATCGATATCTTCAAGCCTTATGAATATTGTTGCGCCGAGCCTCTGGGCAACATCGCGGGCATTGTTGAGTGAATCCCTGTTCATTGGCATTGGCAGCCATGTTCCGGTTGAGCCGAATTGCTTGTATGCGAAGAGCTGCCCGGCCGAGTAATCACCGAAATTATTTGCTACAAATTTGAAGAAACAGCCGCCCGAGTTATCATCGGTTAAGTAGACTGTTCTGCCATCGGGCATTACAAGCGCTGCTTCATGTGAGAATCTTCCCATTTGGAAGGATTTTCTTATGGCGGTATCACCCTGAACATTACACTCAACCATCCATCCGTAATTCATATATTTCGGATATCCGCCAAAGTCGCTGGTATCTCTTACACCTGCGCCATTATTGTATAATGCCAGGTTGTTCGCCGGGGGGAATTCCTCTGCGGTAAGAATGTTTCCATTAGCAAGTATTGCGCTGCCGCCTGCACAGTTGCTCAATGTACCGCCAAGATGGCTAAAACCCATGTGCTTGAACGGTCCCGAGGGATACCAGTTATTCCCAACCCTTGTAACCTGGAACGTGCTGGCGCCGCCGCCATCACCGAGAAATGAATTAGAATCGGAAGTTTCATGGTTTATGAACAGCCAGCCGTTTGTTGATGAGCCGTTGTTTGGTATATACATGATGTAATCATGATTACCCCTTGCCGGCCTGTTAAGGTTTGTTCCCACCAGAACATTCTGGTTTTGCTGGAAAACTATAGAATACTGAAACCCGTTCGGAAGCAAAAGATACGGTGTGGTAAAGTTTGTATCAATCGCTGTGAACGGGTAGCTTTGAGCCATCGACGCGCCCGCCGCCATGAACACAAGCAGTAAAGAAAGAATGAATTTTTTCATAGAAATTATTCGCGGTTAAATTAATATATGTTTGTTATTGAAATTTTCAGTGGAGTAACAAAAATAACCGCGGTGCGTTAGTATGTGATTAGAGGAATCTTAACAGTGGATTTGTATTGTATTAGGGATTCTAACATCAGCTAACAACACTTTAACCAACCGAATAGAATCTTAACCAAGTCGTGCTGTTATAAAACCGGGAGGATTAAAAGAAAGAGTAAACAAGGATAAATAGTCCCGATAGCATCATAAGGCCATCCAGGAAAAAATAAAACCAAAGCTCAGAGCGTGTTTGAACACTGCAGCCGTAAACAAACGCAGCAGCCAATACAGGCAGAAGCAAAAAAATCAGGGGAATCAGTGGAATGCTGCTGTATAAACCCAGTGCGGATAAAAAGGAGACCACCAAGCTGAAAAAATAAAGTTTCCGGATTCCGGGCCGCTCTAAAAAAGTGATAAGGCTTTTTATTCCGCCTGCTGAATCCGACTCGCGGTCGCGCAGATCGAACAGGATACAGATGGCGAACAGAAAGAAGAACCTGCTGCAGATAAACAGGAAGTGCGGGAGCTCCCACGTGGTGCCGGATACCATGAGCGGCAGGTAAACCGTAACGAGAGTCCACATTGCGGCGAGATAAATTGTCTTTCCGAAAAAATACTTCCTGAAGTAACGGAACGGCAAGACGGGAAGCTTGCCGGATGAATACAAAAACGTAAGCACAACAAGCGGCAGCAAGCCGCTCCAAAACGGTTTAAGCTCAAGGAAGAAATACACGGAAAGAATAAAACCCGCTCCGAAAAGCAGCAGCAGAAAATTGCGGCGGGAACAGCTCCACTCTTCACGCGGAGAGAGAACATTGTGTGCGGAGGGGAGCGCCCAGTGCATTGAATAGCTGCACAAAGTGCCGGAGGCAATGAACGCAAGCAGCCGGAAGTTCAGCGGAAGACTGAAATAAAGGAATGTTTGAACAGACATTATTGCTGCGCAAACAACTATGAAGATGTTTGAAAATACCAGCAGCCTGAGAATATTAATAGTATAGCCGCCTGCGGCATAGAGTTTCCGCCCGGAATCTGCTTTTTGAAACATTGCCATTCTGATTGAAGATGCGTGTTATGGATGAAGTGCGTTATTTTGTTTTTATGTGTGAATCTTCAATTCAGCCCATACTTGATTATTTTCACTTTCTCTTCGGTAATCAAAGAGCTGCCTATCATACCCGTTTCTTCAAAAACATCTTTCAGCTTATCGATGTTCTCATCGGTATCGGCAATTTCGATCACAATGGGCAGATCGCTTGAGAGCTCCATCAGGTCGCTTGTGTGTATGAGGCTTGCCTTACCAAAGCCGGTTATTCCCCTCAGGACAGTTATGCCGGCATATTCATGCTCTCTTAAATAATTCGTTAAATATTTGTAGAGGTTTTTTCCTTCATATTTATCGCTTTCACCGATAAATATTCTCAGCAGTGTTCCGGTAGATTCTTTTTGCATATTCTACAATCCCGCCGTTGGGGACCCGTTAAATGTGCAGCAAAAAAATGGAAAACTTGCTTGATCTTCATTTCCCCCTGAAAGGGGGATTATAGGGGGTAGCAGCCATACCCCCGGATCTAAAAGCAAACACTTCTTGACTCAATTCTGGAAACAAATACATATAGTATTACTACTATATATAACAGATAATTTTAAAATTCTGTTTCCTGCAGGCTAGCGCGCTATCAAAACAGCAAGCTCTTTGCCTGCGTAAACAGCGGCTATGCACAGAATAACATTCAGGGCAATGTTAAGGGCGAACAGCATCATCTGGTTCAGCTCCATCAGCCTGAAAGATTCATATGCAAAAGCTGACATTGTTGTAAACCCGCCAAGCATTCCTATGGTTATGAAATCGCGCATTTCGGGAGAGATATTCCTTCCAAGCGAAACAGAATAGATAATGAATCCAAGGATGAAGCTGCCAATGATATTTACAGCCAGTGTACCGAAAGGGAATGAAGGCAGCAGGTTATTAATATAGCGCGATAGAAGAAAGCGTGAAACCGCTCCTATAAATCCCCCTGCGCCTATATATATTATCTGAAGCATGAGTAAAAATAGCGAATTCAATGTGTAATTTAAAGGAAACAATCATAACCGGGCCACGTTAAGAACATGGGATATAAATCTTCCATAGAGATGACCGGGGTCATTTTAACCGCTGACATACTGCGTTATTTTTGTAATGAAAGGAGGGCTTAAAACCATGTACCTTCTTCATAAAATAGATAACTGGTCAGAAAAGCATCATCCGCTCTGGCTGGATTTTTTCCGTGTAATTCTCGGTGCAGTATTGATCTGGCAGGCGCTTTATTTCATCACAAACAAGGCGGCCGTTGTGCGTATAGTTGATCAGTACGGTTTCGGATTCTACACCATGACTGCTGCCCACGCTATTATTGGCATTCATTTGGTTGGCGGCGTATTGATATTTGCGGGACTGCTCACCAGGTTCGCTGCGGCAATACAACTGCCCGTGTTGGTATGCAATATTATTTTTGTTATTGCGCCAAACGGATTCATGTCTATCAGATCAGAGGCCGAGCTCACCATGATAGTGTTTGCCCTGTGCCTGCTGTTCCTGTTCGAGGGTTCAGGACATTTTTCAGTTGACTACTACCTGAAAACGCACGAGCAGTAAACAATAAACTATGTGTGAAAATACCGGGAGCTTAGTATGTGCCCCGTGACTTTGCTGCTTTCCATAATTCCGGTTATATGCTGATGGAAAATGGCTGCCGCGGGGCTTTTTGTTTTCCTAACTTTTGATTCTTCAGCACCTAATATTCACTTATAATAAATAGAATTGATTCACTCCCGCATAATCCTTAAACTTGCAAAACAATTATTCCAGCCAATGAAAAAATTTGCTCTAGTCTTTTTTGCTGCTTTATTTCTGAGTGTTAATATTTATTCGCAGTGTTCCGATGCCGGGGTTTGTGTTATTGGAAAGCACCAGGTGAACGAGTTTGTCCGTACAAAAAGCAGTATATATTTCGGGTATGTTTACGGTTCCAGCGGCAAGGATGCGGACCTGAACGGCAGCCTTAATAATATCAGTTATGGTTCGTTTAAGCTTGAAGCTGATCTTGATCTTGGCAGCGGATTCCGCGCGAACGGCTCAATTCCCTACACTTTTATTTCCGGCCCGCTTGGCGAGAATAACGGTATCGGCGATCTGGAAGCGGTGTTCTCAAAACAGTTCACTATAAAGAAAAAGAACTATCTGACTTTTTTTCTTGGGGGAAAATTTTCTACAGGCAAGGTTAACTCAACCGACTCACTTCCGCAGCGTTATATGTCGGGCTTAGGAACCAACGACCTGATAGTCGGCGCGCAATATACCCGCGAAAATTATTACTTCGCTGTTGGCTATCAAAAACCATTCGGCAGAAGCGCTAACACGGTTACGCGGCTGAAAAGAGGTGATGATGTTTTTTTCCGCGCGGGATTTTTCGAGCAGTTCAATAAAGTAGGGGTTAAAGCGGAGATCCTCACCGTGCTGCGCCTGCAGCGCTCAAGTGTGCTGGCAGCGGGTCCCCCGCCGGAAACATTTGTAGAAGTAAGCGGAAGCAACGAAACGCAGGTAAATATGGTGGCATCGGCAACATTCAGTCCGGCGAATCAATTTTCAATTACAGGCACCGCAGCAATACCATTTCTAAAAAGGAATTACAATTTTGACGGGCTGAAACGAACGCTAACATTATCAGTTTCGTTATCGTACAATTTTTAGCAATACTATTTATTTTTTAAAACAAAAAGCAGACACCAAGGCTCTAAGACTCTAAGATGATATTTTTTCTTTGTGCCTTTGAGTCTTTGTGTCGGTCTTTGGCTCTAATCTTTAACACCATCTACAGGAGTATTTATTTTTGTAATTCTTTTAGTTCAAAAAACGTTATATATTATAGCAAATAATATAGATATATGAAGGAAACAGAAGTTCTTTTTGTGGTAGAAGAGTCTAACGAAGGCGGTTATGAAGCCAGGGCGCTAAAGCACTCTATCTTTACAGAAGCTGAAGACATGGACTCTCTAAAAGCCAATATAGTTGATGCAGTGAAATGTCATTTCGATGAAGCGGATCTCCCGGCTGTTGTAAGACTTCATTTTGTAAGAGATGAATTGATTACAGTATGAGAATTCCACGGGACCTGGATGCAGCTAAGTTTATCAAACTACTTGCTGCGATAGGCTATGTTGAAACGCGTCAAACCGGAAGTCACATAAGATTGACAAGGAAAACAATTGAGTCAGAGCATCACATTACAATTCCAAACCATGATCCCATAAAACTGGGGACTTTAAATAGGATTCTGAACGATATTTCGCTAAATCTAAAAATCCATAAAAACGACCTCTTAAAAAAACTGTTTGAGTGAAACAAAGAATCATAGTTGTGACAATGAGAATATTTTTAACAATGATCTTCTTCTTGCTTATCTTTTCATGCTCGAAGCAGGAAGTGAAAAGTAATCATACCGCAAACAACAACGCAACCGATTCCATCCAACAGAAAAAATTTACCCTCACCACAAACCAGCAGAAAGTACTTGACGGCGCAAAGAAATGCCTTGAGACGAAATTCAGCTATGACATGACCATGGGTTACTATGTGTGCACATATAAAGATGGCGAGAACACCGGCTCACGGGTCTTCCCCGGCGGCGATGTTGCGCCTGATATGGGCGTGTGTACCGATGTGATAGTCCGCGCGCTGCGCTGGGGCGGGGTTTGCGATCTGCAGGAAGAAGTTTACAATGACCTGAAATCAAGCTGGAGCGATTACCCGATGTCACGCTGGCAGGCAAAAAAGCCGGACCCGAATATCGACCAGCGGCGTGTGCCCGTGTTAATGGTGTGGTTCGCAAAATACTGGCAGGAAATTTCCGCGGAAGATTACCAGCCCGGCGATATTGTTGCATGGGATATGAACGGTGACGGCTGGGGCGACCATATTGGAATAGTTTCGGATAAATCTTCCGAAGGGGAGGGAGCGGCAAGATTAATGCTGATACATAACTTCCCCGATCCAGGCTATGTTGCCGAAGAAGATGTTCTGCATGAATGGGAAATTATAGGGCACTATAGAGTGAAGTAGGTGAGTGGTTGAGTAGGTGAGTAGTTGAGTAGGTGAGTAGTGAAGTGGTGGAATATAGAGTTGTGCAAAGAGTGAAGTGGAATAGTGTAAAGCTTTTGAATAAATGTTTGGTATAGCAAAAAGCAATTAATATTGAGTATAATTTTCGTGATTCATCCCTTATATTTGTATAACTTATCTGTACAAACATGAAAAACCTGCTTACAGTTTTTACCGCCCTGCTTCTTTCTTCTATTTCATTAATATCTCAATGGGAGCAAAGCTCTGCCGGGATGAATGGCGGACAAGTTTTCTCGCTTTTTGTAAAAGACAACATTATATTTGCCGGCACATATAATTATACAACACGTGTGGCCAATGTATATATTACAACAAACTATGGATATAGCTGGAAGTTTTCCGATTTGCAAAACGTAGAGGTTAACTGCTTTACAGCTAAAGACAATATTATTTTTGCAGGTACAGAAAACAAAGGAATTTATTTTTCAACCAATAACGGACTGAATTGGGGTGGCACATCACTGAATAATCAGTCTATATATGGGATGGCAGTTGCAGGCGGGTATGTAATTGCCGGCGGCGGAGGAATCTTATCCTCAAGCGATAACGGAATGAGCTGGAACCTGGTTAACAATAAATTTAACATAAGAGAATTAAAAGCCAACGGAGAAGTTTTATATGCCGGTGATGGCGACGGAGTTTATGTTTCGCATGACTACGGCGTAAACTGGGATCACCCTTTAATAATAAATCTGCCGGTAGAAGCATTAAGCTATTCAGGAAATGTTATTTACGCAGGTAGCTACAACGGCATTTATCGTTCAACCAATTCCGGATTGAACTGGAGTTTCGCGGGAGTCTGGGGGTATATGATACCTTCAATGATTGCGAAAGAAAATTATGTTTTTACAGGTACAAGTGGATATGGGGTCTACAGGTCGACAAATTATGGCCAGCTCTATTCATTTGCTCCAACTTCATTAACGAATGGTTCTGCCTATGGTTTTGGTATGATCGGAGATACAGTTTTTGCCGGGCTCTCAGGTGAAGGTGTATTCCGTTCAACAAATTACGGCGTAAACTGGATAAAAACCGAACTGCACAACATTCAGGCGTTATCTCTGGCAAAGAGCGGAAATGGTCTCTTTACAGGGACGAATCATTATGGGATTTACTATTCTTCAAATAATGGTGCTAACTGGCTCTATAACACGATGCTCTATGAAGAAATAAACACATTTCTGAATGTTGGAACGGATCTATATGCAGGAACAAGTGACGGTTTATACTACACTTCTAATAATGGCTTGAATTGGGCAAGGAAATCCGGTTCAGGTAGCGACGTGTTATCAGTCGCAAACGCGGACAATATGTACATTGCCACATCAGGCGGCATATTGCGCTCTTCCAACAATGGCAATAACTGGGTGAATATTGGCTTTGCAGATGTTAAAACCAGCGCAATTTTAGCTAAAGATAACTATGTTTATGCAGGCTGCGGATTATACCCGACGGGTTACAGCGGATTTGTTTATTCAACCAATAACGGAAACTCATTCCATAATTCATCACTTAACCACTCTGTAAAATGTTTGCTCTTAACCGGAAATTACATTTATGCCGGCACAGATAGCGCGGGCATTTTCCGCTCCGGCGATAGCGGCATAACCTGGAGCGCAATGGGTATCAATAATACTGATATAAATTGCATTATAGACGTGAATAACTACCTGGTTTGCGGAACCGGGAGGGGTGTATATTATTCAAGCAATTTCGGAAACGACTGGAATTATCTTAACAACGGACTTGATAGCCAGAGAGTACTATCTTTGATGATATCCGGAAACTATCTGTTTGCGGGCACAGAAGCCAATGCGGTCTGGAAGCTTGATGTTTCGGAAATTATTGGTATCACAAGTATATCCGGAACTATTCCGACGCAATATAGATTGCGTCAGAATTACCCCAATCCTTTTAACCCGGTTACAACGTTAGTTTTCGAGGTTCCGGCAAACACAAATAATGAAAAGGTTACTCTGGAAGTTTATGATGCTGCGGGAAAATTAATTCAAACTATACTGGATCAAGAAATTGCACCCGGTGCATACTCCGTGAACATCGATCTCAGTAGATCTGCAAGCGGGGTTTACTTCTCCGTGTTGAGGTCAGGCAACTTTTACGAATCTGTAAAAATGGTGCTTGTTAAATAGGTGAGGAGTAGAGTAGTGAAGTGGTGAAATAGTGAGATAGTGAAATGGTGAGATGGCGAAATAGTGAGATAGTAGAATCATTTTGTTAACCTTTACGTCTAAAGTTGATTCGGGGATTATTTTTATTGGCGGTGGTATTTTATATTTGCTGCCAATGGTTTATTTTGCATGATGATATTTATTTATGGCAGATAAACCTACAGAGCAGTCGCTAACCAAAGGCATTGTATCGGCATTAACGGGATTATTCTTCCTCTCGCTGGTTGCGGTATGCGTTAAGCTTGCAGGCCAAACCGGCGCGAAGCTGGGGTGGATAGTTTTCATGCAGTATGTAGCGGCATTTTCGCTGAGCCTGCTATTAAGCGCTAAGGATAAGTTCCGCAACATGCGCTCTGATAAGCTTCCGCTGGAAATACTTCGCGGCGCGTCAGGGGTGATATCGTTCCTTTGCTTCGCTGCGGCCATGACGGAAATCCCGATGGTTGACGCATCTCTGCTGCAGAACACCGCGCCGATATTTATTCCAATTATCGGTCTGGTATGGCTGAAGGATGTGGTTGAAAAGCGGATATGGCTTGGCATAGTGATAGGCTTCATAGGCATTGTGCTGATAATAAAACCCGATAGCAGCGTGTTCAAGCCGGGCGATCTCATCGGACTTGCCTCCGGGGTGCTGCTTGCGATAAGTTATGTTGCAATGCGTATCATAACCCGCTCGGATGGATTCAAAACTATATTATTTTATTTTTCCCTTACTGCTATGATTCTTTCGCTGCCGCTGGGAATAATATACTGGTCGAATCCCCCAATAGAAGGCTGGCTGTACTCGCTAGCAGGCGGTGTGCTGCTGGTGGCGTATTTAAATATGCAGCAGTATTCATATAAACACACCGAGGCTTCGAAGCTGAGTCCGTTTAACTATTTTGTGGTAATTTACATCGGCTTAATGGATTGGTGGCTCTTCGGCCATGTTCCCGATCTGCTCACAATAATCGGTATAGCCATAGTAAGCATCGGCGGAATAATAGCAATTCTCCATCACGAGAAGGATAAGAAGGAATTGAAGCACGGAGTACTGCATTAATTCAAATAGCAAATAGCAAATAGCAATAAGCAAAACAGAAGCAGACACAAAGACACAAAGTGACAAAGTCACAAAGAAAAGCGAATTGATTTTTATATTTCGGTTATTCAAGGGGTCTTTTGAATACCCATAGCATATTATCGGTAGTTCCGGGTCTATAAGCGTTGTGGCTTTGGGGAACTATAGAAATTAATTCCCAGCCATCTTTACCCATATTATTCAAAGATTCTTCTGTCCAGCAGGTAAATTTTAATTCTTTACGTTTTCCCTGCAAATGTTGCATACCGGTAAGCTCCCCGGTATATATGTAATCAGTAAAGAATTTATATTCCCATTTTTTAGGCATGATAATTGTTAGCTTTAGTTAATAGTAGATCTAATATCTTTGTGTTTCATTCACATCTAAAAAGCATTTAATATGCATGTCATCACCAAAATAGTTTCTTCCGCCGCATTGAGAACCACTTATTGCCAGACCGAACGATTTCTTACCAGGGATTTTGATTTCGTAGTCACAATATAATTCAGATTGTTTTATGGTTTCTTCATCACAAGTTCCCAAAATCTTTTTTGTAAATTCTTTTTTACTAAATAATGAATGTAAATTATAATCTTTAAAATTTATACACGATGCTGCCCAAATTTCAAATCTGTTATATCCAGTTTCTGACCCAATAAATCTTAACAGCAAAATTGCTTCAGTATTATTCCTTTTTTTAGTTGGTACTATTAATGGTTGATTAGGGTCTCCAAACTCAGCATTTCTCTCGAAACCTTTGCTAAATTTGACATCATACACACCATTTGAAACAGTAAATAAAGGCTTAAATATTTCAAGATATCTCCAATCCATATATTTGCCATCAGTATTTTCATCAGGCAGAAGCATGTAAATGAGATCATACAACTCTATAGATTCACCTTTTTGATATTTTTTTGCATTAGTAATAGGCAGCGGATAAACAGGTGACGTTTCTGATCCGATAGTTTTGTTGGTATCGAGAGAATTGTTATTGTTGCTATCCCTTTTTGAACAACCTAAAGCAACAAATAGAAGCAACAAGAGACCTAGTGTAGTTTTCATTTTGAATTAGTTTAATTTTTTAACATAATAATAATTTCACAATAGCCACCCTTGCTGCTATATTTGTCCAGCCACGTGTTTGACATCCATTCCTGTGAATCGTAATGTATAGACATAAGGAACAATCTTTTACCGGGAAAGCTGACTTCATATAAGTTTTCACCAATGCCTTTACGACAGTCCCAGTCTTGTTTTAGTAACTTAGAGGAAAAATTCTGTTTATTTAACATTGAATCAATGGAAATGTATTTTTGGCAATCTAATTTGTTGCCGATTTCCTTATAGCGAATTCCAATAAAAACCCGATCCCATTTTAAACTATCGTTGTGATTATCTTTTGAAAAAACTTTCCATGTGTTAATTGTATCCGGTGAACCATTGAGCATTATATTTATTAATCTTTCGTCTCCAGTTTTCTTTGCTAGATTTGATTTATAGACTAGGCTAAGGTCAATATATGGCTCTTTTGAATTTGAATCAGGGAGCAGCAAACTAATGAAATCATAAAGAGCAACATGTTCCCCTTCTTTATAAACCTTAATATCGTTCTTCTTGTCACCCACTAGATTCTGTTCTTTATCCTGCTTTGAGCAGCCAATAAGCAAACCCAGAAGTACAACGATTAATGTTAGTTTTTTCATGGCTATTTTATTAAGATCATTTTTCTGGTTTCTGTATATTCACCTGCTGCTATTTTATAATAATACACCCCGCTAGGATGACTTGCAGCGTTCCAATCAACCTTAAATGAGCCGGGCGATAACTGCTGGTTTATAAGTGTTTCAATTTCCTGGCCGATTGAGTTAAATACTGCCAGCTTTACCAACCCCCTTTTTTTAACATTAAAATTAATATTTGTAACGGGGTTAAAGGGATTTGGGTAGTTTTGTGAAAGTGAAAATTGTTTTGGAACTTCTGATGAAATGGGTTGAATACCGATTAGCTCAGAAAGCGGTCTGCGGTAAACGGCGCCAGTTTGGTAAACCATTGCAAAGGCATGGGTGCTATTACAGGTAATTTCATCAATACCTATATTTGCAGGTAAGCCGGCAGAAATATCTGACCAGTTTGTGCCGTTATTTGTTGATAAATAGATCTTACTATTATTGGTAGCAACGAAAATATTTGAATTAGTCACCGATAGTGCCCACAAACTGGTATTAGTCCACGAAGGATTTAAGTTCTCCCAGGTTGTTCCATTGTTACTGGAAGACCAAACACCTCCCTTAGTGGCGATATACAACTTGTTATTTGCAAACCTTATTTCGTCCACATCTTTGGAATTACCAGCCAGATTCCCATTTATCCTTGTCCACGATGTTCCGCCCAAAAAAGAAACATATACTCCTTCAAAATCAGCGGAATATACAAAGCTATTATCTATTACTATTCCGCCCTCGCCCCATGGTTCAGTTCCACCATCCATAATTATCCAGTTTGTACCCAGATTAGTTGTATAATACACATATGTACCGTTTGATGCCAAAACATATTGATTGGCCGCAGCAACAGAGTAAACTCTTGTAAAAGAAGCGCTATATTCACGGATCCAATTCTCGCCGTAATTCAAAGAAAAATATAATCCACTGCCATCATTGCCGCTCCACAATTTTCCTTCTGAATATGTAAAGTCGTAAATTTTGCGGTAAGTATTGAATCCATTGTTTATTGTTATCCAAGTGTTTCCATTGTTCGTGGTTTTGTAAGCTCCAAAATCAGTGCCGGCATACAAAGTATCGCCGACACAGTATAATGTGTTACCATAAGCAGTACCGGTTCCGGCAGTTAGCTGCCATTGTGAAAAGAGACTTACATTTAAGATGATCAGCATAGAAACAGATATTATTGCTTTCATTTTTTTATGATTTAATTATTAAATTTTCTGATTGGAATGATGTATACGCCCTTGCTCACACAAGCCATAGGCATTGCGAATTCAGCGATAACTAAATATCCATTCTTGATAGCATAATTATAGTCTGCAAAACTGGTACCGCTTCTGATCTGAGGAATTGATTCAATATCCGGATCGGGTGTTGCATAATCTGATTCAGTTCGGAAATATTTCAGTACGGCATTGTTGAATTCTTTCGTACCAATGTTTTCAACGCCAAGATCGAAGTTGGTCATGACTTTTCCGTTTTTCAAATCGGCGTTTACAGTGTAGGCATTTCCCACAATACCGCAGGAAGTGCCTGTCCCGGCAAACATTCCTCCAGCCTTCTGAACTATAGATAGATATTTGTCATCTAAAGTAACAACTTCAAAGCTGATGTTAATATCAACTTCCTCCTGCCAAACACTCAAAAATTTAGCTATGTTATTTTCAATGGCAGTATTGACTTCACTTTCCAGACTTTTATTATTAGGTATGGTAACTCTAGGGAAAGTACCGCCAAATGTTAAGTTTCTCTTTTTATCGTTTACATCTTTTAGATATGCCGTTTCAATGGTAATATTTCCGCTGCCAACTTCATTCGGGGTTACTTCTGAATTATTGTTGTTGTTTACACTTTCTTCTTCTTTTTTCTTTCCGTCATCAACCGGGTATTCGCTTTTGGAGACGGGATGCACAACAACAAGGCTGGAATAGTTATGATACTTTAAATTATCGCTAAGTTTTTTACGGCATTTTACCTGTGCTTTCTTCCATCCGTCTTTAAGTCCCGGCGCTTCGCTGCGGGGTACTTTTATCTTGCCTGTGACATTCTTTACTGTTACGGTGAAGGTTTCGTTGTCGGCGTCATATTTGCTTAGGTTATCTATCTTTAAAACGGTATCGCGTTCGGATTCAGCTATCTTTCTTTCCTTTTCTTCCTGTTCTTTGGTTTTCAGCTCTTCCACTTCCTGCTGTTTCACAAACTGCTGTGCTTCCAGCTTTTCACGGTATCTATCCTCTATTTCCTGTTTTTTCATCCTACCAATTTCAAGCCTGCTGTTATATTCTTCGGTGGTTTCAAACTCGCCTTTAGGCATGAAGTATTCTATATTCACTGCGTTTATTTCCGCGTTTTTTTCCTCCTGTATAGAGGCATTGATCCCGATCTTTGCGTCAAACTCGGCTGTGTAGAGCTTTAGCTCGGGAAGAAAAGACTCGGTGTTCCACAATTTTATTTTTTCATCCTTGCCTCCGCTTGCAATGTAACGGCCGTCGGGAGAGAATATTACTGTTATTACATCACCCTGGTGACCCTTGAGTGTTTTGATGTGTTTTCCTTTTGATACATCCCACACTTTTACGGTTTCATCATCACTGGCGCTTGCTGCAAATTTGCTGTCAGGTGAGAACACCGCATCGTTCACATCATTATCATGCCCGTTCATAGTTTTGATCGATTTGCCGGTGGTAATATTCCATACTTTGACCTCTTCATCCATACTTGCGCTGATGAGGTAATTGCCGTCAGAAGAGAACTCAAGCCCATACACGTTTTTATCGTGGCCGGTGAAATCTCTCCTGAAATCATTCGTAATGAATGAATAGATATTAATGTGCCCATTGGGCAGCCCGGTGGCAAGGAATTTTGAATCACGTGTAAATGTGCTCATGAAGTAATTGGTTCGGTATGACTCCATAACATTATCACCGAAGAGTTTCAGCAGCGCCTTACGGTCTTCTTCCAGTACCTTAAGTGTTTTTAAGAGTCTGTAAGATGAGCCATCATATATATCCACAAGGAAATGATATTTTTGAAACTCATACTTCTGGCCGTCTTTATAATAATAGTGATCCGTTTTGTAAAAAGAGTTTACGGCAATGTAGTTCCCGTCCGGTGAAAAGGATATATTATAGGTGTTTGGCCTTTTTTCAAACCTTGCGGTTATGTAACCTGTTTCCATATCGGTTAGAAATGCGCTTCCTATTGAAGTTACCCCATAAACATTTCCTGTGCCTGAGTAACTTACAGAAGTAATGTTATCTCCGAAAGTAACCGTATTCAAAAGGTCTCCGGTTTCGGAATTCCAAACTTTTACACTACCATCAGAGCTTCCGCTAAGCAACTTTTTCGCATCCGGCGAAAAGGTAATGCAGTTTATATTGCCTGTGTGACCCGATAGGGTCTTCACATCCTGGGTGTATATTCTTATGGTTGCTGCAAGAAAAACAATCAGCCAAAGAATAGATCTGTATAAGTTGTATTTCATTTTCTGCCTCCTGAAAATGTTAGTTCAATTTTCCCCAATGCAAAAAGGGATACCCCATAGTTTACCTATGAGAGTATCCCTCTATTTAACGCGCTGGTGCAAATATATAGGTTTTGATTTTTCATTGCAACTTTTAATTTCTGCTGACTTTAGTTTCGGATACATATACAAGCGAACCTGTTTCATTGTCATACGCTTCAAATACACAGTTGTATGATCCCTTATCGCCGGCTGTGGTTTTGAACATCACACCGTGCTGACCGGCAGAGATAGTGCCATCAACAAGCATTTTCTTTTCGCCTGAAGCCGGATCAACTACATAAAGTATCGTATAGCAGTCATTTTGCAGTTTGAATTTGATATTAATGCATTCTGATGAGCTTTCCGAAGCTGCCTGATAGAGTGAATAATCAAGGTTACCCGGAGTGCTTTGCGTAAAATCTGACGCATTTGCAGCAAATATATTTGCGAAAAAAACCGTTGCTGCGATCGTTTTTGCCATTTTTGAGTTTTTCATTTTTGTTCTGTTTTTAGATTATTAAATTTATTGTTATCTTGCATTTCCAAAACTGTTACAAAGATATATCCCGGAATCAAGCTGCACAAAGAGAAATAATTGATGGTTTCACGCTCCCCGGTTGGGTTTGGTAAGACCATAATTCTTGTTTTTTGCTCAAATTCACAATATTTCTTAATTCAACATTCATCTTGCCGGTATGCTGAAAAATACTGTTATATCTATTTTGAGATCATTTAGCAGGGAGGAAATCATCAAATTTGATGACTTTCTGAAGTCGCCCTATTTCAATAAAAAGAGGCCTGTTCAGAACCTTTTTGCGGAAATAAAGAAATACTACCCTGGCCTGGATTCTTCAGAGCTTGAAAAAGATAAGGTGTGGAAGAAGCTTTACCACGGGAAAGAATATAATTACGGCGTAATGAAGAACCTTATTCACGACCTTACAAAGCTTGCCGAGCAGTTTATTACACAGGAGGAGTACAGGCAGAACGAGATACAGGAATTTGCAAACCTTTATAAAGCTATCGCTAACAGGAACCTAAAAAATGTTCTGGATAACAAGGAAAAAAATGTGGAAAAGATCTCTTCTGATTCAAACCTGAACAAGATCACAATACCCATAGAAGAGTATTATCATCTCATCACTAAGATTCTTGAAGCAAAATTGTGGAACACACATTTTCATGAATTGAAGGTTTCATCAGCTTTAGACCGGCACTTAGCTGAAGATAATTTCATTGCAGGTATGCTTATTCACCTCATTATTATTAATTATACAGAATATGAATTTTCTCTGGATGTTAAGAATAAGACGAATAACGATAATCCATCATCAATAATACTTAATGCATTATCAGACAATGATTTTGAATATATACTTGAATCGGTCAAAAATCGGTCAGAAACAAAGCACATTATTCTGAAGTGTTACATACTTGCTTACAAGGCCTATAGAAGCACAGGAAGAACGGAGGACGTGATAAATCTGAAGGATTTTTTTTATGCAAATTCCACTATTCTGCCGCAACTTGCTATAAGGGATATGGACGTTATGTTATTGAATACAATTAGCTTAATGAAAGATTTCTCTGCGGATAAAGACAAAATGTTGTTGGATGTTTATAAATTTAAGAATGCAAACGGTCTTATAGTAGATAAAAATAAGCAGCTTAACAGCCTTCAATTCATCCCGTGGCTGGTGATTTTTCTCGAAGAACAACAGCCCGAAGAATTACGTCGATTTATCGACACTTATTCGAAATATCTAATAGAGAGCGATAAAGCTGATTCGCTGCTTGTAGCAGAATCTATATATTGCATATTGAAAGAAGACTTTTTTTCCGCACTCAGGAATCTCTCCAAGGTTAAGTTCGATGCCTTTGTACTCAAAAATTTTGTAAAGAAGCTCACACTCCTAATAAATTATGAAATGCATGATTACGAGTCTTTTCTTCAGTCCTGCGATGCACACAATCATTTTATGAGCTACGCAGAAAAAGAGAATAAGATAGATAGACAGGATAATATTCAGAGAGCTAAGGTCCTTGCGAACTCAATTCATAAATTATTTCAATTGAAAGATGACCCAGCTAGGGAAAGATTGAAATCTATGGAGCTTGAACTTGGAAACTTGAAAATGGATTTCAAAAAATGGTTCTTCCGAAAGATTGAGGAGCTTAAGAATCCCCTCAAGTAACAAGTCGTTTCCTACGCGCGTGTCACAAAATTCATTACATACTTTTCAATGTTAGCGCTATACTTTGGCTCATCGTGAATACGTTATTATTGCAGTACAGTGATCACAATTACGGCAATCTTTATATCGCTGCTTTAATAATGAAATATTTACATTTCACGTTTATCATATTGTTATTTCTCATATCTATTCAACCTGCATTTTCAGCAGGTAAGGTAACAGCAGTAGAGAGAAGCTCTATTATAGAGCTTGAAAACAGGCTCGCTGAAAAGGAGAATGAGATAAACGAGCTGAAACAAGAACTGGCAAATGAAAGATCACAAAACAGCAACAATGCGGGTTTTCTATCAGCGGGATTCAGCAGCAGCCCGGCCGCACTTATCTATATGTTACTGTTTTCTATAGCAGTTGGGGTGATTTCTACAATGGTAGTAAAGCGCAGGACGCATTCACTCTGCCATTGCCTGAATCGCCGAAAAAAGCTGCTGAAAAAGCAAAAAATGCTAGAAAAACAGGTAGTTTCGTGAAATATATAGCCTAACACGTGTTTGCTCCAAAGTTTTGTTCAAAATGAGGAATTAATTGCTTTTTGCTTGGTGATTCAGTGACTTACGGCAAACCCCGCCCCTTGCTTCCAATCTAAAAAACCGCTATATTTGTGTGATAATTAATGTTTATGAATGGTAATGACGCTCGCAAAAGCGTCTTTTTTGTTCTATAGACCCTGCCTAACAGAGTTTACATTAATTGCTGAAGGAAAATCATGTTCTTAAACATTGCTTTTATGATGAGTTCCTTCGCTTTTTCCCGCTGAAGCGGGATTTCGTTCAGGATAAAAATTAAACAATATAATATTATGAGGCTTAGCAAATGAAATCTGAGATAGTTGATTCCTTTTCACAAATGGTGAAGGATAAAAAAATCGATAGAGACCTTCTTGAAAGTATAATCAAGGAAGTCTTCGGGATGATGATCAAAAAGAAATACGGACAGAATGCGAACTTCGATGTTATTGTGAATATGGATAAGGGTGATATAGAAATGTATCTTACCAAGGCAGTTGTTGAAACGGTTAACGATCCCGAAACAGAGATCACAGTCGAAGAGGCAAATGAACGCTCAGGTGAAGAGCTTGAAGTTGGAGATGATTATTCTGAAGTTCTTGATTATGTCACCTTCGGCAGAAGGCATATTGTTAACCTTAAGCAGAACCTGAACCAGAAGATACGCGAAGTTGAAAAGGAAATTATCTACAATGATTATAAAGACCTTGTCGGCGAAATAGTTGTTGGCGAGATATACCAGATAAAGCCGCACAGCATACTGCTTATTCACAACGGGCATGAGATACAGTTCCCCAAGGGCGAGCAGATACAGCGCGAGCGTTACAAAAAAGGCGAGTCAATAAGGGTTTACGTTAAGGAAGTTTCAAAAAAATCTTCCGGGCCGCCCTCGATCGTGGTATCACGCTCGGCTGATGAGTTCTTAAAGAAATTGTTTGAGCTTGAAATTCCCGAAATATATGATGGTGTTATCGAGATCAAAGGCGTTGCGCGCGAACCCGGCGAAAGAGCAAAGGTTGCCGTTTATTCATACGATGACAGGATAGATGCAGTAGGCGCATGTGTTGGTATGAAGGGTATCAGGATTCACTCAATAGTTCGCGAGCTGGCAAACGAAAATATCGATGTAATCAACTACAGTGATGATATCGGGCTTTACATTGCGCGCGCGCTTGCACCGGCAAAGCTTAAGGATATATATCTTGATAAAGCCAATAAGGTTGCCAAGATCATAGCGGATGAAGACCAGATCTCGCTGGTAATCGGCAAGAACGGCCAGAACATAAAGCTTGCAAGCAAGCTTACTGAATATGAAATTGATGTAGAACGCAACAGCGGAAGACCGAAGGATATTGAAGAAGCCCTGGAGCGCGAGCTTGGCAGGGAAGCCGAAGAAGCTGAGGATGAAGAGATAGATGAAGCGGAGGATTCAGCAGAAGATGAGGACGAAAACATTCCAACCCTGCCGAAGGATATGAAAGATGATGCTGATGAAGATGAAGAAGATGGTGAAAAGGTAGAAGATGATGACGACGAAGACGAAGACGGGGAAGAAGAAGCTTCTGATGAGGAAGCTGTAAAAGAGGAAAAGAAATAAGCGATAAAGACTGTAAGCCGTAAGTTTGAGGATTGCAGTCACACCCGGAAGCAAAAATAAATCAATAAGGTAAAATAAATTTAATGCCCGAAACAAACAAAGGTTCAAAAGGAATACAGATCTCGAAGATTGCCAAAGAAGTCAACAGGCAATCCGGTGAAATACTTGAATATCTCAAGCGTATAGGCGTTGAGGTAGGCGGTGTTATGTCTAAGGTTGATGAGAGTGTTTATCAAAAAGTTCTCGGGCATTTTAAGAGCGATCTTGAAGAAGCCGAAAAGCATAAACAGAAGCTCATCGAGTTCAAGAAAAAGCATAAAGGCATAGAAATATCCGAAATTGAGGAAGAGCTTAAAAAAGAGCGCGACCGGAAGCTTAAGGAAGAAGAAGAGAAGCAGAAGAAAAGAGATGACGAAGATAAGGTAAAAAATGACCGCGAGTCCCAGCTCCAAAAGGACCTTGAAGAAAAACGCAGGCTCATTAAGGAAAAAGAAGAAGAGCTTATAAGGCAGAAGCAGAAGGAAGAAGAAGATAAAAAACGCGCCGAAGAAGAAGCGCTGAAGCCTAAAACGGTTGAAGCCGCAAAAGATAAGACAGCTAAAGATAAAACAGCAAAAGAAGTAACCGAAACAGATAAGAAACCGGTAGAGCCGGCTAAGCCTGTTGTTGAAAAAGAAAAGCCTACACCTACTATCAAACAGCCGGAAATAAAGCTTTCCGACCGTACAAGTATTCCGGGGCCCAAACCGCCGGTTATCACAACATTTAAACCTGAAAGCTACGGCAAAAAGCCGGGGGATAAATCCAAACCGGGAGATAAATCCAAAGGCGGTTACCAGGGCAAAAAACCGGGTGGCGGCTACCAGGGCAGGAAAACAGGCGGCACCTTTGAACGTGTTACTATTAAAGATGATTTCCGGAAGAATAAAAAACCGGTTCCGGGCCAGAAGCCTTTTGTAAAGAAACCGTTTGTTTCCCGTGAAGATGAAAAGAAGAAGGATGAGAAGCCGCGCGATAACAAAACAACGCCGCCAAGCGTTGATACAACGGAAAAGAAGCGCGATGCTGATAAGAATTTAAAATCGAAGAAGCAGAAGTACCAGGATGGTGCAGAGGCTAAGAAAAAGAAAAAATTAGCGGATGAAGAGGTAACGGCGGAAATTGAAGAGGCCATCCGTGAAACCATGGCGAAGATGGACGAATCAGGTTCATCGACTGCAAGGCAGCAGCTTAGAAGAAGGAAAAAGAAAGAGCGTTTGGAACAGGAGCTCAAAGAAGCAGAAGAGATCCTGGCAAGGAAAAATATTATACAGGCCACGGAGTTTGTTTCAACATCCGAGCTTGCAACCCTGATGGAAATAGAAGTAAGCCAGCTTATACAGAAATGTTTTGAGCTTGGCATGATGGTAACCATCAACCAAAGGCTTGATAAAGATCTTATCACCCTGCTGGCGGATGAGTTCGGGTTCAAAGTGGAATTCCAGAAGGAATACGCAGTAGACTCGCTTGCTGATACTGAAGATGATACCGAAAACGAGGTTCACCGCCCGCCCGTGGTTACAATCATGGGTCACGTTGATCATGGTAAAACCTCGCTACTTGACTACATGCGCAAAACAAGCGTGGTAACAGGCGAAGCAGGCGGTATTACTCAGCATATTGGCGCTTACCAGGTGAAGCTTGAAGACGGCAGGCTTGTGACATTCCTCGATACGCCGGGTCATGAAGCTTTTACCGCTATGAGGGCACGCGGCGCGCAGATAACCGATATCGTTGTGCTCGTGGTTGCCGCTGATGACAGCGTTATGCCGCAGACAATTGAGGCTATTAACCACGCGCTTGCTGCAAATGTGCCGATAGTAGTTGCGATAAATAAAATTGATAAGCCGAACGCAGATCCCAATAAGATCAAAACACAGCTATCCGAAAAAGGAGTTCTAGTTGAAGAGTGGGGCGGCAAATACCAGTCAGTTGAAATTTCTGCCAAGGCGGGAACCAACATTGACCAGCTTCTTGAAAAAATACTTGTTGAAGCGGAAGTGCTTGACCTGAAGGCTAACCCCGACAGGAACGCAAGGGGCGCTATTGTTGAAGCAAAGCTTGATAAGGGCAAAGGTATCACTTCAACTGTTCTTGTGCAAAAAGGTACTTTAAGAACCGGCGACTCGTTCGTTGCAGGAAACTACAACGGCAGGGTTAAAGCTATGTTTGATGAGCGAGGCAATAAAGTGGATTCAGCCAAGCCTTCAACACCGGTGCAGGTGCTGGGCTTCGACGGAATGCCGCAGGCTGGCGACGTGATGGTGGTTATGGATAGCGAACGCGATGCCCGTGAAATTGCGCTCAAGAGGCAGCAGCTTAAACGCGAGCAGGATTTCAGGCAGGTTAGATTTATTACACTTGATGATATTTCCAAGCAGATCAAAGAAGGCAAACAGGTCGATCTTAACGTTATCATCAAAGGTGATGTGGACGGATCAGTTGAAGCGCTTTCTGATTCACTGCTGAAGCTTGGAACCAGCGAAGTTAAGGTAAGCATTATCCATAAAGCTATCGGCGAAATTACCGAGTACGATGTACTGCTTGCAGCGGCATCAAGCGCTATTATTGTTGGATTCGGCGTAAGGCCGAACCTCAAGGCACGTAAGCTTGCCGAAGCAGAAAAAGTGGATATCAGGCTGCACAACATTATTTACGATGTGATCAATGAGATCAAGCTTGCCCTCGAGGGTCTGCTTGAACCGGAAAAATCAGAAGAAGTACTCGCAACAGTTGAGGTCAGGGAAACATTCAAGGTGCCGAAGATCGGCACAGTTGCCGGATGTTATGTGCTTGACGGCAAGGTTGTTAGGAATAATAAAGTCAGGCTGCTGAGAGATGGTTTTGTTGTGTTCGATGGCAGCATAAATGCGCTTAAGAGATTCAAAGATGATGTAAGAGAAGTTGAACAGGGATTTGAGTGCGGTATGAGCCTGGAAAACTTCAATGATATTAAAGTTGGCGATATTATAGAGTCATACACTATAGTTGAGACCAAGAGAAAGCTGGAGCAGAAGAGGGATTAACAGCGTTAACCATGCGGCAGGAATTTCCAGCCGTGTTCATTAGCAGCGATCCCGGGGATATTATGTCAATAAGAACAGAAAAAGTAGCAGAAGAAATTAAACATCAGCTTGCGGCTATATTAACGCGTGATCTTGCAGAGCTGAAGCTTGGGCTGGTAACGGTAACACGCGTAAGAATAAGCCGTGACCTTAAAAACGCAAAAGCGTATTTAAGCTTTATCGGCAATAAAGAGCCGGCAGATGTGTGCGTTGAAAAAGTTAACAACAGGAAGAAACAGATAAGGATGCATCTTGGCAAGAACATGCATCTGAAATTTGTGCCGGAAATAGATTTCTATTTTGATGATACTATTGAATACGCCAGCCATATAGATGAGATAATAAAAGAGATACATAAGGAAGATGAGCCTGCTGCCGGCGATAGTGAAAATATAGCTAACGGCACAAATCCCGAAAGCGATGACAGGTAACATTTCCTTCTGGGAAATGCCCTGGGAAGAGCGGCATATAACGGCGAACAAAGAGGGGCTTACTCTGTTGTTCGATAAGCCGAAAGAATACACAAGCGCAAGGATAGTAAATATTGTTAAAAAATTCCTTGATGTGAACAAAGCGGGTCACTCCGGTACGCTGGATCCTAAAGCCTCGGGGCTGATGATAGTTTGCACAGGGAAAAAGACTAAAACGCTTAACGAGCTGCTTGGATGTGACAAAGAATATGAAGGTATAATAGTGATTGGCTCTAAGACTAAGAGCTATGATACCGAAACAGAAGTATATGATGAGTGCGATGTTTCGCACATTACGCGAAGCGATATTGATTCCGCAGTGCAGGAACTGACCGGAGAAATCAGCCAGGTGCCGCCGATGTTTTCGGCTGTTAAGCACAAAGGCCGCCCGCTTTACAAGATGGCAAGGAAGGGACAGGAAATTGAGATCAAGCCAAGGATAGTGAATGTGAAGGAGTTTGAGATCACATCTGTTGAAGGCTGCGAAATAGGTTTCCGTGTTCTTTGTACCAAGGGCACTTATATAAGGTCGCTGGCAAACGATCTGGGCGAGAAGCTTAAGACCGGGGCATACCTTAAAGAACTGAGGCGCACTAAGATCGGCAGCTTTGATGTAAAAGATGCACTGGATGTTGAAGAATTTATAGAAAAAAATAAAGCAGGCAGGGAACAACAGCAAGAGGTGAAGATTTAAGGATGAACGTATACAGCGATATTTCAGAGATAAAGCACGATGCTAATACAGTTGTAACTATTGGCACTTTTGACGGGCTTCATCTTGCACACAGGCAGATACTGGATAAAGTAACAGAAATAGCAAAGCAGAATAATTCGCGTTCTTTTATAGTAACATTTGAGCCGCACCCGCAGGAAGTTCTCAAAAATAAAACTCCCGATATAAGGCTGCTTACTGCGATCGATGAAAAGCTGAGGCTTTTCGAAAAAGCGGGAATAGAAAATGTGCTTGTTATAAAATTCACAGAAGAGTTTTCAAAAACTGATGCTAAGGAATTTTATCATAAGTATATTTTTGGCGGGATTGGCCTGAGCGATATTGTTATCGGCTACGACCACCTCTTCGGCCGCAACAGGGAAGGAAGCATCGAAACCCTGAAGGCGCTTGGCAGCGAACTTGGATTTAACATCCACCGCGTGGAGGAGATCGATATAGAAGGAAAACCGGTAAGTTCGACCCGCATCCGGGCTGCGCTTGCAGCAGGCGAGGTAGAAGAAGCAGCAAGGCTGCTGGGGTATGAATACGGCTTCGATGGTGTTGTGGTTGAAGGCGATAAAGTTGGCAGAACAATTGGCTATCCAACGGTGAACCTTGAAATGGTGAAAAAGAACAAGGTAATGCCCGCCGAAGGGATATATTGCGTAAGGGTTATCCACGATGGCAAAGAGTATTACGGCATGATGTACCATGGGTTCCGCCCAACTCTGAGCGAAGGCGTCAAGTGCGCACTGGAAGTGCATATTTTTGATTTCAGCAAAATGGTTTACGGCGAAAATATCACGATCAGCTTCCTTACCAGGCTGCGCGGAGATAAAAAGTTTGCTTCGAAAGAAGAACTTATAACGCAGATAGATAAGGATAAGGAAGAGTCGCTGGAGTATATTAGCGGTTTGAAAAAAAGGCAAAAGTGAAAAGGGATGTAAGGCAAAAGGCAAAAGTGAAAAGGAATGTAAGGCAAAAGGCAAAAGTGAAAAGGCAAAAATAAAGCAAAAGCAAAAGCAAAAGCAAAAGCAAAAGCAAAAGCAAAAGCAGAAACAAAATCAGAAGCTAAGTATAATAACAGAGAAAAAGAATAAGAAATAAATCAATAATAACTTTAAGGAGACAAAAATAAAGATGTTATCAAAAGAAGCGAAACAGGAGATCGTAACAAAGTACGGCGCCAATGCAAAGGATTCCGGAAAAACTGAAGTGCAGATCGCAATTTTAACAACCAGGATCAATTCACTTACCGAAAGCCATTTTAACACAAAGAAAAAAGACAATCATTCACGTCTTGGACTCTTAAAAATGGTTGGAAAAAGAAGAAGGCTCCTGAAATATCTTGAGAACAAAGATATCAACAGGTACAGGGCTATACTAAAAGAGCTCAACATAAGAAAATAATTTTAAGCTAACAGCTCTTTCGGGAGCTGTATATATTTTTTTCAGGGCTGTTTATATATTAATGGAAGTCACCCTGTTAAAACAGGGCGACGAAACAGTTTTCTCATGCATACACTTTTGCGCGCGGATATTGTTTCGTTATCCTGCTTGACCTCTGCATTGCAGGTATGCGGTATTTTCAGCATGCAGCAGCGCAGACTTAAAACAGAGTGGCTCCTTTCCAAACAGCTCTTAATTTAAAAGGAGACAAACTAAATTAAATGGTAACAACAAAACAAATGGAGCTTGGCGGCAGAACGCTGAAGCTTGAAACAGGCAAGCTTGCCAAACAGGCAAACGGCTCTGTTATGGTAACTTACGGTGATACAGTAGTACTGTGTACCGTGGTTGCCGCGGATGCACCCAAAGAGGGACAGGATTTTTTCCCCCTGCAGGTTGAGTTCCGCGAAAAAACCGCTGCGGTTGGAAAAATCCCCGGCGGATTCTTCAAACGCGAGGCAAGGCCAAGCGAAAAGGAAATTCTTTCAGCCAGGCTGATCGATAGGCCTATTCGCCCGCTTTTCCCTGAAGATTTTATGGTAGATACACAGGTAATCTGTACCGTGTATTCAAGCGACCAGGAAAATGATGCAGATGTTATCGCAGCCTGCGGTGCATCAGCAGCATTGATGTGCTCCAATATTCCTTTCGAAGGCCCGATCGCTGAAGTCAGGGTAGGCAGGGTGAACGGCGAGTTCGTTGTGAATCCAACACATACCCAGCTTAAAGATAGCGATATGGATATGGTTGTGGGCGGCACCGAGGACTCAATTGTAATGGTTGAAGGCGACAGCAAGGAAGCATCCGAAGCTGATATATTGAATGCTATTAAATTCGCCCATGAAAACATTAAGAAGATCTGCGCACTCCAGAAGGAAATGGCTGCAGAGCGCAATGTTGTTAAGAAAGAATTCATACCCGCCGAAAAGAACACAGCGTTAATTGATGAAGTAAAAGCTCTTGCTTCAAAGGTTATGGGCGAAATTCACAGGAGCGATGTAACCAAGGATGAAAGAAGCCAGAAATATAAAGAGCTGTATGAATCCATAACAGCAGCGCTTGCTGAAAAATATCCCGAGCAGGAAAAAGCTATCGCTAAATGCTTCGATGATATCCAGTATTACGATATGCGCGAGATGATACTTTCCGAAGGCAGAAGACTCGACGGAAGAAAAACCACCGAGATCAGGCCAATAACCTGCGAAGTTGGATATTTACCGCGCAACCACGGTTCGGCTTTATTCACACGCGGTGAAACACAGAGCTTAACCTCAATGACACTGGGTACAAAGTCAGACCAGCAGATAATTGACGGACTGCTTCCTGAAGAGAAAAAGCGTTTTATGCTGCATTATAACTTCCCGCCGTTCTCGACCGGTGAAACCGGAAGATACGGTTCAACCGGAAGGCGCGAAATTGGCCACGGCCATCTTGCAGAGCGTTCGCTCGAAGGAATGCTTCCTTCAGAAGAAGAATTCCCATACACCATCAGGATAGTATCCGATATTCTTGAATCAAACGGCTCATCATCAATGGCAACCGTTTGCGCAGGCACGCTTGCGCTTATGGATGGCGGCGTGAATATTAAGCGCCCCGTTGCCGGTATCGCAATGGGACTGATTAAAGAAGGCGACAGGGTTGCTGTTCTTTCTGATATCCTGGGGAATGAAGATTTCCTCGGCGATATGGATTTCAAGGTATGCGGAACAACTGAAGGCATAACCGGATTCCAGATGGATATAAAGATCAAAGGCGTTTCGTTTGAGATAATGGAAACCGCACTTGCACAGGCTAAAGAAGGCAGAATGCATATCCTTAACATAATGAAGGATGCAATTGCAGAGCCGAGAACCAAGATCTCAGACTACGCTCCGCATCTTTATACAATGAGCGTACCTGTTGATATGATAGGCGCAGTAATCGGACCCGGCGGCAAAAATATCCGCCACATTATCGAAATGTCCGGTGCTGAGATCAATATCGATGATGACGGAACAGTGGTAATTGCGGCGCTCTCGGGTGAATCCGCAAGCATAGCGCAATCAATGATAGCAAAAATAACTGAAGTGCCTGAAAAGGGAAAGACCTATGACGGCAAGGTTGTTAAAACTACCGACTTCGGCGCATTTGTAGAAATATTGCCGGGCAAAGAAGGCCTGCTGCATATTTCGCAGATCGATAAGAAGCGTGTTGCCAAGGTTGAAGATGTACTCAAACGCGGCGACAGGATATCAGTGAAGGTGCTTGAAATTGACAGCAAGACCGGCAAGGTATCACTTAGCCACAAGGCTGTTATGGAAGATGAAGAAAAAGCAGCCAAAGGCATCACAGAAGAAACGAAGACCGAAGAAAAACCGGCTTAATTCAAATAGTAAAAAGTAACTCTTTTCCGTTCCCAAGCTGGAGCTTGGGAACGAGGACTGAGAAAAGTAGTTTGAAAGCCTGTTCAGAAATGAGCAGGCTTTCTTTATTTACAAAGGAACTTAGATCAGGCCCTATATTCTAGCTCCCCTCCTTTGAAAACTGCGTTAGCAGTTTTAAGGAGGGGAAAGGATCAGTTGACGGCAGTCAGCTGGTGCTGGGGTGGTTTCATGTAGAATGCGGATTGCGGATTTCTGATTGCGGATTTAGATCATTGAGGTTGGGGTGGTTTGATTATGATCAGGAATGCATCATCAAGTCCTACCGATTGCCTAAATCTCGTTTAATTCAATTTCATTTCATTCATTACGAAAATAGAGGAGATGCATTCCCTACAGGATTCTGCCAATATATTATAACCAGTCATTTCCCCCTGGAAGGGGGAATACAAGGGGGTAGCTTTCAAAAACTATGAACTAACAGTTAGCCCAAAAGTACTATGACCAGTCAACTGATGTTGGGGTGGTTTCACGTTGAGTGCGGATTGCGGAATTCTGATTTCGGATTTAGATCATTGAGATTGGGGAGGTTTGGTTATGATCAGGAATGCATCTTGAAGTTTCACCGATTTCCCAAATCACGTTCAATCCAAATACATTTCATTCATAATAAATATAGCACAGATGCATTCCCTACAGAATTCTGCCAATACATTATAACCAGTCATTTCCCCCTGGAAGGGGGAATACAAGGGGGTAGCTTTCAAAAACTATGAACTAACGGTTAGCCCAAAATTACTATGACCAGTCAACTGGCGCCGGGATGGTTTCATGTTGAGGTCGGATTGCGAATTTAGATCATTGAGGTTGGGGAGGTTTGGTTATTCTTGGGAATGTATCTTCAAGCTCCACTGATTGTAAACATCAAACTCAATTTTAATTCACTTCATTCAATGCGAAAATAGCACAGATGCATTTCCTGCGTAATGCCGCTATCGCATGATCCGCCATAACCGTAACTCTGTAAATTTGTATTTTATTTCATTTATTTTCATTAATTTAGACTACACTAATTGAGGGTTTATGGAAATCAAAAAACTACTACTTGCCGCAATTGGTTTAACGTTCACACTTACTGTAAATGCACAGATCATAAACAGCTGGGGAATTAAGGGGGGTATCAATTCTACCCGCTATTCCGAATGGTATGCTTCGGATTCTACCCTGCAGAGATTATACACCAAGGCTCCCGTCAGCCGAATACTTGTGAACATTGCCTTTTTTGCGGAGGGACTGCGTATAAAATATCTCAGTACTGTGTTTGAGGCTGCGTATAATCCCAAGGGAGTTTCTTTTTCTTATCCAGCCCGGGATGGGAACGGCAATGTAATGTGGGAGCAGGAAACAGATAACCGCACCGGATACCTTACGCTTGCTCTTAACGAAAAAGCAAGGATCAATTTTAAGAAACTGATTTTTTATGTTTACGGCGGACCCAGGGCGGATCTGCAGATAAACAGCAATTCCGACATTAATTTCGAGCCAACTTACAGAAAATTTAATACAACGATATTCGGGCTGTCATGCGGGGCGGGAATTGAATTTACCGGCAAGACTTTTAAAGGAATTACTGAATTCCAGTACGAACCTGATCTTTCCTATACCCTTAACGATGCATATGGAAAAGTTAAAAAAAATACCTGGATGTTCAGGCTAGGAGTTGGGGTATATGACAAAAAATAATATGCTGCTGCGGCTTCTTCCTCTTGCCGCAATCGGGGCTTTAGTCTGCTTATCATCCTGCTGGTTCCTTGACCCTGCCAGCGAACTGTTCCGTATCCAGATAGATAGTTCGTTTGCGCCATCTTCCGTAACTTACGATCACGATTCGGTTACGCTGAAGCTTTGGGGCAAAATAGGTGATGACACATGCCACTCATTTTCGCACTTCCAGGTTTACCAGGATTCATCTAATTTAGATCTGACGGCATGGGGGTTTTTCAATCCCGCGTACAGGAAGTTCTGCCCGGAGGCAGACGTTCAGCTTGCAGGGAAAGAATATAAGATCTGGCCATTAAAGCGCGGAACTTTTGCGATCACTATTCGCCAGCCGGACGGCACTTTCTTTAAAAGATTTATCCAGGTAAACTGAGCTTTTCATATTCAGGAAAAGTTTGTTCTATTCTATCAGCCCCGAATTTCGGGGCTTTTTTGTTTTATATAAACCCTATATTTGCAGATAAATTATATCAGCAAAATGAACTTTTCATATCTCGATCTGGTAATTGTGGTATTGTATCTTGGCGGCATAACCGCCTATGGTATCATAAAAGGCGGTAAACAGAAGTCTGCCCGCGACTATTTTGTGAGCGATAAGGCTATTCCATGGTGGGCGGTATGTTTTGCCATAGTTGCAACAGAAACCAGCGCGCTAACTTTCATCAGCGTACCGGGTGTTGCATATGTTGGCAATCTGAACTTTCTGCAGATAGCTATTGGCTACATACTGGGGAGGATAGTTGTCAGCTGGTTCATGCTCCCAAAGTACTACGAAGGCGAGCTTCTGACGGCCTACGCATATCTCGGGAAAAGGTTCGGCGCAAAAACAAAAAACACCGCATCAACAGTTTTTATGGTTACACGTGTATTTGCTGATGGTGTAAGGCTCTATGCAACGGCAATTCCGCTGGCGCTGCTTCTGAAAGGCTGGAATCTATTCCCAACAGCGCCTGATTGGCAGATATATACATATTCAATAATTATTATAGCTGTAATTACGCTTGCTTATACTTATTTAGGCGGCGTTAGGGCTGTAATATGGACAGATGTGATCCAGATGTTCATTTACATCGGCGGCGGTTTGCTTGCTGTTTACGTGCTTAGCGGCAAAATGACAATGGGATTCGGCGAAGCTATCACCCAGCTCAGCGCGCAGGGAAAGCTAAACTTCTTCGATCTTTCATTTGATTTTTCCAAACCCTATACTTTACTGGCCAGTGTTCTGGGCGGCGGCTTCCTTTCAATGGCTTCCCACGGCACTGACCAGCTCATAGTGCAAAGATTGTTAACCACCGATTCACTTAAATCATCGCAAAAGGCGCTCATCACCAGCGGGTTTATTGTGTTTCTGCAATTCGCTCTTTTCCTTTTTGTAGGTTCATTGCTTTTTGTTTTCTTCAACGGCGAAGTGATGAAGTCTGATGAGGTGTTCCCTAAGTTCATTATTAACTATATGCCAAGCGGTATATCCGGAATAATTATTGCGGGTTTGCTTGCGGCGGCGATGTCAACGCTCTCGGGATCTATCTCTGCGCTGTCATCAACACTGGTTGAAGATATTTACAAGCCTTATTTCGGTAAGACAAAAACAGATGTCCAGCTTCTTAAGGTATCGAAAGTTATTGCGCTGCTTTGGTGCGGCATACTTGTGCTTTCAGCATTCCTGTTTATGAATTCATCGCAGGCTGTAGTTGTTCTGGGGTTATCTATTGCGTCATTCACATACGGCGGCTTGCTGGGTACATTCCTGCTCGGAGTATTTTTCAAACGCATAAGCCAGGTACCCGCCATTGTTGGATTCTTGTGCGGAATAACCGGAATGATATTCATAATATACTTCACCAAGATCGCATGGACCTGGTACACTATAATAGGTGTTATGATCACTATTTCGGTTGCGGCATTAGTTTCACAATTCATAAAGCACGAGCCTTCTAAATCCGCTTAAACATATTTCTTCATTAAGGTTTTTTCTCTTGAGCAGACAATTTTTTGCCTGCTCTCTTTATTTTTGGCATGGGCAAATTCCCTCAACCCTCTTAAATTAATTATTAACCGTTATTTACAATATACCCAATAAATGCATTGCTCGCCTTTTGTTAAACATATTCACCGGATAATTTCAAATAATTTCATGACATTTAACTTTTTGTTTCATAGGGAAAACGTCTTTTACACTGTAGTTTTGCCATAATTCTGCGTTATACCGGTAAAAAACGAGTTAAACTGTCAATTCTTCAGCATACAATTCAGAAGTTCTCTCTTTGTTTCTCCCTGCATCCAAAACCTATATTTGTCACAGTTGAATGAATCAACAAAAAACAAACAAAGAAAGGATCTAAGATCATGAAAACTTCAATTAACAGCTTCGTCTTCCTAAAAACATTGTTCTTGTTAACAGCATTAATTGTATGTTCGCATAAATCACTTTCACAGGACTGGGTGAGGATTTATAACGGTCCATCCTCCGGCTCAGATGCAGGTGCTTATACGTGCACAGATAATCAGGGAAATATATATGTTACCGGTACCAGTTACGATATAAACTGGAAATGCACTTTATGGAAATATGACCAATCCGGAGCATTAATATGGGTCAGAACCTATAATGTAGCAGGATCTGGTTATGGAATAGGCAACAAAATACTGATTAGTCCGGGAGGCGGTGTGTTTATATGCGCAGGCGTACTTCAGGCAAATCTGAAGTATGATTTTTACCTGATCAAGTATGACGTTAATGGAAACCTTCAGTCTTCTGCAAGATACGGCGAACCTGCTGAACATGACAATTTCGCCGACGCTTCATTTGATATCAACGGGAATATAATAGTTGCCGTTAACGGAAAAACCAATGTTAACAATCCTGATATTGATATAATCCTGCTTAAGTATAATCAGATGTGCGTTGTACAGTATTATCAAAGCTTCAATATCGGCACGTGGGCTGAAACCGCTAAAAAAATACTGGTTGATATCGCAGGGAATATTTATGTTGCGGGTGACAGGTCATTCAATTCCGATTACGATTTATTGGCCGTAAAATACGATGCCCAGCTTCAGTATGTAAATTATTATACATATTCGAGCTATAATAATGGTAATGATTTCTTATATTCTGCAGTAATTGCGCCGGGCGGCGGATTGATCTTATCTGGAGCTACAAGCAACAGTACCCCGCGTGAATCTGACTTCACGATAATAAAAGTATCGCAAAACTTGACTTATGAATGGATGAGCGCAAGAAGCTTCGTTCCCGGGTTTGGAGAGAATGCAAATGACATCTGTTTGGATAATAGCGGCAATATATATGCATGCGGAACCGCTTCAGATACATCTGGCTTTAACACCAAAATACTCACAGTGAAGTATGACAGTTTCGGAAATGTCTTATGGAGCAAAACATATGACAGGGGGCCGGGAGGGAACGGCTATAACGCGGCTAAAAAAATATGTATGGACAAGTTCGGAAATATATACGTTGCCGGCCACTCAGCAACACAGAGTACCGATTGCGATGCAATGATCTTAAAATATGATAATGCCGGAAACCTGGGGTTTGCATATAATTATAACGGAGCCGCGTTTGAAGAGGATGAGTTTTATGATATAACCGTATCTCCAGACGGTAAGATCTCAGCATGTGGAAGAGCAGCGAACATGTTTAATAACGCGGTAAATTATGACATGATAATTGTGAAGCTTACGGGTGTTGTGACGGGTGTTACCGGCAACGAAAATCAGACCCCATCGGATTACAGCCTTTCCCAGAACTATCCGAACCCATTCAATCCGGGCACAAAAATCTCATTCAGCCTGCCTAAAGCATCTTTCGTAAAGATGGTTGTTTATGATGTAACAGGCAAAGAAGTGGAAATTTTGGTAAACGAAACAATGAATGCAGGCAGTTATGAAGTTGATTTCAACGCGTCAAGGCTTACCAGCGGGGTTTACTTCTATAGAATTACAGCTGATGGCTTTGCCGAGACCAAAAAAATGATACTTACCAAGTAAATAGAAGAATATATCGAAATTATGAAATAAGCAGGTTAGCCCCTGCTTATTTCTATTTCACTAACCTTATCGAGCAGCCAGATCTTGTTGATCATAGACTTATTATCGTTTATTTCCTTTTTAAGCCTGAACAGGTCATAACTATCGGCTGTTGTTTTATTCTTTATATCAAAAAGCCTTTTGGTGAAATTTACATAACTGCTTATTACATGTCTTGTTACCTCAGGAATGTGTTTTTGATTCATCAGGAAATGCCTGTAGCTATCGATATGGCTATAGAACGGTTCTGTTTCATTCATGTCATAATAGACCTTGAGATACAACGATTTAAGCTGGTGTTTGTAAGAAAGGTCATCAGTTTTTACTTTTGCAGCCCATTCCAGGGCATTGCTATAGAGCTTATGGTGATAATATATTAACGCGCGGGAGAAATTGTAAGTATTTTCCCTGTTAACATCATCAAGATCCTTTTTGTAATTTTCTGCAAAATCTTCCACCCATTTGATCTCATTTGCATCCAGTCCGGTTACAACAACATTTAAAAACTGGATATGGCTTAGAAATTTTCGTTTGCCTTTGTAATAGCCGCGCTTAATATTTTCTTTATGAAGCAGGAAATGCTCTTTCCTGAATTGAAGGTCTCCTTTGTTTATTTTAAAATAGCAGTAATTAGTCAGCAGGGTAAAAATATCCCTTCTCTCCTTTTCAAGAAGTAAATTGAAAGATGTGTAGGCCAGCTTTTTCAGCTCGTAAAAGTATTTTTCATCCTGAGTCCGGGCAAGCTTAAACGCATTATAATAATATTGAATATATGTAACATCTTTATATTTACCCGCTTCTTTTTCGAGATATATTTCCAGCTCATTGAGTGAGGGGCTGGGATCAAATTGAAACATCTTTAAGTTCGAATTGGCAATGTTCGTGTTGCTTCCAAGCATCAATATCAAAAATGCGGTCGTTAAGTTATCCGACATCGACTCCAATAACTCATTTGAAGAATATAATGTGCTTTTCAGCTTTTCCTTATAAAGCCTCTTTTCCCGTGAGAGCTCAAAGCTGTTATAATAATACTGGTCATCCTTTGCCTTTGATCCAGATAAAATTTTTTCCGCTTCAGACTCGGCCTTTTCAAAAAGCCTTTCCATTTTCCTGTCAGCAAGCTCCTTCATCAATGAAAGTGTATAGTTAAACTTTTCGTTTTGTAAATGATGTATTGCAAGGAAATTCTCTGCAAGATCAAGCATACCGGAAAGTATGTTGCGCATTACTCCGTCATTGTAATTCTTACCCGGGTAAAGCTTCTGATAGACCTTTTCCTTTTCAAAATTGCGGTTGTCAAAATGCGGGTAATATTTTTTTAAAACGTCATAAAACCTGATCTGAATATTTTCCTTATTGTGATAAGGAGAATTAACAAACATTCCAAACTTCCTGAATTCATCGGGAGAAAAAGTTTTGATCAAGTCTATTGTCTTGCTTGCAATCATTGATATACCGTGTGTTTTCTACAATAAAGTTAACATTATCTGATGACAAATAAAACACTCAAAATAAATACTAAATTATTGTGTATTATGCCTTTACGTGACTTTTTTAACGCTGTGAATTTAGTTTTACAGGGTGCAATATTATTTAAACTTTCTTTGTCTTCAGTCCATCTCCCAGGCTATCTTTGAACAAATTAAAGAATTACTAAAACAAAGAAAGGATCAATAAAATGAAAAATTTAATTTTAGCACTTTCAGTTTTGATTTTGCTTTCGGTTACAGGCTACTCGCAGCTAACGGAGCTTTGGAGAAAAAGCTATACACAGGATATTGAATCAAATATAAGGGCTTACTCTAAGGATAACGCCGGAAATATTATAATCGGGGGCTCAGTTTCAAGGAATCAGGAAGTGGCAAATTTTGTGATACTCAAATTCGATACAAGCGGAGATCTGCTATGGCGGAATGAATATAACAGTGCAATCGGCTTCCATGACCATTTAAGCGATGTATATGTTGATGGTGCGGGAAACATTTACGCAACGGGAATAAGTACGGATTACAGCACAGAATCTACATTAAGAACAGTTAAATATTCTCCGGAAGGAGCTATGCTATGGCAAAGAACAGACAGTATTGAGGTTAAACAACAGAACAACGGCATTACCAGAGAGGCTTTAATTAGAGAAGGAACCGACGGGAGCATTTACATACTTACAAACAGGCTGGGATTTTTAAGCCTTCTGAAATACAATCCCAATGGTACATTATATTTTAACAGGGATCTTGACCTGCCCCAGGGAATTGCATATATGTTTGCCCGGGATCTGGAGATAAACTCACATGGTTTGTTTATGACTTCGGAATTTGTGGATAATATAAATTACCAATACCACCAGCTTGTGTTAAAATGCAGCTCATCAGGCGATACAGCCTGGACACTGTATGAGAGATTCGGAAATACATTCTGGGAGGGGCCGGGAGGGATGACAATAGACTGAAACGGAAATTCTTATTATTTAACTCAGTTAATGCTTGGATTTACAACTTCTAAAATGGCGGTATCAAAAATAGGAGCAGGCGGCGGGATAGTATGGACAAAAATATTCGGAACAGGAAATGACGATTACCGGGTTGTTCCTAAAGATATCAAGCTTGATAATGCAGGCAATATCATAGCTGCGGCAGAAAACACTTATCATGTAATTAGCAGTATTCAATACTTTGAAGCGAGAATACTGAAATACTCTCAGTCGGGAGATTTATTGTGGAACAGAAATATCAGAAGCGCTGAGATTAACGATGTAGTTCCAAGCAGTGTTTATATCTCCCAGGATAACAGTGTATTAGTTTCCGGGCTGTGCCCAATGCAAAGCACGAGCAGCCAGTTTGTGCAGAAATTTACTTCGGCAGGAGACTCAGTTTGGAATTTTAACTTACAGGGTGTTAATTACTGGTCAATTGGAAAGTATCCATCGATCGACAATACAGGGAATGTTTACCTGGTATCGGAAAGGCAGAGCGGGGTTATGATCACTAAATATGGAATTCCCATCGGCATACAAAACATTAATTCTGAAATACCGGGTAAGTTTTCTCTGTCGCAAAACTATCCGAACCCGTTCAATCCAGCAACCAATATCAAGCTTCAGATCCCGGAATCCGGTTTAGTTAGGCTGGTTGTGTTTGATGTGACCGGCAGGGAAGTTGCCGAGCTGGTGAATGAAACTTTAAATGCAGGTGAGTACAAAGTAGATTTTAACGCATCGGGTTTAACAAGCGGCGTATATTTCTACAGGCTGCAAACCAAGAGCTTTACAGAAGTAAAAAAGATGACTTTAATTAAGTAACTTTTAAATGTCACGGGGATTCATATTTATAATGCCGGGAAGAGAACTTCCCGGTTTTTTATAATTGTTCGGCCATTTCAAGAAGCCACTGCCTGCTGTGCAAATTCGGGGTTAAGGCGTCTATTCTGCTTTTCAGTTCATTTGCATCAGGTTTCTTTTCGCCTGATCTCATTTTCAGCAGTTCGTAATACATTGCTGCGAAGTTAAGGTATAAAGTTCTGTAGGAATCGCTCACATTTTTATTCTTATATAAAAATTGCTTATATGAATCAAGCGCAAATCCTGCAGACTGGTAGTCGCCTTTTTCGAAGTATATCCTTAAGTAAAAAGTTTTGATGGAAAGCCTGAAAAGAAACTGGCTGAGCTTTGTCCGGCTCAATACCTCCAGCGCTTTTTCATAGTCCTTTCTTTTGTAAAGAACTATTGCTCTTGCAAAACTTATTGCGCCATCGCGTATTTCCGGGTCCAGTTCCCCGTGGTGTTTTTCCGCGAACTCTTCTGCCCACTCTATTTGGTCTATTTCAACTGAATTTATGAATATGTTCCAGTATTTAAGCATGTTCAGCGGCCCTGTTTTTGAAAGCTTCAGAACATCAAGCTCTATTGATTTCCGGTGGATCTCATTGAGCTCCAGCCTGTACTTCAATGGTTCCGATTTGATGTTATCGATACAGAACGTTTCCAGGGTAGTTATCAGGTTGTAAACCGTTGACCTGTTAAACAGGGCAGTGTTATCCAGGAAAAGCTTTTTGAACTTTCTGTAGTCAGCTTCTTTTCTGTTCAGAGATAACATAGCGCGGTAGTAGAAGATAAGCAGTGCGGAATGTTCTTTAGGCGAAGTTGATTTCAGCTTATCCAGTATCGGCTCCATGTTAAGCCCTTCAAAAAGCTTCTGTGTAAATGTATCGCTTCCGCTCATGTTATAGTATCTTTCGTTAACCTTTACATCAATTATGTGATTAATAAGCTTCGAAACATAATCATAAGTCAGCAGTTCGCCCTGTCTCACAACCACAGGGTGAACTTTCTCCTGCCTGTTATGAGTGATCTCATTTAGAAAAACCTCGCCTTCAAGCTTATAAAGATTTTCGAAATAACTGTAATCCAGTGAATGCTCCTTTTGTACCAGCTTATAAGCCGCTTTCAGGTTCTTATCGTACAATGTGTCGAGGTTTCGTTTCCTAAGCTCATTTAGTATATATCTCATTCGCTGGTTACCATCTAAACGAATACTTTCGGAAACAAAAAAATCATAACAAAGCTGAAGCGCATCACTCATCAGGTTTCTCATAACCTGGTCATTGTATGAATCCGATGAAAAGACCTTTGCGAAGATCTTTTCTTTTGTGAAGTTCCTGTTATCAAAATCCGGATAGTATTTCTTTACCAGTTCAATGAACCGTGATACCGCTTTTGAAGAATTATGATAGGGCGAATCAGCAAAATCCGAGAAGTTCTTCATTTCTTCCTTCGAAAAGGATCTGATTACATCAATGAAATTGGTTTTTAGCATTTTTTAATTACAGTTTCCGGAAAGATATTTACGATAAGCCACTAAGATTTAATAATTTACACTAGCTTTGATACAGCGTTTTACCTGCACCGGGGTTACAAGTTAATAAAACTTTTAAAGTAATAAAAAGTTATTACAAATCTATTTTTTTTACACTCAAAAAGCTCAAAATAATAGCGTTAGAGTCAAAAAATCCGGCTTAAGGGGCAATTTTGTATGCTTTCAGGTTCTTGTGCAGTCAGTTTTTCCGGTTACATCAGCCGATTGTTCTAATTGAAGCGTTGGATAAGAGCATTGTATTTTTGAACAGAAATGAAAAAGAAGAAGAAGCATTCCGATAGCGGCAGCAAAACAAAAAAAAGCAGTGAAGAAAATATAGCATTCACAACCCCTGCGGAGGAGCTTTATTACACACATTTAACAGAGCTGATCTTTTTAGGCTATAATGTGTACAACGGCAGCGATACAAAATCCGGCAGCAAAAAACTAAGGAACAGGCAAAAAACAAAAAATATCAAAAATTAAAAAATAAAAACATGAATACAAAACACACAAATGCTTCTTCTTTAAGGCTTAATTTTATTAACGCTTTGTTTTTACTGACGGCCATGTGCATTTTTGGGGCTGGTTCACTTTTTTCCCAACCGGCCGAGATATGGAATAAGACCTATTTCAATCCTAACGGCACAGGATCTGATTATGTCGATAAATCAATTACGGATTCTCAGGGTAATTTATATATCGCTTGTGCAACCCGTACAGCAAGTACCAGTGATGACATTATGCTGTTAAAGTATAACTCCGCCGGCGCTCTCCAGTGGACCAAGATCTACAATTACAGCTATAACGGAATTGAGCAGCCTAACGATATATGCCTTGATAATTCAGGGAATATATATGTTACAGGAACGAGTACAAGAGGTCAATTCGGGGTTTACGACTGCATTCTTCTGAAATACGATGCTTCGGGAAATATTCTTTGGGTTAGGAGAATAAATAAAACCAATTATACAGACCGTGAAAGCGAGGGAGTATCTCTTGTTTACCGCGATGGAATTTATGTTGGAATAAACTTCGACTACAATAACTGGAGCGAAAGCGGAATTGCGAAATATTCATCTTCCGGTGACTCCTTGGCCTATATTCAAACAGGTTTCATTCAGAATTATACCTATAGTATGTGGAAGATGGTTTCGGATAATTCGCTTAACATTTACGCAATATATTCAGCAAGCCTTCTGCCAAACGAAGGAGAGGATTTTGTGGTAAAAAAGATCAGTACAAACGGAAATCTATCCCTCGTATGGAGCAAAACATATACCGGCCCAAGCCACCTGAACGACAGGGCCAATTATGTAGCTGTAGGACCTGACGGAAATGTGTTTGTGACCGGTCATACATATGTGAGTAACCAGGGTTCAAATGTCTTTCTGATGAAGTACGGAAGAGATGATGGAGCATTATTAATGCAAAAGACATATAACAACGACATACTTAATCAAGATGAATATGGTTACTTTCTTCAATTTGATAATAATTTTAATATAATAGTTGGTGGCGGAGCTGCCACACAAAATAATGCTTCAAACATACTTTTCCTCAAATATTCTCCAACCGGCTCCCTGATATGGAAGAAAGAGTACAGTGAATCTGCCGGTACTATAGATGGGTTACGCGGTATGAAAACTGATAATTTCGGTAACATATATTTCGCGGGAGATTATTCAGACCAGGTTCAGCAGATATACGGGCTGGTAACTGGTAAAGTAAGCGAAAGCGGAGAGTTTGACTGGGTAGTCGAAAAAAATATGAATTCAACCTACCAATACATGAAATCTCTGAGTTATAACACTGATGGCACACTTATTTTTACAGCAAATATCGAAGAAGCAGGAGTTAGAAAAATCCTCTCGGTAAAATACGGCTCAACAATTGGAATTTCGCCGATCTCAGGGAACCTGCCGGAAAAATACTCGCTCGGCCAGAACTACCCGAACCCGTTTAACCCGGTTACAAATATTAAGTTCAGCCTGCCTACTGCCGGAAACGTGAAGCTATCCGTATTTGATCTTCAGGGCAGGGAAGTAGCTGTGCTTGCAGATAAAAATCTGACTGCCGGCGAGTATAATGCAGATTTCGATGCATCCGGCTTATCAAGCGGTGTTTATTTTTATAAACTGGTCACAAATGAATTCACTGAAGTTAAAAAAATGATGTTGATAAAATGACGAAGTCATTTTTGAAATCCCGCTCTTCGGGATTGATTAAACAAAGAAATCATTTATAAAATCCCGCTCTTCGGGATTGATTAAACAAAGAAATCATTTATAAAATCCCGCCGGGCGGGACTGGTAAAATAGGAGAAGTTAATGAAAACCATAGCTAAAATAATTTTATTGTTCGTTTTTGTTTCAGGCATTAAAGCGCAGTGGGTAGAATACGACCTGCCCGGGCAGTACGGAAACTCAAACGATATATGTAATGTATCGGAAACAGTGGTCTATTCCGCAGGACACGACATTCATAAATCAACAAATGGCGGACTGAACTGGGTGAAACAAACCAACCTTCCTTATGAAAAAGAAAGAAGCGAAATTGATTTCATAAACGCAAGCACAGGATGGTCGCCCGGGGCGGATGGAAGCCTGCTTAAGACAACTAACGGCGGAAACAACTGGATCGAATCATTTGCCGGGTTCGAAACTTTGACGGGGGTGGATTTTCTTAATGCAAATACAGGGTACCTTACAACCACAACCGGCAAAGTACTCAAGACCACCAATGGAGGCAGTAACTGGAATATGTTTGATCCGCCTTCTTTTTCATACCTCACATCCGTAATGTTCTTAAATGACCAAACAGGATGGATCTCAGGTTCGCTGGGCAACTCCGACGGTAAGATCGCCAAAACTACAAATGGCGGGCAGAACTGGATAGTTCAGCTTAGCAATATTTTTAACACGCCTTACCAGGTGTATTTCAGAAATTCTCTTACGGGTTTCGCATCGTGCTATAAAAAGATCTACCGCACTACCAACGGCGGCGAGGATTGGGATTCTGCATCAGTACACACGGAAATCCGGGAGGTAAAATGCATAACATTTGTTTCAGCATCTATTGGATTTGCAGCAGCGTCAGTTTCATTTAATTCGGGCGGTATCTTAAAAACTTTTGATGGCGGCCTAAATTGGTATCTTCAGTGGACTAAGGGCTCAAACTCATGTAACAGCGTAGATTTCTATGATTCAGAAAAAGGATGGGCCGGTATAAATTCCGGTGTGATAGTAACGGGTAACAGCGGAGGTAACATAATTGGCATAGAAGCTATACAGGGCAATATACCGGGGGAATTCAGCTTGAGCCAGAACTACCCGAACCCGTTTAACCCTATGACGAATATCGAATTGCGGATTTCCGGTTCCGGATTTGTATCGCTTAAAGTATATGATATCACAGGCAGAGAAGTTGCCATATTGGTGAACAGGGAATTGAGTGCGGGAGTGTATAATGTTGATTTCGATGCTTCGCATCTATCTTCAGGCATGTATTTCTACAGGATGGAAACAGCAGGGTTCAGGGATGTGAAGAAGATGATATTGATCAAATGACGGAGACATTTTATGAAATCCCGCTCTTCGGGATTGATCAAACAAAGAAGTTGTTTGTGGAATTGCGAAGGGCGGGACTGATTAAATAGATACTAGGCCATATTCAATTTAACCCCCAAGTAAAAAAATATGGTTAGCTACGCAGGACTGAATTTCGGGTCCTGCGTTTTTATTTATTCAGGTAAGCCAACTCATAGCTGCCATCGGCGTAAATCACAAGATGCTCAGCCTCGGTGGCATACTCTACGAACCTTCCGCCCGGATAGCGGTCCTGGTAATCAAGGTTAAGCCAAACCTTGCCGTTTGGATCGGTATGGTAATTCAGAAAAGCGGCGCGTGTTCTTGAGCCCTTGGATTCGTAGTAATCATTAATGCTATCCTGTATTGATTGTATTTCATCATCAGAGATATTCCTTCCAAGGTAAAGCTCGGGATACGCATGCCCCGAAACACAGACAACTCTACCATCGCCGCCAATTGATTTGATCAGAGATATCATCAGTGTGGCATAGTCATCACAATCACCGGTATATGTGTAAACCGAAACCCCGGCTTTTTCGAAATACTCCATTCCTCCCGGGTCTCGCTGGTAGTTCCAGTTCCTGAAAATATTATCGAATATAGCGCAAACATTTTGTATAAAATCCCTTTCACCAAATCCGGCAGTAAGCTCTTTTGCTTTGTTAATCACGGAGTGATCATCGGGTTCGATGGCTGAAGATATACCAAATGCCGTCAATTCATCCATTTGAGATTTTGTGAATTGCGAATAAAGGCTTAAGCTGCAGATATGCAAAACAGCAAATATTAATAGTATAGTTTTTTTCATAGTTCAGTTATGGCTATATGGTAACTATACTATATAACCATATGGTTCCTGAACTAATGTTACAACATGTTATAACGATGAAAAATATAGATATAACAGCTTCATGCTAAAGACAGATTAATATACCAGTTCCGCCCGGCGGGATTTCAAAAATGACTTTGTCATTTTATCAACATCATTTTTTTTGTTTCAGTGAATTCCGCGGTTTGGAGCCTGTAAAAATACACACCTGAAGGCAATCCCGAGGCATCGAAATCTATATTGTATGTACCTGCATTCAGTTCCTTGTTTACTGGCAAGCCAACTTCTTTCCCGGCTGCATCAAAAACTGAAAGTTTCACAGAGCCGCTTTTTGGCAATTGAATTGTTATGTTGGTCATCGGATTAAACGGGTTAGGATAGTTCTGCCCAAGTGAATAATCTGAGGGTACAATTGTTGAAACCTGCGTAATGCCTATCGGATTTCCGTTCGGGTTCTTCTTATAGTAAATTTCGGTGTTACCGTCCCGGTTATCATTCCAAACAACATGCAGCGCGGAGCCGGATATATCTATCGATGGGAAACCGGAAGCACTGCCATTATTTGTCAGCCTTGAATCCGCCAACCAGGTCATGCCGCCATCGGTTGATAATTTGTAATAGATCTCATTGTTGCCATCCCTTGCATCCTGCCAGCAGATATGAATGAACGAATCATCAGCAGCAATAGAAGGGTACCATGAATTTCCGTTAGCGTTAGTGAGCCTTTGATCTGAGCTGAAGCTTGCTCCGCCATTAACGGAATACTTGTAATATATTTCCCAGTTGCCGTCACGCTGGTCTGACCATGTGAGGTCAACAAAATCGCCTTCGGATGTAACGGATACCGAAGTTGAAGAGGATGAGTTGTTGGTCAGCCGGTTCTCCCCGCTCCATGTTACGCCGCCATCATTGGAATAACAATTATAGATTTCCCTGTTACCATCGCGGTTATCTTCCCATGCTGCGTTTATTTTTGAGCCTGATATTGTTACTGACGGGTATTGAGAGAACGCTGAATTATGGGAAAGCCGCTGATCGGCACTCCAGCTAATACCACCATTGGTTGATCTCTTGAAGTATATCTCATAATCTGTATCCCGCAGATCCTGCCAAACTACCAGAACCGTGTTCCCTTCCGCATCAATAGAGGGATAGTCTGAGGCTGAGGAATTGGAGGTTAACCTGACATCAGCGCTCCATGTATTGCCCCCGTCTTCCGATCTTTTGAAATATATCTCGAAGTTGCCGTCCCGGTTATCTGACCAAACAACCGTAACCAGGTTGCCGGAAACATGTATTCCGGGAAAGTATGATGACCCGGCGCTATTTGTTAACCTTACATCCGCTTCCCAGCTTACCCCTGAATTGAGAGATCTCTTATAATAGACTTCGGCATTGCCGTCTCTTTCATCTGCCCACACGGTATGCAAAATGGCGCCGTTTGAACATATCGTTTTTGTGTTATTGTATGCCGGAAATGAATTGTTGTTGTTGTTTGTTAGCCGCATATCGCTTTCCCACTGTGAAAACAGGGAAACCTGTAAAGCGATGATATAGAAGATAAATAATATTATTGTATTTCTCATGGATTATATTTCTTATTTTAATAGTACCATTTTTCTTGTGGATATGTAATTGCCGCTGCTTAGCCGGTAGAAATATACACCCGAAGGTAAAGCCGAAGCATCGAAATCTACTTTGTGTGTCCCGGCATTAAGTTCTTCGTTTAGCAGGACTGAGATCTGTTTGCCGGTTACATCAAATACAGCAAGTTTTACAAATCCGGTTTTTGGAATGTGTATTTTGAAGCTGGTGAGCGGATTGAATGGATTTGGATAGTTTTGCTCCAGCCGGTACGAATCAGGAGTCGAGTTTTCATTTTCTCCGAAGCCGGTAATTGATCCATTCGTGCTTTTTAATATCATTCCGCCTGCGCCAAGCAGATAAGTAACGCCGGTATTATTATTGTGATACATTGAGTTTATTGAGTAATCAACCGGCGTAGCAAGCGGAATCCAGTTAGAACCGCTGTTTGTTGTTCTCAAAAAAGCTCCGAACGGGCCGCATACATATCCTATATTTTCGTTTACAAAATACATGTCACTTATGTATGGTGTTACCGGGGTACCTGCTGTCCAGTTCACCCCTCCGTTTGTAGTTCTGAAAAAATTCTGTCCGCTTGAGTTTGATCCGGCAAATCCGGTATTGGCGTTCACGAACCAAAGAGTTGTTAATGCAAGCGTTGAGTTTACAGATTGTTCTGCCCAGCTTAAGCCTGCATTGGTTGTTTTTTTGATGAGTGCCCCGGCGGGCGAATTTCTGTAACCGGATATATAACCTGTTTGCGGATCTGTAAAAGTTATATCGGCATAATAGGCATTATCGGTTGAATCTGTTTGCTGCCAGTTTACACCGGCGTTTGTTGTTTTAAGAGTTTTCGCGTTTGAAGTAACTATGTAACCGGTGTTATCATCTGTGAAGATAATACTCCGGAAAGATGACGGGTAACCTGTAATAAGCGCCGAGAAGTTTGTTCCGCCATTTGTTGTTTTGTAAAGCAGGCCGGAGCTCATTGCCGCGAGGTAACCTGTATTTGGGTTCCTGAAATAAACGCGCCCGCCAAACGAAACAGAGCTCAGCTTTATCCAGTTTGTGCCCCCGTTGGTAGTTTTTATAACACTGTTGAAAGAAGAGGCATAACCGTTATTATCATCGGTGAAGTGCGAAAAGTAAAGTTCATTGTTTATGCTGCTGAAAAGCTGCAGCCAGTTAGAACCGCCGTTTGAGGATCTTATTATAGTGCCAAATGCACCGGCCAGAAAAATATCATTGGCATTGAGAGGCTGAATGCAATAAAGCATGTTGAAGTATGTTTCCCCGGGATAAGAAACGCTCCAGTTCAGCCCTCCATTCGTGCTTTTGCCCACTGCGCCGCCCTGCCCGCAGGCAAACACCGTAGAGGCGTTTAGGTATCTTACCATAAAGATATCATACATACCGCTGACGGTTATTGTGTTCCAGTTCAGTCCGCCATTGGATGTCCTGAGCATCAACCCGTTCCTTCCGGCAGCCATTCCGTTATCGCTATCTGTGAAACAAACAGAAAGAATATCGCCTGCATTGGTTGTTTGAGTGACCCAGTTATTGCCGCCATCGGTCGATTTACAGATACTTGCCGAACCTGCTGCGTAAATTACCGAAAGCGAGCTTTGCCAAACACAGGTGTTGTAGCTTATACTTGTATTTATAGAAATCCAGTTAACGCCGCTGTTCGTGGTTTTAAGGATATCACCGGATTGATGCGCCGCAACTCCGGTTGAAGAGTTTATAAAATTCATTGAGCGCGGTCCGTACTGCAGCCCTAGGTCTTGTGCAGTCCAGTTCAGGCCGCCATTGGTTGTTTTCAGCACAAGGCACTGGTACCTGCCCGCGCCTATGTACCCTGTGTTCGCATCAGTGAAGCAGATGGATTGTATGGTTTCGGATGTCGCCAGCGTGATCCTGTTCCAGTCAGCGCCCGTGTTTGTAGTTCTGTAAAGCTCGCCGTTCACACCGCCAAGAAATCCAGTGCTGCTGTTGATGAAACAAACTGCATTCATATCATACCCGCTTGGCTTCGGGTTTTGCCACACCCATGTGGGCTGTGCGTATAAACAGAAGCAGAACAGATTAGCAAAAATTGCCAGTACGATTTTCTCTGTTTTCATTTTACTGCAGATTAGGTTTATTTTTCGTGATTTGTTCTTTGTATTGTTTCATGGCTTCGGAAATAACCTTTTCCTGGCTGCCGCCCGTTTGTTTCTGCACTGCTTTAATGAGCTGATGAGTTTCGGGCCTTAACCTGTAGCCTTTGGCTATTGTTAGCGGTTTCTTTTCTGTCATTCAATATGTGTATTATTCTGCGCCGTTTTTTCCGGGTGATACAAACATATTAATTGTGCACACCCTGAATCAAAGAAAAAAAACCACTAAACTAACCAAGCAGGATAAAAATTACACGAGCAATATTGCGTTTTATCCTGTTTTTGCGCATTTTATATAAAATTTACTAACCGGCAAATGAAAGAAAATAAACTTATCTACCTGTTGAGAACTTTTTCAGCCGAAGAAATGAAAAGGTTTGAAAAATTCACTATGTCGCCTTACCACCGGCAGGGTAAAAACTGCGCGCCACTGCTGGGAGAACTGAAAAAATTTCATCCGGGCTATGATGCGGGCTGCATTTCTTATGAAGCTTTATACAACGCAATTTACCCGGGCAAAAAGTATAATAAGCAGGTTATGTGGAATCTTGTATCGGCGCTTGAAAGCTCTGCGCTCAGATTTTTGGAACATGAAGCGTTCGGGAAAAGTGAATTCCAGAAAAGGGAGCTGCTCGCTTCGGAGCTGATAAGCAGGAATCTTGCCCGGCAGGCGCAAAAAACGCTGCATGGATTTGACGAGTTTTTTCAAAGCGAGAAGATCGGCTTTGAATACCTGAAGCAGAGGATAGTTCAGCGGGATGCATGGATAAATTTTTACCAGGCTGAAAACAAACACCATCTTATGGCGGGAATTCAAGGCGAGAATATGGAGTACAGGATACTGGATTTTCTCAAAACCCTGAAGGCAAGCCTTGAAGACCAGCAGTTCTTTTCGGAAATGTACAATGTAAAGAGCGATACAAACATCGCGTTTGAATTCGCAAAAAACCTCGATCTCAGCGCTGTTGCGGATTACTGCCGGAAACGGAAGTTTAAATATCATTTCTATATAAGCATACTTTACCGCTCTATTATGATGATACTTAAGCCGCATGAAGATGTACATTTCCTTGAATTGCGACGCCTGTTCGAAAAGCACCATAACCGTTTTGACCGCCGCGAAAAGCGTAATATGATAATCCCCATGGTTAACTACTGTGTAATGCGCAGGAATGTTACCTCACCTGACTATCGCCGTATCGCCTTTGAGCTTAACGATTTCCGGCTTAGGGAAGGGCTGGCATTCTATCCCGAAAACCGGATCCCGAAACAACTCTACACTCAAATGCTTGTTAATGCCTTAACGCTGAAAGAGATCAAATGGGCGGAAAGCTTCATAAAGGATTATTCCGATAAGCTTCATCCGGGCATAATGAACTCGATGCGTTCACTCGCTCAGGCGTACCTGGAGTTCGAAAAGAGAAAATTCGGCGAAGCGCTGGTGCTGCTGAACAATGTTGAGTTTGCCGATGTAAGGGATAAGCTGCACGTCAGGCTGCTTACCGCAAAAACGTATTATGAGCTCGGTGAAACCGAAACACTGCTCAGCTACATTGATTCATCGAAACACTTTCTGCTTAACAGCGCTTCTATAAATGAGTCGAGAAAAAGATCTTATAACAATTTTTTTATTTATCTCTCAAAGCTCGCTTCAACCGGCAATGAACCTTTCATCCGCAGCGGAAAAAGCAGGAAAAAATTCTCCTCTGCAATTTCAGAAATGAAAAACTACCTGGATAAAGAGGAACAAATAGAAAGCAAGATCTGGCTTCAGCGGAAAACCGAAGAAAAAGAGAATAAAGCTCAATGATCTGAAAAAGCCGTGTCTTAAAATACCGGAAAACCCATTAAACCTTTTTAATCTGCCCTTGTCTTATAGGTACAAAAGGGTTATAACCACCTGAAAATTGTAAAAAATCACCAAAAAACGCAATAAACAGATAATTTCATAAATAAAGGAGAAACTACAAATGAAATTCTTAAAACCATCAAAAAAACTGCTTTTACTTGCCGCGATACCGCTCTTCGCGATATATTTTGCGGCATGTTCAGATAACAGTGTATCTGATAACCAGACAGACGACGAGTTCATAAAGGAAGTTATCACAAACGGATACTCAGGCGTGAACGGCGAAGAAGATGACCTGATGAACAGCGAAGTAACCGATCTTGATGACGGCGGCGCAGTTGGTAACAACGGCGGAGATACACCCGTTGATTCGCTCATAAGGTGGGGCAGAAAGATCACCGGAAACAGCGTTACTGTTACAATTACGTCTGAAGGTGATACTATTAAATACGCCAACATTACAAGAACCATAACAGGAAATTATATAATTATCGGTGTAGTGAACGGTGTTGTTGATTCAATAACCAAACCATACACAGAAGTTTTCCACAGGACTGCAACATTCAAAAGAATTGCCCGTAACCAGAGGCCAAGGCAAAACTGGAGGCTGTACCAGGTATCAATGGTAGATGGCGGAACTACACAGCCGCAGAACAGCGAACAGTATATCAAGATGCAGCAGATCCAGGTTTACAGGAACGGAACGCTTGTAAGCACATATGTTGGACCTGATTTTACGCAGAATGTATTTACAGTGAACAGGCCTCCGTATTGGACAGGCAGCGGCATCAACGAGTTTGCTATCGGCGACCAGGTTAGAGTAGTAGTAAACGCTTACTCAACCCAGCCTGAGCAGGATATAGTTGCATGGCACTGGGGAAAGAGAAACTTCGGATTCCACAGGGAACCGTTCGCTATGACCTCGGAGACAGTTAATGGTTCCGGTTGGGACAGGGTTTATGAGAAGACATTTACTATCGGCGGCCAGCATCATCATGGAAGGTTCAACGGATTCATCAGCGCATCTACACATAAATCACTGTACGATGATTCTCCGTCTGAATTCGCATCAGATATAGCAGGCGCACCGTATAAGCTGGATCATTAAAATTACTCAGCAATAGGTTCTTTATATAGCAGTGCTGGTTTAACTGCTTAGCATCAATAAATAAGCCTTCCGGTATCCCCCCGGAAGGCTTTTTTTATGTTACTCGGGCTTTATTTGCAGGGAGAGAGAGCAACCTGTGTTTTACCCGGTAATAAAATAACTGGTAAAAATTTGATAAATATTTATAGCCGAAAACCGGACTTTGGATAAAGCCGAAATTACTTAACGATCAGCATTTTTTTAGTATTGGTAAATTTCTGACCCTCTCCTTCGGCAATGATGCGGTAAAAGTAAACTCCTGATGAAAGGTTTGAACCGTCAAATTCAATTGTATAATAGTCAGCGGTTCTGATCTCATTTACTATGGTTGCAACTTCCTTACCCAGCACATCGTAAATCCTGACAGAGATTTTACCTTCAAAGGGCATCTGGAAATCTATTTTGCATTTTGGATTGCCGGGGTTAGGGTAGTTCTGGCTTACCTTAAATTCAATAGGTTTTGCAATATCTACGGTATTCTGCAGATCGTAGAATTCAAACAAACCGTTGTAATCGATCTGCTTCAGTCTGTATTTATACTTTCCGGTATTAAGTTTTTTATCTTCAAAAGAATAAGTTCTGGTTTCGTTTGTTGTTCCGAATCCGCGAACAAAACCAATCTTAGACCATGGTGATAACTCGCCACCGGAAATTACATTACATCTTTCCACATCATAACCTGAGTTGTTTAATTCCCACGAAGATTCCCACTGCAGGATTACGCTGTTTACTGAAGATGTGGAGCTAAAGTAATTCAACTGAACCGGAAGGGCATCATCCTGGTAATGAGCAATATAATCAGAGGCATAACCGCCTGCTAAAGTAAAATCCCCGCCCGCATATAAATTGGAACCGTTGACAGCAATAGCCGTAACAGTACCCGGTGCAAGACCACTTCCCATGGCACTCCATGAAAAACCATCCCATTTGGCAACATGG
>WBZT01000171.1_pt1 | contig 54994 bp, 39 predicted proteins | sample 5204241 | NCBI WGS metagenome assembly WBZT01 (sample SAMN12344358, study PRJNA552823) | activated sludge metagenome | biome: Activated sludge suspended growth; feature: Nitrification reactor; material: Wastewater; isolation source: activated sludge from nitrification reactor of wastewater... | reverse complement strand
CACGTCCTGGGCGGCGTGCGCGTCGCGCACCAGGCGCAGCGCCGCGGAATGCACCAGATCAACGTGCCGCCGGACAAGTTCCGCAAACGCGGCTTCCGACCGCTGGGCGGCGTATTCGGCCAAGAGCTGGTGGTCGGTCCGGTTGTTCACTCATCATAGAGTAACCGCGGCCGCCGAAATCCGACAGAAAATGGGGAAGAATTTGCACGACCTCCGGATATCCATCGCGTGAGATATGACGTCATTGGTACCGCGGAAAAGAAACGGAAATTGCCAAAAATCATTTTGAGGATCGGAACGCCGAGGGTGACTGGGTCAACACGTCTTTGTATTCGTGATACAGGTTGGTGGAATCGCGCTCACTCGACGGTCGAATAAATTCCCGGTAGCCCCACGTGATCGCCGTTGATGTGTAGGCGCGAACAAAGCGCAACTTCGCTGCCAGTTTCTCACCGGAGACACCGCGCCAGTAAGGCTGCGTGCGCGGATCATTGACGTGCGTCTTGCGGCCGAACTTCGCGATGTAATCCGCCGGGCTGTTCACCGCCAGTTCACCGGTTTCCACATTGGCCCAGAGTTGTTTCCCGGTTGCGTCGCACGTCCGCTTCATCGCCGCAAAGAACGGCGCGCATTTTTCATCGGTGTAATAAGACAAATGCTCGCCGCGATCTTGCAGCGCCACGATATCAATGGCGGAGTCGCGCAGCACCTCGCTCCAAAACTCGGTGTATTCCGCCGGCGTTGCCCAGCGGAAATCGCCGAGCACGTGCTGCTCGTCGAGAATGAAGAAAGGTGAAACCATCACCGGCTTGGTCGGCGCGACTTCTTTGCAAGCGGCGGCGACCTCGCGATACAGAGTGCGGGTCAGTTCGCGCTGTGCGCCCCACATCACGTAGGTTTCGTAGGGCACGTAAAATCCTTTGAACGACGGATGATGACCGTAACGCTCGTGAACAAGTTGAATTCGCTCACGCGCCCTCGCCAGCTCCGCGGCGGGGTCAGCCTGCACCCACCAATTCGCCATCGCGCCCGTGTCCACGAAGAATTCCAGATGCCGGCGGTCACCTTCGGCGAACAGGTTTTCGGCAGGATCACTTTGGCCGGCTGCCACCGCCGCCCCCAGCCAGGGGCCGTTGAGCACAACGACGCGCATCTTCAGTGCTTGAATGGCGTCCAGTTCCGCTGAGTTCAAGTCGAGGCTGGCAGGTTGCTTCCCGGGGGTGACATACCACAGACAACCAATCAAGCTCGCTTGCCGGCTCGATCGAGGGTGCGCGCAGCCGCAAACCAGAACGGCTAAAGCGGCGAGCAAGCCAAGAATGACCGAAACAGCTGGCGCCAAGTCGGGTTGTCCTTTCCGCGCGGGGGGATGGTCAGTCCGGGTCATTTTGCGGGCTTGCTTACGGTAGGAGTTATCCAATCTAGGCGATAGCCGAAGTCCGATGGCCGAGTGACGAAGCTCAAAGACTTGCCGACATCGCCGAGCGGAATCTGACGCAGACGATTTCCTTTTGCGTCCACAGCGCTGAGTGCGCCGACATCGGCCGCCGACCGGGCGAAGTGCTCCAGACTCAATTCAACTTCAAATGCTGGCTGGTCCGGTAGCGGAACTAATTCCAAATGATCGGCGGCCTCGACAAGACGCAAGCCACGACCCGCTCGCACACCTCCAAAGTCAATCGCGCGCGTCGGGGATTCAGTCGCAACCACTCGGTATCCGGTTGGCGCGACGGTCAAGCTGATCCTGGTGATGTTCGTTTTGCCATCGTTGAAGTTGCCTTCGACGTGCAGCACTCCGAGGCGGTAGCGTCGCTCCTGGCGGGCGTCGCCAATCAGCCGGTAGCGCGTGCCGCCGCCCTGCGCGTCGTAGAGACCGCACAGGATTTCGTAATCGCCCGGCGGGCAGTTCTCCGGAAAGTGGATCGTCCAATTCGTCCCGGTCATGATCTCACCACTCCATTTCGTCGTGGGTGTTTCCGGATCGCCGCCGGCGTAAAATTCCGTGTCGGTGTAGCGACCGGGCGTGGGGCGGTTGAAATGGTAAAACACCCGCAAGTCTTTTGGCGCTGGTTGCGCAGCCTGCCAACGGACTACCAATCGAAAATCCCGACCACCCAGCGCTTCGAGCCGCTCGGCCGATGGACTGATGGCCAGTGAATCCGCCTCGCCCGCTCGGGCGTTCACGTAACGCGTGCGGCCATTGACGGATTGCTCGACCACTTGACCGCCGATTTTCTCGATGCTGCAAATCACCTGATCCGCTTTCGCAACAAATCCATACGGCGGCAGCACGTGACCTGCGACCTCCCAATCGTTGGTGCTGCGATTGACCCAGGCAGTCGCACCCGAAGCCCAACGGACGACGACACGATGCAAATCGCCACCGGGGTTTTCGACGGCAGTGATTTCGTCGCGCGCGACCTTTTCGACGAACGGCTGCATCAGCCAGTATTTGCGCACCGCACCGCGCGGCATCATGGTCAGATCCGCCATCAAGGCATGGCCCGTGAGTATTTCAGCGCTGAGATAATCGTCGCTCTCGATGCCGTGTTCGTCACGCGAGCGACCGCTTTGGTAGCGGTCCGAATAACCCACGCCGTGCAGACTGAAGCGCGTGTGGTTCACGAGATCGAACCACGGCACCTGCTCCCAATCGGCACACGGCAAGGTATTGCTGAAGCGTCCGCCGTGGGGCGTGAGCTGCATCAATTGACAATCCGCGCCGTCCAGCCAGCCGATCAACTGGTCGCTCCCGGCCTCGCTGGTGGTCGGGCCATTGTTCATCGCCTTGCGGAGTTGCGCGAACGCCTCGCCCCAGCAGCGGAGCGTTTCCATTTTGGAATGCCAGCGCCCGTCGCCGTCGAAGTAGTCGAACGCGTTGAGCGAAGTCCAGACATCCACGAACGACGCGGTGGGTTTGAGCGCGGGCACGATCAACTTGAGGTTGCGTTGGAGAAACGGCTGCACGTGATCGGGGCGGAACTGCCAAGCCTGCGCGTCGCGACCTTCGTTCAACCAGCCTTTGCGCGGTTGACCGATGCCATCGAAGCTCACGTGTTCGTAGCTGAAGCCGTCGGCATCGGGATAGAAGTCAATGTAGTTGTCGTGCAATCCCCAGAGCGCGCCGGCCCGGGTGCAGGTCTCGCCGAGTTGCCGCATGTCCTCGGCCGTGCCGAGCCCGGGATGCGGCGGAAAAACATCGGGCAGCCGGTAGTCGTAGCCCCAGCGCTGCCAGGCGTGCATGATCACGAGCGAGTTCGTCACGCCGTAATCGAAGCAACGTTGAAGCAACTCCGCGTCGCGCCGATATGTGCCGCCCCACACATCGAACACGAAGCGACCGGCCTTTCGGGCGACAGCCGGCGCGGCCTTTTTGTCGTAGAGCGAGCGGTATTTGATCGCGCAATCCATCGCGCCGTTCCGCCCGGGCACGAAGGTGAACGTCTCCACCGGGTGTGTGTGGAGCGAATAAATGCGCTCCTTGGGATCAACGAGAAAATAGTCGGGCGGCGTGTCGCAGGCCTGCAGAAGGGAAATTCCATTCGCGAAATCGCAACCGACATGGCTCGTGGAAAGATTGTGGCCGCCGCCGTAAGCTTGAAACTTTTCCGGTCGGACAATCGCGTAGCCGTGGCCGTAATAAACTTTCTCGGCCAACTCGTCGGTCGGGCCGGGTGCGGCGTCGGTAATTCGCGCGTCGCTGGAAAACTTCAGACGCAGGCCCGGCCCATCGGCGTAAATTCGGGCGGTGAACGTGGCCGGCGAAGTTTTGAGCGGCAATCGCCGGCCGGTGCGGTCGAATTCCTTTTGCAATCGGAAGTGATGGCGCAGTTCCAGCCGATTCTCCGATTGAGTCGCTTCGACTTTTTCCAGATGTGCGGAGGATTCCCAAACGCCCACGCGTTCGCCTTCCAGACTCAGGTCAATTCCGCGGATGACCACCGCACTGTGCTCAGTGCCGAACGCCAGCGCTGCATCCATCAGACCATCGACGCCCGGAGTGATCGCGGCGCGCATGCCGTCGGCCAGCGTGAAAAGGCAAGTCCCTTTCTCTGCGCGCCCGCTGGTCACGGCGGTGCGCGCTTGCGTCGCGCGGCCGTGAAAGTCGTCGACATCTGCCACTGGTGACGCCGCATCGGCCAGCAGAATGGGATCGCCCCAGAATCCAAGATCACAAGTGGTGTTTAGTTTCGGCCCGGGATGAATTTCCAATCGAAGCTTGATGGTTTGCCCGGCCCAGCGGGATAAATTCGCTTCGCCCGGCAGCCACGTGGTGCTCGCGGTGTGGCGCTCAAATACTTTTTCATCGCGCACCCACACGCGGAAGGTCGCCCCGTCACTCGATGGTTCGGGTGGATGCACGTCGCGGATGGCGTTGAAAAAGCGGAGTCGCAACTCCTGCGCCGGCGGCAGCTTGAGATGATACTCCAAAAAGAGCGCGCCCGGGCCTTTGCGATAAGGCGGATGCACATTGAGCGACGCACGGGTTTGTCCGCGCGCCATCGAGCCGCGTTGGAAATAGCAGAGCGATTCCGGATCGTTGCCTTCCCATCCGGGCGGCAACGCGTGCATCTCGCCGCCAATCCATTGCCAAACTGGACGGCAGTTCGCGATTTTTGTTAACGCCACGCTTCCTTTCGCCGGCAGTTCGAAAACTGCATCCGTCTGCCCGGACGACTTGGCGACATTATCAAAGCGCGTTTCAAAAATCCGGACCGCGTGTGCCATGATCGAAGTTGATTTCTGCGATGGACGAAATTCAGCGAATGCGTGGATGGGATACTGCGCTGACAACGCGCCGGGACCGACGGTGAATTCAAAGCTCTGTTCCGCTACGCCGTGACCGGGCAGATCAAACGCGACACTGGTTCGCCCCAAGGGCTGGCAAGGCGACACCCAATTCCTCAGCGCCAGTGTGATCCTGAGCGAGTCAGCCGAATGGTTGGTCAACGCGACGCGGACGGATTGCGTCGTTTGGATGGAGCACACCGTTGGTATGTCGCCGATCGTGAGTGTAATCGGCCCTTCCGTTACCTGATGACCGTTGAAGGCCGAACCAGTGACCACGCTCGTCGCCATGACAAGCATCCCGAACCAATGCTGCAGAGAGCCCATGCCGAGAGCTTGGACTGCGCTCATGACTTTGTCACGCCATGCACACAGCATGCGATCGCTTCAGGGCCGATCCAGGCCGCGCGTCAGCCACGAGAGCGAGAAGCGCACGAAGCGGATCCACTCGCGGCGGTGTTTCTCGCCGCCCTCGAAGATCAGCCCGATGTCGCCGTCGGGCAGGCGCACCAGGCACGAGTACGATGCCGGGCCGGCGTGGAGGAGCCTTTTGACGGGCCAGGTTTTGCCTTCGTCGTAGCTCAGGCGCACGGTCATGCGCGTGCGGTCCACGACGTTGAACTTCTCGCCGTGGTTATCGGGATTGGAAAACAGCAGCCGGCCTTTCTCTCCGTGGCCACCGAGACTGTAGCGCAGGATGCTGGCCTGGCACGGGCATTCGTTCAGCGCACGATCCCGGCGGAAGTCCGACCAGGATTGCCCGCCGTCGCTGCTGGTCCCGACAGCGCGACAGCTCACGCCCATGTTGCCGCGCGCGTTGAGCATCAGTTTGCCGTCGTTCAACTCCACGACCTGACACTCATCAGACAACTGTGGGACGCGCGGACCCAGCGTCCAAGTCTGCCCGAAGTCGTCGCTATACATCACCCGCGCGGACCATTCCTCGTCCATCTCCTCGTTCATTACGCCGGTGTAACCGGGAATGATGAGTCGCCCGTTGCGCATCTGAATGCCGATGCCCGGACCAAAATTAAAACTGTCGTCATAGTTCGCGATGTGCGTGGCGAGGTTCACCGGCGCGGACCAAGTCAGTCCGTTGTCGTGGCTCACAAGTTGGAAGTGCTGGTTGTGACCTTCGCCGCCTTCGTTGGATTTCTGACAAAGCAGCACGATGGTTTTGTTGGTGTGATCCACCAGTGGGCACGGATTCATCAATGCCTCCTTGCCCAGACCGCGGAAGAGCGTCTGCGTCGGCAGCCAGGTGCGGCCGCCATCCAAGCTCCGCCGCAACACCATGTCGGTGGGGCTGGCGTCCGCTTGCGATTCCTTGCGCGCTTCGCAGAATGCCAGCAGCGAACCATCCGGCGCGAGCAGCAGCGATGGGATGCGATACGTGTTCACGCCTTCCGCGCCGGCGACAAACACATCATTGAATTCCGGCGAACCGACTTCGGCCTTGGGCGCTTCGCCGCAGACCACCCGAAAACCGATGTCGCTTTGCCTTGCCGTGGGTTGTTCGTGATTGCGACGCGACGAACGACATTGACCGGGCGTGGTGAACCAACTGCCGCCGCGTAACACGCGATGCGGCGCGTACGCCGGTCCGACCGGATCAGTATCCGGCCCGTCGCCGTAAAACCAATGCCAGTCCTGACACCACTCCGAGACGTTGCCACTCATGTCGAACAAGCCCCACGGATTCGGCGGCAGCAAGCCCACCGGACGCGCGTGCCGCTCCGCTGTGAGAAACGCGTTCCCGCGCCACCAAGCGGCATGATTGATCTGCTCGTACGTGGGGTCGTCGCCCCAGTAAAACCGTGTCGTTGTGTCGGCGCGACAGGCGTATTCCCATTGCGCCTCGGTCGGCAGTCGGAACGGGCGACCCGTTTGCGCAGCCAGCTTTTCCACGAACGCCCGCGCGTCGTCCCAGGAAATGAAAACCGCTGGCGTGCGATCGTCGTCACCCGCGCGCTCGCGTCCAGCCCACGGCGACGTGCCCATGACCGCGCGCCACTGTTGTTTCGTCACCTCGGTTCGGCCCATCCAGAAACCGCGCGAGATGTTCACGCGATGCTGTGGCGTTTCCTTGTTCGGATACGCGTCCTGTTCGCCCGCGCGCTGTCCCATCAGAAACGTGCCTGCGGGAATCCAAGCCAACTCCATCGGAACATTTCCGGGCAACGAGACGGTTTCAATCCGGCCGGCTTTGTTTGGCTTGGTTGGTGCGACGAGAGAATCCGAAGCGCCGGGCGAAACTTGTCGGCAGCCCGCCAGCAGCAGGGCGGTGGTGAAGAAGATTCCCAGTTGAAGCAAACGGTGGTTCATTTTCCAAAGCTCCCGCAAGCATCCGTCATTTCTTCCCCGCACGATTCACGGCCCGACGCAGCGGCGGACGGACGCGATGATGATAGGGATCGTCGGTTTCAATCTGGCAGTGATAAATATCAATCAGCCGCAGCATCGCCGCTTCCGCGGTGGCGCTTTGCAATCCGTCACCTCCGAAGCGTTCGCGATCCAGCACCGCCCGCAGATGCAAAATTTCCCAGCGCCAGTTGCGCCGCGCCCAGTCCGGCAGACGGGAGTTTACTGCTTCGGCAAGTTGATAAGCGCGCAGCACAGCCTCTTTGTCCACGGGTTGTTTCCGGTAAGAGTTTGATGCCGCCTGCTCCAGCAGGTCCACGAGCGCGAGCACATCCATCGTGACGCCCGAGCCGAATTCGTAGGCGATGTATTCTTCAAGCGTGGCGCGTGCGCTGCGATTCGGATCCCAGTAGAACTGCGCCACGATCGCTTTGTTCATGTCCTCGTAGATGCCCTCGCTGTATGGGAAGCCGCCACGCACGACGTGCTTCACCTGATCCCACAGGCGTTGGAAACGGCCGGGCAGGGGATTTGCGCCGAAGCCGCCCCACGGCGAGTTGCCCCACATGCTGATCTCAGGAAAATTCAGCAGCGGCCGCTTGCCGGGCACGCCGACATCCAGCGGGTAACGCGGAAAATCCTCGTGCGCATCGGCGAGGATATAATCGAGCCACGGCTCGCCCTTCGCGAGCGCGTCGCTGAGTCCTTGCCACTCCCCCTCCGGCGGCGTATCGAACATCCAAGTGCTGAGGACGGTTTTGAGTTTTGGAAAATAACGCCGGCCCAGCTCGGTGAAATCGCGCGAAAGTTTCAGGTAACCGTTGCTGCCCCACGGCATGCACTTCTCGCAGGAGCAACCGCCTTCGTCGTACGGCCAATGCACCAGAACATCGAGCCCGACATCCGCGAGCTTCACGTAAAATTCGCGCGCGCAGTCCATCAAATAAGCGTGCCCTGCGGGAATGCTGGGACAGATGGGATGGCCGCTGTTGCCGCGACGTCCCGTGGGATCAGCCAATCGCTTCGCGCGAATCTCCGCCGGCGCGCCGATGAACATGCAGTTGTTGAGACCGGTGGCGAACTGCATTCCCAAGGCCCGCGCCGCGCGCGCGTATTTGTGCACCATCTCCATGCCCGGCCCGGCTTCGGGGTCATTCCAGCCCTGCAAATTGATGAACGGGAAAATCGCCATGACCGCGTTCACGCCCCACAACGCGAGGTCTTCCATGTAGCGCGCGAGTTCCGCGTCGGAAGCCTGCACATACCAGTTGTGAAAGTGGCTGGCGAAATACATCCCGCGCAGCGAGCCGTTCGGCTTGGACGTGCCGCGCCATTGCGAAGGCTGAAACCGGCCGGCATAACCGCTCGTGCGCAGAAATTTTCCAATGCCGTACAACAAACCATTCGGTGAACCGCCCGCCATGCGAAGCGCGCCCCGCGCTTCATCAATCCGGAAAGCCTCCGCCGGAAGCTGGCTATCAAGCGTGAGAACGACTTGCGCCCGGCTTTTAACCTGCACCACTTGCGTTGCGGACCGCTGCTCAATGCGGTCCTTCAGAATTGCGAACGTGCGCGCGACGATGGGATTGTTGGCCGTCGCAATTTGAACTCGGATTGTGCTTGGGGATTTGGCCTCCGCGTTCTGCGGAGACACACATCCGGTCAGCCCCGTGCCGACCGCTGCCACGCCGGCGAACTTGAGGAAAGTTCGGCGGTCGATCTCCTCGAACCCATGATCACCATTGGAGCAGCACATTGTGAATTTCTGGCAGAGCCAGACGAGCATTTCAAGTTAACCCGTCAGCTCACGCCACAGATCGAGCATGGCGCGACATTCATCGCGCGTTTCCGGAAACACCATCGGTCGCAAGATGACGCGCGCGCCGGTTTCGCGGACGCCGCGGGCTAGCCGATGAACATAGGCACGCCAGTCTTCGCCCGGTTGCGCGGCGATGCGGCTGTAGAGGACTTTGTTGCCCGCGGCGCAGCGCGCCAATAGCCAATTCAGGTCGTAGAATTCACTGTTGCCCAGATCAATGGCGCGCACTTGCGGGCAGGCGCAAAGTTGCTCGAAGAAGGCATTGTGACGTCCGCAGTAATGCACGAACGCGCCGCCAAAGGGTTTGGCCGCGCGCGCGATGAACGGCAGCACCACGGCCGCCAGCATTCTCGGCGAGAGCAACGTCGGTGTGTCTTCGCTGATGCGCACGCCCGCGTGCGGAAAGTGAATTCCCTGCTGCGTTCCGTGGCCATGGATCATCTCGCCGGCACTCTGTCCCAGGCTGGCCTTCAACTCGTGGGTTACCCGCAGATAAATCTCCAGCGAAGCTTCCATCAACTCCTGAATCCAGTCCGGCTCGTCGTGGAGTTGCAGAAAAATGTCCTCGCCCGCCAGCAGATGCGCGATGTCGAAAACGCCTTGCGTGTCGGGATGGTAGGCGGCGATTTCGGTTTCGCCGTAGGCTGCGTGCAGGGCGTAAAACTCCCGTGCGCGCTGCATCAAAGGCGCATTCGCGACATCTACCGAGCGGCTGGCGCGGATGGCTTCGCGCGACAACGGATCACCCGGCCACGGCATGGCGCCCTCGGGCACTTGATAACCCGTTCCAGCAATGGCCGGAATGAAAATCACCCCGAGATTCGGTCGCACGGTCGGAATGCCGTCGGTCGGCCAGTCCACGACTGCGCGCGCGCGGCGCATCTCGGCTTCCCACATCAAGTCTGGCCGCTCGAAGCGCTCGCGATAGCCGTCGAGATCGTACTGTTCCATGCGGGCTGTGGGCGTGAGCATCAGGCACGGGCCTTCGCCTAGCCAGAAGGCTTCGTGCCGGCGGATTTTTTCAGCGAGGTTGGTCATGATTGGTTGGGATTCTTTTTCCAAGGCAGCGTCGCCGGTCACAATTTCAGGCGCAACACTTCCACGGCTTCCTTCTGTCGCGACACGATGAAGTTCAGCCAGCCGTCGTGGACCAACACATTCGGGTAGCCGTATTCGCCGCCTTTGGCGTGTCCGGGCTGTGCCATCGCGTACGGCGTTTCGCCGAGGATCATGTGGCGATCGAATTCCGTTCCGTCGCGTGAGAGCGACAGCACCAACGGCGTGCGACCGCCGCCCACCGGATTGCCGACGTAGAAGAATCGTCCATCGGGCAGGCGCCCGAATTGAAATTTCGCGTTGGTGTCGCTGAACTCCGTTTCCACTGGCGCGGAATAGGTCTGGCCGTTGTCGCGGCTCTCGGTCAACCAGAGCCGGTGGCGAAACTGCGCCCCGGTGCTGCGCAGCGGCACGCGGATCACGCCGTCGTCCGTCTGGAAAGCCGAGCCTTCACACACCGCCGCGCCCCAGTGGTTCGATTGCGCCACGCGCCAGAACGACGCCGGATCGTCGGTGACCGTCGCCGCCATGCTGGGGGAATACAACCCCGCCATGCGCCAGCCGTTCAGGCCGGCGGGATCATCGGTGAAAGGAAAAGCGATATGGCCGCTGAGAATGAGCCGTCCGCCGCGCACCACCAGCGGGCCGAAGTTGGGGCAAACCGGCAGGCCGACCGGCAACGGCGCGGTCCAATGCACTCCGTTCGTCGTGGTGACGGTCAGCAAGTGGGTAGTTTCCTTGTTCGGCCCGTAGTTGCAAAAGTAGGCGACGAGCTTTCCGTTCCACTGATGGAAACCGGCGGCGGTGAGTACGCGTTCCACACCGTTCGAGTCCGTTACGGAATCCACCAGCGGCCGCGGCGCGGACCAGTCGCGGAAATTTGCGGATGACGCCATCAACACGCGCTGGCCTGGGGCGTCTTCATCGCGGCGGCCATTCGACCAGATCGCGACATAGCGTCCTTGGAAGAAAGTCAGATGCGGGTGATGCGAGTAAGTCCAGTTAGTTCGCGGCTGATAGATCAAAACGCTTTCCACCGAAGGCTGCGACGGGTTGAGCAATTCGACTGGACGACCCTCGCGCCAGACGACCGCGTTGCGCAAGGGGGACAGCGGCGCCTCTGCCGATGGTGAAGTCCGCGCCCCTGCCAGCGCCAGCGCGAACGAAATCAATCCCAGTTGTCTGCGGCCCCACTGCACGGGCCTGAGCATACGGCGAGAAGGGACGCGAGGCGATTCATTACTGGAGGAAGCTGATCAACCACCTTGTTCAAACGCCTCGACGCTGCGAGGGGGTGAGGACCATCTTACTTCTTACGCGGTAGTCTGGTTTGTGATACCCGCCGTGACCTTGTGGTCGGGCGAGCTGTCTGCGTTTCGCGCCTTGGCGAAGCGGAAGAGGGCAAACGTTGCGGGTCAATCCAGAATCCCCGCTACAATTTCCCGCGCCTGGCGGATCAAGGCCACGTCCTCGGTCAGGTCGCCAAACCGGAAGCACGGCAGGCCGCTCTGCTGCTGGCCGAGCAGTTCACCCGGCCCGCGCAGTTTCAGATCCGCTTCGGCAATCTTGAAACCGTCCGTGGATTCCTCCAACACGCGCAGGCGTTCGCGTGACTCGGGTTGTTGGGCGTCGGAAATCAGGATGCAAAAGCTCTCGTGCGCGCCGCGGCCGATGCGTCCGCGCAGTTGATGCAGTTGCGCGAGTCCGAAGGCCTCCGCATTTTCAATCAGCATGAGCGTGGCGTTGGGCACGTCCACGCCGACTTCGATAAGCGAGGTCGCGAGCAAGGCTTGCAGCCGGTTCGCGCGGAACGCTGCCATGACCGCCTCCTTTTCCCCGCTCTTGAGCCGCCCGTGCAGCAGGCCGACCTTGAACGGCGCCAGCGCGCGCGTCACGTTTTCAAATTCTTTCACCACGGCCTTCAAGCCGCGCTCGCCGCCATCCTCTTCGACGCGCGGATAGACAACGTAGGCTTGCCGGCCCGCCTTGAGTTTCTCGCGCAGGAATTCCCAGACCTTGGGCAGCTTGTCGCCCGGGCGGACAAACGTCTTGATGCTGCCCCGCCCGGCGGGGAGTTCGTCAATGACGGATACATCCAGATCGCCGTAGAGCGTCAGCCCCAGCGTGCGTGGGATGGGCGTGGCGGTCATCACGAGCAGATGGGGATAGCTGCCCTTGCGCAATAGTTCCTCGCGCTGCGCGACGCCGAATTTGTGTTGCTCGTCAATGATCACCAGGCCGAGCCGTGGCAAGCTGAAGCCCGCCGTGAGCAGGGCGTGCGTGCCGATGGTAAGCATGGGCGCGGGGTTGCGCTCCTCCGCCGGAGATTTGCGGCTGGCTGTTTGAATCCGCACCGGCACGCCCAGTGGCTCGAACCACGCCTGGAAATTGCGCGCGTGTTGCTCGGCCAGAATTTCCGTCGGCGCCATCAGCGCCACGTTGAAGCCGCTCTCAATGGCCATCAGCGCGGCGCTGGCGGCGACGGCGGTCTTGCCCGAGCCGACGTCCCCTTGCAGCAAACGCCGCATCGGATGCCGGCCCGTCAGGTCGGTGCGAATTTCCCGGAGTACACGCGTCTGGGCATCCGTGAGTTTGAAACCAAGCCGGCTGAGAAATGGTTTGATGAGTTGGTTGTGCCCGCCGCCGCAGGGCAGGGCGCGGGCGTTGGCCTCGAACTTTTTCCGGCGCTGTTGAATTTGCCGCTGCAACTCCAGGAACTCATCCAGTGCGAGGCGTTGCCGGGCGATTTCCACGTCGGCCAGTTCCTCCGGGAAATGAATCATGCGCACGGCATTCGCGCGTGCGGGCAGGCTGTCGAGCAACATGCTGGCATTCGCCGCGCGCGGATTACCGGCGGCCTTTTGCCGGGCCCGTTGCGCCAACGCCGGTTCGGTAATCTTGCTTTCAAATTGCTCCAGCGCCCGCCACAGCAGCGAGCGCAGGACCCGCGCGGTCAAGCCCTCGGTCAATGGGTGGATCGGCACGATGCGGTTGACGTGGATGAATTCGTCCTCGCCCGGTTCGATGGGTTCGGTCTCCGGATGATCCATCGTTGGCGGGCGGAGCGATTCGGCTTTGCCAAAGACAAGGAACTCGCGGCCCACGGCGTAGTAATCTGTCATCCACGAATACGCCTGCCACCAGCGGCAATGCAGTCGGGCGGTGCCGTCGTCGAGGATGCACTCGAACAAACCTCGCGTGCCTTTCCTCCAGGTCTTCGTGCCGGCGGCGATGATCTTCCCGCGCACGGTCGCGGCCTCCTTTAATCGCAGTTCAGCGATCGTGAGAAACTTCCGGCGATCCTCGTAGCGCCGCGGTTGGTGCAGCAGCAAGTCTTCGATCGTGTAAATTTTCAGCCGCTCCAGTTGCTTGAAGCGTTCCGGGCCCACGCCCCACAACCGCGACACCGGGGCGGTGAGCGGTGATTCTGGCGTTGGAACAGACGTGGCCGACATGTGGCGCGACGATAACTTTGGCGTCGCGTGGCGGCAATGGGATTTGAGTTGGTTCCGATGGCGCGAATCTCGCGGTGGGGGGCGTCCTCAGCAAGCGGGTCGGTGGCTGCCGCTCCGTCCGAGAAATCCACTTTTGGCTATCGTCTTAGATTCGGATCAGCTTCCTCGCATTTGCACAGAGCAACTTGCGCTCGATCCTCTTGCTCGGCGCGAATTTTCGGACGGCGGCGATGGTTTGCGCGCCCTGGCATTTTTCGCCCTGACCTTCGAGGTCGTTGCAGTCGCTGCCGTAAAGGAGTTTGTCCTGATGCCGGGCGAAGAATCCGGGCGTGAAGGAGGGGTCGCGGGTGAGTGCGTTAAGGCCGGAGCCGGCGGAGAGGTCGCCGAACATGTTCGGATAATCGGCGAGGTAACGCTCGGTGAGACCGCCGGGAGTAATCGGCCCTTTGGGGTAGAGCACGGATTGGTCGGCGTGGTTTTTGTCCACGTTGGCCCACCAGGTTTGCGCGTGGCCGATGAAGTTCACGCGGGGAAATTTTTCCAGCATCTTGTAGAAGCGCTCGAAGCCGAGGTTGTACATCTTGAATTGCCAGTGCATGAGCACGGGCACGCGGTAATCCTGCGCGAGGGCGTAGATGCGTTGCATCGCGGGCGCGTCGCATTCCACGCCGAACTTCGATTCGGCAATCATCACCGCGCCGCGCTTCAAATATTTCTCGATCTCCGCGGTGGCGCCGTCCAGGTCGGGCACTTCGTTCGCCGCGAAACGAAATTCCTGCGGATGCGCCTTGGCGAACTGGCAGCACGCCTCGTTGCCAAAACATTTCGCTGCAAGGCCGTTGGATTTGCCGTTGTGCGTGGCGGGGCGTTCGCATGGTGTTCCGGCCGGCAGCAGGATGGACGTGGTAATGCCCATCGAGCGCTGGTGGTTGAGCAGGATTTCGTTGGAACGGTCGCTGTAGTTGACGTGCTGGTGGATATCTATAATCGGCTCTGTGGCACTTGGGGTAGTGCAGCTGGCCAGGGTCGCGCCGACAAGCGCAAGCGCCGACTGGGCGAGGAAATCGCGGCGGGAAAGACCGTGGTTGTTGACTTGACCGAAAGTCGGGGTCTGGTTCATGGCGCGATGTTGTTGAACGTTTGTGCTGATTTCAAACGGAAATTCGTTAAGCCCGCACCGGTAGCCGTCCTGGCTCGCTTAGATCCAGGCTTTCCGTCCGGTGGAATCACGCCCGCAGTGCGGATGCCCGTTACATTTTACGGCACGGCTGGGGGCTGGGGGGCTTGCCTTCTCCGTCTGGCCGGCCGCCGGTCGCCCTTCCGGTTGTTTGAGCTTTGTTTTTGCCGTGGGGGTCTGCTAGTAATTCCCCGCCATGCGAGCGAGACAGGCCTCTATCCGACGCGCAACCAAAGAAACGCGCGTCCGCGTGACCCTCAAGATTGATGGGCAGGGGAAGTCCTCAATCCGCACGGGCATTCCTTTTTTCGACCACATGCTGACACTGTTTGCCAAGCATTCAGTGGCTGATCTCAAACTCCGCTGTGACGGCGACTTGGAAGTGGATGCACATCATACCGTCGAGGATTGTGGAATCGCCCTCGGTCAAGCTTTCTTGGCGGCCTTGGGAGATAAACGCGGCATCCGTCGCTATGGCAGCAGTTTCCACCCGCGCAACCCGTTTGTTGGGGAGGCGTACGTGCCGATGGACGAATGTCTCGCCCGTTGTGTGATTGATTTCAGCGGGCGGCCCTATCTGGTTTGGCGTGGTTTGGATGATCTGGCATTCCGGCGGCTGAGCCGGTTGGATCGTTCGCAGGACATGTCCAGCGCCTTCCGTTTTGGCCTGGCCCGGGAGTTTTTCCAGGGATTCGCCAACGAGGCGCGTTGCAATTTGCATCTGGAGTTGCTTTATGGGCAGGAGCCTCATCACGTTGTGGAAGGTCTGTTCAAGGCTTTTGCCAAGGCGGTGGACTTTGCCTGCCAGTGCGATCCGCGGATTGCCGGGCGGCTTCCTTCCACCAAGGGAAAACTTTAGTTCGCCTGAATAAACACCCTCTGCCAACCGTCCCCTTAAATGTCTGAGCGAGCTTCAACTGCATCCGAAGACGAGCCGTTGGTGCGAGCCGCGCAGCGCGGTGACATGGTTGCCTATGAGGAACTGGTTGCCCGCCATCGCGACAAGATTTACGCACGGGCTTACAGCATGATGCGGAATGAAGAGGACGCCATTGATCTTTCGCAGGAAGCGTGGGTGAAGGGCTGGCAGCGGCTGGTGCAGTTTCAGGGGGAATCGAGCTTTGCCACCTGGATGACCCGGATCGTGATCAACCTTTGCCTCGACCAGTTGCGCAAGCAAAAGCGGCATCGCTCCGAGTCCATCGAGGAACTGGACGAGGAATCCGGCGGCGTGGAGCGGCAGATGCCGGTGGTGGTCGTGAATCCCACCGAACGGCTGGAGCGCGGTGAATTGCGGCAGCGGATAGACAAGGCGTTGAGCCAGCTCTCGGAGACGCATCGCACGGCGCTGGTGCTCTGTGAATTTGAAGAGATGGAATACAAAGAGATCGCCAAGGCGATGAACTGTTCGATCGGCACGGTGATGTCGCGGCTCTTTTACGCGCGACGCAAACTCGCGGCGTTGCTGGCGGATTTGAAGAAACCGGAATGACGTAACAATATGAACCTGGACTTTCAACTTAAGTTGCAGGCCTACCTCGATGGTGAACTGCCCGCCGCCGAGGCCCGGGAACTGGAGCGCACCCTCGCGGCGGATGCTCCGGCCCGGGCGCTGCTGGCCGAGTTGCGCAACACCTCCGCCGCGCTGGCACAGTTTGAGGCCGGGGCCAAACACCCCGAGTCCCGCGAGTTTTTCTGGTCTAAAATCCAACGCGAGATTGCCCGGGCGGAGAAGGCGCCCGCTCCCGTGCGCGAATCCGCGTCGTTCTGGCGGCGCTTCTTGATTCCCGCCGGGGCGGCGGCTTCGCTGGCCCTTGCCGCGCTGCTCGCCTTGCCGGTGGTCTTGGGCGGTCGTGGGGGCGCGGTTTCGGTGGAGACGTTGCTGGTGGATTCGGGCGCAATGACCTATCGCGACGACGCCGAGCGCATGACGCTCGTCTGGCTCTCCTACCCGGCGGAGAATCCCGTTGCCGACTTTGATTCCGAAGATACAATTCAGTAGCACATGAAGTCTCAACGGTTTTCCCTAATTCGTCTGGTTTCGCTCGCGCTCGGAGTCCTGCTGATGAACGCTTGGGCCGCGCCGCTGTTGGCGGGTGAATTGAAGCTCGAAGCAATTTTGGTGTGGGGCACGAACGACGAAAAATCCCCCGACCCAAACCACAAACCGGTGGGCGAGCGGCTGGAGAAGAAACTCAAGAAACTCCCTTTCAAGTGGGCTCATTACTTTGAGGTGAGCCGGAAGAGGTTCTCCCTCGCCGAGGGCCAGGTGGAAAAGGTCGAGTTAAGCAAGGAATGCCGGATCGAGGTCCGGAGCGTGGGCAAGGAGGCCGTCGAAGTCCAACTCTTCGGCAAGGGCAAGCTCGTCAGCAAGATTTCGCAAGCCATGACCAAGGACGAATGCTTGGTTACGGGCGGCAACGCTCCGGACGTGACCGCGTGGTTCGTCGTCCTGCGCCAGGCCGAATAGCAGGCCTTTTCCGCTTTGCCCTCAAGTCGTGTCCGGTTCCGGCCGATAGCATGTCGGCCATGAAGAACTGCGCGCTGCCGTTCGATAAAATCCTTATTGTTGAGGACGAAAAACCCTTTGCTCAAATCGTACAAGGGTATCTTCAGCGTCTCGGATTTCAGGTGGCGGGTGTCGCCGACTGTGGCGAGGACGCGCTCCAGCTTTCCGCCCAAGCCAGTCCCGACCTTGCCCTGATGGACATCGAAATTCGCGGCGGCATGGACGGTTTTGAGGTGGCGGAGAAACTCCGCCAACGGCACGATATCCCCGTCATCTTTCTGACCGGTCTGGCGGACGAAGCCACGCTCGAGCGGGTGCGTCGTTCGGAATCCTTTGGCTATCTCCGCAAGCCTTTCCGGCCTGAGGAGCTCAAAGCCAGCATTGAACTCGCCTTCATCCGTCACGGCCGCGAAACCGAGTTGCGCCGCAGCGAACAATCCTTCGCGGCCGCCATCAAGTCCACCGAGGATGCCATCGTACTGGCGAATCAAGCCGGCGTGGTGACCTATTTGAATCCCGCCGCCGAACGCCTCACCGGCTGGTCGGTGGGGCGGGCGGGTGGCCAGCCGCTGACCGCCGTTTTTCAAGTTCGCGAAGGCGATGCCGGCGTGAATGACATGTTTCGCGCGGCGGCGCGGGGATCGTTCGTGCATGACGCGACGTTGCTGACCTTGTCCGGGCGCGAAGTGCCGATTGAAGTCAGCGCCTCAATGGTGCGCGATGAAGTCCGCGGCGTAACCGGCTCGGTGCTGGTGTTCCGGGATGTGACCGCCCGCCGCCGCTATGAGGACGGCCTGAAACGTTCGCAGGCGGAACTACGGTTGCTGGCCGGCCACCTGGAATCCGCGCGGGAAGCCGAACGCACGCGCATTGCGCGGGAAATCCATGATGAGTTCGGCCAGTTGCTCACTGGTTTCAAGATTGATTTGTCCTGGCTGGAAAAGAAACTTTCGGCCCAGCCCGAGATTCCCCGCTCTGCCCTGCTCGAAAAGGTCCGTATCATGACCGTTCTGCTGGGTGACATGGTGCTTTGTGTTCGGCGGATTGCCGCGGAGTTGCGTCCGGGCGTGCTCGATGATCTGGGGCTGGCGGCGGCGGTCGAGTGGCAGACCAAGGATTTTCAGCGGCGCACCAGCCTCAAGGCCCAGGTCCGCACCGAAATTTCCGATCGTCCGCTGCCGCGCGAGATTGCCACCGCGCTGTTCCGTGTATTGCAGGAATCGCTTACCAACGTCGCCCGCCATGCCGAAGCCCGCAGTGTCCGGGTGTCGCTCGTGGAGCAGAACCAGCAGCTCATGCTGGAGATCGCGGATGACGGACGCGGGATCACCGAGGCGGAGATCGCGAAGAACGGGGCGTTTGGCCTGATGGGCATGCGTGAACGCATCCTGCCGCTGCGCGGACAGTGCGACATTCACGGTCTGCCCGGTCGCGGCACGACGGTGAGTGTGACCGTGCCTCTCGATTTGCCCAAAAAGGAGAATGGAAAATGATCAAGGTCTTGATAGCCGATGACCACGCGGTGGTCCGCAGTGGGTTGAAACAAATCCTCGATGAAACCGGCGGTGAAATCCAGGTGCAAGGCGAAGCCGCCAATGGCCGTGAGGTGATCGAGAAAGTACAAGCCCAAGACTGGGACGTGCTGGTCCTCGACATCACGATGCCCGGTCGCAGTGGCCTCGACATCCTCAAGGACATCCGGCAGATGCAGCCGCGCCTGCCCGTGCTGATTTTAAGCATGCACGCCGAGGAACAATTCGCCACCCGCGTGCTGAAAGCCGGCGCGGCGGGTTATCTCAACAAGGAAAGCGCGCCCGAAGAACTCGTCAAAGCCATCCGCAAGGTCAACGAGGGGGGCAAATACGTCAGCCCGGCGCAGGCGGAACGCATGGTGTCGGAACTCACCGGCGACACCGACAAGCCGCCGCATCAACTGCTCTCCGACCGCGAATACGAAATCCTCTGTCTCATTGCCTCCGGCAAGACGGCCACGCAGATCGCCCAGCAACTCGTGCTCAGCGTCAAGACCGTCAGCACCTACCGCTCGCGCATCCTCGAGAAGATGCGGCTCGAAACGAACGCGCAACTTACGCACTACGGCATCAAGAATGGTCTGGTCGGTTGATCCCGGCCTATTTCCGCTTCACTGTGGTGTCGTAAATCTCGAACGACACACTGGCGGCTTCGCCGATTCCGTAGCTCTCACCGGGTTCAAGCGTAACGGTCAAGCTCTCCGTCTTCTCGATCTGGTTGTCCGCCCTCGTGCTCAGATTGAACGTCGCGGATTTCGCCCCGGCGGGGAGGGTGATCTCGTGGGGCAGGGGATCGAAGTCCGCGCCCTGTTTGGCGGCGCCGGAGAATTCCAGGCGGGCCGTCACTGCCGCTGCCGTACTGCCGGCGCGAGAAACGGTGATGGTCGCGCCTTCGCCTTCGTAAAGCGACGTCGCGGACGCGCTGAGGCTGAGCACCACGGGACCGGCGCTCAGCACAGTCACCGTCTGGTTGCATTGATTGGTGTTGCCGCTGGCATCGGTGGCGAGCCAGGTGCAGGTGGCCGTGAATGTTGGGCCGTCGCCGTTCGTAACGACATTCAGCACCGTTAGCCCCACTTCTCCGCTGGCGTCCGTCGTGGTGGGCAGGTCGAATGTCCACGCGGTTCCCTCCAGGACGGATTTGTCTGCCGGCGCTGACAGTGTCGGTGCGGTGGTGTCCACGATGGTGATGACTTGCGCGGCCTCCGTCGCGTTGCCGGCGGCATCGGTGGCCAGCCAGTTGCAGACGATGGTGGTCGGGCTGGCGAGTTCCGAGCGCCCGGCGTTGGTCACGACGTTTACGACGCTGATCGCCACCGGTCCGCCCAAGTCTGTGGCTTCGGGCGTGTCAAAGCTCCAAGGCTGTCCCAGTTCCACCGTCCGGTTGACCAGCGGCGCAATCGCTGGCGCCGTGGTATCGCGAACGGTCACGGCTTGGGAGGATTGCGCCGAATTGCCGCTCGGGTCAGTGGCCTGCCAGATGCAGATGGCGGCAAAAGAGTTGCTGACGCCGGCATTGGTGACCGTGCTCAACACTTGAATGGTCACGTCGCCGCCGAGGTCCGAGGCCGTGGGCGCGTCGAACGACCACGCGTTGCCCAACTCGACCGACTTCGCGGGTGGTTGCGTGAGCGCCGGTGCGGTCGTGTCCACCACGGTCACCGTTTGCGCGCTCTGCAAGGCGTTGCTGCAACCATCCGCCACCTGCCAGATGCAGGTAGCGGTGAGAGTATTGCCCGGGCCGGCGTTCGTGCTGGTGCTGACCACTTGGACGAGCACGCCGCCAGGATCGGTCGCGGTCGGCGCGTCGAACATCCATTCGTTGCCCAGCTCTACCGTCTTGTTCCCGGGTTGGCTGATGGTCGGCGCGGTGGAGTCGCCGACGGAAATTGTCTGTGAAGTTTGGGCTCTGTTCCCGCAAGGATCGCTGGCCTGCCAGACGCGCGTGGCGGTGAACGTGCCCGCCGCGCCGAGGTTGGTCACAGTGCCGACGACCGTCAGCGTCACATCGCCGCCGAGATCACTTGCCAGGGGCGATTCGAAATCCCACGCCCCGCCCAGTTCGATGGTTTGGTCCGCCGGCTTTGTCAGCGTCGGCGCGGTGGTGTCCACCACGGCGACGGTGTTGGTGATGTAATTCGTCGTACCGCACGGATCGGTGGCCTGCCAGACGCGCAGGGCCGCGAAGGCGTTGCCGCAAGTGGTGTTCGTCTGGGTGTAAAGTTCGGTCACGCTGATTTCTCCACAGCCGCCGGAGGCCACGGGCGCGACGAATTCCCAGTTCGTTCCGAGTTCGACGGTTTGATCCGCGAGGCTCTGGAATTCCAACGGCGGCGCGGCGGAAACGCTTGCGGTGGCAAACGCGCCCTGGCTGGCGTTGTAATAACTGCCGCTCGCCGAGACTTCGAGCCGCACTGCGCGCACCATGAACGTGTAATCGCCCGAGGCCAGATTAATGTCCGTGTAGTTGTTCGTGGCGAGGAGCGCTTCATTAAGCCGCGTGAACGGGCCGAGCGGGGTGGCGCCGCGATAGACGTTGTAGCCGAGCACCGCCTCCGGCGAATCGGTCCAGTTCAACATGACCTTTGCTCCGCTCGCTTCGGTCGTGAGCGCGGCCGGTGGCGCGACCGGATGCAGCCGCAGCGTGGGGTCGCCCATGAGCGCGATGTGAATCTGCTGCGAGCCGGGATTGATTTGTTTGTAGCACGCGGCGTTGTTGTTGATCTGCGTGAGCCGCGTGCTGTAGCCGATGGTTTCGCCCAGGCCCATGTGATGCACAAACCAATGGGGCCGGCCCGCCCACGCCGAGGTGAGCGTGTATGAAGGTGTGGCCAGCGCGGCGCGCATGACGTTGTTCGTGCTGTCCCAATCGCCGAAATAACTGCCGAAGAGGAAAGTGAAAACCGTTTGCGGATCGCGGGTGGCAAGTTGCGCGGTGGTCGTGACGCCATCCACACTGGTGAACGTGCCGCCGCCGCAGCCGTAGGCGCAGAGGTAACTGTTGTTGGTCAGCGCGCCGAACCAATCGGTGGTCGCCGTCACGTTGCTGGCGCCGAAGAACGCCGCGAAATTGCGCCAGCCGGTCGCCGCGAAGGCCGAACCGCTGAAGGTGCCGAAGAAATCCGCCACCAGCCCGAGCGGGCGGGCGCTGATGATCTTATGGCGGAAGTTGTGGTCCTTGTTCAGGTATTGACGGAGCAACTCCACTTCGGACCGCGCGAATTGCGGCAGGTTCGCCAGATCCACGCGGCCGATTTCCAGGTCCGCCAGCATGGTGGCGGTGGAGAAATCGAATTTACCGTCGCCGGGGCGGTTGTGCTGGCGCGGGTAGCTGGAATTGGTGCTCGTGATCGTGGCGTCCCCCCAGGTGTAGTCCACGTCCGCGTAATAAACATCGGCTGGCCACGCCCCGCGATGATCGGGGTTATGCCCATCCGGCACAATGTCGCCGGAATAGGCCACGGGGACGTGGCCAAAGAGAAAGACCGAGCGGACGTTGGCGGGATCGGCATCGTACTCCGCCTTGATCAGCGCCTTGATGTTGCTCGCCGCGTCGTCGCGGCTCACGTCATGGCGGATCACCTGCCAGCCGTCGCCGACCAGGTCCTGTTGCAACCGGCTCAATTCGTTCGTGAGTTCGGCGGCGTAGGTGTTGTCCACCACGAGCAGCAGTTTGCCGCGATTCTCGCGCAGGGGAATCTCGCTGCCCGTCATCACATACCCGTAACCGGTGTAACCGACCGCCACTTTCTTGAGTTGATACTCGTATTTTGTGTTCGCGGCGACGTTTGTGTCCACCAGGCTCGTCTCATTTCCGGACAGCGTGGCGAGCAGTGTCCACGAGCGTTCGGTGGCGAGCTTGCGGGAAATCTCGTAGCTGGTCGGCACGGCAAAGGTGTCCTGCGCCCAGTTCAAGGTGATTTGCGGCGGGCTGGTTTGCGCGGTGGCGCTGACGAGCACCGCGTAGTCGCGCGCCTCCGACACGGCCCAACTGGCCGAGGTGCCGAGCGTCATAAAGAGTGCAATGAGGAGCGCCGCGCGGGGCTGGCGAAATCTGTTGTCCGCGCCCGGATGGTCCGGCTGCGGCCCTGTGGTAGAGCATGTCCCAATCATGCCCCGCCATGAAGCTACGCACTTGCCGCATGCCACCGCTGCACGGATGAACTTTACGCAGGAGAAAATCGCGCCGGGCTGTCGGGCTTTGTCCTACGGAAGTAAGCGCGCTTTCAAGGTTGGACCGTGGCTCTGCGAGCCGCAGCTGGCTGGGCGGTGGTGGTACGAGCGTAATCGCGAACCTTCGACTGACAGTCTGATTGCCCAGCCCGACTCGTCAGGAGTCCCGCCTCACCGGACGGCTGCGGGTCACAGACCCGCGCTCCGGTTACGAGGACTTGCACCGGCGAATTTGCAGAAAACATCCGGTTGCGCCGAGAAGCAGCAACGCCCACGCGCTGGGCTCGGGGACGAGCAAGCCTTCGATGCGGAAGGCCGGGATCAGGTCGGTTGGGCGAACCTGCCAATCATACCAGCTTCCCGTGTCGTAATTGAACTCCCGGTTACCACCGTAACCCACAGTTCCACTCCAGTACCAATCGAACGCAGCGTTGTTTTCGCGAGTGGCCAGATTCAGATCTGCCGGCTCCAGGACCAGCCAATAAGCGCCACCAGCGACGATAACCGGCTGGAGGGACAATTCATTGGTTACCACCTGATAGTAGCCGGTAGGGCCGATGGGATGCGTCACGAGGGTCGTCAACAAACCACCGGTGGGTAACCCGCGGTCGTCCTCGCGAATGGAAATGGCGAGATTGTTTGTGCCAAGAACCTGGCCCATCGCCAAGGTCACCGAACTAAAAGCGTAGTTCCCCTTGGGCATCTCAAACCGCGCGGCCACCGCTATTCCGTAATTCCCGCTTGAGCCCGGTGAGTTTATCCACCAGTCAACGCTCGCCCTGCTGCTAGCGTCGTAACTGTCGTTCGGCCCGAAGTTGTTGAAAATCACGTCGCCGAGTGCGGTAGTGTTCAGGCAGGCAGCCAACAGACAGGCGACGGGAACTTTCATGCTTGTTCCTTGCGCCGGGTCTGACGCCTGCGGTTTTGTAGAAAGCAGCCGGTTGCGCCGGAGAGCAGCAACGCACAGGCGTTTGGTTCGGGAATGACAACGAAGTCGAGACGGTAGTTTATAAACGTGGGGTGGGCTTGGCGGTCTTGGCCCTCAAGGAGCATGCCGTAGTAACCTTCAGTGAGGGCGTGCAAATTCATCATGGCGAGTAAATCGCCGTTGGCTGGGTTGTACAAATCTCCGAAAAGCGAAGAGTAGGTTGAATCACCGATGCCGACGAGCAGTTGCTGGTTATCTGTAGTTAGAAACACGCCGGTCAAGCTATGGGTCGGCAGGACTGAATAAGTGAAGTAATCATAAAATCCCAACCAACCACCTGTGCCGTTGGGCTGGACTTCGGTGCTGCCAATAACCTGATTGGTTCCAAATTGAATGCTGCCGAGCAGGGTAGGTGCGGTGTAATTTCCGGAAAGCGGACCATCAACAGCTTCGTCCCAAAGTATCCTGTTTTGCCCGAGCGCGGTGGTGGTCAGGCAGGCAGCCAGCAGACAGGCGACGGGGAGTTTCATGCTTGTTCCTTGCACCGAGTCCTGCGCCAGCGATTTTGCAGAAGCCAACCTGCCGCACCCAAGAGCGAAAACGCCCACGCGCTGGACTCAGGGACGGTTTGAACGACGAAGTCGAAGCGGTAGTTGGCGTACGAAGGTATCCCATTGAAATCCACATTCATCACGTAAAACCCGTAGGAGCCTGCGCTGATTGCGCCAATCCCGAACTGACTGAGCAAGTCCGCGTTGGACGGCTTGATTTTAGATCCCAATTCCAGGCCAAAGCCTGGGTCTCCCAGCCACACTGCGACGGGGCGGTCACTGCTGAAGGGCAATAAACTAATCTGCGAACCTGATGGAACTGTTAGCAAGATGTAGTCTGGATTGACTACTCCTCCAGTCGGAGAGGGTTGGAAATCGGTCGTTCCGAGAACGGAATTTGTGCCAAGCGTAAATGTGCCGAGTGAGGTCGGCTCGAAACGACTGTTCGAAATGGGGCCGTTGACGCTTTCATCCCAAAGCACCGTTCCCTGGCCAAAAGACCTCGTCGTTAGCAGCGCGACAAACAGTGCCATCCCAATGCCCGCAGATTTCATTCGTGGACCAACTCCTTCCCTTCACCGTCAATTCCAATGACTGTTTTCACGCCAGTGCCGCGGCATTGCAAGCCCTTTCTCCGCTCCTTCCGTAGCTGCCGCGATAAACCCGCCGCGAAACTTCGCATTGCCTTTTGTCCCCGTTTCGACTTAAAAGCTCCCGTCCAACTGCATGAGTAAAGCACTGATCATCGCGGAGAAGCCCTCCGTCGCCGGCGATATCGCCAAGGCGCTCGGGGGATTTCAGCGCGCGGATGACTACTTCGAGAGCGACAAATTCGTGGTCTCGTCGGCGGTCGGCCATCTGTTGACGATCGTTCCGCCGCCCGGCGTGGAAGCGACGCGGGGCAAATGGACGTTCAAGTGTCTGCCCGTCATCCCGCCGCACTTTGACCTCGAACCGATCGAGAAATCGGCGGCACGGCTCAAGACGCTGACCAAGCTGATCAAGCGCAAGGACGTGACCGAACTGATCAACGCCTGCGACGCCGGGCGGGAAGGGGAGTTGATCTTCCGCAACATCGTCCGCTTCACGAACGCGAAGCAGCCGATCAAACGTCTCTGGTTGCAATCCATGACGCCGGCGGCGATTCGCGAGGGCTTCGCGGCGTTGCGGGATGATGATTCGATGCAGCCGTTGTCCGATGCCGCCACGAGTCGTTCGGAGGCCGATTGGCTGGTGGGGATCAACGGCACGCGGGCGATGACCGCGTTCAACTCGAAGCTGGGCGGCTTTTTCAAAACCACCGTCGGTCGCGTGCAGACGCCGACCTTGGCGATCCTGGTTGAGCGCGAGGGGAAGATTCGCAAGTTCGTGTCCCGGGATTACTGGGAAGTCATCGGCACGTTCGGCTGCGCGGCCGGGCAATACACGGGCCGCTGGTTTGATGAGAAGTTTCAGAAACCGGACAAGGATGGCGACGAGCAACTCAAGCCGGAGCGGCTCTGGGAGAAAGAACGGGCTGAAGCCATTCGCGCGAAATGCCTCGGCAAGACCGGCATTGTCACTGAGGAAAGCAAGCCGAGCACGTCGCTTTCGCCGTTGCTTTACGATTTGACCAGCTTGCAACGCGACGCGAACGGACGTTTTGGCTTCAGCGCCAAGAACACGCTGGCCATCGCGCAGGCACTTTACGAAAAGCACAAGGTGCTGACGTATCCGCGAACGGATTCGCGCGCGTTGCCGGAGGATTACCTTGGCACGGTCCGGAGCACGATGACGATGCTGGCCGGCACGCGGTATGGCACGTTCGCGGACACGATTCTCAAGAGCAACTGGGTGCATCCGAACAAGCGCATCTTCAACAACGCAAAAGTTTCGGACCACTTCGCCATCATCCCCACGACGCTTGCGCCCAAAAATTTGAGCGAGCCGGAGCAGAAGCTTTACGACCTGGTGACGAAGCGTTTCCTCGCAATCTTTTATCCGGCGGCGGAATTTCTCGAGACCACTCGCATCACGCGCGTTGAGGGCGAGCCGTTCAAGAGCGCCGGCAAGGTGCTGGTGACACCGGGCTGGCTCACAGTTTACGGCAAGGAAGCGCAGTCGGATGACGACAACCCGAATCTCGCGCCGGTAAAGCCCGGCGAGTCAGTCGAGACGCGCGAAGTCGAAGTCAAACAAAGCGCCACCAAGCCCCCGCCGCGTTATTCGGAAGCCACGTTGCTCTCGGCGATGGAGGGCGCGGGCAAGCTGGTGGACGACGACGAATTGCGCGAGGCGATGAGCGAGAAAGGCCTCGGCACGCCCGCCACACGCGCAGCGATCATCGAAGGGTTGATCTACGAGAATTACCTCCAGCGCAACGGGCGCGAGTTGCAGGCCACGGCGAAGGCGTTTTCGTTGATGGAGTTGCTCAACGGCCTGGGCATCCCGGAGTTGACCAAGCCGGAACTGACCGGTGATTGGGAATTTCAGTTGCGCCAGATTCAGCGCAAGCAGATCAGCCGCGCGCAGTTCATGACGGGCATCGCCGACATGACCCGGCGCATCGTGGATCGCGCGAAACAATTCGAGCAGGACACGATTCCCGGCGACTTCGGCATGCTCAAGACGCCGTGCCCCAAGTGCGGCGGTGAGATTCACGAGAAATACAAACAGTACCAGTGCATCAAATGCGATTTCTCGGTCTGGAAAACTCTGTGCGGACGGATGTTTGAACCGGAGGAAGTCGAAACGCTCATCACCACCAAGCAGGTCGGGCCGTTACAAGGCTTCATGAGCAAGAAGGGCTTTCCCTTCGCCGCGTTGCTCAAGATGAACGCCGAGCACAAGGTGGAGTTTGATTTTGGCAACGGTCAGAAAGGCGAGAACGGCGAAGAGGCCGCGCCCATGGATTTCACCGGTAAGGAACCGCTGGGCAAATGTCCGGCCTGTGGCGCGCGGGTGTTCGATGGCGGAATGAATTACGTCTGCGAGAAGCAGGCGGGCGTGGAAAAATCCTGCAAGTTCCGCACCGGCAAAATCATTTTGCAGCAGGAGATTTCGCCGGAGCAGGTGAAGAAGCTGCTGGCCGAGGGCAAAACGGATTTGCTGAAAGGATTTGTTTCCAACAAGACGAATCGCAAGTTCGAGGCTTTTCTGGTCGTGAAGGATGGCAAGACGGGTTTCGAGTTCGCGCCGCGCGAGCGCAAGGGCAAGAACAAGGATGGCACGCCCAAACCGCCGCCGCCGAAGATTGATTTCACCGGCAAGCCTGTGGTTGGCAAATGTCCGAAGTGCGGCGGCCAGGTTTTCGACACAGAGGCGGGTTATCTTTGCGAGAAGTCACAGGCGGACGCGAAGGCTTGCAAATTCAAGATCGGCCGGGAGATTTTGCAGCAGCCAATCGAGGCAGCGCAGGCGCAGAAGATTCTGGCCACGAGCAAGAGCGACCTGCTCGACAAGTTCATTTCCAAAGCCGGCAAACCGTTTCCCGCCTTCCTCGTCATGGACGCGAAGGGCAAGATCACCTTCGAGTTCCCGCCGCGCGAGGGCGAATAGTATTTGATCGGTCTCTGCCGTTGCCGTCATCATCCTTCGCGTTGTGAAGAGCGCCCCAGCAACCGCGAGCGAGCAGGATCACAAGCCGTTGGCTGAGGTTGGGGATGATTCCATAAAGAAATTCCTCACTCACCTCGCGACCGACCGCGGCGCTTCGGTTTACACGCAGCGAAATTACCGTCAGGCGCTCGAAGAATTTTGGCGCTGGCATAAAGCCGAACGGAATGCCCCTCCCGTTTGGGCAAAGCTCCAGCGCGATGACTTTCGAGTGTTCGTCCGCTTTCTGGGACGACAAAATCTAAGTCGCGCCGCCATCCAGCTTCGTTTCTCCGCGCTGCGAACGTTCTACAAATTCCTGATCCGGCACGGCGAAGTCGAGACGATGCCGATCAGGGGGCTGGCGTTGCCGAAGCTGGAGAAGCGGTTGCCCAAGTACCTCACGCGTCAGCAAATGGGCGATCTGCTCGTGGCGCCGCTGAAGGTGTTGGACCAACCGAAACCGAAGTCTGCGGGCCGGCCGGTCTCGGTGCCCGCGTGTTTTCGCGACGTGGCGATCCTGGAAACCATTTACTCCTGCGGCCTGCGTATCAGCGAGCTTTGCGGTCTGCACGTCGAGGACATGGATTGGAACGAGCAACTGGTCCGCGTGCGCGGCAAGGGCAAGAAGGAACGGCTTGCGCCCATCGGCGATCCGGCGCTGCAAGCCATCGAGCGTTACTGGACGCTGCTGCCGGAGCGGCCCGCGGGCGCCACCCCGGTCTTTCAGTCGGAAACCAAGGCGCGCACGCCGGTCAGCGCCTGCATGGTGGCGCGGCGCTTGAAGCATTATCTCGCGCTGGCGGGACTCGATCCGTCGCTCACGCCGCACAAGCTGCGGCACAGTTACGCCACCCATCTGCTGGACGCCGGCGCCGATCTGCGCAGCGTCCAGGAATTGCTGGGCCACGCGCACCTGATCACCACGCAGGTTTACACGCATGTCAGCACCGAACGGTTGAAGAAAGCGTACGATCAAGCGCATCCGCGCGCTTGACGAACCGGCGCGCCGAAAATTATCTCGAAGGTATGCCGGAACGGAGCTAGATTGCTCCGTGGGTCAGTTTTCCGGGGCCAAAATGAAAATTCTTCTCGTCAGTCCGCAAACGCCAGACACGTTCTGGAGTTTCAAGCACGTTCTCAAATTTGTTGCCAAGAAGTCCTCCATTCCGCCGCTGGGCTTGATAACCGTGGCAGCCATGTTGCCGCGCGACTGGGAACTCCGGGTGGCGGACATGAATGTCACGCGCCTCAGTGACGTGGATTTGCGCTGGGCTGATTTCGTGATGATCAGCGCGATGATCGTCCACAAGGAATCCGTGAAGCGCATCGTCGCGCGCTGCCAGGCGTTCGGCAAAACGGTGATCGCGGGCGGGCCGTTGTTCACTACTGGACACGAGTCGTTCCCGGAGATTCAGCATTTTGTCCTCGGCGAGGCGGAAGAAACCATGCCGCAAGTCATCCAGGACATGCGGAACGATTCCTTGCAACCCATCTACAAGGCGAGCGGCTGGCCCGACATCACGAAGACGCCGATCCCGCGCTGGGATTTGATCAACCTGGATCATTACGTGACGATGTCCGTGCAGTTTTCGCGCGGCTGCCCGTTCGATTGCGAGTTTTGCGACATCATCGTGATGAACGGCCGCGTGCCGCGCACCAAAACCCCGGCGCAGCTCATCGCCGAACTGGAGGCGCTCCGCGTGCGCGGCTGGAAGGAAATGGTTTTCATCGTGGACGACAACTTCATCGGCGACAAACGGCGCACGCGTACGCTGCTCCGCGAACTCGTGGCGTGGCGCCACCGCACGCAGGCGGAAATGGGATTTCTGACCGAGGCTTCCGTGAATCTCGCGGACGATGCGGAGTTGTGCTCGCTCATGGTCGAAGCTGGCTTTGCCAAAGTGTTTGTCGGCATCGAAACGCCGTCCTCCGAATCCATCGAGGAATGTCACAAGATTCAAAATCGCCGCGACCTCGTGGAAGCCGTGCGTATTTTGCAGCAGCGCGGTTTGGAAGTGATGGGCGGTTTCATCGTCGGCTTTGACAGTGACAAGACGGACATCTTCAAGCGGCAGTTCGATTTTATCCAACGCTCCGGCGTCGTGACGGCGATGGTGGGCCTGCTTACGGCGCTGCCGCAAACGCGGCTCTACAAACGCTTGAAGGCTGAGGATCGCCTCGAAGCCGAAACCACCGGCAACAACACCGACAGCGCGTTGAATTTCAAACCCAAGCTCAATCGGGAGTTTCTCCAGTCCGGCTATCGCGAGCTGATGAAGAAACTTTACGAGCCGAAAGTTTATTACCAGCGCGTCCTCACCTTTCTTGAGAACCACAAAAAGATCAGCGGGCCGCCCGCGCGTCTGCGCATTTCCACGGCGGACTTCCTGGCGTTTGTGAAATCGTTCTGGCTGCTCGGCATCTGGTATCGCGGGCGCGTTGCGTACTGGAAATTTTTCTGGAGCACGCTGCTGCGGCGACCGCACCAATTCCGCCGGGCCGTCGAGTTCGCCATCATCGGTTACCATTTCCGCCGCGTGGCGCAGGAGTGTTGAGGCGGATGGTCTGCTGCAAACGCGCCACTGGCTCGACATCGCTGAACACCGGCAATAATCTCAATGGATGCGATCCAATGAGCGAATCACGCGTCGCACGGGTCTGAGACGAATCGCCATCGCGGCTGGTGTCAGCACGCTGCCCGCTTGGATGCTTTCCTCGAACGCTGCGGCGCAAACCGAGCCGCCGGCCGAACCCTCCGAAAGCGAGCGCGCGGAAATGGCCGGTATCGCCCGGAAATTTCTCGACGAGCATAATGTTCCTGGACTGTCCGTTGCGATTGCCCGTCACGGACAATTTGTTTATCGCGCGGCGTTCGGATTTGCCGATAAAGCCGCCGCCGAAAAGACCACGCCCGCGCATCGTTTTCGCATTGCCAGCATCAGCAAGCCCATCACCGCCGTCGCCATCTTCACGTTGATCGAGCAAGGGAAGTTGAAGCTGGATGATCTGGTCTTTGGCCCGGACGCGCTTCTGGGTTTCGATTACGGCACGAGTTATCCGGAGCGCGTTCTCAAAATTACCATTCGCCATCTGCTCACTCACACCGGCGGCGGCTGGACCAACGACGGCAACGATCCGATGTTTCGCCAGCCCGCCTACAACCACCGCGAACTGATCACGTGGGCGTTGGCCAATCAGCCGTTGTCCCACGCACCCGGCGAACACTACGCCTATTCCAATTTCGGCTACTGTATTCTTGGCCGTGTAATTGAGAAGATTTCCGGGCAGACCTACCCTGAGTTCGTCCAGCAGCACATCGCAGTTTCCTGTGGGATCAAGGATTTGAGAGTTGCGGGCAACACGCGCACTGAACGCGCTTCGGACGAAGTGATCTATTACGACGCAGACAAGAACAGCCCCTACACGATGAATGTAGCGCGGATGGATTCGCACGGCGGCTGGCTCGCCACGCCGAGCGATCTGGTGCGTTTCGCGATGCATGTGGATGGCTTCACCACCACGCCCAACATCCTCCGCGCTGCGACGATCACCACAATGACCACGCCCGGTGCCGTCAACGCGAGCTACGCCTGCGGCTGGTCCGTCAACCGCTTCCACAACTGGTGGCACGGCGGAAGTTTGCCCGGGCTCAACACCATCATGGTCCGCACCGGCAGCGGATTGTGCTGGGCCGCCTTCGTCAACACGCGGACGAAGGACATCGGCCTGGCGCTGGATCAACTGGTGTGGAAGCTGGCTCGTGCCGTTCCCGCTTGGCGGGCGTGATTTAAGAATGAAATCAGCTTGCTCCTTCCTGGCTTTATGGAGCCTGCATCAAATCGCCGTCGCGCAAACCAACCTTACCGGCCACGCTGCGGAGTTGTTCAAGCAGGTGCAGACCGGGAAATTCTACGCCACCGCTGCGAAGCTGCATCCCGAATATCTGCCCACCAGCGATGGTCAGAGCTTTCTCTGCGTCTGGCGCGCCACGAGCACGAACGTGCCCAAGCACTGGATCGTTTCCATTCCCGGCCGGGAAGGACTCGCAACCGACGACCTCGCCATCTGGAGCAAACACCTCGCTGGTCGCGATGTTGGCCTCGTGACGGTGCAATGGTGGCTCGGCGGCGACAACGAACGCGATTCCTACTATCGCCCTGAGCAGGTCTATCGGGAGATCGATCGCGCGCTCCAAAAGCTCGGGGTGAAGCCCGGTACAGTCATGTTCCACGGTTTCAGCCGAGGCTCGGCCAACTCCTACGCCATCGCCGCCCTCGACCACGGGCGCGGGAAAATGTATTTCGCCCTCAATGTCGCCAGTTCCGGCGGCGTGGCGCTCGATTACCCGCCCACGCGCGCCATCCTGAATGGCGCGTATGGCGACCATCCGCTGCGCGGCACGCGCTGGGTGACCGCCGCCGGTGCGAAAGATTCCGAACGCGACGGCATCGAAGCCATGCGCCGCGCTGCCGCGTGGTTGAAAGAGCAGGGGGCGACCGTGGAATTCAGCATCGAAGACCCGAACCTCGGCCATGGCGCGCTCGTGCTCAATCCCGCCAACGCCAAACGCGTGCTCGACCTGTTCCTGAACGAAAAGAAGTGAGTCAGGCCCGCGTTGACCGAAGGTAAAATTGGAGTTAGCCTTTCTCCATGGCAACGGTCAGTCAGGTGCAAAAAAATCTGCAAGCGGCGATGCGCGAAGCGTTGCGCATTCAGGATCGCTTCGTGGCCGAGCCGCTGTTTGCCAAAACCGGACGCGGCTATCTCAAGAGCGAAGGCGTTTCCACGCTCAGCAAAATCAAAGCGAATCTCCGTCGTAAAGCCGCCAAGGCCAAATGAAGCGGCGCTGGTTGAAGGACTGGCCGTGGGAAACGGTCGTGACCATCAACGTCGGCCTGTGCAAAGAGAAGAACGCGCTTCATAAACCCACCTCCGACGGTTACGCGGCGACGCAAAAGCTTTGGGAAACCTCCCGCGCCCGCGAACTCACCTTGCGCGAGACTTTGGACATCTGCCGCCAGTGCCACAAACTCGCGCCGTTCTGCTTCTACAACGGCAACACCTTCGTCGCGATTGGCCGGACGATGATTCAGGATGTGCTGAAGAAAATGTCGCCGGTGAAAGCGCACGGCTTTCGCAGCGTCGTCGGCCACTACATCGCAGGAACAGCCGGCGCGGAAGATTTGGCGAAGGTGATGGACGAACTGAGCGGAAAAGTTTGAACTGCGGATGGACACCGATGAACGCAGATTCAATTCAAGGAAACGACTGTGTGAACAATTCATCCTTCGTTTTGTCCGCTGCCTGTTGTAAACCACATCCATGAGCAGCCAACTTCCCGCACCCGCCGGCAGCAATACCTTTGAACGAATCAAGCGCGTCAATGCCGAGGGTCACGAATCGTGGTCTGCTCGGGATCTGGCGCAGGTGTTGGAGTATCTCAACTTCCGCAATTTCGAGCCGGTGATTCAGAAGGCGAAGGAAGCCTGCATCAAGAGTGGGCACGCGGTCGCCGACCATTTTGCGGAAATGCGCAATATGGTCAGCATCGGATCGGGCGCGCAACGCGAGGTCGAGGATTGGGCGCTTTCCCGTTACGCCTGCTACCTCGTGATCCAGAACGCCGACCCGAGCAAGCCGCTCGTCGCGTTGGGGCAAACTTATTTCGCCGTGCAAACGCGGCGACAGGAAATGGCCGATGACGAGGCGTTGAAGGAAGACAAAATGCGTCTCCTCCTTCGCGCCGAGATGAAGAAGCACAACAAGAATCTCGCGGGCGTTGCCAAGCAATCCGGCGTGGTTGACCCGCTGGACTACGCCATCTTCATGGACCACGGCTATCGCGGGCTTTACGGCGGACTGGGCATGCGCGACCTCCGCCAGCGCAAACGGCTCAAGCCCAAACAAAACATCCTCGACCACATGGGCAGCACGGAACTGGCGGCCAATCTGTTCCGCGCCACGCAGACCGAGGAAAAACTGCGCCGCGAAAACGTGCGGCACAAAGACCACGCCAACCGGATTCAGAACGAAGGGAATCAATCAAAGGGCTTTCTCCTAAACAACTGATTTGGTATTTTCCAGAGCATGTCGGCAACGAACTTCAACACGAAGAACGATACCTATCGCAAACTGATGGGCAACGGGCTGACTTACCGCATCCCCCGCTTTCAACGCGACTACAGTTGGACGGAGGAGGAATGGGAAGACTTGTGGATGGATATTCTCGGCACGCTCAAGGGCGGCGGAGAGCCAGCACACTACATGGGCTATTTGGTTCTCCAGTCGGATAACGACAAGACTTTCGATGTAATTGATGGCCAACAACGCCTCACCACGATGAGTTTAATCGTGCTGGCCGTCTTAAAAAATATTCAGCGCATCATCGCCGAGAAAAAGAGCCCGGAGGCAAATCAGCGACGCCTAGATCAAATCCGCCAAACGTATATCGGCTACCTTGATCCAGTGACGTTGGTGTCACGGTCGAAACTGACCCTGAATCGAAACAACGACAACTATTTCCAAACCTACATCGTTCCGCTCGGCCACCTCCCGGTGCGTGGATTCCGAGCATCTGAACACAGCTTGCGTAAGGCATTCGAGTGGTTTGAAGCGAGGGTGGCTGAATATGCTGTGAAGGCTGGTGGTGACGAAGGAGTAGCCTTGGCTCAATTCGTCGAGTCCATGAGCGACAAATTGTTTTTCACGGTCATCACGGTGACCGATGAACTAAATGCTTACAAGGTGTTTGAAACTTTAAACGCACGGGGAGTCCGGTTATCGGCCACCGACCTTTTGAAGAACTATTTGTTTTCCGTCCTGCATCGCGAAGGCCAGGGCCAGCATGAACACGAGATGAAAGTGTTGGAGAATCGCTGGGAAGCGATGGTGGGCCGACTTGGCAGTGAGAGCTTTCCAGATTTTCTGCGTGTGCATTGGAATAGCCGCTTCTCGTTCCTTCGTCAGACCGAACTTTTCAAAACCATCCGGGGTAAGATTACGTCGCGCGCCGCGGTTTTTGAATTGATCGGCCAAATGGAGCAGGACATGGACGCTTACATGGCGTTGACTCAGCCGGAGGCTTCACAATGGTCTCCAGTTCTCAAGCAGCATGCCGCTGAACTTCGGATGTTTGGAGTAAAGCAGCCCTTCCCGCTCCTGATGGCCGCGCGGCGAACATATTCCGATCAGGCTTTTGAGACCGTGATCCGCGCCTGCGTCGTCATTTCCTTTCGGTATAATGTCATCGGCAGTCAGCCAACCAACGAACAGGAGCGCGTCTATAACCAAGTGGCCGAAAAAATCTCTTCCGGTAAATTGGCCGACGCAACCGCGGTATTGATGGGAATGGCTTCGATCTATCCTGGGGACGATGCGTTTCGAGCGAACTTTGCGGAAAAATCCATGCGCACCACTCAATCGCGCAACAAGCGGGTCGTGCGCTATGTTCTCTGCGCGCTTGAAAAGCAGTTCACAGGCACGGCGCTGGATTTTGACAGCGATAGTTTTAACATCGAACATATCTTGCCGGAGAACCCCGAAGCAGGTTGGGAAGTATTTTCGGAAGACGAACTTGAAGCTCTGGTATTTCGGCTCGGCAATCTGACGCTGCTCCAGAAAAGTGCGAACAAGGACATCGGCAACAAGCCTTACGCAGTCAAGAAGCCAGTTCTAGCGGCAAGTTCATTCGGCATCACCAAAAAAATTGCCGATGACAACGCCGACTGGACTCCCGAGCGATTGGCTGCTCGCCAGAACTGGATGGCGAATCAAGCCACTTCCATCTGGCGAATTCCCCAACTTTCCTGAACCTGCTTCAGGAATAATTCTCCATCCCCACGCAGGAGCAGACGGGATTACGGTCGCCGAAGACGTTGTCCACGCGGGCGACGTGCGGCCAGAATTTGTATTCCAGCAGGCTCTTAGCCGGGAACGCCGCGGCTTCGCGGCTGTAAGGACGATTCCACGCGTCGCTGGCGATCTGGTCGGCGGTGTGTGGGGCGTTCTTGAGAACGTTGTTCTTCGCGTCGGCTGAACCGTTTTCCACGGCGGTCATTTCGGCGTGGATGGAGATCATGGCGTCGCAGAAACGGTCGAGTTCGTATTGGGATTCGCTTTCGGTGGGCTCGACCATGAGCGTGCCGGCGACGGGCCACGAGAGCGTGGGCGCGTGAAAGCCGTAATCCATGAGGCGCTTGGCGACGTCTTCGGCGGTGGTGGCTTTGAAGCCGCGCAGGTCGAGGATGCATTCGTGCGCGACGAGGTTGTGGTTCTTGTAAAGCGTGGGGAAATAATTTTCCAGCCGCTTGGAGATGTAATTCGCGTTGAGGATGGCGAACTTGGTGGCGTCGGTGAGGCCGGTCGCGCCCATCATGGCGATATACATCCAGGAGATGGGCAGGATGCTGGCGCTGCCCCACGGAGCGGCACTGACCGCGCCGATGGGGCTTTCGCCGCCGAGGTTGACGACGTTGTGGCCAGGCAAAAACTCGACAAGGTGCGCCGCGACGCCGATCGGGCCAACGCCCGGGCCGCCGCCGCCGTGCGGGATGCAAAAGGTTTTGTGCAGGTTCAGATGACAGACGTCCGCGCCGATGAATCCGGGCGAGGTGAGGCCGACTTGCGCGTTCATGTTCGCGCCGTCCATGTAAACCTGTCCGCCCGCCGCGTGGATGAGGTCGCAGATTTCGCGAATGGTTTCCTCGAACACGCCGTGCGTGCTGGGATAGGTGATCATGAGGCACGCCAGCGTGTCTTTATGAGCTTCCGCTTTTGCTTTGAGATCTGCCACGTCAATGTTTCCGGATGAGTCGCATAGGACGGATACGACGCGCATGCCGGCCATGACGGCACTTGCAGGGTTTGTGCCGTGGGCGGATGAGGGAATGAGGCAAACTGTCCTATGGGACTCATTACGCGATTCGTGATACGCGCGGATGACGAGCAATCCGGCGTATTCGCCCTGCGAACCGGCGTTGGGTTGGAGCGAGATCCCTGCGAACCCGGTGCATTCGCTGAGCCAGGTTTCGAGTTGCTCAAACATCTTCTGGTAACCGCGTGTCTGCTTGATGGGCGCGAAGGGATGGATCTTGGCGAACTCGGGCCACGAGACGGGGAACATCTCGGCGGCGGCGTTGAGCTTCATGGTGCACGAGCCGAGCGGGATCATGGACGCGGTGAGTGAGAGGTCGCGCGATTCGAGGCGCTTGATGTAGCGCAGCATCTCGGTCTCGGAGTGGTAACGGTTGAAGACGGAGTGCTGCAAAAATTTCGAAATTCGAAATTCGAAATTCGAATTGGTGGACGCTTCGAGGTCAGCGACTGAGAAGCTCGCGGGTTTATCGCCGTTGAAGATCTGCCAGAGTTCGGCGACGTCGGCAGCGCTCGTGGCTTCGTCGAGCGAAATGCCGATCGTTTTGTCGTCGATGGCGCGCAGATTGATGCGATGCGCTTCGGCGATCTTGAGGATGTCGGCGGATTTTTTGTCGCCGAGCGAAACGGTGATGGTGTCAAAGAACGCCGGAGCTTGCGCGTTTTGAATTTCGAATTTCGGATTTCGAATTTCCAACCCAAGTTTCGCCAAGCCAGCAGCGAGAATGCTGGTGAGTTTGTGAATGCGAGTCGCAATGGCTTTCAACCCTTCCGGCCCGTGATAACAGGCGTAGAGCGAGGCCATGTTGGCGAGGAGCGCCTGGGCTGTGCAGATGTTGCTGGTGGCTTTCTCGCGGCGGATGTGTTGTTCGCGCGTGCCGAGCGCGAGGCGCAGGGCGGGCTTGCCGCGGGCGTCCTTGGACACGCCGACGATGCGGCCGGGCATCTGGCGTTTAAATTCATCGCGCGTGGCGAAGAAGGCGGCGTGCGGTCCGCCGTAACCGAGCGGCACGCCGAAGCGCTGCGCGCTGCCGACGGCGATGTCCGCGCCGAATTCGCCCGGCGGTTTGATGAGCGTGAGCGCCAGCAGATCGGTGGCGACGGTGACCATCGCGCCCGCAGCGTGGGCTTTCTCGACGAATGGCGCGTAATCGTGGATCGCGCCGAACGTGTCGGGATATTGCACGAGCGCGCCGAAAACTTTGTCGGAGAACGCGAAGGTTTCGGCGTTGCCGACCACGGCTTCAATGCCCAACGCCTTGGCGCGGGCGGAGACGACTTCGATGGTCTGCGGATGGCAGGTCTCGGAGATGAAATAGACATTGCGACCGTCTTTGAGACGCGAAGACATCGTCATGGCCTCGGCGGCGGCGGTGGCTTCGTCGAGCATGGAGGCGTTGGCGATGTCGAGGCCGGTGAGTTCGGCGGCCATGGTCTGGAAATTCAGGAGCGCTTCGAGGCGGCCTTGGGAAATCTCGGCTTGATAGGGCGTGTATTGCGTATACCAGCCGGGGTTTTCGAGCACGTTCCGTTGGATGACCGGCGGCGTGATGGTGTCGTAGTAACCCATGCCGATGAACGAGCGGCAAACCTGATTCTGCGAGGCAATGGATTTCAGCTCGCGCAGGGCGTCGAACTCGGAAACCGGTTGGGGCAGATTGAGCGGCTCGGATAAGCGGATCGCCTTGGGCACGGCGGCGTCCACGAGCGCGTCCACGGAATCGTAGCCGATGACCTTGAGCATGGTGGCGGTTTCGGCGGCGTTCGGGCCGATGTGGCGGCGGACAAACAGGTCCGGGTGAGTCAAATTTTCCATGTTTTGATTTCCAGCTTCCGAGAAAGACATGCGCAGAGGGTAATGGCCGAACGACGACTCGGCAAAAGGAAACAAGATGCGGCGGCATTGCGCCGGTTTTTCGTGGCGTCGCCGACCGGTCGCGCTAGACTTCCGGTATGTCGAACCAGCGTCAAAGGATCATCGTTTGGGCGGTGCTTGCCCTGGCCGGCATCTGGGCGGTGGCGCTCGCGGGTTGGTGGATTGCCAGCCGTCTCAAGATCACGCCGGAAAAAGTGACGGCGTTCGTGGATGGAACGGACTTGAGCAAGCTCGCCGCAACGGATCGGGCCAGCGCGATTCAACGCCTCGCCGACATGCTGAACAAACTTTCCCTCGACGAACGGCAGCGGCTCCGCATGGACCGCACCGCGTATCGCTGGTTCGAGTTGATGACCGAGGAGGAGAAGGGGCAGTTCATCGAGGCGACCATGCCGACCGGGTTTAAGCAGATGATTTCGGCGTTCGAGGAAATGCCCGAAGACAAGCGAAAGCTGGCCATTAACGATGCGTTGAAGCGGATGCGTTCGACCAACGAGCGCATCAACGCGACGGAGCTTCAGGGAGGCGGTCCCGGAACCAATCGCCCGCCGCGCCTCAGCCCGGAACTGGAGGCCAAGGTGCGCACTATTGGGCTGAAGACGTTTTACAGCCAGAGTTCGGCGCAAACCAAGGCGGAGATGGCGCCGCTGCTGGAAGAGTTGCAGAAGGCGATGGAGTCGGGCCGGATGATGCGGCGCTGATGAATGCTGCGTTCCGAGTTCCGAGTTCCGAGTTGCGCACGGGCAAAGGTTTCACGTTGATTGAGCTGCTCGTGGTCATCGCCATCATTGCTACCCTCGCTGCCTTGCTTTTGCCGGCGGTAACGCGGGCGAAGGAGGCCGGCAAATCCACGGCGTGCTTGAGCAACCTGCATCAGATTGGGATCGCGTTGCAGGTCTATGTGGACAGTAACAACAACCGCCTGCCCGCCATGCGCGACCGCGCCAGCCACGTGGATACGAATCTGCCGGCGACGAATAGCCTGCCGAGTCCCGAGCAGGTGCTGGCGAGCGAACTCGGCAACACGAACGCCATGCGCTGTCCGTCGGATCGCGAAGATTTGTTCATGCAGACCGGGTCGAGCTATTCGTGGAACAGCCTGCTGAACGGTCAGCGGGCGGATCAATTGAATGTGTTCGGCCTGCACTTTGATCCACACGCGATTCCGGTTTTTTTCGACAAGGAGGATTTCCACAAAGCGCGCGGGCCGAAGCGCGCGGTGAATTGTCTTTACGCCGACGGCCACATCAAGAACCTGCTCGCCATCGAAGGGACATTGCAGAAGTGAAGTCCGGCGAGTCACGAGCCTGAGCGGTTGTCCTTTTGGCTAGTTCCCAGGCCGTGGCGAGGTGGATAAATTCCTGGTCAGAACCGCGCAAAGCGGTCGGTGAATATGCGGTTTGAAGTGACTCTTACCGTCGGTGGGTGCCGCAGCCTGGCGCTGTGGGCCGGCGTCCTGTTGTGCATGAGCGCGGCGTGGGCGCTGGCCGCGGCTGAAGTACCGACAAATTCCCTCGCGTGCTTCACCAACGCCGCTTCGGTTCACGCTTTGACGCCGGAAATGGCGGAGCAGAACCTTCCCGTGTGCCTGGAAGGCGTGATTACGCATTTCAATCAGGGCTCCGGCGGACTTTTCTTCCAAGATGAGACAGACGGAATTTATGTCCGGCTTACCAGACGTGAGCCGGCCGTAAGAGTGGGGGACCGGGTACGAATCGAAGGGGAGAGCGAGGCGGGTGCGTACGCGCCGGTCATCCGCTCGCGTCGGATGGAAAACTTGGGGCATGGTGAACTGCCCAAACCGGTACAGGTGACCGCGACGGCGTTGGCGACGGGGCAGTACGATTCGCGATGGGTGGAAGTCCGTGGCATTGTGCGTTCCGCCGCGCCGACCTCGCCCGCGGCCCAGTCGGCGCTCTCAATTCAATTGCGTTCCCAGGGCAAGGACCTGTTGCTGGTCGTGGATGAGCCTACTTCCGCCAGCACCAATCTTGTGGATGCGGTAGTGGTCGTGCGGGGTGTGGCCGCCGGAGTGTTTAGCTGGCAGCGCCAGCTACTCGAACCGGTGTTGGCGGTGACGTCGGAAGCGGACATTGCAGTGGCCCGCCCGCCGCCGCCGCTGGACAGCCTGCCGGTGAAAACGATTCAATCGCTCTTCCGTTATTCGCCCGAAGGCTTTCCGGAACATCGCGTGCGGCTGCGGGGCCAATTGCTGGGGCGGCAGGCCGGGAAATGGCTCGCGGTTCGCGACGCGACGAGCGGTCTGTTTGTCGAGTCGCCAGGTGGCGAGGAGCTGGTTGCGGGCGATGAAATCGAATTGATCGGTTTTCCCGAGACGCGCGAGCACACCCTCTGGCTGATCAAGACGGTGGTGCGCAAGCTGGGCAGCGGTTCGCCCACGGCGCCGCTCGTCAGCAGTGTCACCAATGCATTTCGGCATCCTTGCGAACTGCACCGCATCGAGGGCACGTTGACCGGGCCGCCGCGTCCGGGTGAGGGAAGTTGGGTGCTCAATCTACGGCAAGGTGAGCAGGTCTTCGAAGCGTGGCTGCCGGCGGCGGGCGGATTATTCCCGGCCGATTGGCGCGAAGGTGCGCGACTGGCGGTCACGGGCATTACCGAACCTTTCATTCTGCCGAGGGATCGCAAGGTGATGTATCCGTACCCGCGCGGGCTGCGTTTGCACGCGCGGACGCTGGCGGACGTCGAACTCGTGCGCGCCGCACCGTGGTGGACGGCCCCGCGCATCACGAAGACCATCCTCGGGAGTCTCGTGGGCGCGTTGGTGTTGCTGGGGTTGGCCACGCTGGCGGCGGCGTTCCTCGCGCGCAAAAACGCCGCGTTGCGCGAGGCGCGCGCGCAACTCCAGTCGGCGCGCGATGAACTCGCGAAGCGTTACTCCGTTCGCACCGGCGAATGGCAGGAGGAACTCGCCGCGCGGCACGCGGCGGAGGCGGACTTCGCATTGCTCACCGCCGAGCGGACCCGGCTCGCGCGCGAATTGCACGACACGCTGGAGCAAACGATTGCCAGCGCGGCGTTGCAGCTCGACGCCGCCCGCGGCTTCTTTGTCGAGCAGCCGCGCGAATCCGAGCGATTGCTGGTGGCCGCGACGGAGCAACTTCGCGAAAGCCAGTTGGAAGTGCGCCGCTCGGTTTGGAATTTGCGGTCGGTGAAACTCGAGGAGGCGACGCTCTCCGAGGCCTTGCAGCAATTGGGCAAGGCGCTCGCGGACACGCACGGGCCGAAGGTCGAGGTGCGTTGCGAAGGTGAGCCGCTGCATGTTCCACCCGGCGTGGCGAGCCACCTCTTCCGCATCGCTCAGGAAGGCGTGACGAATGCGCTCAAGCACGCCGCCGCCAAACAAATCGAGATCGTGCTCTCCTTCCAACCGGACGGAGTGGAACTGCGCGTGAACGATGATGGGTGCGGGTTCGATCCGGCGGTTGCCTCGCTCAATGGACATTTCGGCTTGCGCGGTTTGCGCGAGCGCGCGCGGGCGCTGGACGCGGAACTGGCGGTCGATTCCAAACCGGGGCACGGGACGCAACTCCGCCTCACGGTCCCGGCGTCCTCGCTGCGGGAGAATTGAACGATGACCACCTTTGATCCGCCATTGAAACTGTTGATTGTGGACGATCACTTCGTCTTCCGCGCCGGACTCAAGGCAGTACTGAGTTTGCGGAAGGACTTCCAAGTGGTGGCCGAGGCGGGCGACGTGGCGTCCGCACTCACGGAATTTCGCGCGCACGAGCCGGCGATGACGTTGATGGATTTGCGGTTGCCGGACGCGACGGGCATCGAGGCCGTGCGGCGCATCCGGCAGGAATTTCCCGCGGCGCGCGTTCTGATGCTGACGACGTTCGACGGCGATGAAGACATTCATCGCGCGCTGGAAGCGGGCGCGTGCGGCTATTTGCTTAAGAGCGTGCCGGGGCCGGAACTGTTGCGCGCCATCGAGGCGGCGGCGCTGGGCAAACGCTACATTCCGCCACAAGTGCAAAAGCGCCTCGAGGAACGCGCGACGTTTGGTGAACTGACGGATCGCGAGCGCGAGGTGCTGCCGTTTGTGGTGAAGGGGCTGACGAACAAGGACATTGCCCGCATTCTCAAGTTCACCGAGTTCACCGCCAAGGCGCACGTACGCAGCCTGCTTTCCAAACTGGGTGCGGCGGACCGTACGGAACTCGTTTCCATTGCCGTGCAACGCGGCTTGGTGCATCTGGAGTGATGGCAGGGGAAACTGGATCGCGCGCATGTGCCTCAACAAATTCACCGTCGCGTTCACGGTTTGGATGCTGTGCTGCGGCGTCGCGACGGCGGTGAACGTCCAGACAATCTTCACGTATCCGTCGAGCGTGACGCAAATTGCTGGCAACTGGATCAGTCTCAAAGCCGAGTTGAATTACAACAACAGCGTCAGCAACGCGCCCATCGCCGTGGTCATGCACGGCTACTCCGCCTCCAGTGACATTGCCAGCATCCGCGCTAACGCCCAGCGCCTGCGCGACGCCGGCTTCTTCGCCATCTCGCCGACGATGCGCGGACGTGAAGGCTCGCAAGGCGTGCGCGATTCGGGCGGCGTGGAGATTCACGATATCTACGACGCGGTCGAGGCGGTGAAGGTCGCGTACGCGCCGTTCGTGAACCCCACCAACATTCACATCACCGGCTACTCTGGCGGCGGCGGCAACGTCATGTCGGCACTGACGAAGTTTCCCGATTACTTCTGCCTGGGCTCCACTTTCTATGGCATGTCCGACTACGGCTTCGATTTAGTGAGTGGCTGGTACAACAATGGCGCCAATTACGGCGGTGCCCGCACACCGCAACTCGACACCGACATCGGCAACCCGAACACCGGCGGACTGCTCGTGCTGGATAAGTATCGCGCTCGCGCGTCTAACCTTGCCGCGAAGAACAATCCCTACAGCGAGATTCACCTGTTTGTGAATTGGGATGAACCGATTTGCCCCGCCGTCAACTCGATCAGCTACCTGACCAACGCGCTGGCCGCGCCGGCGTTTGGCGGGGAATTCACCAACATCGTGCTGCATCTCGGCACCAACGGCGTCTATTACGACTTCAACACCAACGGCGTCAGTGAGGCCAGCGAGTTGCAGTATTGGGCGCATGGTAATCCCAGCGCGAACCAGCAAGCCTCTGCCGAGTCATGGTATCTCTCGCGGTTGAAGAATGGCCGCATTCCGCGGCCCACGCTTAACGACCGCGATGAACTGTGCGTCGCGGGCTGGGTCAAGACGCGGCCCTTCGAGTTCTGGCTCGGCGACGGCCAGAACGCGGCTGGCACTTTGAGTTACTCCCTGTCGGCCGTGCAGAAGCAGTTCACGCTCGGCATCCTCAGCAGCGTCAAGACCGTGACTGGGAAATTGAAAGTGGACACGACCGATATGGGCGGATTGCCGGTGGAAGTTCGGACGAACGGGGCGTTGGCCATGACCTTCACCGGCGGCGGCCTTTACACGTACAGTTCAATCGGAGACGGTCAGACGATCACGTTGACCGCGCCGCCCCGACTGTCTGTTGAGCGCGTGGGAACGAATTGGTGGCTGACCTGGCAGTCCGGAATATTGTTGGAGGCGGACACCTTGTCCGGTCCTTGGGTGACGAACGTCGCAGCGGTCCCCCCGCATCTGGTGGCACCAACGAACTTCCAGAAATTCTTCCGGGTCCGGCGGGACTGAAGCGTTTATCCGTGCGGTATCTCAATCACGCGCGGAATGCGTGCCGCGTTGTCATTTCACCATCGCCTTCTGCGCCTGAATCACTTCACCGCCGCGATGGTTGACGACGTTGCGGATGCCGCTGCCGGGTTTGCCGCCACCGAGTCGGAAGGTGAGCAGGTGGTGTAGTTTGATGCCCGGCGCATCGGGAGTTTCGATGGCGTTCGCGGCGACGACCGGGGATTCGAAGAACACGTGATAGATGCCTAATCCCCACGCTTCGTGAGTCGTGACGTTGCTGGCGATTTTGTAAGAAGCAAAACCGTCGCCCGTCGGGCTGCGCCAGGCGTCTTGCGACGGCGGGTCATAGGGCATTTCGCTTTGGTAGAAATAGACGCGGCCACCTTCGCCTTGCCAAATCGTCTGATGCTTCTGCGTGTGCTCCACGAACAGGCCGTAGAGCGTGACGTCGTCGCCCGTGACGAGCAATCCGGTGTCGCAGGTGTTTTCCGTCCAGCCGACGTTGTCGCCGTGGTCGGCGCGCCAGAGCCAGAAGTTGTCGCCGATTACCTGACCCTGGTGGATCGCGACCATCAGCTTCGCTTTGCCGGGGCCGTAACCGCCAACGCGGCAAACGAGGTCGTGAATGACGGTCGGATTTTCCGAGCGACCGGCCACGCGGCCGGGCAGACCGAATTGAACGAGCGTAGCCGTCTCCTTCGCGCCTGCGTCGAACATCAGGCCGCTAACGATCACGCCTTCGCCGGCTTCAACGCGCAGCGCCGTCCCGCCTGTGGTGGGAACGAAAGTTGGAAATCCGATTCCGAGGATGATGGTGTTGGTCCGCGAAACAACCAGGGTATCGTCGAGCGGGTAGATGCCTGGCGTAACGAGGAGATGCTGGCCCGCGTGCAAGGCGGCATTGATGCTCGCGGCCGTGTCGTGACCGGCTTTGGCGATGTAGAAGCGTTCGAGCGGGATGGCCTTGCCGAATTGAGAAGTCCGCTCCCAAGAAATACCTGAGGTCGGGCTTTGTCGCAGCGGCGGTAATTGAACAAACCAGCGCTCGCCTTCAGTGGTGAGATACGGCTTCTCGCGGACGAGGGGTGTTGATTCAACTCGCGTCACGGCGCGCTGCGGCCAGTCGCCGGGTGGTGGGTTTTCGCAGCCGACGAACACCATGTTCCAATTCACGTCCGTCCATTCCTTCCAACCGCTGTTGCGGGAGAACCACTGTTGCTGGCTGCCGGCTTTCACCGCGCCGTCAATGCGGCAATCGGCCATGAATCCGCCGCTGGCGCCGCCTCGGCCGGACCAGAGTTGGAGATTGCCGCGAATGTGCGTCCGGCGCATGGGCGCGGCTTGTGACACGGCCCAGATGTTCGTGCCATCGGGCGGTTGCACGGTGAGATTCTCCATCGCCCGCCAGAAGTTGCACGTGGCGTTGTAGTTCATCCACGCGGCGTCGGTCCAGACGTGGCCGGTGATGGTGACGTCGCCGGGTGTTTTCCCCAGCCCCGCGACATGCGTGTAGAACCCGACCGACACATCGAGTTCGTAGCGACCGGGTTTGAAGAGCAGTGCGTATCGGCCGCTGCCGAACTGCGCCCGCTCCTGTTCCTTGAAGACCGCCTGAATCCTTTGCTGTGAGTCGGCCTGTCCAGGCTCGAGGATGAGGACGTTTGGGCCGAAGTCAGGCTGGGCGGCCTGTGCGCCGGCTCCCGCGGCGAAGGTGAGCATCAGGCTGAAGCCAAAGAGGATTGAGTTCCGTGTGTTCATTCAATGCGTTCGCACGACGCGCTCGCTGGACCAATGTTTGGGCGGAACTGCCCGCGCCGCGCGGATACCACACTCAAGGCGCGAAGGCCCGGCGTTACAAGTCTTAAGTGCCGGGGCGTCTTATCCTTTCGGGCAATGGCGCATCGGCGGGCGGGCGGTAGAATCGCGAACAAATTCAGCACCGACTCTTCATGGAATTCAAACTGGCAACGAACCCGCGCGGTAGCCGGCGGGTGGCATTCACCTTGATCGAACTACTGGTGGTCATCGCGATCATTGCCATCCTGGCGGCGATGCTCCTGCCGGCGTTGAGCAAAGCGAAGGACCGGGCGAACAAGATTGCCTGCCTGAACAACCTGAAACAAATCGGCCTCAGCACGATGCTCTACGCGGACGATGCCAACGGGGATCTGGTGGGCGACACCATCGGAATGCCAGGCCAGCGCACGGGGGACGATGACGACGTGAATTTCCTGTTTCCCGGTTATGCCCCGAGTTTGAAAAACTTCGTCTGTCCGACCACGCTGAATACAGTCACCAACGAAATGGTTACTTACGCTTCTGGCCGTCAATACGTGAAGGACTTGCTCGACAATTGCCCCTACGGCCGCAAGGCCGGTCGGGGCATCAGTTACGAAGTGGACGGCGCCATGGTCAGTGGGAGCACCACGCGGAAGAAGTCCGAGAAGGCGATCGCCAGTTTCGTGCTGGTGAACAACTTTGCGAATCGTGGCATGAAACCCGGCCCCACGCGCATCCAATTGATTCACGACGCGGATGACGAATTCGCCAGTTTGCCCGGCAGTTTGAATAACACCCCGGACCCGACAGACAACCACGGGGCCGCCGGGCAGAACGTCATTTATTGCGACGGCCATGCGGCTTGGCTTTCCGCGAAAAATTTCATCAACGATTACAACGTTTCCAACGATGACAACCGGACGAAGTAAACCGCGCCGCACCGTGACGTTTTCCGCTTATTCAGCCCAGTTCCAACCAATCAAATCCCATGAAGACAAAAACCCTGTTAGCATCCACGGCGGCACTCCTGCTGGCCGCTGTCAGCTTCGCGGCTGACGTTCGCAACGGCCTGGTGGCTTACTGGCCGATGAATACGGCCCCCGGCTCCGGCTCCATGACCACTCCCGACGTCGTCGCGGGCAACGATCTTCAAGGCCCGCTCAAAGATGGCACGACCGCACTGGTGGCCGGCCGTTTCGGCAACGCCATTACCTTTGCCGGTAATAGCGCCGATTATCTTTACCTTCTCCCGGTCGGTGATGCCGGCCTGCCCGTGGCCAAGCAGGGCAGTTGGACTTATTGTGTGTGGGTGAATGGCGCCAGCGGTCAAGCGAATCAATCCACCTACTTCGCGGAGACGACTTCCGGCACCTCGACGCAATGGCGGTTTGGGATGGAATCGGACAGCACAACCAAGACCCGGACCATCATCCGCGATACTGGTGGCAGTTTGAAGGTCAATGCGGCGCTCGGAAATACGAACACGCTGGACAACACCTGGCATCATCTCGCCTACACCTACGATATTAACGCTCCCTCCAACCAGTTCCGTGTTTATGTGGACGGCGAATGCATCTCCACGAACACCTTCTCGTATGCACAGAACGCCGCCTCGTTCAATCAGATCAGTGTCGGCGCGCTGGTCCGGAACACTGTAGCCGTGCCATTCACCGGTGCGGTGGATGACTTGGCACTCTGGGCCCGGCCGCTGAGTCAGGGCGAGATTCAGGACGTCATGACCAACAGCATCGCCACTCCCATTCCGGCCTTCGCGCCGACGGTGACCGTCAACCCGATTGGTGCTACCAACTTGTTGGAAGGTGACAGCTTCACCTTGTCTGGACTCTGCACCGGCACGCGCCCGTTTTCCTACCAATGGATGAAGGACGGCACAAATTATCCCGGCCCAGACGCAAATTCGTTGCCGCTGTCGGGCCTGACCACCAACGACAACGGGATGTATCAACTCGTCTTTAACAATGCCGGCGGCAGTGCCACCAGCACCGTGGCACGAATAACGGTGAACCCCTTCGGCCCGCCGAATCTCACCAACGGCATCATCGCGTACTTTCCGTGTGATTCCATCGTGGCGGGCAAGGCGCCCGAGTTGGTCGCCGCCTATGACATGCCGCTTTTCGGCGGCATGGGCGCCACCAATGTTGTGGCGGGCAAATGGGGTAATGCGCTTAATTTCGATAAGGCGGTGCCGCAGTATGGGAAAAAGGTGTTTGCTCCCGGAGACGGATTGCCAGGCATCCGCAGAACCAACGTGACGTATTCCGTATGGGTCAAGAACGTGCCGGTAAGCTCATTTCAGCTTGGCGAAGCCTCTTCGTTGGAAGCCTCCACCTTCCACGGTTTTGGCGGCGTGGGTGGTTCTCAGCTCCGCATGTATATTCGCAACTCAGGGGGAAGTGTCTATAGCGACACTTACACATCTTCTGTTTGGGACGATACCTGGCACAACGTCATTTACTCCCAACACGATATCGGCGGTGGGGTGCTCCGCGCCCAGCTGTACGTTGATGGCGTCTTGGTTGCCACTCCCGCTACCGCGATCACCTCGCTGGCGCCAGATTCCCTGGGATTCTGCATCAATCCCCGGTCAACTTTGGGCAGCGCCTCCGGTGGCGGCATTGATGAGGTGGTCTATTGGAACCGCGCACTTTCTCCGGAGGAAATCGCCCTGGTCCAGACCAGCTACATCACGAATCCTCCGAGCCTGCTGCCGCCTCTGGCCATCACGTCGTTCAAGGCCGATCTCGCCGCCGTGGTCAGCGGTGATTCCACGATGCTGCGCTGGGATGTGCCCGGCAACGTCACCTCCGCCACCATCAGTGGTGTCGGTGATGTGACGGCCCGTACCACCGCCGCCGGTGGCACCACAAATATCGCGGTCAGCGTGACCAACACGACCACTTACACGCTCACGATCAAGCGCGGCCTCGAAACTGTCAGCAGGAGCGTGACCGTCGGTGCGGTAAAAGGGGTCGCGGCCGGTTGGGGGCTGCTGGAAAACTTCGACTTCTACCAGCCCGGGGTGTTGACGACCAACGGCACCTGGAACGCGATTGCGACACCGGACACGTTGAGGGTGGTACAGCCGACCAACCAAAACCGCCAGGCGGCCTGCTACGCCATCAGCAGCGATGGCAGCGGTGGTATTCTGAACCTCCAAGGACTGGCCGTGACCGCCGGTCAGGCCCGCACGCTGTTCTTCCGCATGACCCCGCGGGGCAACCCGGCCGCCGACCTCTCGCACCTGATCGGTATCACGGAGCGGGTGGGAACCTTCATGTATACTATGTTCGCAAATAACAGCGGCCCGCTGGCCTACCCCAAGTGGGACTTTGCCAACGGCGCATGGTGGATGGGTGTCAGCTCTGGAGGTGGTTATTCTTACGACATGACTGGGCTGGTTACCGATGCCGTTTACAAGGTTTGGATTGATGTCACCAATGTGCCCATCGTTAACCCACCGGGCTCCCGGGCCATTCCTGACGAGGAAGATATCTTCTCGCTCTACATCCAGAAGGAAGGCGATCCAAACCGCACGGCCCTGTTCGAGAATCTGCCCAGCGACCGTTTGCTCAACACCATAGACGATTTCACCGGGACACACTATCCTGATGACATCATCAACAAGCTCTACCTCATGGGCGCCAGTCAGTCTGGAGAAGTGTTGTTCGACGACATCTATCTGAGCAAGACTGGCATCCTCACGACCACACCGATTGGCCCGGGCTACGCGGGACCGCCGCCCACGCTTCAGATTCTAAAATCTGGTGGTCAATCGCAGGCCGTCTTCCAAGGCAAACTCGTGGAGTCGGCTTCGCTCAACGGTCCATGGGCCGAAGTGACCGGTGCCACTTCGCCTTATGTCATTCCCACGACCGGCGACAAGAAATTCTATCGCGCCGTCTTCTACTGAGGACGTTCGTCGGGGTTGGTTGGTGGCGGCACAAACCGCCTGCCAAGGATGAAAGTGCAGCGAGGGCGGCTCGCTGCACTTTCTTCATCCTCACGGGGCGGGGTGGAACGACACTTTCGTGCAACCGCCAAAACGTGCCAGACGCTGTGCGTTCCTGTTGCAGTCATGCGGTTGCCTCGTTAGCCTGAGCCGGATGCCGCCTGTTGTACCAGTCGGCACCTTGACCCGGTGGAGGGCAGAGGTGTCATGATCCGGCTCACCAACGTTGCGAAGCGTTTCGGTGCCCGTTTGGCCGTCAGCGATCTCACACTCACCGTGCCGCGCGGAGAGATTTTCGGTTTGCTCGGACACAACGGCGCGGGCAAGAGCACCGCCATCGGCATGATGCTCGGGCAAGTGTGGCCCACGAGCGGTGAAGTCAGCGTGTGCGGTCACGATGTGACGAAGCATCGCGCCAAGGCCTTGCTGAAAGTCGGTGCGATTTTTGAGTCACCCGCGTTTTACGATTACATGAGCGGCTGGCGGAATCTGGAAATCCTCAGCCACTACACGGCACGCACGTCGAAGGAGCGGATTCGCGAAGTGGTGGATTGGGTTGGCCTCACCGGTCGTGAGCACTCCAAGGTGAAGACCTATTCCCACGGAATGCGCGCGCGACTGGCGCTGGCGCAAACCTTGTTGCCGCAACCGGAGCTGCTGATTCTTGATGAACCGGGCGGCGGGTTGGACCCGGAGGGCATCGCGGAAATGCGGCAGACCATTTTGCGGCTGCATCGCGAATTGGGGCTGACGATTCTGTTGTCCTCGCACCTGTTGACCGAGGTGGAGCAACTCTGCACGCGCATCGCGGTGATGAACAAGGGCGTTAAAGTTTTCGAAGGTCGCGTGGCAGAGATCAAAACTGCGCGCAGTCGCGTGGCCTTGAAAACGCCGGACTTTTCGGCTGCCGCAAAATTACTGCGCGCGCGCGGGCTGATCACGGGTGAGCAGGACGGCGAGTTCATTTCGCTCAAGGAGGGCAGCACCACCGCGGAGATCACGCGCACGCTGGTCAGCGCGGGCATGGCGGTGGACGGCATCTGGCAACGCGAGCAGACGCTGGAGGATTTTTATCTCGACCTCGTGAAGTCGCCGCCGCCGCTGCCGCCGAGCCAAAACTGAATCATGTTTTACCGGCAATTGCGCAACGAACTTTGGAAGCTCTTCGGCAAGAAGCGCACTTACATCGGCTTCGGGGCGTTCCTGCTGGCGCAGGCGGCGATGCTCTGCGCGTTCAAATTCACGCGCTGGCATGAGGACATGGAGCGGCTGTTGTCGAACAACGGCTACCTCCCGACGGAGTTCATTTCGGTGCTGACGGTTTCCGTGATCATGCTGATGCCGCAAATCATCATGCTGATGCCGCTTTATGCGTCGCTCGTCGGTGGCGATTTCGTGGCGAAGGAATATGAGGACGGAACACTGCGGATGATTTTATCACGGCCGATTTCGCGGTTGCGGTTGCTACTCGTGAAGTGGATTGCGGGCGTGATCTTCGCGGCGTCGCTGGTCGTGGTGCTCGGTTTGCTGGCGCTCGGATTCGCGAGCCTGGTGTTTCCATGGAAGGGCATGTTCGTTTTCGTGCCCGGTCAGGCTTTCAGTGTGTTTCCGATGGGAGAAGGGCTGGGACGCTTCGCGTTTGCGCATTTGTTTCTGGCGGTAAACGCCAGCGCGGTGCTCTCGATTGCGTTCATGTTTTCCTGTTTCAATATGAAACCAGCGGCTGCGACCATCGTGGGGTTGTCTTACTTGTTCGTGAACCTGGTGATGGAGGGCATTCCCTTTTTCAATCGGTTCGACAACTGGTTCATCACGCATCATTTCCGCTGCTGGCTGCTGGTGTTGCAGGATCCAATTCCGTGGGCGCGCATCGTGCAATCGGAGTTCATTCTCGTGGCAATTTGCGCTACCGCTTTCGTGATTGGCAGCACCGTCTTTCAGGTGCGGGACATTAAGTCTTGATTCAGTCAGGCGGATGGTGCGCCGGTCGTTCCGCAGTGCGATTACTTCCTTGATGAAACGGGCTGCGCTGGCATAGAACTGCCCTGGCAATTCCGCCAACGAAAGGGCCATCTATGTCGCTTGGGAAGGATGATGCGGGAATGAAGCGGCGGCAGTTTCTCAAACTTTCCGCCACCACCATCGGCGCGCTGGGCACGACGGGCGCCGGCGTAACTTCGTCCGGCGCGGCTACGGCGGCGGAGGGGCCGACCCCGGCGCGCGTCCGGGGCCGGTCGAAGTACAATGGCACTTATTCCGGTGAGCGACTGAATCGCGTGGCCTTTCCCCTGGGCGGCATCGGCGCCGGCATGATCTGCCTTGAAGGCACCGGAGCGTTGTCCCACGTCTCGCTGCGGCATCGCCCGGAAGTTTTCCACGAGCCCGTGACGTTTGGCGCGCTGTGTGTGAAAGGCGAGCCGAACATCGCGCGGGTGCTGGAAGGACCTGTGCCCGGCTGGAAGAAATTCGGCCAGGGCGGCAGCGGCAACGGGGCCTCCGGTGCGGCGTTTGGTTTGCCGCGCTTGCGCGCCGCGGAGTTTCGGGCGCGCTTCCCGTTTGCTACGGTTGCTTTGACGGACAAGGACGTTCCCTTCGCGGTCGAGCTGACGGGTTGGAGTCCGTTTGAACCGGGCGACGCCGACAACGCCAGCCTGCCGGTCGCGGCGTTGGAGTATCGTTTCACGAATCAATCGGGAAAGGCCCGGGAAGCGGTGTTCTCGTGGAGCGCAAAAAATTTCATGGCGTTCGGTAAGAATACGAGTGCGGTGCGGGCGGCTCCGGGCGGCTTCATGCTGTGGTGCGCCGCGCCCCAGGAGCGCGGCTGGGAAGAAGGCGCGTTCTCGGCCACGGTGGACGATCCCGCGGTCAAGGTGAACCACACCTGGTTTCGCGGCGGTTGGTTCGATCCGCTCACCATCGCCTGGAAGGAAATCACCGAAGGAAATTGCTTTGACCAGCCGCCGGCGACCGAAGGCGGCGCTTCGCCCGGGGCGACGCTGTTTGTTCCCTTCACGCTCGCGGCGCGAGCCTCGAAAACCATTGTCGTGCGTTTCGCATGGCATGTGGGGCGGACGAATTTGCGAATCGGCAAAGACGCGGTGAACCCGGCGGGCGACGAAAGCCAGGCTGGCAATTACAAGCCTTGGTACGCCGGGCGGTTCGCCAACGTCGGTGAAGTCACGGATTATTGGCGGAAGCATTATGACGAACTGCGCGCCAAGTCCCGGCGCTTCAGTGATTGTTTCCACGATTCCACGCTGCCGCCCGAAGTCATGGAAGCGGTGGCGGCGAATCTCACGATTCTGAAGTCGCCCACCGTCATGCGTCAGGCCGACGGGCGGTTCTGGGGCTGGGAAGGGTGTTCGGACGGTGGCGGTTGCTGCCACGGTTCCTGCACGCACGTCTGGAATTACGCGCAGGCCATTCCGCATTTGTTCCCGGCGCTGGAACGCACGTTGCGCGAAACGGAATTCGGCCCGTCGCAGGACGAGCGCGGGCATCAGCAATTCCGCAGTGCGCTGCCGATTCGCCCGGTCACGCACGACTTTCACGCCGCCGCCGATGGCCAGCTCGGTGGCATCATGAAGGTGCATCGCGAATGGCGCATTAGCGGCGACACCGAATGGCTGCGCCGGCTCTGGCCCAAAGTGAGGGCGAGCCTGGATTATTGCATTGAGACTTGGGATCCCGGCCGCAAGGGCTGGCTGGAGGAGCCGCATCATAACACGTACGACATCGAGTTCTGGGGGCCGGATGGGATGTGTACGAGCTTTTATCTGGGCGCGCTTCAGGCCGCCATCCACATGGGCCGCGCGCTGGGAGATGATGTGAAGGTTTATGTGGATTTGCTCGATCACGGGTTGCGCCGGATGGAGGGGGAATTGTTCGATGGCGAATATTTCATCCAAAAGGTCGAATGGAAGAACTTGCGCGCGCAGAACCCGCTCGAAGTGAAAAGCATGGTGGGTGATTACTCGCCCGAGGCGCGGCGTTTGCTCGAAGCGGAGGGGCCGAAGTATCAATACGGCCGCGGCTGTCTCGCCGACGGCGTGTTGGGTTCGTGGCTCGCACTGGTGTGTGGCGTGGGGCAGGTCGGGGACGCCGGTAAAATCGCGAGCCATCTTCAATCGGTTCACAAATACAATCTCAAGCGCGACCTCACGGCGCATCCGAATCCCCAGCGCCCGAGTTACGCCTGCGGTGAGGAGGGCGGTCTGTTGCTCTGCACCTGGCCCAAGGGCGGCGCGCTCGCCTTGCCGTTTGTTTACTCGAATGAAGTGTGGACGGGCATCGAATACCAGGTGGCATCGCATCTCATGTTGCTGGGCCACGCCGACGCCGGGCTCGATATCGTGCGCGCCGCCCGCGATCGTTACGACGGCCGCGTGCGCAATCCGTTCAACGAATACGAATGCGGCCACTGGTATGCCCGGGCAATGTCGAGTTATGCCCTGCTGCAAGGCTGGAGTGGCGCCCGCTATGACGCCGTGGACCGGACGCTCCAACTCCAGCCCGCCCTCAAGGGCGACTTCCGTTGTTTTCTCGCGACCGCCACTGGCTATGGCACCGTTGGCGTGAAACGCGGCCAGCCGTTTCTCGAAGTGAAAGCGGGGACGATTGATTGCCGGGAAATCACGCTGCTGCCGCGAAATTTCGCCCGTCGCGCCGGTTGAATTTCGGGGGCGGTTTGGGTCGGGCGGGGTGGCCCACGAGCGCCTCGTGCGCGGGCTCGTGCCAGCGAAATTGGCAATTGAAGCGACAATCTGGCATCAGCAGTTCTCATTTTGGGCGAGTTGGAACTGGGAGGTTTGGGAAGGATTGGGGTAGTCGCGCAGGGGCGAGAGGCGCTGGCGGTTTCTTCCGTGGGG
>WBZT01000170.1_pt1 | contig 55095 bp, 41 predicted proteins | sample 5204241 | NCBI WGS metagenome assembly WBZT01 (sample SAMN12344358, study PRJNA552823) | activated sludge metagenome | biome: Activated sludge suspended growth; feature: Nitrification reactor; material: Wastewater; isolation source: activated sludge from nitrification reactor of wastewater... | reverse complement strand
GACTCACGCAACTCGCGGCGGATGGCAGGGGTAGTCCGGGCGTTCTTATGCAGATGGACTTGCATGGGTAGGGTCTCCGTCTGGGGTGGCGGCCAGCGGTGCGGTGACCCCCGGGGCGGTATCTCCCCCGAGGGCCAGATACTCGAGTACTTCCCGAGCACGGAACAGAGGATAGCTCCTTCTGGGTAAATAATCACACGGGGCTGAATATATAAGCAACCACGGATATACAGCTATATTAGTAGAATCTTATAGACTAAATCCATGCTGCCGCGATGACCAAACAGGCGTGCAAAGAACGGCTAAACCGTTGAATAATCAATCGGTTGAAGATGAATGTCGGCTCGCTTCGGCGTATAATCACAGGTGCCTAAGCCCATGATTAACATCCAAATACGAGCCGCTTTCGATGCCCATCCTACCCGCACGTGCCCCCCAATTCCAGAGCCTGTTTCCGAGCTCCGAGCTCCGAGCTCCGAGCTCCGAGCTCCGAGCTCCGAGCACGGCCAAGAACGCGCCCGCTGGTTCATGCTCACGCTGCAGGCCATTCTGCTGCTGATCACCGCCTCGCGCACCTCCAACCTGCTGCGCACCCTCGCCACGCTCTTCGGCGTGGTGATCGGGGAGGCGAAGTACTACACATTCATGGCCTCGGTGAAGCTGCCGTGGACGCGGGTCTGGGCGGTGCTCTGGCGGGCGATCCCCGACCCCCTCACCGACGGGCGTTTGGTGCTGGTGCTGGACGACTCGATCAATCCGAAGACCGGCACCAAGGTATTTGCCTGTCAAACCAGCTTCGACCATGCCGCCAAGACGAATCAGAGCCGCTTTCCGTGGGCGCAGACGATCGTTACCGTCGGGCTGTTGAAGGTCATGCACGGGCGCTGGTGCTGCCTGCCGTTGGCCTTCGCCTTTTACCTGCGCCGGGCGACCTTAGCGCTGCGCTGCGTGCGCCTCCGCGGTCGGGCGCTGACCTTCGAGAGCAAATTCACCCAAGCCGTGCGCCTGATCACCTCCCTCGGGGTGGTCTTCCCCCGCGTCCCGGTGCTGGTGGTCACCGATAGCTGGTTCGGCAACAACGGCTTGCTCAAGCCCTTGCGCCAAGCGCTCGGTGCACGAGCCCAGCTGCTCTCGCGTCTGCGCGTGAACGCGTTCCTCCATGACCGGCCGGTGGTCGTGCCGGGACGCGCCGGACGACCCCGCAAGTACGGGGAGCGTTTGGGCAGTGTCAAGGCGATGCAGACCGCGCTGCGGGCCACCGCGCGGACCTATTCACTCAACCTTCTACGGACGGGTCCGACGTGGTGGCCGCCGAGCAGGTGGTGATGCTCAAGACCCTGGGTTGCCCAGTGCGCTTGGTCTTGGTCTTCCGACGCACCCAATGGCTCGCGCTGGTGACCACGGACCTGACCTTGTCCGTTGCGCAGATGATTGAAATCTATGGCGCGCGCTGGAAAATTGAAGCCGGATTTAGAGAGATCAAGCAGGAGATCGGCAGTGCTCAGACGCAGACCCGCACCCCCGATGCGGTCACCAACCATCTCCAGTTCTGTCTGGCGGCCACCACCATGACCTGGATCTATGCGGCCAGTTTAGATCACGCCCCAACTCGCCGCTATGCGGCCGGGCGCCGCACCGCCTATGCCTTCGCCGATGTGCGCCGCGCGCTCGCCCATGAGCTCGCCGACGGGGGTTTCGGGGTCGATTGCGGCAATCCCAACCATGGCAGCCGAAATCCCCTTATCGCTGCGTGTTAGTGGCCACCTAAACTGAGCCACCTACGGCCAACAATTTTGATCCACCCCAGGGAGGGGAAAAGGGGGCACGAGCCCGGTAGAGTCCTCGGCAAACAGCCGCCGAGGGACACGAAACATTGAAGGACTGGATCATGATTCACAAGATCAAAGCGATGTGGGAGGAGGGCCGAGGGAGCTCTCAACGCGGGATTGCCGAGGAGCTGAAGATCTCGCGCAACACCGTGAGCAAGTACATCGAGATGAGCCCCGAGGAGATCGCGGCCTATCAAGAGCGCAAGGGCCGGACGAAGCGTCTGGACGTGCATCGGGCCTACATCGAGCATCTGTTGGCGACCTATTCGCGTTTGAGTGCGGTGAAGGTGTTGCGCAAGCTCCAAGCCGCCCATGGGGAGCTGTCGGTGTCGGCGCGCACGATGCGTCGTTACATCGAGACGCTGTGCGAAACGGTGGTGGCTAAGCAGGATCGCTACGACGAGCCGGTGCTGGACATGGTTCCGGCGGGCGAGCAGTGTCAAGTCGATGGTGGAGAGCTGCGCGGCGTCGTGATCGACGGGGTCGAGACCACCGTCTACCTGATGGTCTTCGTGCTGTCGTACCCGCGGCTGATGTACGTGGCCGCCGGCCTGCGCCCGATCGACACGGGCGAGCTGATCCGCAGGCACGACACGGCGTTCCGTTACTTCGGTGGCCGACCGAAGGAATGCGTCTACGACCAAACCAAGCTGGTGGTCATCGAGGAGACCTACCGCGAGCTACGGCTCAACGCCCGTTTCGCCCGGTAGGCCGCCACCGCCGGATTCGGCATCCGCGCTGGCGAGGGCTACGACCCCGAGAGCAAGGGCAAGGTCGAAGCTACCGTCAAGTACGTCAAGGACAACGGCCTCTACGGCGAGGCATTCGGCGATTTCGCCCACCTCCAAGCGCATCTAGCCGAGTGGCTCGAGGAGGTCGCCAACGCCCGTGTTCACGCCACCACCGGGCAGGTCCCGCGCGATCGGTACGCGCGCGAGGAGCGCGGCGCCATGGCCGCCTATTTCGCCCCGACGGGGATCGAAGAGCTCGCGACGCCTGGATTGGACACCCGCAAGGCCGACAAGACCGGACTGATCGCCTACCAGGCCAACAAATACTCCGTGCCCTTGGCTTGGCAGCGCGCGCGGGTCGGCGTCTGCGAGCAAGACGGCCAATTGATCGTCTGCGATCCCGCCAGCGGCGAGCCGATCGCCCGCCATACCCTGGCCGTCGGTCGTGGCGAGATCGTCAAGAACACCAACCACTATCGCGATCGCGAACAATGCCTCGCCGATCTGGAAAGCGCGATCGCCGAGTACCTGCCACAACCGCTGGCAGAGCGCCTATGCGCGCTCCTCAAGGCCAGCGAGCCGCACAGCTACAAAGATCAACGGCGCGGCGTCGCTCGCCTGCTCCAAGCCCATGCGCCCGTCGACATCGCGCTGATCGAGCGCCTGTGCGAAAAACCGCGCCTCGCCGCCACGTTGCTGCGCGATCGTCTTGACGCCCACGCCGCCCGCCCCGAGCGCATCGAGCAGATCGTGATGCCGCTACCGGATCGAGTCGTTCCCGAGGCACTGGCGCGCTATGCCGGCATCGGCGCCGAGAACCGACAGGAGGGGCGATGAGCGCCATCGAGACCCTGGCGTAGCAGTACCGCGCCCTGCGCTGCAATCACATCGCCAACCGCCTGCCGGAGATCCTGGCACAGGCCGAGGCCACCGAGCTGTCCTACCTGGGTCTGGCCGAGCGCCTCATCAACTTGGAGATCGAAGGTCGCGCGAAAAACAGCGTGGCGATGAACCTGAAAAAGGCCGGCTTCCCGGTCGTCAAACGCCTCGAGGAGTTCGACTACCGCCACCAAACCACCATCGCCAAGCGCCAAGTCAACGCGCTGCTGGACTTCCGCTTCATCGACGAGCGCACCAACCTGGTGTTCATCGGCCCGCCCGGCGTGGGCAAGACCCACTTGGCCATTGGCATCGCCCACAAGGCCATCGAGGCCGGCTACAAGGTCCTGTTCACCACCGCCCTCGGCCTCGTCGAAACCCTGGAGCTGGCCGAGATGAAAGGCGAGCTCAAGCGCAAGATCGCCAGCCTGCAGAAGTACGACGCCCTGCTCATCGACGAGTTCGGCTACTTGCCTGTCAACCGCCAGGGCCTGCATAACCTCTTCCAACTCATCAAGGCTCTCTACGAGTACCGCTCGGTGATCCTCACCACCAACAAGGACTTCACCAACTGGGGCGAGTTCTTCGCCGACGACAACGTCGCCGTGCCCATCGTCGACCGTCTCATCCACCACTCCCATGTGTACATGCTCGGCGGGGAAAGCTATCGACTGAAGCAGAAACTGGCTAACTGAACCGATTACCCCCAACCCGGGGCGGATTAATTTTGTTGTCCATCAGTGGCTCAGTTTTCGTGGCCATGGACAGCTGCGGTTATGGGGCTGGTCGCCTGAGGAAAACGGGAAACTTCAGATTGTGACTTAACTGGGTTTCCCCAGACTCTGTCAGGTTCCTTGCCGGCTGATCCACGGGTGTATTACTTCCCTCTCAGCCAGTTCTTCCCGATCAGGTAAATCGCATCTGGCGGGCGATCAGCTCAACCGGATGGAGCACCTCGACCCGCAACCCCGCCTCCCGCACGCCGGCGGCCAGGTGGAGGGCGCAGCCGGTGTTGGTTGTTACCAGGATTGGGGCCCGCAAGCTGGCCAGGCTGGCGATCTTGGGTGCCAGCAGGGCGCGGGACAGGACCGGGCGTTGCAGGAGGTAGGTCCCCGCGGCCCCGCAGCAAAAGAGGTTGTCAGGCAGTGGGACGAGGGTGATGGCGGGGATGCGTCGCAGCAGCGCAAAGGCGGCGTCTTCATCCCCCAACCGGTTGCGCTGGGAGCAGGGGAGGTGGACTGCGACCCGTTGAGGCAAGGCAGCCAGTCGCACCGTCCCGGGCCAGTCCCGGTCCGCCAAAAATCGGCAAATGTCCTGGGTGGTGCTGAGTCCCGGATGAACACGCAGTTCCGCCACGCAGGCGCTGGCGAGCCCGATGGTTGTCAAGCCGGTGAAGGCTAAGGCGTTGCGAGTCAGACGCCGGTCGGCCCCCTCGGGCCGGCCGTTGTGGCGGTGCAGGGCGCCGCAACAGGTCTGGTCGTCAGGAACCATGATCTCGAGGCCAAGCCCACTCAAGACCTTCACACTGGCCTCAATGGCGCCGGGCTGAGCGGAGCGAGCGATGCAGCCCAGAAAAAGCCCGATGCGGTCCCCCGACTCGGGCTGCGCCGGTTGGGTGGTAGCCATTCTGGGTAGCCGTTCGAACTGGATTGCCAGGCGATGCAGGGCGGCCAGGCTGGGCCAACGACGGATACCACTCCAGGTCGCCAGGCGCGCCAGACCTGAGCCGCGATAGAGGCGCCCGATCCCGACGGCGAGGGTGGTACCGATACGGCTGGCCAGTACTGCGAGCCAGGCATCCCGCAGGGCGCGACGCCAGGCGGGGGCCGCGAGCCAGGTAGCCGCCCGGGCCTCGTCCATCAAGTTTCCGAAGGGGACCAGGGTGGGGCAAGCCCGCTCGCAGGCCAGGCATTCCAGGCAATTATCCAGGTGATCGAGGAAGGGTGGTGAGGGGTCAAGGTTGCCCTCGGCCCAGCCCTGGATCAGGGCGATGCGTCCCCGCGGGGATTCGGCCTCCAGGCGCGCCTCCCGATAGGTGGGGCAATGAGGCAGGCAGAGGCCGCAGCGGACACAGCGGTCGGCGGTTTGGGCCAGGTGCCCGGCGATGTCGGCTTGGTTCAAGTCGGATTCTGGTGGCGAGGGTGAATGGCTGAGGCTAGGCGTTTCTGGTTGGTAGGCAGGTCGGTCCACGCCAAACGGGGCGAAAGGAGGGCGACAGGTTTCTTCGCGCGCTGCTAATGGTAACCTGTTCGCCCGTTCAGGGTTCAGCCGGGGAGGCCAGGTCCACCATGTCCTACTACCGTTATCACGTTTTTATGTGTGCCAACCGTCGCGAGGACGGCAGCCAGTGTTGCGCCCAATATGGCGCCGAGGATCTACGCCATTATCTCAAGGCGCGGACCAAGGAACTGGGTATCGCCGGTGAGGGAGGCGTCCGGATCAATAGCGCGGGTTGTCTGGCGCGTTGCGGCGAGGGCCCCGTGATCGTCGTCTATCCGGAGGCGGTCTGGTATAGCTATATCGATCGCGAGGACCTGGAGGAAATCCTGCAACGACACCTCTTGGCGGGTCAGGTTGTTGAACGGTTGCGGCTGCGGGGATGAGTCACCCAGCCCGCCGACTTTTTCCCCCCAGGCGTGGCGCCCAAGGCATTGCGCCTAAACCGCATGAGGCGCATCATGGCTCTGATGATTGAGATTCATCAATCGGCACCCAAAAACTTGCACCTGAAATGTCAATTCTGCTGGTCTGGTTAAAGGTTGTTGAATGCCCCTCCTCGTTTGCACCGACCCGCGCGGACAGGGATGGTCCGGCTAGTAGCCATGATTCCGTGGCAGGCAGACATTCTTCGTTGGACTAACTCCCTATACCTGTCTTACCCGGCAAAGTCGCTGGTTGATAGCTTGTTAGGTTGCAGATGCGCGTACTAATTGTCGAGGATGACCCCCTGCTGGGGGCGGGCTTGGCGACCGGACTCGGTCAAGACGGCTTTGTGGCGGACTGGCTGACGGCTGCTGAGCCCGCCCTGCACGCCCTGCGTCTAGAACACTTTGACCTGCTGGTCCTGGACTTGGGGCTGCCCGGTCGCGATGGTCTTTCGCTGCTTCGGGAGCTACGGCGTGAGGGTTCGACCCTGCCGGTTTTGATACTCACTGCCCGCGATGCCGTGGCGGAGAAGGTCGACGGGCTTAATGCGGGGGCCGATGACTATATGATCAAGCCCTGCGATCTGGATGAATTGAGTGCCCGGCTACGCGCCCTTGCCAGGCGCGGTTGGGGTCAAGCCGCGCCCCTGTGCCGGGCGGGAGAACTGACCCTGGATGCGGTTACCCGGGTTGTGACCTTAGGTGGGCAGCCCCTGACCTTGTCGCCCCGGGAGTTCGACCTGCTTGAGATCCTGATCGCTCACGCCGACCGACCGGTGCTCCGGACCCAACTGGCGGCCAGCACCCAGGGCTGGCAGGGGGAGGTCGAGAGTAATTCACTGGAGGTTCACATCCACAACCTGCGGCGCAAGCTGGGGAAGCGCAGAGTCATTACGGTGCGGGGCTTTGGCTACCAGTTGGTCTCGGAGCCGGCGCCATGAGTTCCATCCGGCGGCGACTGATGCTGTCCTTGTTTGGCCTCTGGACCCTGGTCTGGACTGCGGTGGCCCTCATCGCCTTCGATCGCTCCGGTCATGAGGTTGACGAACTCCTGGATGCTCAGATGGCCCAAACCGCACATGTCTTGCGTAATCTCAGTTCGGCTGAGCCTGCCTCTGGGATGACCCTGGCCCCCCAGACGCTGTCGGCGGTGGGTCACCCCTACGAGGCGAAATTAAGCTTTCAGCGCTGGCAGGGGGAGCAACTGGTTGGCAGCTTTGGCGCGGCGCCCGCCGCGCCACTGGTACGAAAGGTGGGATTTTCTGACCAAAAGCCGGGGGGGGCCTCCTGGCGGGTTTTCGGGTTGCCAGGCACCGTACCAGATGAACTCTTGATTGTGGCCCAGGATTCCTCGATTCGCAGGGAGTTGGTGGGTTTTCTGACTATCAATACCCTTCAGCCCATCCTCTGGTCCCTACCGCTGAGTATGGTGCTGATCTGGCTGGCGGTTAGCGATGGTCTCGGACCCCTGCATCGCCTTGCCAGAAGCATTTCCCGCCGCTCCGTGGATCGGTTGGAGCCGATTGACGAGCAGGGTGTCCCCGTGGAGATCCGTCCCCTGACCGAGGCCCTCAATGGCCTCATGGCCCAGCTCGACGAGGCGTTGGCCATGGAGCGACGCTTTGCCGCCGATGCCTCCCATGAACTGCGTACCCCGTTCGCGATCATCCGCACTCACGCCCAAATCGCCAAGCGCAGCAGCGACCCCACCGAGCGTCGCCATGCCCTCGACACCTTGATCCTGGGCGTTGATCAGGCGACCCGCTTGATTACCCAACTCCTAACCCTTTCCCGCCTCCAGGGTGAAACCCAGGAGGCGGAGCCAGGCTTCTCATCCCTGGCGGGGGCGGTGAGTCGGGCCGTGGCTCACCAGCAAGCCGCCGCTCATGACCGTTCGATCACCCTGACCGCCTCCATGTCCGACGGACTCTATAGCTTGGTCGCGGTTCCCGGCGAGGTGCTGGGCACCCTGGTCAGCAATCTCGTCGAGAATGGGGTCAAGTACACGCCCCCAGGGGGCTGGGTGCGGGTGGCATTAATGCCAACCCAGAGGCTGCTCCTGCTGAGGGTGTCGGATTCCGGCCCTGGTATTCCCCCTGCCCATCGCGAGCGGGTCTTTGATCGCTTCTATCGCCAGCCGGGTCAGTCCCAGGGCGGGGCCGGTCTGGGGCTGGCCATTGTGCGGCGCATTTGCGCTTGTTACGGCTTAGGGATCGAACTGCGCGAAGGACCGGAGGGGGTAGGCCTGGTGGTTGAGGTGGGCTTCCCCTTGTCTTCCGGGATTCAGTCCTTAGCTTAAACGTAAGCTTAAACGGAGTTTTTGGGGGAAGGCTTTTTAAGGTCATTTTAAGCTTCACGGTTGTAACCTGGGTAGGCAGCTGGATGTAAACACCGGCGCTGACAATGATTAACAGCCCACCCTAGGAGCGGCAGATGAACACCCCCCCCTTCAGGCGCCTCGAGCGCCATTTAATTACCCCCGATTTGGGATCGTCACAGCGTCGACCTCTCGGGCGTCGCTGGGGTCTCGGACTATCCATGTCAGGCTTGGCTCGCAGCACCACCGTCCCCTTGGGGGTGGTACTGTCGATGGGGCTGGCGCTGGCGTGGCCGGCCTTAGGCTCGGCCGCCTCCTGTACCATCTCGCCTAACAACCCGACGATCAACATGGGCGGGAGCGTCTCTTGGTCCGCCACCTACAGCGGTTTCTCGAGGACCCCGACCTACGCCTGGACCTTCCCGGGCGGCAACCCGGCCAGCAGCTCCAGCGCCACCCGCAGCGTCAGCTACGCCAATGCCGGGACCTCCACTACCAGCTTGACGCTCACCCGTCGCGGCACCAGCGCGACTTGTACCGCCACGGTGACGGTCCGGGACACCCAGGCCCCGTCGGCCACCAGCGGGCTTGGCGCCACCGTGGTTAGCGGCACCCAGATCAACCTCGCCTGGACCGCGGCCACCGACAACGTCGGCGTGACCGGCTACCGGGTGGAGCGTTGTACCGGCGCGACCTGTACCAACTTTGCCCAGGTCGGGACCCCGACCACCACCAGCTTCAACAACACCGGCCTGACCGCCGGCACCGCCTATCGCTACCGGGTGCGGGCTGCCGACGCGGCGGGCAATCTCGGCGGCTACTCGGCCATCGTCAGCGCTACCACCTCGGCGGGCGATACCACCAAGCCGGTCGTGTCCATCTCAACCCCGACTCCTGGGCCCTACCACGCCCCGGGCATCGTGCCCCTCAATGCCACCGCCACCGACAACGTCGGTGTCACCAAGGTCGAGTTTTACGACGGGGCCACGCTCAAGGGGACCGATACCAGTAGCCCCTACAGCTACAACTGGACCATCGCCGCCGGTGACGCCGGGACCAGTCATCACTGGACCGCCAAGGCCTACGACGCGGCTGGCAATATCGGTACCACCGCAGCACTCAGCCTGACCGTGGCGCCCCTGGCCCCCAATACCTCCATCAACTCCACCAGCACCAATGCGCTGGATGCAGGCGTTGACCCCTACGCCGTCGGCGCCGTGACCGAGGGCACCAAGCCCAACAATGCCAACTCTCTGAATCCAGCCACCGGCCCTAAAGGCAGCACCGGCACCACCGGTTATCAGGTCGTCGCCATCAACGACCTCGGCATGCACTGCGGCGATCTCGACACCCGTGTCTCCAGCATCCTGCCGCCCTTCCAGGTCCTGCTCGCCCAAGTCATCCAGAAGGGCGCCAAGCCCACCATCCTCGGGCCCACCCAGGCCGCGGTGTCCTACACCGCCGCCTCCAACGCCAATGACCCCATCCTCAGCCAGCCCATCGACGCGGCCACCGGCTATCCCTTCACCGGCCTCACCGGCAGCGCCGACGTTTACAAGACCAACTTCTGGTCAGTCGCCTCCAGCGCCTACGACCCCTTCTACCCCCCGGGCGTCCTGGCCAACTTCTATGACCCTAACGACCCGGCCAACAACGTCGACCTCGGCCTGCCGGTGCCCAACGTCGAAGACCTCTATATCGGCCCCGATGGGGCGGTCAACAGCGGCGACGAATTCCTCTCCGCCACCCAGCATGCCATGCCTGGCATCGCCAACCCCTTCCTGGCCAACGCCGCCCAGACCGCCGAAGAGCACTACGGCGACAAGCCCTTCTTCGTCAACTTCCCCTTCGGCTATGTCGCCAACGGCGTCAACTGGTTCGAGGGCGCTGGCGTCCCCTTCGCCGCCTTCGACGACTTCGGGCGTGAGAACCCCTACCCGCTGGTGCGGGTGCAGGCCAAGAACACCAGCGGCACCGTGCTGGCCACCGTCGATACCGTCCTGCCCATCTCCGGCGAGGCCAGTTGTAAGAACTGCCACGGCGCCCCCGTGGACGTGCCCGACGCCCGGCACCCGGGTGCCGCCAATGCCAAGCTGATCGCCGCCGGGCTGCCGGTCGCCGACAGCACCGACGACCCCCTGGTCGGCACTAGCGTACCGCCCGCCGTCAGCGTCGAGTACGCTACCGACATCAACGTCCTGCGCCTGCACGACCTCAAGCATGGCGCTGCCTACCGCAGCACCGCCGGGGCCGCCACCCCCTGCGACAGAAGCAGCATCACCCCCACCACCCCCAACGGCAACGCCAACTGCCTGGCCAATCAGTCCCTGGTCCAAGGCAAATCCGTGGTCTGTCAGGTCTGTCACTACACCCCGGCCCTCGACCTGGCCCAGTTCGGCCCCCTCGGTGGTGACGCCGCTAACCCGGATGCCGCCGCCAACGGTCGGGTACAGCGCATCCAGAAGAGCAACTCGCGCGTCCTGCACATGGCCCACGCCGCCGTGAAAGACCCCGGGACTAATGCCCTGCTCTTCCCGGCCATGCCCGCCCCCACCGCCGACAGCGCCGCCACCGGGCTGCCCGGCAACCAGGCCGCCCGCGAGGCCGTGCTCGAGCAGACCTGCTACCAGTGCCATCCCGGCACCAACACCAAGTGCATGCGCGGCGCCATGGCCAACGGCGGCATGGTCTGTCAGGACTGCCACGGTGACCTGGCCCAGGTCGGCAACGACTTCACCGCCAACGTCACCGCCGCCCAGCCCTTCCCGGCCGGCGCCGACCTGACCAAGCGCGTGCCCTGGGCCAACGAACCCGGCTGCGGCTCCTGCCACACCGGCGACGCCACCAGTAACATGGCCAACACCGCCGGCGCCACCAAGAACGGCTACGATACCAACGGCAACGCCGACGGTATCCGCCTGATCCGCGCCTACCTGAGCACCGACGCCAACGCCAAGCCCATCGTCCCGGCCAACAAGCGCTTTGCCGAGAACACGGTCCCGGCCAGCTTCAACGGCTTCGCCAACCCCGGCGCCGGCAACCAGAAGCTGTACCGCGTCAGTAATGGTCACGGTGGCGTCATGTGCGAGGGCTGCCATGGGGCGACCCATGCCGAGTGGGACAGCGACGGCTCGCCGCTCAAGAACGACAACGTCACTGGCAACCAACTCCAGGGTCACTCCGGGACGGTCTCCGAGTGCAGCACCTGTCATGTCACCAGCAGCATGTCCAGTCGTACGATGAACGGCCCGCATGGCATGCACTTGGTGAACGACAGCCGCTTCATCGATGGTGACAACCATGGCTCCCTGGCCAAGACCGAGAATGGCAAACCTAACGGCGGCTCCTGCGGGGCCTGCCATGGGGCGGACCATCTGGGTACCGTGCTGTCACGAGTGCCCGTTGATCGCACCTTCACCGGGGAACACGGCGGTTCCTTGCAGGCGGGCGATCCGGTCGCCTGTAACCTCTGCCACGAGATGAGCAAGAGCTTCAGTCGGTAACCTGGCCCCCCTTTTGGGAGGCGCGATGGCTCTGACATAGGCCTCGCACTTGGGCCCCACCCGGGTAACCGGGCGGGGCCCATTTTTTTGGCGCGCTTTTGGTCTGCTGTTTGCGCTGGCGACCCCGCGGGATCCGGCTGATCACCATCCTTCATTCCCCGCTGAGGCGAGGTCAGGGTGGCGCCGCTCTCATGGCGGGGATAGGATGCCTCTCGCCTGGCCGATTAGCCTACCCACCCGTCGTCTCTGGAGGATCTAGCCATGCCAAACGCCGTACACCTGAGGACCCTCGGCCTGGTTCTGGCCGCCACTCTGGCCCTGCCGGGTTGGGCCGGCGAGTTGCGTACCCTGGAGGCCAGGGCCGCTCCGACCCTGGAACTGCCGGACCTGGACGGGGCCATACATCGTCTTGCCGACTGGCATGGTCAGGTAATCCTGCTCAACTTCTGGGCCAGTTGGTGCCAACCCTGTGTGGCAGAGATGCCCGGAATTCAGCGCCTGGAGGGGCAGATGCAGGATCGCGGCTTCGTCGTCGTCGGCGTTAACGTAGCGGAGGCACAGCGGCGAGCGAGCCGGAGTGTGGAACAACTGGGGCTCGGGTTCCCGGTCCTGCTGGACGCCGAGGGTGAGACCTTTCACGCCTGGGGAGGGAAAATCCTGCCCACCAGCGCCCTGATCGACCGCCAGGGCCGGTTGCGGTATCTCGGGCTTGGACCCCTGGAGTGGGACGGGGCCGAGGCCCTGGGGCGGGTCGAGTCCCTCCTCGCTGAGCCCGTTTCCGCCGGGGATGGCGGTTGAGGTGAGCCTCCCCTTGTCTTCTTCCGGATTGCAGCCCCACCCAAACCTGCTGTTGTGGAGATTGGTCTTAAGGTGTTTTTAAGCCTCCTGGCTGTAACGTGGCCGTGCCGCTGAGGGTAATCACCAACGCGGATAATGATTCACAGCCCACCCTAAAGGAGAGGCAGATGACCACCAACCCATTACGGCGCCCCGAGCGCCACCTTCGCAGCCCCGATCAGGGGCCGCAACAGCGACGGCCCCGAGGGCGTCGCCTGGGACTCGGACTACTCATACCCGGTTTGGCTCAAAGCATCTTCACTTCCGTGGGGGTGATGCTGACCATTGGTTTGGCGCTGGCGTGGCCGACCTTGGGCTCGGCCGCCTCCTGTACCATCTCGCCCAGCAACCCGACCGTCAACACGGGCGCTGGCGTGACCTGGTCGGCCACCTACTCGGGGTTCAGACGCACCCCGAGTTATCAGTGGTCCTTCAGTGGTGCCAGCTCCAGTTCTAGCAGCAGCCGCACCCCGACCGTCTCCTACGCCAACACAGGGACCTTCGACACCAAGCTGAAGCTCACTTATAGGGGCACCGAGGCCGCCTGTGAAACCAAGGCAACAGTCTTGCTGGTGGACTCCCAGGCACCGTCTCGGCCCAACAACCTGAACGCGACGGGGGTGAGCTCCAGCCAGATCGATCTGAAATGGAGCGCCTCCACGGACAATGTGGGCGTGACCGAGTACCAGATTTTCCGCTGTCAGGGTTCATCCTGCACGCCGCGGACCAAGGTCGGCACCAGCCCGACCACGACCTTTAGTGACACCGGTCTTGCCGCCAGCACTACCTATCGCTATCGTGTTCGAGCTACCGATGCCGCAGGCAACCTCAGCAGCTACTCCAGCAGTGCAAGGGCCACGACCAGTTCCGGTGGGCCCGTCAATCAGCCCCCGACCGCCAATGCCGGCTCTGACCAGACGGTGACCATCGTCGCCGGGCAGTCCAATATTGCCGTGACCCTGGACGGCAGTGGCTCTTCCGATCCGGATGGCACGATCAGTACCTATACCTGGACTGGTAGCCCGAACCCGGCCGACACCGTCAGCCCCACCGTGACCCTCGCGGCGGGCAGCTACACCTTCACCCTGGTGGTCACCGACAATGCCGGTGCCAGCAGTGCTGCGGACACGGTCAACGTCACCGTCAATCCTGCCCCGCCCGTCAACCAGCCCCCGACCGCCAATGCTGGCCCCGACCAGACGGTGACCATCGCCGCCGGGCAGTCCAATATTGCCGTGACCCTGGACGGCAGCGGCTCTTCCGATCCGGATGGCACCATCTCCACCTACACCTGGACCGGTAGTCCGAACCCGGCCGATACCGTCAGCCCCACCGTTACCCTGACGGCGGGAAGCTACCCCTTCACCCTGGTCGTTACCGACAATGCCGGTGCCAGCAGTGCTGCGGACACGGTCTTGATCACCGTTAACGCCCCGGTACAGGCCTGCAACCCGGCAAACCTGAACGTGTCGATCAACACGACCAGCCAGGACGGATGCCCGGATGTGGACCTGACGCAATCGCAGTACCAGCAGCCGGTCGTGGCCAACACCACCTACAGCGTGCTCGCGATCAACGACCTCGGCATGCACTGTGGCGACCTGGATACCCGCATCTCCAGTATCCTACCGCCGTTCCAGGTGTTGCTCGCTCAGGTCATCCAGAAGGGCGCTACGCCGGTCATCAACCCGAATGGGGTGAGCGTGTCCTATTCGGCCGCAGCCAACCCGAACGACCCGATCCTGGCCAGTAACGTGTTCGATGGCGTCAAGGAGAACGGCGACACCTACAAGACCAACTTCTGGGATGGGGTTGCCGCTGGCACTTACGACCCCTTCTACCCGGGCGGCATGGGGATCACCCCGCTGGCCACGGGTGGCTTCCCAGTCACCGTTGATAAGGGTCTGCCGGTGCCCAATGTCGAAGACCTTTACATCGGTCCGGACGGCATCGTCGATAGCACGCAGACCGGGAGCCATGACGGTTTCCTGTCGGCGGTCCAGCATGCCATGCCCGGGATGACCGTTCCCTATGCTGGCAATGTCCCGCAGGAGGCGAAGGAGCGCTACGGCGACAAGCCCTTCTTCGTGAACTTCCCGTTCGGCTATGTGGCTGCCGATGTAAATTGGTTCGAGGGTGCGGGTGTGCCATTCGCCGCTTACGACGACAACGGCCGCCAGAATGCCTATCCGCTGGTGCGGGTGCAGGCCAAGAATGCGGCCGGCACGGTGCTGTCCACGGTGGACACGGTGTTGCCCATCTCCGGCGAGGCGAGCTGCACCAACTGTCATGCCACCAATCTCGACTACACCAGCGTGCACGGCGTGGCGAACCGCACCGACAACCCGACCGATCAGCTCATCGCGGCTGGCCTGCCGCCGGCGACCAGCATGGATGACCCGGACAGCAATATGCCGCCCATGGTCAGCCTGGAGTATGCGGCGGACATTAACGTGCTGCGCCTCCATGACCTGCAGCACGGGGCGCGTTATGTGAGCACTGCCTGTGACGGCGTACCGGCAAATGAGAACTGCCTCAACACCGCGCCGGCCCCCTGCACCATCAATGCGGCGAATCCGAACGGCACCGACGCCAATTGCCTGACCTACAAGGCACTGGTGTTGAATCAGCCGGCTGTGTGTCAGACCTGCCACTACACCCCGGCGCTGGACCTGGCCCATGTCGGTCCGAAGGCCGGCCCCGCCGGTTCGGAGGCCAACGGGCGCAACCAGGTGGCCCACCCGAGCAACTCGCGGGTGATGCACCACAACCATGGGTCCATCACGATCAAGGATCGCAATGGGGGTCCGATGTTCCCGGATATCCCGTCACCGACCCAGACTACCGCGGGTATCGTCACTAACCAGCCGGCACGCCTGACGGCGCTGGAGGATAGCTGCTACCAGTGCCATCCGGGTACCAGCGTGAAGTGCCTGCGCGGCGCCATGTTCAACGGCGATATGCTCTGCAGCGACTGCCACGGCAGCATGCTCCAGGTCGGCGACGACTTCTCCAAGAACGTCTCGCCGACGAGTCCGGGTGCCTTCATCCTGGGCAAGGACTTCTATACCAACCCCAACACCCCGCGCGTGCCGTGGGCTAACGAGCCGGGTTGCGGTTCCTGCCATACGGGTGATGCGAGGAGCAACCTGGCGGGTACCACCAATACGTTAGTCAACACCCGGGACAGCAAGGACAACCTGGACGGCATCCGCTTGCGCCAGGCATTCCGCACGGGTGACAGCAAGGCCACCCCGATCGTGCCCACCAACAAGCGCTTTGCCGAGCCCTTGGTGCCTGCTAGCTTCGGCTCCTTCACCAACCCCGGCGCTGGCAACCCGCAACTCTATCGGGTGAGCACTGGCCACGGCGGCGTCATGTGCGAGGGCTGTCATGGGGCGACCCATGCGGAGTGGCCGAACGCCAACCCGAACGGCAACGACAACGTCACGGCCAAACAGTTGCAGGGACATGTCGGCACCATCGCCGACTGCACTACTTGTCACGGCACCAGCGTCCCGGGCGGCAGCAACAACCTCAATGGTCCGCATGGCCTGCACCGGATCGCCTTCGATAGCACGCCCTGGTCGAGCAGCAGCGTGCACAAGAACCCTGGGGAAAGCTTCAGCAACTGCGCGACTTGCCATGGCGGCACCAGTCGCAGCAACAGTTGCGGCACCGTGCTCTCGCGCGCCCTGTCCGACCGCACCTTCAGCGGGCGGACAATTAAGGCGGGTGAGCCGGTGGGCTGCGCCGTGTGCCATAGCAGCTCTTACTGGAACAGCACCTGCGCGACCCAGTAGACGGCTAGGGCGGCAGGGATGCCGCTTAGGCTAGCTAAGCGCCTTGCTTGGCTAGCTTCAGGCCCCGCTCGGGAAACCGCGCGGGGCCTTTTTCTTGATCACTTCAATTCGAATTTGGGAGAAAGACATGCATGCGAAGCTTCGCTGTTGCGTGGTGATGACCGGACTCGTCGGTACCCTCTCTGCCGTTGCTGACGACCCCCCGGTCGATATCAAGACAGACCTTGAAGGCCAGTATTTTCTGGTCGAGAAGGGGGGCACCGCGACCGCACCGACCCTGCTCGTCAAGCGGGTCGCCTCCTATGGGACCCATTACGTTAAGCGGGAGCTCGACTGCGAGGCCAGAACCGAGCGTTACCTTGGCGAGGGCGACAGTATCAAGGCCCTGGCCGCGAGTGAGCCGGAAAAGGAAGCGACTCCCATCACTGCCGGGAGCATCGCGGACCAACTCCTAAAGTACGCGTGCCCGCCTGCGACGCCCCCGGTCGTAGCAGACAAATGAAGGGCAGCGAACCCGGCAGGCGACGCTGAACCGTCGTTAAGCATGCGGGAAGTCCTGCCTCCGCGAGGGAGGCGTCGGTAGATATGGGTCTCCCCAATCGGAACCTTGGCTGCCCCAGGGCTGTGGCTGCCAAGGCTGGACAGGACCCTCGATAGTTGACCCTGTTGACGCCAAAAAGACGCGGGTGTGACGGACGCCGCGCTCTTGTGCCCCTTCCGGGTGATCGGGTGGGGCCATTTTATTGGCGCCATTGCCGCGACGACGGGCGCGGTCAGGAGGTCCTGCTCAACTATTGGGCCAGTTGGTGCTGACCCTGTGTGGCTACTGAGATTCTGCGGATGGGGTAAAGGCCCCTTCGTCTCAAGGCCGGAGGGGGTGGGCCTGGTAGTTGCGGTGCATTTCCCCTTGGCTTCCGGCTGTTAGATTTCATCCCTACCTGTTATTGTGTTGAAATCAGCTTCAGGATTTCCTAAGCCTCTCGGTGTACCCTGGCCGTGCGGATATCGGTGTTCGCCGGCGCGGATCATGATTCACAGCCCACCCTTAGAGGAGAGGCAGATGACCACCAACCCATTAGGGCGCGACGAGCGCCATTGCCTCAGCTCTGATCGGAAATCACCACAGCGACGATTTTTACGCCGTTGCCTGGGTCTCGGACTGCTAATAGCGGGCTTGGCCTTGGCGGGATGTTCCTCCAAGTCCTCTTCCTCCCCGGCCAACCAGGCCCCGACGGCCAATGCCAATGGCCCCTACAGTGGCACCCTGGGCACCGCTATCAGCTTCAGCAGTTCCGGTTCCCGTGATGCCGACGGCACCATCGCCAGTTACGCCTGGACCTTTGGGGATGGCGCCAACGCCACCTCTGCGTATCCGAGTCACGCCTACCGGGCGGTGGGGGTCTACACCGTTACCCTGAAAGTCACCGATAACCAGGGCGTGTCCTCCGCCACTGCCACTACCACCGCGACGGTCGTGGCGCCTGATGGCACGCCCGACACCCTGCCACCGACGGTCTCTGTGAGCAGTGCGGCTTCCGGGCCCTTCACCCCGCCCACCAGCGTGGTCATTACCGCGAGCACCTCCGACAACGTCGGTGTCACTAAGGTCGAGTTCTTCGACGGGGCCACGCTTAAGGGGACCGATACAAACGCCCCCTACAATTACGATTGGTCCATCACTACCGCCGATGCCGGCAGCCACATCTGGACCGCCCGGGCCTATGACGCGGCCAACAATGTCGGCACCTCTGTCGGTCTGACCCTGGTTGTGAACGGCACGAGCCCGACTCCCAACGTCTCCATCAACTCCACCAGCACCAATGCGCTGGATGCAGGCGTTGACCCCTACGCCGTCGGCGCCGTGACCGAGGGCACCAAGCCCAACAATGCCAACTCTCTGAATCCAGCCACCGGCCCTAAAGGCAGCACCGGCACCACCGGTTATCAGGTCGTCGCCATCAACGACCTCGGCATGCACTGCGGCGATCTCGACACCCGTGTCTCCAGCATCCTGCCGCCCTTCCAGGTCCTGCTCGCCCAAGTCATCCAGAAGGGCGCCAAGCCCACCATCCTCGGGCCCACCCAGGCCGCGGTGTCCTACACCGCCGCCTCCAACGCCAATGACCCCATCCTCAGCCAGCCCATCGACGCGGCCACCGGCTATCCCTTCACCGGCCTCACCGGCAGCGCCGACGTTTACAAGACCAACTTCTGGTCAGTCGCCTCCAGCGCCTACGACCCCTTCTACCCCCCGGGCGTCCTGGCCAACTTCTATGACCCTAACGACCCGGCCAACAACGTCGACCTCGGCCTGCCGGTGCCCAACGTCGAAGACCTCTATATCGGCCCCGATGGGGCGGTCAACAGCGGCGACGAATTCCTCTCCGCCACCCAGCATGCCATGCCTGGCATCGCCAACCCCTTCCTGGCCAACGCCGCCCAGACCGCCGAAGAGCACTACGGCGACAAGCCCTTCTTCGTCAACTTCCCCTTCGGCTATGTCGCCAACGGCGTCAACTGGTTCGAGGGCGCTGGCGTCCCCTTCGCCGCCTTCGACGACTTCGGGCGTGAGAACCCCTACCCGCTGGTGCGGGTGCAGGCCAAGAACACCAGCGGCACCGTGCTGGCCACCGTCGATACCGTCCTGCCCATCTCCGGCGAGGCCAGTTGTAAGAACTGCCACGGCGCCCCCGTGGACGTGCCCGACGCCCGGCACCCGGGTGCCGCCAATGCCAAGCTGATCGCCGCCGGGCTGCCGGTCGCCGACAGCACCGACGACCCCCTGGTCGGCACTAGCGTACCGCCCGCCGTCAGCGTCGAGTACGCTACCGACATCAACGTCCTGCGCCTGCACGACCTCAAGCATGGCGCTGCCTACCGCAGCACCGCCGGGGCCGCCACCCCCTGCGACAGAAGCAGCATCACCCCCACCACCCCCAACGGCAACGCCAACTGCCTGGCCAATCAGTCCCTGGTCCAAGGCAAATCCGTGGTCTGTCAGGTCTGTCACTACACCCCGGCCCTCGACCTGGCCCAGTTCGGCCCCCTCGGTGGTGACGCCGCTAACCCGGATGCCGCCGCCAACGGTCGGGTACAGCGCATCCAGAAGAGCAACTCGCGCGTCCTGCACATGGCCCACGCCGCCGTGAAAGACCCCGGGACTAATGCCCTGCTCTTCCCGGCCATGCCCGCCCCCACCGCCGACAGCGCCGCCACCGGGCTGCCCGGCAACCAGGCCGCCCGCGAGGCCGTGCTCGAGCAGACCTGCTACCAGTGCCATCCCGGCACCAACACCAAGTGCATGCGCGGCGCCATGGCCAACGGCGGCATGGTCTGTCAGGACTGCCACGGTGACCTGGCCCAGGTCGGCAACGACTTCACCGCCAACGTCACCGCCGCCCAGCCCTTCCCGGCCGGCGCCGACCTGACCAAGCGCGTGCCCTGGGCCAACGAACCCGGCTGCGGCTCCTGCCACACCGGCGACGCCACCAGTAACATGGCCAACACCGCCGGCGCCACCAAGAACGGCTACGATACCAACGGCAACGCCGACGGTATCCGCCTGATCCGCGCCTACCTGAGCACCGACGCCAACGCCAAGCCCATCGTCCCGGCCAACAAGCGCTTTGCCGAGAACACGGTCCCGGCCAGCTTCAACGGCTTCGCCAACCCCGGCGCCGGCAACCAGAAGCTGTACCGCGTCAGTAATGGTCACGGTGGCGTCATGTGCGAGGGCTGCCATGGGGCGACCCATGCCGAGTGGGACAGCGACGGCTCGCCGCTCAAGAACGACAACGTCACTGGCAACCAACTCCAGGGTCACTCCGGGACGGTCTCCGAGTGCAGCACCTGTCATGTCACCAGCAGCATGTCCAGTCGTACGATGAACGGCCCGCATGGCATGCACTTGGTGAACGACAGCCGCTTCATCGATGGTGACAACCATGGCTCCCTGGCCAAGACCGAGAATGGCAAACCTAACGGCGGCTCCTGCGGGGCCTGCCATGGGGCGGACCATCTGGGTACCGTGCTGTCACGAGTGCCCGTTGATCGCACCTTCACCGGGGAACACGGCGGTTCCTTGCAGGCGGGCGATCCGGTCGCCTGTGACCTTTGCCATAGCCTGGAAAAGAGCTTCGAGCGGTAATTCGCTGGGGCTGGCGACCGATCCCAGGAGGCCTGACGGGGCGGGTCCCTGGGTCAAGGTTCCTGTCACCCGGGTCCTGCTGTTGGTACTGGGGCCCTGCTGGGCACTAGCAAAGGCTCGAGGTCCAGGTCTGCGGGTAACGACCTGGTTACCAGGGAGGGGGGCCCTGGATAGCCTCTGGCGAGTCGCCAATCTCTGCTAAGCCGGCCTCCGCTTGTGCTAGTATCCCCCTATCGAAGGCACCCGGCGCAAATGAGGCGATGGAAAGGCGCACCCTTATGACGAGAAGTATCCTGTTAACCCTGGGCGCATCCCTGGCGTTCGTTCTTGGGGGCTGCGCCTCCATCCCGGAAGACCAGCGTGATCCCCAGGACCCCCTGGAGTCCTACAACCGGGCTATGTTTGATTTCAATACGGGGGTTGACGATGCCTTCATGAAGCCCATCGCCAAGGGCTACAAGGCCGTAGTGCCCAAGCCCGTCGATGAGGGCGTGACAAATTTTTTCAATAACATCAATGATATTGACTCGGCAATCAATAATCTTCTCCAGTTCAAGGTCTCGCGTTTCGGCACCGACGTGGGACGCGTCCTCGTCAATACGACGGTCGGCATTGGCGGCCTCATCGATGTGGCCTCCAATATGGGACTGCCCAGTTACAAGGAGGATTTCGGGCAGACCTTTGGCTATTGGGGCGATGTGGATAGCCCCTATCTGGTGCTGCCTCTGTTGGGCCCCAGCACCTTGCGCGATACCGTGGGGCTGCCGGGTGATATCGCCGCTAACCCCTTCTTTCATATCTGGAATACCAATATGACCGCCAACTGGGGCATGATTGCCCTGGACGTGATCGATACCCGGGCGGACCTGCTGTCGGCCACCGATGTCATGGAGTCGGCCGCCCTTGATCGCTATGCCTTCGTGCGCGATGCCTATCTCCAAAAGCGGCGCCATGCTATTTTCGATGGCAATCCTCCCCCGGATCCCAGGGAGCCGGACATTTGGGCCGAGGAGGATGCGGCCAAGGCAGCCAAGGGGAAAAAGCCCTGATGGCTTCAAGGTGGCTAGCCCCCTTGGCGCGCCCGAAACCCTCGCCACTCTAAGGGTGGCGGTTGTCTCGCGGCTGCGCGCAAGCAAGCTTGCGCCTAGTCGCAGCGGTGGGTTCTTGGGCCGACGGCCCCGATGAGCGAAGTGTATCCGTGGGCATCGCTGGCGTCTCCCGCCCTGGAACCTTGATCGCGCCGACCTTATTGGCGTTTTCCCCCATTGCGCGCCCCATGAACGCGAAGCGTTTCCAGGCGGCCCCCAAGCCGAACCCCGCTTAACATCGGTGCCTAGAAGGTCCGTGCGCGCCCGCTCCAATTGCCCCGAGTCGTCGAGCAACGTAATCTGGCGTGTAACAGGTCACCAAGGCGGCGGGGAAGGTTGAAACCGCGCCGGGGATCGCGGCGCACACCCGGTTCGAGCCCAAGGAGGAGCGCAACGCGCCCCCCGCGCCTGACGCTGACGCCCAAGACTATCGGAACCCATGACATGCCGGAACTCTTCTTCAAGGGCAAGGAATTCGTCTTCAATCATCACCTGGCGGTGCCCTTTCGCCCCCTGGTCCCCGACCCCAGGCGCTCCATCGGCGCGTCGGGTGAGAAGGGGCGCCTGGACGGCAACCTGATCATCCACGGCGACAACCTGCACGCCCTCAAGGCACTCCTGCCCCTGTATGCCGGCAAGGTGGACTGCATCTTCATCGACCCGCCCTACAACACCGGCAACGAGGGTTGGTGCTACAACGACAAGGTGAACAGCCCGATGATGCGGGAGTGGTTGGCCGGCAACCCGGTGGGCATCGAGGACGGGCTGAGGCATGACAAGTGGCTGGCGATGATGTGGCCGCGGTTGCGGTTGTTGCATGAGCTGTTGTCGGAGAATGGCAGCCTGTGGATGACATTAGACGACAATGAGATACATCGGGCTCGGGACATCCTGGACGACATCTTCGGTGCGCATAACTTTGTGGCGACCTGTATTTGGCACAAGAACTATTCTCCCAAGCCATCGGCGCAATTCTTCTCGGAAGATCACGACTATCTGATCATCTATGCCAAGGCCAAGGACATCTGGCGGCCGAATCTTCTCGAACGAACCGACAATATGGATGCACGGTACGACAACCCCGACAATGACTCACGGGGACCGTGGAAGCCAGGCGATTTGTCGGCACGTAACTACTACAGCGAGGGCACTTATCCAATTACTGGGCCGTCGGGGCGCGTTATTGCTGGCCCACCATCGGGACGTTATTGGGTTGTTGCAAAACCAAAGTTTGACCAGATGAATGCCGATGGCCGTATCTGGTGGGGTGAAGGCGGCGATAACATACCTTCCGTCAAGCGATTTCTATCCGAAGTAAAAGCCGGGCGGGTACCGCAAACTCTTTGGGAATATACCGAAGTTGGTCACACGCAGGACGCGAAAAAGGAACTCCTCGAAATCCTCAACTTCGAGAGTTCCGGCGATGTATTCGTGACGCCAAAGCCCGTCGCTTTAGTTGCGAAGGTGTTGGACATTGCTACGACTGAGACATCCATCGTGCTCGATTCATTTGCGGGATCAGGTACGACGGCCCACGCAGTTCTCGCTGCCAACGAGAAAGACGGCGGCAATCGCCGCTTCATCCTGGTGGAATGCGAGGACTACGCCGACACCCTGACCGCCGAGCGGGTGCGCCGGGTCATCAATGGTTACAGCTTCCAGGGCTCCCAGCGAGAGGAGTTGCACCGCGAGCGCCTGACCTTCACCAGCCTCAAAAAGGCGGACAAGCTCCTGAATCATGTGGAGTCGATCAAGCACCTGGAGGGCCACCGCTTCGACAAGATCAAGGCGGAGGTCAAGGACGGCGAACTGATCGTGACCGGCGAGCGCGAGGTGACGCAGAAGACCGAAGGCCTGGGGGGCGAGTTCACCTACTGCACCCTGGGCGCCGCGGTGGAGATGGACAAGCTGCTGACCGGGGAGAACCTCCCGGCCTTCGAGCAACTGGGCGCCCTGCTGTTCCACATGGCGACCCATCAGGCCAGGCCTATCGCCGCCGAACCCGAGGAGGTCGCGGGGTGCGGCTACCTGGGGGCCTCGTCGGCGCAGCATGTGTGGCTGATCTACCGCCCGGACCTGGACTTCCTCAAGTCCCGCGACGCGGCCCTGACCCTGTCGCGGGCCAAGGCCATGGTCGCGGCGAGGCCCGGCAAGCCCCATCTGGTCTTCGCCGCCGCGCGCTTCGTCTCTCAACGGGCGCTGAATGAGGCCGGCCTGCCGGTGGAGTTCGCGCCCTTGCCCTTCGCGCTTTACCGCATCGAGAGGCCCCAATGAACACGCCGCGCGCCGCCGCTGCGCCGTTGCCGTTACCGGCAGAGACCGAATTCAACGAGGCCGAGGTTCTGCGCCAGATGGTTGACATCATCGTTCGCGAGGCCGACCCGGAGGCCATTATCCTGTTCGGCTCTCGCGCCCGCGGCGATGCCGGCGCGGATTCCGACGTGGACCTGCTCATCATCGAGCGCGAGCCCTTCGGCCTGGGCCGTAGCCGGATACGGGAGGCGGCGCGGCTGTATCACGCGCTTCGTTATGTGCCCGCCAGCAAGGACCTGCTTGTCTACAGCCGCGACGAGTTCCAGCGCTGGAAAGAGGCGCTCAATCATGTGGTCGCGAACGCCGTCCGCGAGGGACGCCTGCTCTATGGCAACACTTGATCACGCGCATTCATTGCTGCGGCTCGCCCGACGCGATTGCGACGCCCTGGTTGGCATGCAGACGTCCGCGCTGTTCGCGGACGCCATCTATGGCTTTCACGCGCAACAAGCGGTGGAGAAGGCGCTCAAGGCCTGGTTGACCGCGCGGCGTCGGTCTTATCCCTTCACGCACGACCTGGGAGGGCTGTTGATGCGGTTGGAAGGCGCGCCGGCGGATGTGGAGCGGTTCTGGCCCCTCGAACGCTTTTCGGTTTACGGCATTCTGGCCCGCTACGAGGAAGGTGACCCGGACGCCGACGCGCCGCTCGACCGTCCGGCCGTCGTCGCCGAGGTGTCGGCCCTGCTGGTGCATGTGGCCGCCGTGCTCGACGCGGCGGGTGTCTGAGCCTGCCATGTCATTGCGTGATCTTGACTACCAGGCGCGGGTGCTGACCCGGTTTGACGAGTATCTGACCGAGCTGGCGGCGCAGAAGGCGAAGGCCGACAAGATCGCCGCCGCTAATGCGGGGGAGGCGGACCCGGACCTGATCCGTGAGGTGCCGAACTTCCCGGCCACCACTTGGCGGGCGATGAAGGAGGCCGGCAAGCTCCCACCGAGCCGGGCCAGGGTGCCCTACTCGCCCCGCGCCGACGGGATGCAGCGCCCGGTCCCCAACGTCGTCTTCAAGGTGCCGACGGGCGGTGGCAAGACCTATCTCGCCGTCTCGGCCCTGTCGCGCATCTTCGGGCGCTACCTGGGGCGTTGCACTGGCTTTGTCCTCTGGATCGTCCCCAACGAGGCGATCTACAGCCAGACGAAGCGCCTTTTGGCCGACCGGCAACACCCCTATCGACAACTGCTCGATGTCCTCTCAGGCAACCGGGTCCTGCTGATGGAGAAGGGGGACAAGTTGGACGCGCGGGACCTGGAAGCGGGCCTGGGCGTCATGCTGCTGATGCTGCAATCGGCCAATCGGCAGACCAACGACACCTTGCGGATGTTCAAGGATCGGGGCGATGTGCGCGGCTTCTTCCCGGACGAGGGCGACCAGGAGGCGCAGACCCGCGTGCTCAAGGAGACCCCGAATCTGGACGCCTACGCCGCGTCCGCGACCAGCGGTTCCTTCTGGCCCATGGTCAAGGACTCGCTCGGTAATGCCTTGCGGCTGATTCGCCCCGTGGTGGTGATGGACGAGGGCCACAAGGCGACCCCCGAGCTGGCCTTCAAGACACTCTACGGCTTCAATCCCTGCTTCGTGTTGGAGTTGACCGCCACCCCGAAGGACGTGGCGGCCCGCAGCGGCAAGAACCCGCGACCCGCACGCCCGGCCAACGTGCTGGTGGAGATCACGGGCCTGGAGGTGGACCGCGAGGGCATGATTAAGATGCCACTCAACCTGGACACCCGCGGGGGCAGCGATTGGCGGGAAACCCTGCGGGCCGCCTTGGAACGGCTGAATGCATTGGATACCGAGGCGCGACGCTTCCAGGGGGAGACCGGGCGCTATATCCGCCCCATCCTGCTGGTGCAGGTCGAGCGCGTAGGGAACGACCAGCGGGACGGCGGCTTTATCCATGCCCTGGATGTAAAAGAGTGGCTGATCACCGCCGGTCTGGACGAGCCCGAAATTGCCGTCAAGACATCGGTCACCAACGACTTGGCCCAACCCGAAAATTTAGATCTGTTGGACCCGACCAACCGGGTGCGGGCCATCATCACAAAGCAGGCGCTACAGGAGGGGTGGGACTGTCCCTTCGCCTATGTGCTGTGTTCGCTGTCCGCGAGCCATAATGCGAGTGCCCTAACCCAACTGGTGGGGCGCATCCTGCGTCAGCCGCACGCGCGGAAGACGGGCGTCGCGGCGCTGGATGAGTGCTATGTGGTGACCCACCACGCCGATACGGCGCGCGTGGTGGCGTCGATCAAGCAGGGATTGGAGGAAGACGGGCTGGGCGATCTGGTGCGGGAGATTCGCATTGCGGATCCCGACCGCGGCGGCAAGGGTCCCCGCCGGATCGAGCGACGCCCGGCCTTCGCCAAGACTGACATCTACTTGCCCGAGGTGTTGCGCGTCGAAGACGGCGCGGTGCGGAAACTCGATTACGAGCAAGACATCCTGTTTGCCCTGGATTGGAGCAGGATCGACCCGGCGCCCTTGGTCGCGAAAATCCCGGATAACTTCGCCGCCACGGAGCGGCAGATGCGGCGCATCCGACTGGTGGATTCAGGCAAGGAGCGGATTATTGCGGAGGTGACAGGCGAGACCGGCGAGCGCCTGGCCTTCGATCCCGCCTATGCCGTGCGCATGGTATCCGACATGGTGCCGAATGCCTGGATTGCGCGGTCGATCGTCGGCGGACTGGTGGCTGGGCTGCAACGCCGGGGCTTCGCGGATGAGACGCTGGGCAAACTCCACGGGCTGCTGATCGAGGAGTTGCGCCGTTGGCTCACCGGCGAGCGGGATCGGATGGCCGAGGCGCATTTCCGCCAGGAGGTTGCGGCGGGGCGCATCCAGTTTCGGCTACGCACGGATCGCCTCAATTGGTCCATGCCGACGGAATCGGTGACCTATGAACCCCAAGGGGCGGACCAGATGCTTGGGGCCGACGGCGGACCCCTGCAACGCAGTCTGTTCGCGCCGATCTACAAGAAGGACTTAAACGATCAGGAGCGGGAGGTCGCGGTCTATCTGGACGCGGAGCAGTCCCTGCTGTGGTGGCATCGCAACGTCGCACGGCACCAGTATGTGCTTCAGGGCTGGCGACGCGAGCGCATCTATCCCGACTTCCTCTTTGCCGTGCGGCCCGGCAACCCGTACGACAAGGGCAAGCGGCTGGTGGTCATGGAGACGAAGGGAGATCACCTTCAGGGCAACGCGGACACCGAGTACAAGCGGGCGGTGCTGGACCTGATGACCCAAACGTTTCAGATCGACCAGACCCAGCGCGTTGGCGAGCTTTCGATAGTCAACCCGGACGGGACCCGTGTGGAGTGCGACCTGGTGTTGATGAACGAGTGGAAGGTCAAGCTGCCGAAGAAATTTCAGACCTGAGGTGTTTGCCTACTCCGCCAGCAGGCGCCAACCCAGGGTCTCCCCCCCGCGCAGGGGTCTGACCTGGGTCGACCCGAAGTTATAGCTGTCCGGCACCTGCCAGGCCTCCCGCCGCAGCCGGATCGTCTCCTGGTTGCGAGGCAGACCGTACCAGTCGGCGCCATGAAAACTGGCGAATCCCTCCAGCTTGTCCAGAGCACCCGCCTGGTCGAAGGCCTCCGCGTAGAGTTCGATGGCGGCGTGGGCGCTGTAAATCCCCGCGCAGCCGCAGGCGCTCTCCTTGGCTGGCAGCGCATGGGGGGCGCTGTCCGTGCCCAGGAAGAAGCGGGGATGGCCGCTGGTGGCCACCGCCACCAAGGCCTGGCGATGGTGTTCGCGTTTCAGGACGGGGAGACAGTAATAGTGGGGGTGGATGCCCCCAGCCAGGATGGCGTTGCGATTATAGAGAAGGTGCTGGGGGGTGATGGTAGCGGCCAGGGTCGGCGGCCCCTCGCGGACCAGATCCGCGGCTTCCGCCGTGGTGATATGCTCGAAGACTACCCGTAACCCGGGAAAGTCGCGAAGCAAGGGCAGCAGGGAGGCCTCAATAAAATAGCGCTCGCGGTCGAATACATCAATTGCCGCCGATGTCGCCTCGCCATGGACCAGCAGGGGCATACCCGCCTCTTCCATGGCTGCCAGTGCCGGGTAGAGGTAATCCATCCGGGTGACCCCGTTCTCCGCATGAGTCGTAGCCCCGGCTGGGTAGAGCTTGGCTGCGATGACGGAATCGGAGGCCTTAGCGCGGTGGATCTCCTCCGGGGTTGTGCTGTCCGTCAGATAAAGGGTCATCAGGGGCGTGAAATTCATGCCCGGGGGCGAGGCCGCCCGAATGCGCTCCCGGTAGGCCAGCGCCTGGGCCGTAGTCACTACCGGCGGCTTCAGATTGGGCATGACGATGGCCCGGGCGAAGCATCGCGCCGTGTGGGGTAGTACCGAGGCCATCTCAACCCCATCGCGGAGATGCAGATGCCAATCGTCGGGGCGGGTGATCTGAAGTTCCTGGGACATGAGGGGTATGACGCCGGGTTGCGGGCAGGTGACCGAGGGCTAGGCGGTGGGTGTCATCCAACTTGCTGTTGGGCCAAAGACGGCTAAGGAGGCGGTGATCCCGACGGTCAGAGCCGCATAAATGAGGCGGCCTCTCGACCGCCATACTTAAGGGAGGTAAACAAGGCCAGTAGATCAGTTCTTGGTGGGTGCCGGGGTGGTCGGAGCCTTAGCCGGGGCAGCGGGAATCTTTTCCGGCGCTGGGGGTGCCTGTACCGGGGCGGTGGGGGCCTGCACTGGAGCAGCGGGGACCTTGGCTGGGGCGGCGGGGGCCTGCACTGGAGCGGCAGGGGCCTTGACGGGAGCGGTGGGGGCTTGAGCCGGGGCAACGGGTACCTTAGCCGGTGCGGCGGCCGCAGCCTCGCCGGTCTGCTTCTCACCCTTGGACTTGCAATAGGCGGCGACCTCCTTGCCATCCTTACGAGTATAGCCGCTGACCCAGGAGCACCCCGGGTTGACACCACAGGCGGTCTGGTCGAGGCCCTTGCACTCTGAGGCTGCCTGGACAGCGAGACCGGGAAGAACCAGTAGGGTGCCAAGGGCGAGGATGGAAATGGGCTTGATCATCAGGGTGTCTCCTTGGTTTATTGTTGGCTATCGCGAGGCTTTACTCCTCGCCTTAACGAGCATAAACGAGGGGAATCCGGCCCTCAAGCTGGAATTTTCTGGCCTGCGGGGGAAGCGGGTGGGGGTAGGTTCAGGGCGAGTCTCAGATAGCGGGCGTGGAGGTCCGCCGTCTGAGCCATGAGGTGCTCCAGGTTCCCGCTGTTGTCGATCAGGTCATCGGCACCCTGGCGGCGGGTTTCACGCCCGGCCTGGCTGGCGAGAATAGGGCGAACCTCCTCCTCGGTCAGTCCACTGCGGGCCATGACCCTGGCGACTTGCAGGGATTCGGGCAGATCCACCACCAGAATGCGGTCGGCGAGGTCAGTCCAGCCGGTCTCGAACAGGAGCGGGATGGCGAGTACGGCATAGGGTGCATGGACTTGGCTCAATTCCTCTGCCATGCGAGCGCGGATCAGGGGGTGGAGGATGGTTTCGAGTCGGTGGCGGGCGCTGGGATCGCCGAAGACCCGGCGGCGCATGGCGGGCCTGTCCAGGCTGCGGTCGGCGGCGATGGCCCCGGGTCCAAAGGTCTCGGCGATAGCGGCTATGGCCGCGCCACCTGGGGCCGTCAGGGCGTGGGCGATGACATCGGTGTCGATAACGGCCGCGCCCAGTTCCCCCAGGCGCTGGGAGACGCTGGTTTTGCCGCTACCGATGCCACCGGTCAGCGCCACGACCAGCCGGGGGCGGTGTGCTGGGATCAAAGACTCAACCCAGCCCAGCCCAGAGACGGTAGGCGCTATTGATGTTTTCGCCCCAGAGCAGGGCGATCCAGCCCGCGGCGGCCAGATAGGGACCGAAGGGCAGGGGCGTATGGCGATCCTGACCGCGCCGGGCGAGGAGGGCTAGGCCTATGGTGGCCCCGACGACGCTGGACAGGATCAGAATCATGGGGAGGGCTTGCCAGCCTAGCCAGGCCCCGAAGAGGGCGAAGAGCTTGAAATCCCCATAGCCCATGCCCTCCCGACCGGTGGTCAGTTTGAAAATCTGGTAAACAGTCCAGAGGAAGAGATAGCCCAGAGCAGCCCCCAGGATGGCATCCTTGGGGGTGGTGAACCCGCTATCGAGGCTAAGGAGCAGCCCCAGCCATAGCAGGGGTAAGGTGATGCTGTCCGGCAGGAGTTGGGTATCGATATCAATGAAGGCGAGGGCGATCAGGCCCCAGGTCAGGGTCAGGGCTGCGGCGGCCTCCCAGGTCACCCCAAAGTGCCAGACCACCAGGAGGGATAGCAGGGCGGTCCCAGCCTCGACCAGGGGATAGCTTGCCCCGATGGGCTTGGCACAGGCCGAACAGCGGCCCCGCAGCAGGAGATAGCTCAGGAGCGGGATATTTTCGCGTGCCCGCAAGGGGTGTCCGCAGTGGGGGCAGCGGGAACCGGGCAGGGCCAGGGACAGGCGCTCCGCCGCCGGGACCTCCTCGCCGGCCAAATCGGCACACTCCCGGCGCCACGCCTGCTCCATCATCCGTGGCAGGCGGTGGATGACCACATTGAGGAAGCTACCCACCGCTAGGGCGCAGAGGCCGACCGTGGTATAGAGCAGGGCTGGGGTCTGTATTAGGAGATCAAGGGCTGACATGGGGTTGGCTCACACTGCGGCGCCCATCTTGAAGATGGGCAGGTACATGGCGATCACCAGGCTGCCAACCAGGCCGCCGATGACGACCATGATCATGGGCTCTAGCAGACTGCTGAGGGCGTCCACGGCATTGTCCACCTCCTCTTCGTAAAAATCCGCCACCTTGCCCAGCATAGCGTCCAGGGATCCGGACTCCTCACCAATGGCCGTCATCTGAATGACCAGGTGAGGGAAGAGGTTGGCCTGGCGCATGGATAGCTGGAGGGATTGACCGGTGGCGACCTGCTCACGCATCTGCATGATGGCCTCGGAATAAATCACGCTCCCGGTAGCTCCGGCTACTGAGTTGAGGGCCTCCACCAGGGGTACGCCGGCGGCGAACATGGTGGCGAGGGTGCGGGAGAAGCGGGCGATGGCCGCTTTATGGAGGATAGGGCCAATGATGGGCATTTTAAGCATGGTCCTATCCAGCCCTTCACGGAGTTTGGGGGAGCGTTTGAAGGCCTGGGCGATGCCGTAGCCGGCACCACCCAGGCCCAGGCCGAGCATCCACCACCATTCGACCATGAAGTCCGAGATATTGACCACCAGGAGGGTGAAGGCCGGCAGGTCGGCGCCGAAGCTATCGAAGAGCGACTTAAAGGCGGGAATCACGAAAATCATGATGACCGTGGTGACGACGATGGCGACGATGATGACCGCCGCTGGGTAAAAGAGGGCCTTTTTGATCTTGCCCTTGATACTTTCAGTTTTTTCCTTGTAGGTGGCGATCTTGTCCAACATGGTGTCCAGCACGCCGGCCTGCTCGCCAGCCTGGACCAAGTTGCAAAAGAGTTCGTCGAACTGGAAGGGGTGCTTGGCCAGGGCCAGAGTCAGGGCGGTACCGTTCTGGATATCGTTCTTGACCGAGAGGATGAGGTCTTGCATGGCCGGGTTGTCATGGCCTCGACCCACGATGTCAAAGGCTTGCACCAGGGGTACGCCGGCGGACATCATGGTGGCAAGTTGGCGGCTGAAGACGCTAATGTCTTTGCCAGTGATTTTCTTCTTGCCAGCCCCCATCCCCTTGGATTTCTTGCGTATCTTGAGGGGGTTGATGCCCTGTCGGCGCAGATCGGCGCGCACCGCGGCCTCGTCGGAACCCGGCGAGGCGCCCTTGACGCGCTGGCCACGCCGGTCCATGCCCTCCCAAGCAAAGAGCAGGTTTTTGTCAGGTTCGGTTCTTTTGGTGGCTGGAAGGGCCATGGTCATCATTCTTTGGTTACGCGATTAATTTCCTCAAGGCTGGTGATGCCGGCCTTGACCTTACGCAGACCGGATTGGCGTAGATCGAGGATGCCCTCGGCCCGGGCCTGGTCGCCCAGCTGGATGGCGTTACCACCCTCCATGATGAGGCGGCCCATGGCATCGGAGATGGGCATGAGTTGGTAGATGCCGACACGGCCGCGATAGCCCTGATAGCAATGCTCACAGCCGACGGGCTTGTAAATGATTAGCCCCTCGTCTATCTCTTTTTGAGTAAAGCCCTCTACCAGCAGGGCCTGGCGTGGAATCTTGTCTGGCTTGCGACAGCGGCGGCAGAGGCGCCGGACTAAGCGCTGGGCCATGATTAACAGGACCGAGGAGGCGATATTGAAGGGGGCGACGCCCATGTTAGCCAGACGGGTCAGGGTCTGGGGGGCATCGTTGGTGTGCAGGGTCGAGAGGACCAGGTGGCCGGTCTGGGCTGCCTTGACGGCAATCTCCGCCGTTTCCAGGTCCCGGATCTCACCGACCATGATGATATCCGGGTCCTGGCGCAGGAAGGCACGCAGGGCAGCGGCGAAGGTCAGGCCGGTCTTGAGGTTCATATTGACCTGGTTGATGCCCGTGACCTGGATTTCCACCGGGTCCTCGACGGTGGAGATGTTTACCTCCGGCTGGTTGAGTATGTTGAGGCCCGTGTAAAGGGTGACCGTCTTGCCCGAACCGGTGGGACCCGTGACCAGGATCATACCGTAGGGTTTGCCAATGGCGGCGAGGAAGGCATTCTTTTGATCTTCGTCGAAACCGAGTTGCTCCACCCCTAGCAAGGTGGTGCCTGTCTCTAGGATACGCAATACCACCTTCTCCCCGTAGAGGGTCGGCAGGGTATTGACACGGAAGTCGATATCGCGGGTGCGGCTGAGCTTGAGCTTGATGCGTCCGTCCTGGGGGACGCGCCGCTCGGCGATATTCATGCGTGACATCACCTTGAGACGCGCCACCAGACGGTGCGAGATATTAACCGGGGGCGAGGCGATCTCGTGCAACATGCCATCCTGGCGGAAGCGGATGCGAAAGGTCTTTTCGTAGGGCTCGAAGTGAATGTCGGAGGCGCCGCTGGAGATGGCATCCACCAGGATTTTGTTGATGTAACGCACCACCGGTGCCTCGTCAACATTGAGTTCCTCCTCGTTGAGCGGGCGCTCATCGGCGGCGGCCTGTTCGAGATTGACCAGATCCGAGGCGATGATCTGGCCCATGACCGAGTGGGTGGATTCCAGGGCGCGATTGATGGCCTTCTCGATCGCTACCACCAGCTTGTCCTCCTCGACCAGCACCGCCTCGGTGGTCAGGCCGGTGTTGAAGCGGATTTCGTCCAGGGCCTGGTGGTTGGTCGGATCAGATAGGGCGACGAAGAGGCGGTTGCCGCGGCGAAAGATGGGCAGGGCGCGGTGCTTGCGCACCAACCTTTCATTGACCAAGTCCACCGGCAGGCTGTGGGTGTCGATGGCATTCAGGTCCAGCAGGGGGATGCCGAGTTCCTCGCAGGTGGTCATGGCGATACGGCGGCTGTCGAGGATTTTTTCCTCGACCAGGTACTGGACAAAAGGCTTACCGCGCTTGGCGGCGTCGGCAAAGGCGCTGTGGGCCCGCGTTTCCGTGAGCAGTTTTTCGCGGATGAGGCAGGAGGCTAGTCCGGACAAGGGAATGGCGCTCGCGGTTTTGGCCATGGGGAGGTCGTGACGGTGGGAAAAAGGATTTCAGGTCTTATAGGGCACTTGCCATGCCTGTCAGCGATTGACCGTAAAGGCGAGCCGGACGTTATTGGCCACCAGGCCATTGTCCTTCTGCTCGCTCTCGTTGAGATAGAACTCCAAGACGGTGTCACGGTTCATGAGCATGTCCTCGCTCACCTCGTCCGCCACCTCGTTGGCATGGCAAAAGACGCTGGTGTAGGGGGAATCTTCGTCCCGAGGGTCCGTGATCCAGAGGTTGGGTGAGATGAGATTCATGAAACGCAGGAAGCCGTAACCTTTTTCCGGAAACCACTTGGTGCAGACGCCGCGCACGCAGGAACCCGACTTGCCCCATTCATTGCGAGGTTCGTAGGTGATGGGCAAGAGTTCCGGGATCATGTAGCCGGAGTAGTAGGCGTCCACCTCCTGCTGGAGTTGGCGCGAGACATTCTTGAATCCGATGAGCTCGACGCGGCAGCCGGTATTCTGCAAGGCGTTGACTACCTGAAGGAAATCACCATCGCCCGTGACCAGGAGCACTTGGTCGAGCTTGCCAGCCTGCAACATGGCATCCACGGCCATGTCGAGGTCGGCATTGGCCTTGGTGGTGACATTGCCATTTTCGTCCGTATAGCGGCGCACATACTTAACGGTGATCTTCCAGCCGAAGTCGCGCACCATTTGCTGGTAAGCGCGGGATTTTTTTGCGTATTCCTGATCTTCCCTGGCTCGCTCGAGGTCGAAGGCCAAATAGGTGTTGAGACGCTGGAGTATGCCCTTTTCGCGCGCGGCAAAACGACGCAGGACATCGTAGCGCATCTGATAACCGCCGTTGTAACGGACGTTCTCGGCATCGACGAAGACGCCAATTCGCATATGTGAGTTCAAAATTATCATCTCCTGAAACAAAAGCGACGGGGAGGCGTTGGCATCCCCGTCGTTCGCACTCGCTATACAATAATTCTTCCCTGGTTAATGAGGACCCCTGCATTCCCTGTCACATGCCATCAGCCGGGGCCCTGCGATCCACACAATGGCCTAGGCGGTGAACCGCCCAGGCCTGGTCTCGCAGTTACTTGTTGGCCCGGTTCTCGATCAATTCGTTAACCACGGTGGGATCGGCCAGGGTCGAGGTGTCGCCCAGGCTGTCGATTTCATTGGCGGCAATCTTGCGCAGGATGCGGCGCATGATCTTGCCTGAGCGGGTCTTGGGCAGCCCCGGGGCCCACTGGATAAGGTCAACGATAGCGATGGGGCCAATCTCGCCACGCACCATGGACACCAGTTCCTTTTTCAAAGCATCGGTGGGCTCGACGCCGGCCATGGGGGTCACGTAGGCGTAGATGCCCTGGCCCTTGATGTCGTGCGGGTAGCCGACGACCGCTGCCTCGGCCACATGGGGGTGCAGCACCAGCGCGGACTCGATCTCGGCGGTACCCAGGCGGTGACCGGAGACGTTGAGCACGTCATCGATGCGACCCGTGATCCAGTAGTAGCCATCCTCATCGCGGCGGGCGCCGTCGCCGGTGAAGTACTTGCCCGGATACTGGCGGAAGTAGGTGTCGATGTAGCGCTGGTGATCGCCATAGACGGTGCGCATCTGCGCCGGCCAGGGCTGGGTGATGACCAGGGCGCCCTCGCCCGCTCCCAGGATGGGGGTGCCTTCCGCCGGGTCCACCAGGGCCGGGACCACGCCGAAGAAGGGGCGGGTGGCCGAACCGGGCTTGAGGGGGGTGGCGCCGGGCAGGGGGGTGATCAGATGGCCGCCGGTTTCGGTCTGCCACCAGGTATCCACGATGGGGCAGCGCGCGTCGCCGACCACGCGGTAGTACCACTCCCAGGCCTCGGGGTTGATGGGCTCGCCAACCGAACCCAGGATCCGCAGGGACGTGCGCGAGGCCGCCTTGACCGGCTCCTCGCCGGCGCGCATCAGGGAGCGAATGGCAGTAGGCGCGGTGTAGAAGATGTTGACCTGGTGTTTGTCCACCACCTGCCAGAATCGCGACATATCCGGGTAATTGGGGATACCTTCGAACATCAGGGAGGTGGCGCCGTTGGCTAGGGGGCCGTAAACGATGTAGGTGTGGCCCGTGACCCAGCCGACGTCGGCGGTGCACCAGTAAACCTCGCCTTCCTGGTAATCGAAGGTGTACTTGTGCGTCATGGCGGCGAAGACCAGATAACCGCCCGTGGTGTGCAGGGCGCCCTTGGGCTTGCCCGTGGAGCCGGAGGTGTAGAGGATAAAGAGCGGGTCTTCGGCCTCCATCGCCTGGGGCTCGCACACGGAGTCGGCGGTGGCCATGGCCTCGTGGTACCAGACGTCGCGGCCCTTGGTCCAGGCCACCTTGCCACCAGTGCGCTGGACCACCAGCACGGTGCCAACGTTCGGGCATTCGTTGAGGGCGGTATCGGCGTTCTTCTTCAAGGGTACATTGCGGCCGCCGCGGACACTCTCGTCGGCGGTGATAAGTACGCGGCAGTCGGAGTCCAGGATGCGGTCGCGCAGGCTATCCGGGGAGAAGCCGCCGAAGACGATCGAGTGGACGGCCCCGACCCGGGTACAGGCCAGCATGGCCACCGCCGCCTCGGGAATCATAGGCAGATAGATGCAGACCCGGTCACCCTTCTTGACGCCCTTGGACTTAAGGACATTGGCGAGCTTGCAGACCTGGGTATGCATCTCGCGGTAGGTGAGTTTCTTGTCCTCCGCGGGATTGTCGGCCTCCCAGATGATGGCGACCTGATCACCGCGCGTGGCGAGATGCCGATCCAGGCAATTGTAGGAAACATTGAGCTGACCGCCCTCAAACCACTTGATGTAAAGATTCTCGGGGTCGAAGCTGAAGTCCATCACCTTGTCGAACTTTTTGCTCCAGGTGACGAATTTCTCCGCCTGTTCGGCCCAGAAGCCATTAGGGTCCTCGACCGAGCGCTTATACATGGTCTCGTATTGCTCGGCGTTGATATGGGCCTTGGCGGCGATGGCGGCGGGAACTTCGTAAGTCTTGATTTCCGACATGGGAACCAATCTCCTGATCTGAGGTGGTGAATTAATGTCCGCCGGCCTTTGGCGTGGCCGGACAGAAAGAGCTTGCCTGCTGGAATCGTCCCATCTGGGAGGAGTGGGCGACTGCTATTCATGACGCGACAAGCGCATTCGTGCTGATATAGGTGGCGGCAGGGGTTTATGCCGCTTAGGTTATCCTCGACTTCCCGGACTGCATGGCTCGGGGCTTGTAATTAGGGCTGTCCTCCTCGCGTCCAAAGTCCGGAACGATGTAAACACCGCTCCCAAAATGGAAGGTCACCCAAGTCTAAACACTTGTGGCGGCCTTCGCTAGCACTTCGCCATTCCGAGATGCCAGGGCCCTCAGACGAGGAATTCCCGCAAGGCGAAGCCCTTGCCACTGTCACGTTGTGCTGCCTGGGCGAGGAAGAGTTCGCCAGCAGCCAGGGCATCGCTTAGGGCATTGTGAGCGCCATAGCGGGGCAAGTTGTAGCGGGCGCCCAGGTTATGCAGACGCAGGTCTGAGCCTGTGAAGGGGGTCTGGCGCTGATGGAAGTTGCGTAAGGCCACGGCTTGCGTGTCAACGATGGGCACAATCAGGGGCCCACCCAGGAGACGCTTGCACGCCAGGTCGATGAAGGTCTCTTCGATGAAGGAATGATGGGCGATCATGACCTTGCCCGCCAGTTCCTGGAGGAATTCCTTCAGTACCTTGGCGAGGGGTTCGCCGGTGGCCGCCTCGTCATCCAGGATCTGGTGGATAACAGCGCTGGCCTCGGGGATGGCGCGGTCGGTGAGCACCAGGCGATGGCTGGCGTTGGCCAGATCAATGCGGTTGCCGTGGAGGGCCACATAGCCAAAGCTGAGGATGCTGTCCTGTTTAGGGTCCAGTCCCGTGGTCTCCAGGTCCACGGCCAGGTATTCCACCTGACGATAGTCCGTCTTCGGGTCGGGAAAGGGCCTCGCCAGATAGTCGCGCAGGGGTCCCGCCGGCAATTTGCGGAGGTGCCAGCGGCGGCGAAAGTCCGGAGTCAGTGGCCAGGTCATCGTCAATCGTCAGCCAAAACGTCCAGCCTGATAACGCTGCTCAAGGACCTCCTGCATGGTATTGATCAGAGAGAAGGCATCCTTGAGGTGCCCTCTTTCCAGTCCCGACAGGGAGTCTGGGGCCAGGAAATTGTCCGCCGTCTGCCCTTGGCGCAACTGGTCGGTCTGGTGGCGCAGGCGGAGGGCACCGATCAACTCCAGTGCATCGATGAGATTGGCCGCACCCTCGCGACTCACGACCTGAGATTTGGCGGCCTGTTCCAGACGCTCGGTGGTGTTGACGGCTGGCTGGCCAGACGACAAGGCATAGATGCGGGCCATGTCGATGATGGGCACCGTGCCGCGATGCTTAAGGTCCAGGGTTTTGTCGTGGTTGCCACCACTGACGAGGACGAAATTTCTGAAAAACCCCAGGGGTGGCCGATGCTTGAGGGCGTTGGCCACCATGTAGGCGATGAAGATGCGGTTGGCGCGGCAGAGGTCGAGGACATGTTCGCGCAGTTCCTCGACCATGCCTTCGGGGTCGTGAATCGCCCGCAGGTCGAAGAAGATGCTGGAATGCATCAGCGCCAGGGGTTCTGGCCGCTCGATCCAGGAATTGAAATATTTGCGCCACATGCGCAAGGGCTGGCGCCACTTGGGATTGGAGGCCATGACGTTGCCCGGGCAGTAGACATAGCCACAGGCGTTGAGGCCATCGTTGACGATGCGGGCCAGGGCGGCGAAATAGGCGTCGTCCTCCGGCTTCATGTGGTCGGCGATGAGCAGGGCATTGTCCTGATCAGAATGGGAGGATTGCTCTCGCCTGGCCTGAGACCCCGCAGCCATCCAGGCATAGGGCACGGGCGGGGGCCCCAGTTCTTGCTCCGCCATCTCCACCAGTCGCGTGGTGATGGCGTCGGTGACGGCGCTCACGGCCTGCCCCACCTGATCCGTCGTGGCGCCACTCCTGACGAGATGCACCTGCAGGTTCGCCACCTTGGCACTGAGGGCTACCAGGGCATCCAGGTCCTTGGCCTTGCGGATGTCGCCGACCAGGTACACCGAGTTGGTGCTCTGGAAGCGGACCAGATCGGAGGTGGAAAGCATGCCAACGACCCGGCCATCCTCCAGCACTGGCAGATGATGGACATTCAGCCGGGTCATGGTGATCAGGGCGTGAAAGGCCAGGGTGCCACTGGTGATGGTATGGAGATGGGTGGTCATGATGCGGGTGACCGGCTCCTCGTAGGAGAGGCCCGCGGCGATACAGCGGGTGCGCAGGTCGCGGTCTGTGATGATGCCCGCCAAACGGTCCCCGTCCATGACGAAGATGGAGGCGACGCGGTCCTCGCTCATGGCGGTGGCGGCGGTGCGGATGCTGGCCTCGAGCGGGACGCTGGTGACCTTGCGACCGGTAACGAAGTCGCGGATGTTGACCGCCATTAGGCTGCCGCCGCTCATGGTCGGCTCCAATTGCAGCATATCCAGGGCCTTGCGCAGCCGCTCGCGTTGGGAGTGATCGAAGAAGGTGGCGAAATCCGGGTAATCCTCTCGCAGTTTGGTGAGGTCAGCGCAGGTCAGGAGGTAGCAAAGGGTATCCTCGGCGGTAGTACCTGTGAGGGTTAGCGTCACGTCAACCTTCAGGCAAGCCGTGGTGCAGAGGTCGCCCTCGGCGAGCTTGCTTAGCAGGTCGCCTTCGGGGTTGCGTAACTCCACTGCACCCCGCCGGAGAATGTAAAGGTAGGCTTGATCCGCATCCTTGGGGGGGAATTCCAGCCCCCGCCGAAAATAGCGGACCGACAGCTTCTTGGGCAGACGATCCAAAACCCCCTCCGGCAACAGGTCGAAGGGGTGGTGGGAGGCCAGGAAATCGCGGATTTCGAGTAGTTCTACGTCCATCGCAGGTGTCCCTAGGTTGGCGCAAACGACAACCATACACGAACTAGCCGAACTCGCGCCTTGCCCTCGCTCAACAAATCAGTGCTTCCAGGCCAGGCTACGGGCGGTTGAGGTCGTGGTAAGCGGCACCTGACGTATGGGGTCGGGCGCGGCGCCGGGCGATAGGGATCGCGCGCGGCGTCGCTTTGGGCTGACCGCCGCTTTAGTTTTTCGTGCCCGAGGGGACTGCAGGGCGAATGAGTGGTTTTTTGGGGGAGACGGATCGGGCGGAAGCCGCGCTGCTTGGCGGGTTGGCAGAGGCGTGACCGGGGGATGCGCCTTGGGTGGCGGTGTCAGCGGTCGCGGAGGCCGCTGCCGTCCCGATATCGCCTCCTTGCTCGGTCAGGGTCTTGGCACGTTCCAGGGCCTTGCGCGCCTTGTCTTCCGCCGCGTTAAGACGTTCCTGGGCCTGCCGGGCCTCTTCCAAGGCCCGTGCCGCCTCGCTTTGTTCCTGGGCGCTGGCCTGGGCCAGGGCCTGAGCGGTGCGCGCCTGGGCCTCGGCTGTCTTGGCTTGGGCGCGGGCTGTCTCCGCCTGGGCGGCCGCGGTCTCGGCCTGGGCCTGGGCCTCCAGTTCTAACTGGGCCTGAGCATCGGCAATCTTCTTGGCCGCTTGGGCCAGGATTTCCTGGCGCGCCCGCTCATTCTCCGCCGCCGCCGCTTTGCGTACGGACTCGACCTCGGCTCGGGTCTCGGCCTTCATACGCTCGACCAGGGCCTGGGCTTCGCGACGGGCCGCCTCAGCCTGCTCCCTGGCCTCGGCGGCCTGCTTGAGGGCATTCTGGACCTCCGCATGGGCCTGGGCGGATTTGGCCTGGGCCTCGGCCTGGAGCTGGGCGGCCTGGGCCTCGGCCTTGGCGGCATGGGCCCGGGCCGTGGCGGTCTCCGCCTGGGCCTCGGCTTGAGCTCGGGCCACCTTCTCCTGGGCCAGGGCGACCTCGACTTGGGCCTTGGCGGCCTCCGTCAACTCCCTGATCAGGGCTCCCAATTGCTTGGTGTTCTTATCTTTAGTGGACATAGGGGTCTCCTCGTTAGCAGACAGGGGGGGCTCTTCAACATGAGTCATGGGGGGCTCCTCTTTCGTAGTCACAGGGGTCTCCTCGTTCGGGCCGCTTTGGGTTGATCGCCTCTGGGCAATTTGTTGGCCTCGTCCGGCGGGCAATCCAGAGTGCCTCGCCAGGTAGTTTTGTAATGTTAAGGGATTGTGACGATCGAGGGATAAAAATCACGCCCCGGGCCAGTCCAATTCAGGAGGTTACCCGGGGTTTTGCACAGGTCGGGTCATCCGGTGGCGTCTCGTCGCGGGTCCGATAATCAGGTCAAGCCGTGGTCCCTGTGCCCCCGAACCCCGTTCCTAACCTCCATGAGGGGCGCTGTTGAAGCCAGCAAACAGGAGGATGGCGCGGCCTTGGGAACCCACGCATTAGGATCCAGAGCGGCATGGAGAGAAGGCGCTGAGATGGGCCCAAAGACCAGGCAGGGCGGTTTTTAGGTGGCGCGTGCGGCGGATTTCGATCCCCGGCGTTCTTGCCATACCCAACTAACTTATGTCATTGTGTTTTCGCAAAGGCGCTCGTGTCAACATCTAAGGCTTGGCTCGGAATATGCCGCATCGACGGCTGCCCGTTCCAAGGCTCAGCCCAGGCCTTGCTGGAACTTACCTGCGATGGTAAGGTTATTTGGGTCTGACCGTGATGCGGTTGGATTTCCCACCACAATATGTGAGGAGTCAATATGTCGATTCATGCAACGAAAGAATTGCAGGCGTACTGGAAGGAAAACCTTGTCATCATTACGGTTCTCCTAAGCATCTGGTTCGCGGTTTCTTATGTTTGCGGCATCCTGCTCGCCAATCAGCTCGACGCGTTCAGGATCGGCGGTTTCCCTCTGGGATTCTGGTTCGCCAACCAGGGCTCGCTGGTGACCTTTGTTGTCCTGATCTGGGTCTATGTCGGGCTCATGGACAGACTGGACATCAAGTATGGCGTGCAGCAGGACTGACATCGGTTCTGATCTTCGCAACAACCGCCTTCTTAAATTGATAAGGTAACTAAAACTATGACAATTCTTCAGTGGACCTGGATACTTACAGGCCTCAGTTTCGGGGTCTATATTTACGTCGCCTACTGGGCGAGGGCGAAAACAACCGGCGATTTCTATGTAGCCGAGAAGTCGGTTCCGCCTTTGCTGAATGGCATGGCCACTGGCGCCGACTGGATGTCGGCGGCGTCCTTTATTTCCATGGCTGGATTGATTTCCTTTCTCGGGCGCGACGGATCCTATTACCTGATGGGGTGGACCGGAGGCTATGTGCTGTTGGCCTTGCTGTTCGCGCCCTATCTGCGTAAGTACGGCAAGTTTACGATCCCCCAGTTCGTCGGCGATCGTTACTACTCGCAAACCGCTCGCCTCATCGCGCTGCTCTGTGCCATTTTCGTCTCCTTTACCTATGTGGCTGGCCAGATGCGTGGCGTTGGCGTGGTCTTCTCCCGCTTCATGGATGTCGAAATCAACACCGGTGTCATCATCGGCATGGCGCTGGTCTTCTTCTACGCCACCCTCGGCGGCATGAAGGGGATCACCTATACCCAGGTTGCCCAATACGTCGTTCTGATCACCGCCTATCTGATACCGGCAATCTTCATCTCCATGCACTTCACCGGCAACCCGGTCCCACAGATCGGCTACGGTTCACCGATTACCCCCGAGGGCGCGGCATTGCTCAACGACCCCAGTACCCAGGGAAAATACCTGCTGGATGTATTGGACGGTCTGAATAAAGATCTCGGCTTTGCGGCCTACACCAGTGGTCAGCGGCCGATGATCGACGTCTTCTTCATCACCCTCTCGCTGATGATCGGCACCGCCGGTCTCCCGCATATCCTGATCCGCTTCTTCACCGTGCCCAAGATCCGTGACGCACGCTCTTCCGCCGGATGGGCGCTGATCTTCATCGCTCTGCTTTACACTACAGCTCCGGCCGTGTCCGTTTTCGCCCGCACCAACTTTATCAAGACGGTGAACAACGTCGAGTATGTCAAGGCCCCCTCCTGGTTCAAGAACTGGGAAAAAACCGGACTGGTTAGCTGGAAGGACAAGAATGGCGACGGCATTATGCAGATTCGCCCCGGCAAGTGGGATGACCCGAAGAGTGCAAACGAAGTGAAGATCGACCAGGACATCATGGTTCTGGCCAACCCGGAAATTGCCAAGCTACCCAACTGGGTCGTCGGGCTGGTCGGTGCCGGTGGCCTGGCCGCTGCCCTGTCCACGGCGGCGGGTCTGTTACTGGTCATTTCAGCCGCCGTTTCGCATGACCTGATGAAGAACATCCTCAAACCGGATATGTCGGAAAAGGCAGAGCTCTGGTGGGCACGCGGTGGCGCCGGTGTGGCTGTTGTCATCGCCGGCTTGTTCGGAATCTATCCACCAGGGTTTGTGGCCCAGGTGGTGGCCTTTGCCTTCGGCCTGGCAGCGGCCTCCTTCTTCCCGGCCATCCTGATGGGCATCTTCAATAAGAAGATGAACAAGGAGGGCGCCATTGCCGGAATGGTCGTCGGCATTGTCTTTACCGCCGCCTATATCTGGTGGTTCAAGTATGGCAACCCGGCGGCCAACAATCCGGCCGGCTGGTGGCTGGGTATCTCTCCGGAGGGGATTGGTACCGTCGGCGCCGCGCTTAACTTCATCACCAGCTATGTGGTGAGCAAGTTCACCAAAGAGCCGCCAGCCGAGATCCAGGATCTGGTGGGCAGCCTGCGTTACCCCGGCAAGGAGGTACCCGCGGCGAGCAGCCATTGATCGATGAGTTAATGTGAGCTGAGTCGATGGCGGCTACCGGCAACGTTAGCCGCCATCTTTTTTTATCCATTCCGCGGATTGGGAGTTGCACCATCACTGCGAAGGTAGATCCGCCGCAGGGCAGGTTAAACATGATCAAACGCCTTAACGCCTTCATCTTGTCCAAAATACTGGGCATTCGGCTCCGACCCACCGGCGCCGTCATTCTGGGTGGCTTCGCTGGCCTGAGTCTGACAACCACCATTCTCCCTAGCGTCATCTCGACTCTGGGGGTCATCGACGATTTCTCGGCGCGCCTCGACCTGGCTGGTTTTGCCGTGTACTCCTTCATGGTATGGGCGGTTGGCGGCTGGGCGGCCCAAAGACAGGCCAGCGCTCAGGGGGGTGCCGTCATCCTGGGCCTGGTAGGTTTAGTCAGCGCCGCCATTTTTGCTGGCCTGGCCTATGGCACCGAGAAAGAATTGATACTGCTATCCGCAGCGGCGGGATTGGCCTACGGGTCCATCGGCGGAATGCTCATCGCCATCGCCCTTAGTGAAAACACTCATGCCTCTTCGGGTTGACTTGCGGACCGGTCTAAAGCGGGGCCATCACCGTGTGTACAGGGGCTATCCCGCATACCGGGCCAGGTAGTGACCGGGGACCCTTCATCCCTGACGATGGCAGCCTAATCTATAGCGGCCACTTCGCCAGGGCCTGGGCTGGGATTCGCCTGGACTTGGCGAGGAAGATCATATATGTTGCCGGCCTGTCCGAGAGTACCCCAAGAATCCAGAGCGGATTCTGGTCCCAATTCAGGGCGCTGCGAACAGGATTTGCACTCCCAGGCGGGCAGGGCTCCTTGGCTCTGGTCCGCCTTGCCCGGTCAGGGTGGGGTCGCCATGGATAGCCAACCCAACGGTTGCCGTCATGCCGTTTGTGGCTGGTAACAAGATCAGCGACCTCCCCTAACTCCGATTCCATCAGCTCCTCACCCATCATCAGGAGGTAATGCTGTGTCCATAGAAGCATGGGGGCAGATTCGGGCAAACCCGAAATTTCAGAAATTTGTCAAGAGGCGTAACCGGTACTCGATCGTCATGTCCGCCCTGATCATCATCGCGTACTTTGGTTTCATCCTCCTTGTGGCCTTTGACAAGCCATTCCTGGCCCAAAAGCTCAATCCTGGTAGCGTCACCTCCCTGGGGATACCCATCGGCGTGGGCGTCATCCTCTTTACCATTATCCTAACCTGGATTTATGTCCGTAAGGCCAATACCGAGTTCGATGCCGAGGCTGCGGCCATCCTGGAGGAATCCACGAAATGAATCCCACCATCACGAGCTTGATCGCGGTCGCTGCCATCATTCTGATCGGCGTCTTCGGTACGGCCTTTGGTGCCGGTCCCGACCTCGGGCAGACCACGCAACAGGCCACCAACTGGGTGGCCATTTCCATGTTCGCCGGCTTTGTCCTCGTCACCCTGGGCATCACCAAGTGGGCCGCCGCCCGAACCCGTTCCGTTGCCGATTTCTATACCGCAGGGGGGGGCATCACGGGATTTCAGAATGGTCTGGCCATAGCCGGTGACTACATGTCCGCTGCCTCCTTCCTGGGTATCTCGGGCCTGGTGTTCGCCAACGGCTTTGATGGCCTCATCTTCTCCATCGGCTGGCTGGTCGGCTGGCCCGTCATCACCTTTCTCATGGCGGAACGCCTGCGTAACTTGGGCAAGTTCACCTTCGCGGACGTGGCTTCCTACCGTTTTTCCCAGACCCCGCTGCGTAGTTTTGCCGCTACCGGCACCTTGGTGGTGGTGGCCTTCTACATGATTGCCCAAATGGTTGGCGCCGGTCAGCTCATCAAGGTGCTCTTCGGTCTTGAGTACATCTACGCCGTTGTCCTGGTGGGCGTCATCATGATGATGTATGTCCTCTTTGGCGGTATGACCGCCACCACCTGGGTCCAGATCATCAAGGCCTGTCTTCTGCTCGCCGGCGCCACCTTCATGGCGGTAATGGTCATGCTGCAGTTCGGCTTTAGTCCCGAGGCCCTCTTCGCCAGGGCGGTTGAGGTCAAGACGGGGATGGCTATCGCCACCGGCAAGAGCGCCGAGGAGGCTGCTAAGGCCGGTGCCTCGATCATGGGACCCGGGGGCCTGATCAGCGATCCCATCTCTGCTATCTCCGTCGGCATGGCCCTCATGTTCGGCACGGCTGGGCTGCCACATATCCTGATGCGCTTCTTTACCGTCCCCACTGCCAAGGAGGCCCGCAAGTCCGTGGCCTGGGCGACGACCTGGATCGGCTACTTCTACATCCTGACCTTCATCATCGGTTTTGGCGCCATCGTCAACCTGATCCCTGATCCGACGAAATACTTTGTCGCTGGCGACCTGGCCAAGGGCCTGAATGGGGGCGGCAACATGGCGGCGGTCCATCTCGCCAACGCCGTGGGTGGCAACGTCTTTTTGGGCTTTATCTCCGCCGTGGCCTTCGCCACCATCCTGGCCGTGGTGGCCGGTCTGACCTTGTCCGGCGCCTCCGCCGTCTCCCATGACCTTTACGCCTCCGTCTGGCGCCATGGTAATGTGGATTCCGACACCGAACTGCGGGTCTCCAAGATCACTACCGTGATCCTGGGCATCGTCGCCGTCCTGCTGGGCATCCTGTTCGAGAAGCAGAACGTGGCCTTCATGGTCATGCTGGCCTTCACCGTAGCCGCCTCGGCCAACTTCCCGGTCCTCTTCATGTCGGTGCTCTGGAAGAACTGCACCACGCGCGGGGCCGTGGCGGGTGGTATCGTCGGTCTCGTCATGTCCGTCGTACTAACCGTGGTCTCGCCCGCCGTCTGGGAGGCTACCCTCGGTAATCCCAAGGGCAGCGCCCTCTTCCAATACTCCACACCAGCTCTTTTCTCCATCACCGCGGCCTTCTTGGTGATCTGGCTGGTCTCCATCCTGGATCGCAGCCCCCAGGCCATGAAGGAACGTGCCCTCTATCCCGATCAGATGACCCGTTCGGAAACCGGCGTCGGCGCCTCTCTGGCTTCCAGCCATTGATGCTCCGGGCCTTTTAGGGGAATGCCCGCTTCGGCGGGCATTTTTGCTTAGAGGTCTGCCTTTGGAATGGCTTAAGCGGTTGCAATGGGGGGACCTTTCTCGCCAGGCATCCAGCCAGGCCCAACCTCCAGCCAGCTTTGCACTTGAATTTGGCGGAAAAACTACCTACCTTCAGCATCCCCAGTTCTTCAGGAAGGGATCGCGGCCCGGACAGAGGGCCGCCCCTGCACCCGAACGAGACCGACATCCTTGAAATTTCCGGCATCCAGCAGGACCACACATGCGCTATATCAGTACACGCGGGGGGGTGGCCCCCATCGGATTCGCCGAGGCGGTGATGATGGGCCTGGGCACAGATGGCGGTCTCCTGGTGCCCGCCAGCCTACCGCGTCTGGATGCCGCGACCCTCAATGACTGGTCGCGTCTGCGCTTTCAGGACCTGGCCCTGGAGGTCATGTCGCCCTTTGTCGGTGACGCCATCCCCCGCGAGCACCTGGCGGCCCTGATCGAGCGTTCCTACGCCAGCTTCACCCACCCGGAAGTGACCCCTGTCATCGCCCTGGGCGACCAGTGGCTGCTCGAACTCTTTCATGGCCCCACGGCGGCCTTCAAGGATGTGGCCCTCCAGTTTCTGGGTAATCTCTTTGAATATCTGCTGGAGCGGGATGGTGGTCAGCTCAACATCGTGGGCGCCACCTCGGGCGATACGGGCTCGGCGGCCATCGCCGGTGTGCGCGGCAAGTCGCGTATCCACATCTTTATCCTGCATCCCGAGGGCCGCGTCTCGCCGATTCAAGAGCGCCAGATGACGACGGTACTGGACGCCAATGTCCACAACATCGCCATCCGCGGTACCTTCGATGACGGTCAGCGCATCGTCAAGCAACTTTTCGGCGACCTGGAATTCAAGCGTAATCTGAGCCTGGGTGCCGTAAACTCTATCAATTGGGCGCGCATCCTGGCCCAGATGGTTTACTACTTCTACGCCTGGGGCCGCCTGGCGGCGGCTGATCCTCAACGCCCGGTCAATTTTGCCGTGCCTACGGGCAACTTCGGTGATGTTTTCGCTGGCTACATGGCCAAGCGGATGGGTTTGCCGGTGGACCGGCTCATCATCGCCACTAACCGTAACGATATTCTCAGCCGTTTCGTCCATACCGGAGTCTACACGGCTGGGGAGGTCTATCCGACCCTGAGTCCGGCCATGGACATCCAGATCGCCTCTAACTTCGAACGCTATCTCTATTTCCTACTGGGTGAGGACCCGATGGCGGTGCGCGTTTTGCTCGACGGCATGGCCAATACCGGTCGCCTGGCGGTGGATGCCGAGCATCATGCCCAGGTTCGGGCAGATTTCGACGCCCTGGCCGTCAGCGACGCGGAGACCCTGGACCAGATCCGTGCCACATTCGCCCATTCCCATTATGTTCTGGACCCACATACGGCGATTGGCGTAAGGGCGGCCCAGGGCCACCCGGACGCCATCTGCCTGGCCACCGCGCACCCCGCCAAGTTTAGCGAGGCCGTGACCCAGGCCATTGGCCGCGAGGCATCGCCACCGCCGTCCCTGCAGGGTTTGTGGGAAAAGGAGACCCGTTGCGCCCGTCTGGAGGCCAGCGCGGCCGCCATCCGCGCCCATATCCGCGCCACCCTGGAGTCGGCAAGCCTATGAGTGGCCCTGTCCCCGCCATCCTCATTCTTGACACCACCCTGCGTGATGGCGAACAGACCCAGGGAGTCTCTTTCTCGCCCGAGGAAAAGACCCAAATTGCCAAGGCGTTGCTGGAATTGGTGCGGGTCGATCGCATCGAGGTGGCATCGGCGCGGGTCTCAAGTGGTGAACTCGCCGCCGTGTCGCACATCATTGGTTGGGCCCAGGACCAGGGATTGGATGGACGCGTCGAGGTCCTGGGCTTCGTCGATCATGGCCGCAGCGTTGACTGGATCCGCCAGGCCGGCGGGCGCGTGCTCAACCTCCTCGCCAAGGGCAGCGAAAAACATTGTCATGGCCAGCTCGGTAAAACCCTCGACGAGCACGCCCAAGAGGTGCGCGATAACATTCACCTTGCCCAGGATCGAGGGCTCGGGGTCAATATCTATCTGGAGGATTGGTCCAACGGCTATCAGGACAACCCTGACTATGTCTTTGGTCTGGTGGAGCGGCTGGGGGATACGGGGTTAGGGCATATCATGCTGCCCGACACCTTGGGCGTCATGACCCCGGAGCGGGTCTTCACCGCCCTATCCGATATGCGCCTGCGCTTCCCGGGGCTCAGGTTCGATTTCCATCCACATAACGACTATGGCCTCGCGACGGCCAACATTCTGGCTGCAGCGCAAGCGGGGGCGGCGGCGGTTCATTGCACCGTCAATTGCCTGGGCGAGCGTGCTGGTAATGCCTCCCTGGCGGAGGTCGCCGTCAATCTGCGCGACCACCTGGGTATGCAGTTATCCATCGATGAGACCCACCTGGCGCGGGTCAGCGAGTTGGTGGAATACTTCTCCGGTAAACGCATCGCCGACAATGCCCCCATTGTCGGAGAGGATGTCTTCACCCAGACTGCTGGCATCCACGCCGATGGCGATCGTAAGGGTAGCCTTTACCATACCCAGTTGAGCCCGGAGCGCTTCGCTCGCCGCCGTAAGTATGCCCTTGGCAAGCTCGCCGGGAAGGCCTCCCTGGCTAAAAACCTCGAAAGGCTCGACATCAGCCTGTCGGAGGAAAATCAGCGCAAGGTGCTGCAGCGTGTCGTGGAATTGGGGGACTCCAAGAAAACCATCACCACCGATGACTTGCCCTTTATCATTGCCGAGGTTTTGGAGAGCCAGGATTACAATCATGTCCAATTGCTGGCCTGCAACGTCAGCAGCGCCATGGACTTGCCCTCCACCGCCAGCATCCGCGTGTGCGTCGGAGAGACCATCCACTATGCCGCCGGCAGCGGCAACGGCAGCTTTGATGCCTTCATCAAGGCCCTCGCCAAGGTTCTGCGCCGTCATGGCCTCGCGCTTCCCAGTTTGATCGACTACGAGGTGCGCATTCCCAAGGGTGGCCGAACCGATGCCCTCACTGAGTGCATCATCACCTGGGCAGGCGAGGCAGGACCGGTCCGCACCCGCGGTGTGCATACCAATCAGGTTTTCGCCGCCATTGCCGCCACCTTGCGCCTGGTCAACCTTCTGGTTCACCGCGCGTCGCACCGGGAGGGACCCGTCTTGGAGGCGGGGGGTTAAGGGTTGTTCAGAGGCCCTGTAAGTTGACAGCTCGTCCGGCTGGTGATTTTCTGGTGGCTTTTCGGGCCATTCTGACCGAAACTAAAGGTCTTATTACCGTTGGCGCGGGAGCCTGGACCCACGGGTTCCGGTTGGCATCCGGCGCACCATCCCTTCCCCCTGTTGGTGGCGAGACGATGCGAAGATGAAAACCCTCCCGATGCTGGCGGCCCTCTTGCTGACGGGTTTGCCTCATGCCGCAACGCAGGCGGCGGAAAAAAACTCTGACTTGAAGGCGGATAAAGTCTTTGACGAGGCCATGAGCAGTCAGGATATGCACTTGCTCACGGCATCGGGTCTGCGTTATGAGACCGGCGTCGGCGTTGGGCAGGATGCGGATAAGGCGGTGCGCCTCTATTGCCGCGCGGCCCAAATGGGGGATGGCGATGCCAAATATCGTCTCGGCTACCTTTATGCCTATGGCCGGGGCGTAAAACGCAACCTGGAACTTGCCGCCGCCTGGTTCGGCGAGGCCGTCAAGGCGCGGCACGCCATGGCGGCCACTCAGCTCAAGCTCCTCAAGGTCGCTGCCGCTCCTAAGCAGCGCCCTACCTGTACCCTGGGTGGCGGTGGCGGCGGTGGTGTAACCCAGATCGTCGCCATCCGGCCCCATCCCGCCTCCGGAGAGATCGCCAAGCTGGTGCATAGCCTGGCCCCGAAATACCGGCTTGATCCTAGCCTGGTGCTGGCGGTGGTCGAGGTGGAATCCAATTTCAATCCCCAGGCCCGCTCGCCCAAGGATGCCCAGGGTCTGATGCAACTCATCCCCGCTACTGCCGATCGTTTCGGTGTCAAGGATGTCTGGGATCCGGAGCAAAACTTGAACGGCGGCATGGCCTATCTGCGCTGGCTTCTCGACCACTTTGACGGCGATATCAAGCTGGCCCTGGCTGGGTACAACGCCGGAGAAGGGGCGGTCGAGAAGCATGGCGGGGTCCCCCCCTTTGAAGAGACCCAGTCCTATGTCACCCGCATCCTGCGCCGCCTCGGGCTCGAGGAGGGCCCGCAAAGTAGCCCAGGTTAGGGCCGGCGAGGGACCATCAGGGCGAGGTGGCCGCTCGCGCCGCTCGTGCCTGCCCCCACTCCAACGAGGACAGATGTCATGAGCGCCATTCCCAAGGAATTTATCCGTAATACCGCCCGTCTCTCGGATGCGGCTATCCAGCCCTTCCCCCGTTCGCGCAAGATCTATGTCCAGGGGTCCCGGGATGATCTGCGCGTACCCATGCGGGAGGTGAGTCAGACTGCCACCCACACCCAGCGTGGTGTGGAAGAAAATCCGCCGATTTATATCTACGACACCTCGGGCCCCTATACGGACCCGCAGGCTCGCATCGACCTCCTGGCGGGTCTGCCGGATTTGCGCGGGGCCTGGATCGAGGAACGCGGCGACACCGAACGTCTCGCTGGTCCCAGTTCCGCCTTCGGCCGTCAGCGCCAAGGGGACCCGAGTCTGGCTCACCTGCGCTTTGGGCACATACGCGTACCGCGCCACGCCAAGCCGGGGGCCAATGTCACCCAGATGCACTATGCCCGCCAGGGTCTGGTGACCCCGGAGATGGAATTCATCGCCATCCGCGAGAATATGCGCCTGGAGGAACTGCGCGCCGATCCCCGGTACACCAAGCTGCTGCGCCAGCACCCGGGGCATGGCTTTGGCGCCCGGCTGCCCGAGTCCATCACCCCGGAATTCGTGCGCGCCGAGGTGGCCGCCGGACGGGCCATCATCCCTGCCAATATCAACCATCCCGAGTTGGAGCCCATGATCATCGGGCGCAATTTCCGGGTTAAGATCAACACCAATATTGGCAACTCAGCGGTCACCTCCAGCATCGAGGAAGAGGTGGAGAAGATGGTCTGGTCCTCCCGCTGGGGGGGCGACACCCTCATGGACCTCTCCACCGGTAAGAACATCCATGAGACCCGCGAGTGGATCCTGCGCAATGCCCCGGTGCCCATTGGCACCGTGCCCATCTACCAGGCCCTGGAGAAGGTGGACGGCAAGCCCGAGGAACTGACCTGGGCGATGTTCCGCGACACCCTCATCGAGCAGGCCGAGCAAGGGGTGGACTACTTCACCATCCATGCCGGGGTCCTGCTGCGCTATGTCCCGCTGACGGCGGATCGGGTGACCGGCATCGTCTCCCGGGGCGGCTCCATCCTCGCCAAGTGGTGTCTGGCCCATCACCAGGAAAACTTCCTCTATACCCACTTCGAGGACATTTGCGAGATCATGCAGGCCTATGACGTGGCCTTCAGTCTGGGTGATGGCCTGCGCCCCGGCTCCATCGCCGACGCCAACGACGCCGCCCAGTTCGCGGAACTGGAAACCCTGGGCGAGCTGACCCACATCGCCTGGAAGCATGACGTCCAGGTCATGATCGAAGGCCCCGGTCATGTGCCTCTGCACCTGATCGAGGAGAACGTCACCAAAGAACTGAAGGATTGCTACGAGGCGCCCTTCTACACCCTGGGGCCCCTGATTACCGACATCGCCCCCGCCTACGATCACATCACCTCCGCCATCGGCGCCGCCAACATTGGCTGGTACGGCACCGCCATGCTCTGCTACGTCACCCCCAAGGAGCACCTGGGCCTACCCAACAAGGAGGACGTGCGCGATGGCATCATCGCCTACAAGATCGCCGCCCATGGCGCCGATCTCGCCAAGGGCCTGCCCGGCGCCCAGGTGCGTGACAATGCCCTATCCAAGGCCCGCTTCGAGTTTCGCTGGGAGGACCAGTTCAATCTGTCCCTGGACCCGGAGCGCGCCCGCGCCTACCACGACGAGACCATGCCCCACGAGGCCCACAAGGTCGCCCACTTCTGCTCCATGTGCGGCCCCCACTTCTGCTCCATGCGCATCACCCAGGAGGTGCGCGACTATGCCGAGGCTCATCGCCTCGACGATGTCGAGGCCGCGCTGGCCGAGGGGATGAAAGAAAAGGCCGATGAGTTCCTGAAAGAGGGCGGACGGATTTACTGTGAGGTTTGACCGGGATTTCGCTTTACGATTAGTAGGGTGAGCGGTTAACGCCACCGATAACTACCGATTGTGCAATTCCCACTGATAGCCGTGCGCGAGGTGCGCGTCAGTGGCTGCGCCGGTAACCATCGCCTGCTCAAGCAGGCGACGGAAGACCGGTACGCGGCTGCGCGAGTTAAGGCGATTGAACCGCAAGGTGAATTCCTCCAGATAGGATGGGAGGCGCTTAGGCATGCCAAGCTTGGAACTTCTGGTCTCGGGTCCGCTTATATCGGCATTGCCCAATATCTTTGGCCAAGGGCGCTAGCTGCCTACCCCCCTTTATTAATCCATATTAAGGAATGCCCTAGCCAGGAAGGCCGCCATTTGTTCGCGAGGTACGCTGGCATTGGGGCAGTATTCGCTATTGCCACAACCAAGGGTAATCTTCATCTCCATGAAACGCTTGATGTAATCACAGGACCAATCGGTAGGAGAAACATCGTTGAAGGGGGCAACTCCACCGCAGTAATTTTCAGGGGGTTCACCTTCAATAGCACGGACAAATACGGCGGCAGCTTCCGCACGGCTGAGTTGTCTGGAAGGGCAGAAGTTGGTATTGCCGCATCCGCTGGTAATGTTCAGTTCATCTAATCGTTTGATGTGTGGACATGACCAGGCGGTCGCGTCAACATCGCTGAACGGGGCTAAGCCGCCACAGTAGTCGGGCGCCGGGTCACCTTCGAGAACCCGAACCAGGAAGGCCGCCATTTCCTCACGGGTTACCAGGCCTTGCGGACAGAAGTTGTTGTTACCGCAGCCGCTGGTGATTTCGGCAATGCTAATGGCGCGGATGTAGTCGTAAGCCCAACTGCCGGCAGGTACGTCGGCGAACTCGCCCACCAGTTTGAAGTCAGCGCTCACCTCATTTGCCTTGTCCATGACGAGATGACAAGCATCCAGACCCGTGCAGGCCCCGCTCCAGCCCGCGAAGTAGGAACCTTGCGCTGGCGTAGCCGTCAGGGTGACTAGGGTGCCGAGGTCGAAATCGGCTGAGCAGGCGGTACCACAGTCGATGCCGGGCGGTTGGCTGGTGACCGTGCCATTCCCCGTCTTGGTGATCGTCAGCTTGCTCGTCGTCGGCAAGCCGGGGCAGCCCGTGCCGGAAAACGGCAAATCGGGTGGGGTGACCTGGACATCGGTGGTAAAGACACGTTCGGCGGCCAGGATATCGGAACCCAGGAGCCTACCGGGATAGGTCAGCTCCAGGGAGAAGGCGGTCCACCCCTGGGGCGGGGGTGGGACATAACCGACGTAGACGCCCTGGCCGTTGTCGAAAAGTTCTGTGCTCTGCCACACCGGCCCGATGGCCTCCAGACGGAAGTCTCTGGCCTGAGGATTGGTGGCTTGCCACAGGCGCACCCGTTCGGGTGGGGTTACCGTCTGTAGCCGAATGGACCCGTCGGGCTCCAGGGCCCAGGAATACGCCGGCCCCGGCTCCTCGTCCAGCATGTCCTGGAGCCAGGAGAGGGTTGATATCACCAGGCTCGACAGGTCCTGAAGATCCTGACCTTGGGCATGATCTGTGTTGAAGGTATAGCGCAGTTGCTTGGGTTCCGGCAGGTCGGCGAAGTACAGCTGGGAGGAGTCGGGCAGAAAGAATTGATCGCCTGCCGAGTTGATCACTAACTTCGGCATCGTGAGACGGTCGCGGTAGGCATAGGGATCAATGATGTTCAGCATCGACCGGCCGGCTGGCGTTTGCGACCGGCAGGGAAGATCGAAAGCCGCGTAATCCTGAATGGCAGGGGTGTAGAAACCGTAAGCCTCCCAGTGCCGGATGAAGTGCTTGCCCATGTTCAGCAGGTCGATGGAAATGGGAAGAATCGCCTTGACCCGGGACGCGCCGGCCTTCGGTGCTTCGACAGCGGCCGTAAGCCAGGTTGCCCAGCCTCGCTTGGAACCGCCCGCCACAATGAAGTCCTCAATCGACGAGGGTTTAATCAAAATCCCGCCGTCCCACTTATCGACGAAGGATTGCACGGTATCCATGGCGCGCACGACCGCCTTGGTCATCGGCAATTGGGCCAGCCATTCTGGGTCGCCTGTGATGAGGTATTTATCCATGCCATAGGCAAGAAGGGCGTCTTCTGTCCGTGCCGAGTCTTCATCGGTGAAGGTCAGCGGTTGGTTGGGGACCTGATTGAGGTTCCCCCGAAATTTAGTCTTCCAAGGGTGACGTAGACTGTCTGTCACACTGGAGAAGATGATGCAGAAGATCCCGAAGCAAGAGTACACCGCCGAGTTCAAGGAACAGGCGGTCAAG
>WBZT01000169.1_pt1 | contig 55201 bp, 35 predicted proteins | sample 5204241 | NCBI WGS metagenome assembly WBZT01 (sample SAMN12344358, study PRJNA552823) | activated sludge metagenome | biome: Activated sludge suspended growth; feature: Nitrification reactor; material: Wastewater; isolation source: activated sludge from nitrification reactor of wastewater... | reverse complement strand
AACGCCGACGGCACCGGCACGACGCAGGTGAGCCAGGCGATGCTCAGCAGCATCCCGCTCGGCGGTCTGCCGCTGCTGGTCCAGGTCACCCAGGGCGACTCGGGCAGCGAGTCGGTCGTGAAGGCCCTGCTCCCGCTCGAAGGTGTGGTCGACAGCCACTGCCACATCGCCGTCTCCGCGCGCGGCAATGTGCTCGTCATGGCCGGTGCGGGCACGGGCAAGACCAGTACGCTCGTGGCGCGGTGCCTTGATTGTCTTGGCGGCGACCCGCCCGCGTCGCTCGATCAATTGCTCGTCGTCACGTTCACCGAAGCCGCCGCGGCCGAGGCTCGCGAGCGCATCCGCGCCGCGCTCGACGCCCGGTTTACTGAAACCGGCGACGAACATTGGGCGCGGCAACTCGCGCTTTTCGACACCGCACACATCGGCACGCTCCACGGGTTTTGTCTCAAGCTGATCCGCCAGCATTTTTACCAGCTCGGCCTCGATCCGCAGGTGGCGGTGCTCGACGAAGGCCAGGCCCGACTGCTCGCGGAGGAAACGTTGGGCGAACTGCTGGAAGAACAATACGCGGGCACGTCGCCCAACGCGCTCGCGGTGCAGGACCTCATCGAAACCTACGCCGGCGGCCGTGACGAAGCCATCCGTCGCCTCGTCCTGCAATTGCACCATTACGGCCAGACGCGGCCCGATCCGCGAGATTGGCTCGCGCAACAACTCGGGATCTATTCGTCGGCTGAACCGGCGCAATGGTCGGCCTGGCTGCTGGCGGGCATCACAGAATGGCGCGGCGTCTGGCTCGCGGAGTTGGAAAACCTTCGCCGAGGCAACGCCAAAGCCGCCGAGTGCGCGGACATTTTGCGCGCGTTGAAGCCGGGGTTTGACCGCCGCGCCGCGGCCGAGTGCGTGGGAAAACTTCTTGCCGCAGACAACAGCGAATGGCCGAAAAAGCAAAAAACGGTTCTCCGGAAGCCACTGGAGGGTTTCTTCGCTGACGCCGAATTTTTGGCCACGCTTGCGCCACCGGAGCGCCGAGCGCCGGCCCCCGACGTTTCGGCGACAGATCCACTCACCGAAGATTGGCACTGGTGCCGCGGGCCCATGCTCGCGTTGTTGCGGCTGGCCGGGGAATTCACCGCGCGCTTCACCGAACGCAAACGCACCGATGGCGCGGTGGATTTCCACGATCTCGAACAACTCGCGTTGCAACTGCTCTGGGATGCCGCCCCGCGCCGCCCGTCCGTCATCGCGCACCACTGGCGCGGGAAGCTGCGCTTCGTGTTTGTGGACGAGTATCAGGACATCAATGCCGCGCAGGATCAGATCATCGCCGCTTTGAGCCGTGCAGGGGCGGAGGCCAATCGTTTTCTCGTCGGCGACGTGAAGCAAAGCATCTACCGCTTCCGCCTGGCCGAGCCGGGAATTTTTCGCGCCTACGCGCGCGACTGGAAAGCGGGCGCGGGCACGGCGCTCGCGTTGGCGGAGAATTTCCGCAGCCGCGCGGCGATCCTGGAATTTGCCAACGCGGTTTTCACTCCGTTGATGCGCGAGGAAATCGGCGGCGTGAGCTATGACCCGGAGACCAGACTAATTCCGGGGTTGCCGCCGGAGGGGTTGCGGATTGCGGTCAACGTCGAGCCGCAGTCGGAAGCCGCCCCCCCACACACAACACGCAACACGCAACACGGGGCTGCGGAACCGGACGTCGAAATTCGCTTCCGCCTGACCGAGCGCTCCGCCGCCGCATCCGCGGACGACGGCGCGCTGGACGATTTGCGTTCGGCCGAACGGGAGGCGCGGCACATCGCCCTCCGGCTGCGCGAACTGAAAGCTTCCGGCGTCCAGATTCTCGATCGCGAAACCAAACAAACGCGGGCGATAACGTGGCGCGACATGGCGGTGTTGTTGCGCGCGCCCGCGGCCAAGGCCGAGGGCTACGCGAAACAGTTCGAGCGCGCGGGCGTGCCGCTGGCGGTGGAGCGCGGCGGTTTCTTCGAGACGATGGAGGTGGCCGACCTGCTGAACGTGTTGCGGCTGCTGGACAATCCGCTGCAAGACGTGCCGCTGCTCGCGGTGTTGCGTTCGCCGCTCGCCGGTTGCTCGCTTGATGAACTGGCCACGATCCGGCTCGCGACCAAGGGACATTTCTGGACTGCGCTGGTGCGCTTCCGCGCGACGGCGGAGCCGCAGCCGGTGCACGCGAAGGTCGAGCAATTTCTTGAGCGCATCGCCCGCTGGCGGCAACTCGCCCGCCACGCCGCGCTCTCGAAGTGCCTCGACGAAATTCTCGCCGAGACGCATTACGCCGACTGGTTGCGCACGCAGGCGCGCGGCGCGCAACGGCACGGGAACGTCCAGCGGCTGCTCGGGTTGGCGGAACAGTTCGATCAGTTTCAACGCCAGGGCCTGTTTCGTTTCCTGCGCTTCGTGGACGCGCAACGCGAGGCGGGCGCGGAGCCGGAGGTGACCGCCGCCGGGGCAGAGGACGCCGTGCGGTTGATGAGCATTCATCAAAGCAAAGGACTGGAGTTCCAGGTCGTCGTCGTGGCGGACCTGGGGAAACAGTTCAATCTGCGCGACCTGAACGGCGAGATCATGCTCGACGAGGACTACGGCCTGTGTCCGCAGGTGCATCCGCCCGGACGCGGCGCGCGTTACCGGAGCGCGGCGCAATGGCTCGCGCAACAGCGGCAGCGGCGCGAAATGCTGGGCGAAGAATTGCGCCTGCTCTACGTGGCGCTCACGCGGGCGCGGGAAAAGTTGATCCTCACCGGCTCGCTCTCGCGCAAACGGTGGGAGGACCTGGCCACGGTGGCGCATGTCACGCCGCTGGCGATCCTGAAGGCGAAAGGCGCCGCCGAATGGCTGGGTCTTTGGCTCGCGGTTCATGGCGGTGCGGCCAAGCAGTGGTTTCAATTCCACGAACTCGACGACGCTGGTTTGGTTGAGCCGGCCGGGACGGCGGTGGAATCGCCGTTGGTTTCAACGCCGCCGCTGGATGATGACACGTTCGAGCGTCTGCGCCGGATGCTGGAATGGCAGTATCCGTTTCCCGACGCCACGCAGCGCGCGGCCAAGACCTCCGTCACCGCCTTGCGCCGGGCTGCCGCGGAAACATTGATCGAGGAGGCGGAGCAGCGGTTCGCCCCGCGCTTCCGTCGTCGCGCCGGCCGATCAACCGGGCTTTCGGCGGCGGACATTGGCAACGCGCATCACACTTTTCTCCAGCACTTGGCGCTCGGCCAGGCCGGCGGCGAAACGGCGCTGCGGAACGAAGCCCGGCGGCTGGCGCAGGAGCGAGTGCTCTCGGCGGCGGAAGTGGCTACGCTGGATTTCGCTGCGCTGGAACGCTTCTGGACTTCGACAATTGGCCAGGCCATACGCGCGGAAGCGGCCAACGTCCGACGCGAACTCCCGTTCACCGCGCGCTTTTCGCCCGAGGAACTGGATCGTCTCGTGAAGCCCGCGCCGGGCGCGGAGGTCAGCGGGGAATTTGTGATCGTGCAAGGCGTGGCCGATCTGGTGGTGCTGCGAACGGAGGAAATCTGGCTGCTGGATTTCAAGACGGACGAGGTCGCGCCAGATGCAGTCGCAGTTAAGACTGATTTCTACCGGCCGCAATTGGAACTCTACGCCCGCGCGCTGGAGAGGATTTTCGCAAAGCCCGTCACGCGCCGCTGGCTGCATTTTCTCGCGTGCGGTGAGACGGTGGAGCTTCAACCCACGGTTGCGGCGGCTCCCGTTCGCTAGGGTCGCCGATCTCCGATCCGGCGCGTTGCTGAAGCCACTGAGGAGCCGGGGAGACCGGCGCTCCAGATCAAGACGCGGCGAGCGGAAGCTGGCTTTGATCTTCGCCCTCAGTGGTCCCTGGCGCGGGAACTGGTGCTGGCGCTGGTTCTGCGGCGGCACTGGGGTTCTCCGCCGGTTGCGCCTCACCGATCCGCACCAAAACCGGCCGCACCAGCCGGCCTTGAAACGTGAATCCCGCGGCCACCGTCTCGGCCACGGTCGCACCAGCGGCGGGCGCTTCGCCATCCAGCATCTGATGCCGCTGGGCGTCGAACGCTTCCCCGGGCTTGGCGGCGAAAGGCGCCAAACCCACGCGGCGCGCACTGTCATGGCACGCGCCGAGAAACTGCTGGATCGGCTCAACCATGCGCGATTGTCCCGAACGCACCGCGCCGGCGTGCAGCGCATGGGCATGATCCAGGATGCGCACCAGCACCTGCAGCCATTCGCCTTCGACGCGGCGCAACTTGTCCACCTCAAGCCGCAGCGTGGCCTTTTCGTTGTCGTTCGCCTTTTGCAGGAACTCGGTGAAGGCCCGCGCCTCGTTGGTGATGCGCTCGGCGATTTCGCGCGCGGCATTGGACGTTTTTTCCGACTGCAAATGCACCGCCTGCCAGTCGTTGGTGGCGGTCGAAATCTGCCCGGCGATCCGCTCCAGGTTTTGCAGTTTGTCGGTGGCTGCGCCGAGAGCGAGGGCGTCCATTTGTTTGACGGTTCCGCCATGCTGCAACACGAACGGCCAGACGCCCAGCACCGCACCGAAAGCCACGCAGATGCAGCCCGCAACCAGCTCCCACAAGCCGAGCGGCGGCGGGGTGTTGAAAAAAATGTAACCGGCGGTGGCCAGCAGGGCGACATCACCAACGAGGAACGGCCACTTGGGAACAGACACAGGATTTACTTCACGCATCGCCCGCAGGTTCGGAAAAAGCGCGGCGCAGCGCAAGCAGATGCGCCGCTCATTCGTTTCACCTCGACTCCGGCCCTCGGGCCGACACACTCCGCGCGTGCGCACATGCGTCATTTTCAATCCGGTGGCCAAGGGCGAAAAGGCGCGGCAGTTTCGCGGCAGCCTGGATGCCATTGGCGCGACGTGCGAACTCAAGAAAACCACCGCAGCCGGCGACGCCCGCAAGCTGGCGGCGGCGGCGATTGCGGAAGGTTCTGAACTGATCGTTGCCGCCGGTGGCGACGGCACGCTCAACGAGGTGCTCAACGGCCTGGGCGATGCGCCGGAAGGTTTTGCCCGCGCCTGTCTCGGGGTGCTGCCGCTCGGCACGGTGAATGTCTTCGCGCGCGAGTTGCAAATCCCGCTCCAGCCGGACGCCGCGTGGCAGGCGATTCGTAACGGACGCGAAACGAGGATTGATCTGCCGTGGGCCGAGTTTACCCAGGAGGGGCGCCCGCAGCGACAATACTTCGCGCAACTCGCCGGCGCCGGGCTGGACGCACGGGCGATTGAACTGGTTTCCTGGCCGCTCAAGAAAAAGGTCGGACCGCTGGCTTATGTGGTCGCCGGGTTGAAGGCGATCATGGAGCAGCGGCCAGTTATCGCCGCGACGGATGGCCAATCATCCTTCGCCGGCGAACTGGTGCTCATCGGCAATGGCCGGCTCTATGGCGGCGACTACGAAATTCTCGCGGACGCCAAGCTGACGGACGGACGGTTGGATGTCTGCGTGTTTCCCCGGACCAACTGGTGGACGCTGCTGCACTGCGGGCCGCCCTTGCTGCTGCGCGGCAAATTGCCGGAAAGCGCGGTGCGGCGGTTTCAAGCGGCGGAATTCTCGCTCACGAGTGAAAGCCCGGCGGCCTTTGAACTGGAAGGCGAACTCATCGGCCATCTGCCGGTGAAGTTCGGCGTCGTGCCGCGTGGGTTGCGCGTTTGGATTCCGTGAGCCGGAGATTATGCTTTACTTGGCGGCGCGCAAACGTTGCCATGAATTTGCCGGCGCGAATGCCGGTCTAGTAACCGACATCATTTCAACATGAAACATCTCACCACTGCTCTCACACTGGCGCTGTTGTGCGCCGCGCTTCGTCCGGTTGTCGCCACGCCCATTCCGGACGACGCCAAAATCTCCGGCTTCGCGCTCGGCTGCCAGGCGTACACGTTCAATCGCTTCAGCGCCTTCGAGGCCATCGAAAAGACCGCGCAGGCCGGCGGCAAGATCATCGAGTTTTATCCCGGCCAGAAGTTGAGCGTCGAAAAGCCGGACTTGAAGGTCCATCACGACGCCTCGGACGAGGTCCTCGCCGCGCTGAAGGAAAAACTCGCCAAGCACGGCATCCGCGCGGTGAACTACGGCGTGGTGGGCGGCAAAGACGCCGCTGAGTGGCGCAAGATTTTCGAGTTCGCCAAGAAGCTCGAGCTTTACGCCATCACCACCGAGGACGTCGGCCACATTGACGACATCGAGAAGCTCGTGAAGGAATTTGATATTTGCGTGGGCTACCACGAACACGCCCGGAACGCGAACAACTCCAACTACAAGGTCTGGGATCCGAAATTCATTCTCGAACTGGTGAAGGATCGCGATGCGCGCATCGGTGCGGCGGCGGACACGGGACATTGGGTCACGTCCGGCCTGAACCCGGTCGAATCGCTCAAGCTGCTCAAGGGCCGGATCATCAGTTGCCATCTGAAGGACCGTCCCGTGATCGGGCAGTCGAAGCCGGACGTGGTTTACGGCACGGGCGTTTCCAATGTCAAAGCCATGCTCGACGAATTGAAGGCGCAGGGTTTCAAAGGCAACATCTCCATCGAATACGAGGCGAACTGGGACAACTCCGTTCCGGACGTCGCGCAATGCATCGGCTTCGTGCGCGGTTGGGGTGCGGGGAAATAATCTCCCGCCCGGATCAATCAGTGAATCGCCGGCGTTGGTTTTCGCAGCCAACGCCGGATTTGCATTCCGGCCAGACTTGCGGAAAGCAACCAGAGGCTGGCCGGTTCGGGAATCGTTTCGACTACGAAGTCGAGCCGGTAGTTGGCGACGGAAATGAAGTTCTGTGCGTCGTGGTTCGCGATGTACATGCCGTATTCGCCAGACGTAATTTCGCTGATGGACCATTCTGATAGCAGTTCCCCGGAAGCGGAGCTTTGCGAATAGCTGATGTGGTTTCCAAACGATGTATCTCCAATCCATGTTTGGATTTCTGGTTTGTTCACTTGCCAATGTATGGCTCGGATTGAAAAACCCTCTTGAACCCTCAACGTGAAGAAATCTTCATAGGTGATCCAAATTCCACCGTGCGGCTCATTCTCGACGGTGCCGATCAGTGTGTTTGCACCCATTTGGAGAGCCGCGAGTGGTGTTGCGCTGGAAAAAAGATGCGAGAACTCTCCATTCACCGCCTCATCCCAGAGAATCGTGCCTTGGCCGTTGGCGCTGGAGCCAAGGACCAGTCCAACCATCAACGCGACGAGTTGTTTCATGGCTTCCTCCAGTTCCGAAATCCCAAACCGCTCAAACCAACGAACAGCAGCCAGACGCTCGCGGGTTCGGGCACCAACGTGCCTTCGATTTGAAAAGCTGGGGCCAGTACGCCTTCGAAAGTCTGCCAAGGTTTCCAAGTCGAAGTGGCAAAATCAAAGAAGTGATAACCAAAAGCGCCAATTACAGAGAGATTGTTTTCAGGCCATTCAAATACCGCATTGGAGCTACTGTCGAGAACGTTGGTTTCAAGAACACCCAATGTCAGCCAATAAATATTCCCCGATGCCAGAATCGGGTGAAGTGAAGAAGGGTAAGTAAGCGTTCTGGGATGCGACGTGAGACCGCTGAAGTCGGGTGTGACAGAGTCGAGAGCATTTGAACCGGGGTGACCGCCATCGTCAGGGAAGATAAAGATCCCAAGATTGTAGCCTTCCTGTATGTGTGCCAGCGGAAGTGAGATGGAGTCCAAGCGATAACTTCCCGCCGTAACTTGAAAAGGCGTGGCGACATCCACGCCTACATTCTCACTCGCTCCGAAGCTCAAAATACTCCACTCGGGAGCGACTGAGCCGTGACCCGAATTTCCGTAGATTGGTATTGCGGGATCGTAGTTGCTGTAAACGACCGCTCCTGGCACGTCGACGACCCACGCTAGCATGGGCATGAAAAATACTATCAAGCCTTTCATCGTTTGCCCTTTTGTCCAGCGATCATTCACCAACTCCATCGGCGTTTTTACTCCCAAGCTGGAGCGGGTGGAAGCTCTTTCGTTCCGGCGCGAGTTCGCGAAGCGCCCTCACTCCCACCGCCGGAATGGAATCGCTCCGCGTTCCAAGAACACGCCGCAACGCGGGCATTTGTCCGGCTGATTCCATTCGCGCACGCGATGGAGCAGCGACTTGCCACACGCCAGCTTGAACCGTTGCCAGCGTTTCCGCGCGCGCCCGGGTAGCGGCAGATGGTTCAACACGGAATCGAGGGGCGGCGCCGGCTGGGTCGGTTGCGCGCCGGGGCCGGTCTTTTTCTCCGCCTTCCAATCGCTCCAGAGTTGCGCCGGCACACGCCGCGAGGTGACGACGTCCTGAAGATCCTTGCACTGGTAGCACAGGATGGTTTGCGCGGTGAATTCGGCGCCCGCATCCGCGCCACCGGAGACGTGCGCGCGGTAGCTGCATTTCGGGCATTCGAAGAGATAGGTGCGGCCCATGAGTCGTTCGCGCTGGTTGAAAACGCCGGGGAAAATTTATGCCCCGCGCGGCGGCGATGGCCACCCAAAATTTTCGGGAACGCGGGCGGACAACACCGCGCCGGCTATTTCAAGTTGCCAAGCAGAATGCCGCCGGCCGTGGCCAGCACACAACCCAGCAGCGTCATCCGGGCGGCGGGCGTCCCGGGCTCCGGCTCCTTCAGCAAGTAAATTCCCACGAGCGCGTTCACCACCAGTGAGAGCTGCGCGATGGTGAAGCCTTTGCCCGCGCCCAGGTGGCCAACGAGCAGGAGCATGCCGTAGTTGCCCACGGTCCACAGGCAGCCCGTCGCGCCGACGCGCGCGTAGTCGCCGGGCTGCGCGAGATAGGGCGATTCGCGTCCCAACAGCAACAACACCACGCTGCCGGCGAAGATGCCCAGCGCCAGCGGCCAAGCCGCCACCCACATCGAAACGCCGGAGAGTTGGATCGGCAGATAGTAAACACCCCACAACACGCCCGCGCCCAGCGCCCCGAGCAGCCCCACCGTCAAGGCGCGGCCACCGGACGGGCCGCCCGTTTCACCCTTCGCGAAAACGATGAGCAGCACGCCGGCGATGATCACCGCCACCGCCACGCCGAGGAGCAGCAGCTTGAGCGCGCCGGGCTGGCGGAACTCGCCGAACAGCACGCGCCCGCAAACGAGGCTGACGAGAATGTTCAGCGGCGCCCAAATGCCGAACGCTTTAGCCATCCCGAGCCGGGCCGTGGCCGTGAAGGCGCACAGCCCGCTGGCCGCCCAGACGAGCCCGCCCGCGAACGGCGGCCAGAATTGCAGCCAGGTCAATCCGGCGCTTCCCCGGCTCCAACCGATCGCGCTCGCCACCGCCAGATTGACGGCCGCCAGATAAAACATCCGCACCTGCTGGTTCTTCAGCGGCACGCGTTGCGAAGGCGCGAGCCACGTTCCCCAGGCGAACACGGTGATCAGAGCGTAAAGAATTCCCAGCATGCTGCCGATGGCAGCGCGTGTTTACTCAAATTTCAGCCGGCCCGCAACTGCGCGGCCACGTGCGCGAACCGGAGGCCGCCGCGCCATCGAAGCCAGATTGAAGGAGGGCGCAAAATTTTTGAAACAAAACCGCCGCGGGCCGGGTAGAACCATTACCATGAACGAAGCAACGATTCTTGAACCAAAACCGGCGCGGGGAAACCCGGGCCGCGAACTCGCCCCCACCACCACAACCGAGTCGTCCCCGCGCCGGCGCGGGCGCGGCAACTCCGGTTCTTTCACCCTGATGTGCGTGCTGCTGGCCGTCGTCGGTTTGCTGGCCGTGAAAACCGAAGCCGAGCTGGCAGGGCTCGACCGCCTGTTGGAGGACGTGAAGCAGGACCTGGAACGCGGCTTTCCAGTGGTCAAGGCGTCCACGGCGCTGACTCAACACGCGGCGCCTTGAGGGATTTGGCACGGTGGGTTGGCGGGGAAGGCTGCGCGGGGCCGGTGGTTTCGCGCAGCCTTCGTTTTTCGTGCGTGCGCGGGGGAGTTCCCGCATACTGCCGGCATGTCGCCGTTGAACAACGCCACGCTCCGCGCGCTGAAAGCCCGCGCGCAACTGCTCAAACCCGCCTTCAAGGTCGGCAAGGAGGGCCTCACGCCGCCGTTCATCGCGGCGCTCGACGAGGCGTTGCGGCATCACGACCTGCTCAAGGTCAAGTTCGCCGATCTCAAGGAACAGAAGCATGAACTCGCCCCGCAGTTGGCCGAGCGCACCGGCAGCCGGATCGTGATGCAGGTCGGGCATGTCGTCGTGCTTTACCGCCCGCTGCCCGCGAGCAATGCACCGGCCGAAGCAGAACCCCGGGCGGCGTCCTAACCTCCAAGCTTGGCACGGGTGCGGTTAGCGCGTACATCGTGGCGCATTGATGGCAGACAAACTTCCCATCCCGCCGCGCGCGATCGCGACGGACATCGTCCGCCGGCTCCAGATTGCGGGCTTCGCGGCGTATTGGGTCGGCGGTTGCGTGCGGGACTTTTTGCTTGGGCGCGAGCCGGGCGATTACGACATCGCCACGAACGCCGTGCCGGAGCAAATCGAGAAATTGTTTCCTCATACCATCGCGGTCGGCCGCAAGTTCGGCGTGATGGTGGTCATCGAGGAAAAGCAGCAGTTCCAAGTCGCCACCTTCCGCGCGGAGTCGGATTATCGCGATGGCCGGCGGCCGGAACAGATTTCCTTCGGCGACCCGCAGGCCGACGCACTGCGCCGCGACTTCACCATCAACGGACTGTTTTTCGATCCCATCGCCGGGCAGACGCACGATTGGGTGGGCGGCGAGGCGGATTTGCGCGCGGGCATAGTCCGCACCATCGGGGCGCCGGAGGAACGGTTCGCGGAGGATCATCTGCGTATGCTGCGCGCGGTGCGCTTCGCGGCGCGACTGGGCTTTGACATCGAGCCACGGACGTTCGCCGCCATTCAGCAGCACGCCGCGAAGATCAAGCTCATCAGCGCCGAGCGGATTCGGGATGAGCTGAACAAATTGTTTGCGCCGCCAGATCGGAGCGCCGAGCACCGCCGCGGCTCGACGCTGGAGATACAGGCCGAGGCGGTGCTTGGCGCTCCCGCCGCGCGCGGCCTCGAACTGCTTCGCACCAGCGGTTTGCTCGAGCACATCCTGCCTGAGCTTGCCGCCACGGTGACGTGTGACCAATCACCGGACTTTCATCCCGAGGGCACGGTGTTCAAACACCTTTCCCTGATGCTGGAAAAGATGCCACCCGATGCCGATGAGTTACTGCCGTGGGCGGTGCTCATGCACGACATCGCCAAACCGCTCACCGCCAGTCGCGATGCGCGAACCGGCAGCATCCATTTCTACGAGCACGAGAAAATCGGCGCGACGATGACGACCGCCATCCTCGAGCGGCTGCGTTTCCCGCGAAAGCAGATCGAAGCCGTCGCGACCACGGTCCTCCACCACATGCAACTCAAGGATGCGCCCAAGATGCGCAAGGCCACGCTCCGCCGTGTGCTGATGCGCGAAACGTTCCCGCTGGAGCTGCAACTACATCACCTCGACTGTCTGGGCTCACACGGAAGGCTGGATGTTTACGATTTTCTCGTTGCCCAGTCCGAGGCGCTGGCGAACCAGCCAGAAATCCGCCCGCCTTTGCTGACCGGAAACGATTTGCTCAAACTCGGCATCAAACCTGGCCCAGGAATGGGCAAGCTGCTGGCGGAAATTCGCGAGCGACAACTCGCGGACGAATTGAAGTCCCGCCAGCATGCTCTGGCTTGGATTCGGGCCCGACTGTTCGAAAGCAGCCCGGACGCTCCGCAAGCTCCGGGCTGAACGTCATCACGGTCCCAGCAAAGCGCGGTAAAACTGCCTGGCCGCGTTTGCGTTGGTGTCGCTGACACTGATTGGCATTGCTACGGGCGTATTGGTCAGGAAACTGGTCCAGTTGGTGAAGTCAGCTGATCGTTGGAAAACATAGTCGGGTCCAACCGGCCCATTGACGCTAAATTCATAAACTGCGCTCGACAGTGCCAACGGCGTCAGCAACACGGGGAGCAGTGGTCCGACCACGACCTGAAACGACTGCGTGGCATCCAAGGCCGGCGCGCCACCATCCAACACCCGCACGGTGAAGGAATTTGTCGTATTGGCGGCGGCCATGGGGCTCCGCCAAGTAAAGGCGCCGCTATTCGGGTCAATCGTAGCGCCATGTGTTGGCGGGAGCAGGCCGAATCCCAGCGGATTACTTGGTGAATCCCCATCCTCTGCTGTAGCCGTGAAGGTAACCGTCTGACCAGGATTGATGGAGTAATTCGCGATAGGAGTAAGCTCTGGCGCCACGTTCACTTCGTTGACCGTGAGCGTGAAGCTCTGGGTGTGGCTCAAGCTGGGCGTGCCGTTGTCGAACACGCGGACGCTGACGAGATACGCGTCGGGGCCTTGGGCCTCGGTCGGCGTCCAGTTGATGGCGCCGGCTGGACTGATTGTCAATCCACTTGGGCCGCTGAGCAACTCGAAGGTCAATGTGTTGGCGGGGAGATCGGCATCAGTTGCCGTCGCGTTGGCAGAGTAAGCAACGAGTTCGTTGTTGGTGCTGCTGGGCGGTAAGGTGAGCACGGGCGCGACGTTCACTTCTTCGACCACCACCGTGAAAAAATTCGTCGTCCTGAGGTTCCTTTCATTTACGGCAAGCGCATTGGTATCAGTGACGACGGTGACGAACTGATTCGTGGATGGTCCTTGTGCTTCTGATGGAATCCAGGTGATAACGCCCTCCGCAGATATCACGGCACCGGTGGGCGCGGCAAGCAACGTGTAGCCCAGTGCATTGACCGGAAAATCGGGGTCGGTGGCGGCGTTGGTCACCGCGAGCAATGTCAGCTCGGCAATCGTCAAGTTGGCCTGTGCTGGCAGCACCGGTGGCCGGTTCGATTCGTTCACGATGATCACGAAGGAATTCGTGTCACTCAAGTGTGTTGCATTGATCGCGAGCGGATTGCTATCTGTGACACGCACGGTCACCGAATAATCGTTTGAGCCCTGCGACTCCGTGGGCGTCCAGGTGATCACCCCGTTCGCGCTGTTGATCGTCATGCCGGTTGGGGCGGATAGAAGCTCAAAGGTGAAAGCGTTCGGCGGAAGGTCGGAATCAATCACTGAGTTGGTCAGCGAAAGCGAAGTTTCTTCCAACACGATCTGATCCGGCGGCGGAACGAGCACCGGCGCCACATTCACCTCATTGACTGTGATGCTGAAGCTGTTTGTGACGCTCAACTCTTTGGCGTTTACCGCGTGCGCGTTTGTGTCGGTGACTGAGATCTCCACTAGGTGGACATTCGATCCCTGCGCCTCAGTCGGAGTCCAAGCGATTGCGCCGGCGGGTGAGACGGTCAGGCCTTCCGGCCCGGAAACGAGGCTGTACCGTAGCGCGTTGGTCGGTATGTCCGAATCCGTGGCGGTGGCGCTCAAACTCAGTGCCACCAATTCACTCGTGACGGTATCGGGCGGCAACGTGAGCACCGGCGGCGTGTTGATCTCATTGATGACAATCGAAAATGTCTGCGCGGCACTGAGATTCGGCGTGCCGCTGTCCGTCACCACCACCGTGATGTTTGTCGCCAGCGGACCTTGTTCCTCGGTCGGAATCCAGGTGATGAGGCCGCTGGAATCAATCGCCGTGCCGGACGGCGAATTGGTCAACGAATATGTCAGCGTCTGCGGCGGCAAGTCCGCATCCGTGGCGCTCACATTCAAGCTGAACAAAACCTGTTCATCGTTGGTCTGGCCCGTGATGACGGGAATCATGGGACGAACGTTGATGACCTGGACGAAGACGGAATTTGCCGTGTTGCTCACCGCCATGCCCACGTCATTCGATGGATAATAGAAACCGGCGAAGCTTCCGCTTCGCGAACCCGCGGTCAGGACAGGGAAGGTCGCATTGGGAGCGGGATAAAACCCGTTGACCAAATCGACGCTTAAATTGCCGTTAAGCGCAACACCGCCACTGATCTGAAGCCGACCAAAGCCAGTTCCAGCCGTTGTTCCGCCTAGCGCAGAATGGAGAATTGAACCCGGGGAGCAGGTGTATCCTCCATTGGCCGCAATGATGCCGGAGAGAATCTCGAGGTTACCATAGTTGTTGAAAGGGAGGTTGCCGTCGAACGCGCTCGTGCCAACTGCCGTGGACTTGCGAAGCGTGCCCGCGTTGTCGAAGCGATTACCTGAGCCGCCGGTGAAGACAAACGGCTGGTCGTTACGGATTTCCCACACGGCCCCGGGTCGATTGGTCAACACTGCTCCGTCGGCATAGCGATAGATCCCGCTGCCGGTCCAGAACACCGTGCCGGCATTGTCCAGGGTCCATCCGTATTGGTGGACTTCGTTAGTGCTTGCCAGATTTAACGTCGCTCCGGGCGCGACCACCAAACGACCCACTCCCCCACCTTCCAACCCACCGCTACTCCAATTGAAAACATTGCTGACGGTGAGCGTGCCCGAGCCGAGGATTGTTCCGCTGAGGTCCAGGTTCCACACGCTTGCCGAGCCGCTGACGGTGACGTTCCCCATTATGGCGTAAGCACCCGCGCCGCCCAGTCTGAGGCCGCTGGCAAAAATTGAGTTGGGCGCCGCCCATTCGATCTGGCTGCCAGCTGCGACACTGAGCGTGCTCGTCAACGCTCCGTTGGCGTTGAATCGCAGCCTGCCGCTCTGCACCTCGACAATACCATAGTTGTTGAAAGGGAGGTTGCTGTCGAACACGCTCGTGCCAACAGCCGTGGACTTGCGAAGCGTGCCCGCGTTGTCGAAGCGATTACCTGAGCCCCCAGTGAAGACAAATGGCTGGTCGTTCTGTATTTCCCAGATGGCTCCCGGTCGATTGGTCAAGACCGCTCCATCGGCATAGCGATAGATCCCGCTACCGTTCCAGAGCACCGTGCCGGCGTTATCCAGGGTCCATCCGTATTGGTGGACTTCGTTAGTGCTTGCCAGATTTAACGTCGCTCCGGGCGCGACCACCAACCGACCTACTCCTCCACCTTCCAACCCGCCGCCACTCCAATTGAAAACATTACTGACCGTGAGCATGCCTGAGCCCAGGAGCATTCCAGGTCCCAAATCGAGATTCCTTACGCCCACGGAGCTGTTGACGGAGAGCGTGCTGGCGTTGGAATAAACTCCTTCTCCATTCAGACTGACGCCGCCATTCAGAGCGTAGGTGCCGCCGAGCCATTCAAGTAATGCGCCCGCCTCGACATTGAATGTTCCGGTCGCCGAGCCATTCCCCAACCGAAGTGCGGCCCCCGTTCGCACGGTAGCGGTGGCTGAATTGTTGAACTGAGCGAATCGCAATATGCCGCTTTGCACTTCGACGGTCCCGGAGTTATTCCAGACGATCGGGTTGTCGAACGTGGTTGAGCCCGCTGCTTTGCGAAACGTGCCCGCGTTGTCAAACCGGGAGGCGGGCCCGCCGTTATGAAGAAACGCCTGGTCGTTCAGAGCCTGCCATACTGCCCCGGGTCGATTCGTAAAGACGGCCACGTCAGCGTGTCTCAGTTTGCCGGTGCCGCTCCAGGAAACCGTTCCCGCGTTCTCCAGCGTCCACTGATAGAGATTCACCTCCTCGCTGTTGTTCAGATTCAATTGCGCGCCGGGAGCAATCACTGTTCTGCCGCCGCCATCGCCCATCTGTCCATTGGTCCAGTTCAGCAAGTTGGTCACTGTGAGCGTGCCGTTCCCTCGAACCGTACCGCCACCGAGGTTCAAGGTGTCCACTTCAATCCCACCGGCGAGGCTTGCGGCCCCACTGTTGATCGTCGCCGTGTCGCTGCCGCCGGGCACGCCGGCGGGAGTCCAGTTGCCGGCCACGGACCAATCGCCGTTACCGCCGTTCCACGTGTAGCTCACACCAAAACACGAGGCCGTGAGCGAGATCACCAAGCAAAACAACAGGCCCTTGCCTCGCCAGTCGGCAATGAGTTGCGAGCCAAACCAGAATCGACGTGTCGGTGAGATGTTGTGCATATAAGTTTCCAGTTCTATGTGCAGCAATGGATTGACTTGACGACTCGAACTCAAACCACGGCTTCAAAGGTTGATACAACGACCGGCGAAAAACCTTTCACTGTTAGATCAAATCGATGTTCGAGGTTTAACAAAGCGCGCAACGCGAAAACCACGGACCGCGCGAATCGATAAGCCTTTAAGGCTTGCAACTCCACCCGCTGAGAATGCCCGGTAGTGCTGCTTTCAGTTTGTTCTCGTAGGCGATCGCGAGTGCTCCCGCTCCTTGAATATCACTGGTTTCCCACGGATCATCGGTGAGGTTGTAGAGTTCGGATTTGCTGCCGCTGTTGCTCACGGAGTCGTAGTCGCTGATGATCAGCTTCACGATTTCACCGTTTATTCCCACCTTGCCAGCCACCGCGACCGTCCAACCCGTAGCCCCACAGGTCCAGTCGAAGCCGGAATCAGCGCGGCTTTCGGTAAAAACGAACTCTCTTTGGGAAGCAGCCGCAGCGTTTGCGAGATACGGGAGTAAACTGACCGAATCGGCGCCAGAAGTTCCGTCGCCGCGACCGATTCCCGCACAGGTGGCGAATACATCCAAGGTTTGAACCAGTGCAGTTTCATCCCGATCTGGTGAAACAACGCGGCCCCAGCCGGCGGGACTTTCCACGCCTAGCGGGGCGTTAACATAAAAGCCATCGGCAACGATCAACGGTACTTTGACGCCACCTTCATAAACACTGGCTTTGGCATGGTTCACGTTGCCGTAGCCGGGGAAGTTCGCCGAGGTGAAGTGATCGGTAATGTCCTTATCCGTACCGTTGTCGCCCATGAAAATGATCGTTGTTTTGTCGAGCGTGTCCTTGGGAATTCCATCCAGCAGCCGCCCAAGATTCTGGTCCAGGCATTCGAGCATCGCGCGGTACTTCGCCCTATCGCTGATATCCGTTCGATCGTGATACCAGCAATCGTCTGTCGGCCATTCGAACGGCTCGTGCGGCGCATTAAACGCCACCGTCGCCATCCAGGGACCGGTTTGCGCGGTTATCCAGTTCAAAGCGTCAGTCGTATTCGTCGTCGTGGCGTAGTTGTCCGCTCCGGTGACGGCACTTGAGAAAATGACACCCGACGTGTCTTCAATGATTTTGTCCCAATCGGTGTAGCTCCGAAGCTCACCCGCCAAGGCGCCTGAAAAATAGTCCCAGCCAAAATGCACAGGCCGTGAGCCGTAAGTGGTCGGACCAACCGTTTCCCCGCCCAAATGCCATTTGCCAAAGAAGCCGGTGGCGTAACCGGCATTGCCCATAACGTTGGCAATGGTCTTGGTGGCGGTGGTGGCGCCCTCCAGGGTGAATGAATCCGGCAAGGCCGCGGCGTCCGGCGACGTGGCATAGACGCCGTGTCGGAAAGATTGATTGCCGGTATAAAGACACGCGCGAGTCGGCGAACACAACGGACTCGACCAAGCGTTGAGGAAGGTCACGCCGGAACGCACGAGCCGCTGCAAGTTGTCCATCTGCGCCGCGGGGTTTGCGGTGCTCGTCGCGTAAGTGATCGGTGCGGCGGAATGGTATTGCGCGCGATACTTCCCCAGTTGATCGATCCCCACGTCGTCCGCTATCACGAGCAAGATGTTCCGCTGGCAGACGTAGTTTGAATCGGCCGCCTTGCGCAGAGAACAGTTCCGGAGCAATTCCGGGATGACGACGCGGTACAACTGCGAAGCGTTAGTTTGATTGACGGCCAGGCCGTGGGATGACGTGCCTTCAGTCAAGGTGGTCCACGGACCGGCCACGGTCGGTGCGCATTGCAGCACGGACGTGCGGGTGTCCCAATTGAGTTGAATCTGCCCAGCCGACCGGCCAATGCGCAGGTTTGGCTGAAACGCCGGGGCGGTTTCCTGCTCGATCAGTACGGAACTCAGGTTCGCTCCGGTCAGGTCGAGTCTCTCCAAATTTTGCAGCGCCCCGGGCGCATTGACCGCCATAATCTTGACGCGGTTGCCCGCAAGGCCGGGGGGCGAGAAGCTCACTGAATTTGCGAAATCCAATTCCCACAACGTCCACTCGGATGCTGTGGGATTCGCATCCCCAGCCTTTACACCGGTCAACTGCACTGTGCCGGACAGCATGGCAGCTACGCCGTTTGACGTGACGTTCCCGCTGCCGATCAGAGTGTCGTCACTGTAAACCTCCATGCGCAGCCACCACCAATCCCAATCCATAAAGCCGAGTTCGATGACGCCGTTGCTGTTGTTCAGAAAAAGCCTTCCCAACGACCGTCCAGACACATCGTTCATCATGCCCGTCAGGCCAAGTGAAAGACTGGCTCCATTGCTCGATAGGCTCACCGGCGACAGTTTAAGGGTGGCGGCGCGGGTGAGTTCGAACAAACCGATGCTCACACCGTCCTGCCCATTTGAGCCCAGATTGGAGATAAGCATGCCGCCGGAGTTGCTGGATATCGTGGCGCTGCCTAATGCGCCATGCGGGAATTGGGCGAAGTTCACTAGCTTCGGCGCCGCGATGGTGGTGGCGTAATCTTCTACTTCACCATCGCTCGCCAGGCCGGTGGGGAGCAGGCCGCCGGTCGAACTGATTCGAAAACGGGCAAAAGTGGCACCCGGCGCGGCCGTTGAAGGCAATTGAACCGACCGGAGATTGACTCCATTGCTCATTACGACGCTGTTGAGGACGCGCTCCGCCGGATGATCGAAGACGCCGTTGTGATCAAAGTCCACCCATCCATCGAGAAATCCCGCCTCTCCGACCGGAATGGAACACCTGATCAGAAGTGTTGCCGATGTTCCCGGGACCAGTGTCGGCATGCTGATGAGTCCGTCTTCATCATCCAGACCGACCGGTTCGGCATCGTCGCCGTTAGCCGCCGGATCCGGCGCGGCGTCTGCCTCTGCGTCCACTCGCACACCAAGGCAGGGCCCGCTCTTCACCACGTGTCGTGGTCCGTCGTCTGCAAACCGCGTACGGTAAGTGTCTGGTGCGTCGCCACCGTCCAAAGTTGGATCACCTCCCAATAAGCGCGCCACGCGATCGCAACTGAAGCCGTTCACAGTGGTAAATTGTCCGCCAATAAAAATCCTGCCTTGAGCATCCCGGTTGATGGCCCAGACCTGATCATTAGCGCCGGAAAGATTGTTGAGGAATTCAGTGTCGAATTCGCCGTTGGCCAGCAGTCGGGCCACACGATTACGCGACACGCCGTTCACAAATCCGAATGCTCCGCCTACAACGATTTTTTCGTCCGGCTGGAGCACACAGGCGAGAACTTGTGCATTGGCTTGTGCGAGGCCATTGCTGAAAGACGAGTCCAGATTACCGTCAGGAAGCAGGCGGGCGATGCGATCCCGCGTCACGCCGTTAAAACCGCTGAACTCCCCCGCGACGATGATCTTCCCGTCCGGCTGCACGGCGATTGCATAAACGCGATGATTCGCCCCCAAAAGGCCATTCAGGAAGCTCGTGTCGAGACTGCCGTTGGACAGTACTCGCGCGAGTCCGCCGCGGGGTTGACCGGCAAAAGTCGTGAACCATCCCCCCACCAAAACTTTCCCGTCCCCTTGCACCGCGAGCGCTGTGACCAACGAATTCGGGCCCGTACCCACATCAAATGAGTTATCCACCAAACCGCTTGCCGTCAGGCGCGCGACACTGCTGCGATTGGTGCCATTCACAGTGCTGAAGCTGCCGCCGATGAGCACCCTTCCGTCGGGTTGCAGCGCCACGGCCTGCGGCGGACCGCTGGCACCAGAATTTTGGCACCCAAATCCGCCATCGAGCTTGCCCGTACCGTCCATGCGAGCGACACCAACGCGATTGCTGCCCTGCACCTGCGTGAAGTCGCCAACGATGACCAGCTTGCCGTCCGGCTGCAATGCCGAGGCGAAAACGCTTCCGTTCAATCCACTGTTCGTGCCGTTGGCATAGGCGTAATCCAGACTGCCGTCAGTATTTAAACGTGCCAGACCCCGAAACGCAGTTTCGTCCACGAAGCGGAATTGTCCGCCCACGAGAAGTTTGCCATCTGTTTGCAAGGCGAGCGTGCGTACCGTCGCGTCTGGACCCGTTGGTCCGTTCTGGTAATCGGAATCCAAGGTGCCGTCGGAATTCACACGCGCGAGTCCGATGCGCGGAACACCGTCAAAAGCGGTAAACCGACCGGCAGCCAAGATCTGTCCATGCGGGAGCAGCAGCAGCGCATCCACCGCGCCGGATTCCGCTCCGGCAAGCCCGCTGTCGAACGTGCTATCCAGAGTTCCATCCGTGTTCAAGCGGGAAAGCCCTCCGTGCAGCACCAACGTTGGAACGTAGTAGGCGAACGCGCCCCCCACGAGTACCTTGCCGTCCGATTGGACGACGACCGTATTGACTCCGTCGTTCAGGCTCGCGTTCAGAAACGAGTTGTCCACGGCACCGTTGTATTCAAGCCGTGCCACCTTGCGATGTGTCACGCCATCCACCTGTTCAAAATCCCCGCCGATGATGATCCGACCAGACAATTCCACTGCAATCGCGCGGACATTGTTGTTGGCGCCAATCAACGGTGCGTCCCCGAAAGTCGCATCGAGCGTTCCGTCCGAGTTAAGCCGAGCAATGCGATTGCGTGTCTGGCCGCCAATGCTCGTGAAGTTCCCGCCGATGATCACTTGGCCGTTCGTTTGTACCGCCAAGGACAGAATCGCACCGTTGATTAGAAGGTTTTGGAAGCTGCTATCGAGACTACCATTCGTGTTGAGGCGGGCAATTCGCTGGTGAGCTATGCCATTTATCGTTGAGAACTGGCCGGCCAACAGAATCTTCTGGTCCGCTTGGATCGCAACCGCATAGACCACATCATCGGCGGCACAAACGAACGTGCTGTCCAGCGTGCCATTGGCTTCAAGCCGTGCAATGCAAGTGCGCGCCGCGCCATTCACATTCAAGAAATATCCACCGATGAGAATCTTTCCGTCGGATTGAACTGTTACGCACTGAACCTTGTGGTCTGCGAGGCTAAGTCCCGATCCGAAACTCTGATCGGTGCTGCCGTCCGCATTAAGCCGTGCGATTCGGTTCCTAGCTGTGCCATGAACGGTGGTGAAGTCACCAGCAATGATCGTTTTGCCATCAGCCAGTTGCGCCATAGCCAGGACAGGGAATCCTCCACCGCGGATTGTGGAGCCGGCATCAAAGGTCCGGTCGAGTCCTCCTGCGGTTGGGGGGGTGGCGTCGAACACTGACATGGTCACGGGCGCGGAACTCCCAGTGAGACCAGCAGTGTCAACCGCGGTGACCGTCAGAGTATGCGATCCAACCGTAAGATTGGAAACGGTCAAACTATAAGGATTTGCTGTAAGAGTACCGAGCTGAGTCCCGTTGTCGAAGAATGTGACGCTGACGATAGACTTGGGAGTGGCGGCAATGGCATTGGCAGAAAGTGTGATGTTTGAGCCAACGATATAAGTACTGCCACCCGTGGGACTGGTGAGGACCACCGTGGGCTGAATGCCGCTCGCGATTGTGAAAGCGTAATCCTGTACTTCTCCCACTGCATGAAAACCCGTATCCGCGAGCCCGCCGACATCACTGAAGCGAAAACGTGCGTGTGGTTGGTTTGCCACCGTGGGGACGGCGGAGGTTGGAGCTGTAATTGTAACCGGTATTGCTCCGGGCCCGATCGCCAGCCCTCCCGGTGGCGTTACGCGCTCTCCCGCGTCCGTCCAATCGTTGTCATTGTTCCAGTCAAAAAACGCATCAAGCTTTCCAGCCGCTGGCACCGTAACCATCACCGTCACCGCTGAGCCACTGGGAAATGAGGCTGGCAGGACGATCCCATCTTCGTCAGCGGTCGCTCCCAGATCATCGCTATCAGCGAAAGCGCTATGAATACCTTCGGGCTCTCGATCGTGGAGTGTGCCGAAGTGATAAACCGAGCTGTTCCGATGGCGCGCCCCATTTTCTGCGCGAGTGACTGGATACGGAGTCCGAGCATCGCCGAAGTCTAAATTGGGGGTCACGGCTAGCGCGGCGACGGCTTGGTTGTTCGCCGGATTCGAATCGGGTTCAGCAGCGTTTACTGCGATCAGTATTTCTGTGTCATAAAAGTTTGAAACGCAAAGCTCCGTGAAAACATCGAAGAACTGGCTGTCAACGGAAAGGACCGCTTGTACATCGAAACTGGTTTGCGGCGACACCGAGGCAATGGAGCAAGTAACATTACTACCTTGAACTATGGTTGTGCCGTGGAGATTCGTTACGAATTGAAGCAGCAGACTAGGCGGAATGGCGAAGGTGAGTTGCACGCCCGTGGCTGTGTCTGGGCCGAGGTTGGAGACCGTGATGAAAGAGACAACGTCACTATTGCCCTCCCCTAGGGCGTGCGAGCCACCCACAGTCACGCTCAGATCTGCGAGAGGATTAGGCGACTGACCTTCTTCGTCCAGAGCACTCCAAAAATGGAACTGAGCCTGGTACCCGCCGCTGTCTGACTTGAGCGCTGCGGATTGGACGACCCCGCTCTTCATGCTGTAAGGGCCGCCTTCCCGCGCGCCGCCGCCCGCACCAACATCGGCCCAATCGAGTTTGTATTGGGCGCGGCCAGCTGCGGTCATTCCCAACAAGATGGCGACCGCAAAGGAATGCCGAATTCTAGTACCGAGGTACATGGCAGTTAAGGTCATTTGAACTGGTTCAATCCGGAAACGTCACTTCTACGGTGCGCACTGATGCTACCCAACGGATAGTCTCATTCGCTATGCCCGTGACTTTGATCACCAGAGCGTGGCGCGTCTCATCCGCCTCAACGGTTACATCGCAAACCGCGTCGCTCTCGTGAATGATCGTTTTAGTTAATTCCTCCAGCCGCGTGGAGTCCAAGGTGCCAAAGAAAAACGGAGCGCTATTGCGCTGGACGACACCTTCCAATTTGTAGCTGGCAGAGTGCGCATTCGCAAAATAGCCCGAAAAGTCAATACCTTCATAGCTTTCGCCACGGGCAGCAACCAGGACCTCGAATGTCCACGTCGCGTCGACAGGAATGGTCATTCGCTGACTGGAGCCATCGAGAAATAGCTCGGTTTGATTGGTGGAAGTGGTGATGCCACGGAGCACGTATAAGCTCGTCTGCGCATCGCCTTGTTGCGTGAATCTCCCGCTGGCATAGGCCATCTGGCCGTAGTTCGTTGCGCAGGCGTAAGAGCCTCCAGAGATTGTTGCGTAATCACCACTGGCGCTGTTGACATAGCCGCCACCAACCGTTGCTTTCTCTCCGGTTGCGGAGTTCACTTGGCCGCCGCCAACGGTCGCTCCGTAGGCACTTGCCGAATTAGCATCACCGCCGGCGACTGTCGCGAAGGACTCAGTAACCTCATTGCGCGCCCCCCCGCCGATGGTCGCCCCATACCCATTCGCCAAGTTACCGATGCCGCCACTGATAGTCGTGAAGCTACCTCCGACTCGGTTTGGATATTCGATCGGAACGCCGGCAATCGATTCATATATGGCTCCGCCACCACCGATGGTTCCGCCCACAACATTGTTGCTGACCATGTTGCCTTCATAGCCGGCCACGAAGTTGATGCCTGTGTACGTTCCTACGCTGGCGTAATCGAGCAACAGCCCGCGCTCATTGTTCACCTTGAGCTTCAACGCCCGGTTGTCCGCAGTGCCGAGAAAAACCGTTGGCGAAATACCTAAGTTGCCCCCCAGCTTCCACGCGTTGCCGAGGGTGCTCTCGGGCAACTCGCCGCTGATTTGTTCGGCGTTGAGGTTGCTCAAACCGCTGCCGTTGCCAACAAACTGGCTGGCGGAGACGGTGCCAATGAATGGTGCCGGGCTGGAATTCAATAGCGCCACATTGGCCGGCAACTGGTCCGCTGCCACACGGCCTGCCAGGTTCTGCGCCAGCAAGGCGTAGGGCACGGAATTGAATGGATGATCTGGGGGCATTTGAGCGAACCCGTGCATGCCGTCGCTGAACCAAATGCGCACCCGCACCTGGCTGTTGGAAACAACACCGGGAGGAAGTGTCGCCATGTTGGATACCGCCACATCCCCCAATGGCGCCACGAACAGTCCGTTTACAACCGGCAGAGCTACCGCAGAGGTCGGCTCGCTCCCGGCCACGCTGGAGCCGTCATGACTCCAATAAGTGAGATAGGTAAGCGTGACGGGCGGCGCAGCTATCGCAACTGTCGGAATGGAAAGATAGCCGCCCCCTGGGTTGTTGATGGCAATAGCAGTGACTGCCCCACCTGAAACCGTCGCTGTTGCCGTTGCTCCCGAACCGCCGCCGCCCATGATAGTGACCGTTGGAGCCGTGGTGTAGCCAGCCCCGCCATCCGTGACCGTGATGATGGTGACAAAACCACCGCTGGTCGTGGCTGTGGCCGTGGACTGGCGGGAGGAATTGGTCCCGGCGTTGACCAAAGCGAACTTGAACTGCCCGGTACCGGTATAGAAAACGTTGCTTACACTGACGCGCCCGCTGTAAGTGATAATTGGAGGCACGTCGGCGAATAGGGTTGGAGTCCATCCGAAGAAGGTCAACAGCCAGAGAGTAAATACGGCCCGGGCAATTTGGATACGCGACATTTTCATATTTGGTTGCGCTTTGCATCTGCCCCAACCGGATATTTTACGTGGCTTTTCTTCTAGTCCACGGGCGGCAAGCAACAGTTCTGCACAGCCAATTCGGTTCGTCGGGCTTCAATAGGTGATACAACGACTCTGGAAAAACCTTTCACGAAGTATCCAACTAATTGAAGATCAAGTGGGAGTTGCCCTGCGCAGGTGCGCCACAGGAAGCCACGCCGCTAAGGCTGAACAGGTAACTTGGAGGTCGTCGTCGGGCGGGCCTTGGTAGCTTTGCTGCCGGGTATGGAAAGCACGGCCACGGGAGAATTTGTCAGGACGGCGTGAACCGCTTCGCGCAGTTCCTTAGCCTCAGCGTTCTCGGGCGCAAGCAATTCAGCCAGTCGGCTCTGCCAGTCGGCTTCGCGCAGCAGGTCCGGCTTGGTGGGCGCTTCCGCCAGCAAGGCCCGGGCAAGCAGGGCATGCACCTGCTGATTCGTCGGTGCCAGCCGTGCCGCTTCGCGGAGGTTCTCGACGCGTCCGCTCCCAGCAAGGAGTTCTGCATACTCCGCAGATGTGATTCGTGCGTGAGGGGATATCGGTCTGGAGGCGTTCACGTTCAGAAGCCACTTGGCCCAAGCCGTGAATTCATCCGTGGCGGTGGAGTTCACGATTTTATCGCGCAACGCGACGAAGTCATTGGGTCGCACTGGCTCGACGTGGTCTGCGTAATTGACCTTTTGCCGTCCCAATCCTTCCGCGAGGTCCGCCAACCACTCCGGGGCTGGCGCAGTCAACACCGGCACTTCCCAGAGATGCACACTGCCATCGGCTGCCGCCGTCGCCAGCCATCGGCCATCCGGACTGAACGCCAGGCACTCCACACGCGCTCCATGGGGCAGCGGTTCGCTCAAGGGCAGGCCCGTTGCGAGATCCCAAAATCGAGCCGTGTCATCCCGCGAGGCGGTGGCGATGATACGGCCGTCCGGACTGAACTGCGCGTCCAAGACGAGATCAGTGTGGTCCAGAGGCGGGCAAACCGGACGACCGTTCTCGACATGCCAAACATAGGCACTGTTGCCGGCCGCGGTGACGACTTGCCCTCCGTTTTGATTGAAATGCAGCGCGCCCGGGCGCAATCCGGCGGGATGCTCCAAGGGTGGACCAGCTTCTCGACCGGTTTGCCGATCCCAAATCTGCAGCAGCCGGTCTCGCGAGCCCGTCGCGAATTGAATCCCGTCCGGAGTGAAGGCCGCGGCAACGACGGCATTGCCATGCTCAAACGGCTTGAATACCGGCTTCCCTGTTTGCGCATCCCAAAGCTGCGCCAGGCCATCGCGTGACGCAGTGAGAATCTGCTTCGCATCGGGACTGAAGTGTGCCGCCGTGATCAAATCTAACTGTTTGACTTCGAGAAGCAGCGTGCCGTTGGTGGTATTCCAAACCCGCGCCACGCCGTCATTTGCCCCAGTCAACAATCGTGCGCCTGTCGCATCGAACTCAACCAAGTGCGGAACGCCGACGTGCTTGAGCGGCGGGTGCTTCGCTTCGCCGGTCCGGGCGTTCCAAATCCGCGCGGCATGATCCGCCCCGACCGTGGCCAGCCATTGGCCGTCGTGACTCACGGCGGCGCGGATGACACCGCCCGCGTGTTTGAGCGACGGAAAGACCGCCCTACCCGTGTCGCGTTCCCAGACCTGGGCCGTACCATCGCGCGATGTCGTGAACACCTGTTTGCCTTCGGCGACGAATTGCACGGAAGTGACCAGGTCGCCATGGAAGAAACGCCGGCTGCGCGCTCCGTGCAATCGGAGTTCCCGAACCTGCGCCTCGCCTCGCGAAAGGAGTATGAGCAAACGACGGTTATCCGGACTGAATTCGGCAGACATTACTTCATCTTGATGATGGATCGGTTCGGCGAGCTGTTCCCCGCTACGAACGTCCCATACACTTACCAATCCGCTCGCGCTGATCGTGAGCATCATGCTGCCATCGCGGCTGAAAGCCACATGCTTGACGGGTTGTTCGTGAGTGAGTACTGGCACGCGTAGCGTGAGCGTTTCGATGTTGAGCAAGCGCGCGCCCCAGTCTCCGGCAGCCAGCAGCAAGGAACGGCTGTCCGGACTGAACTCCGCCCCAAAAATTGGCTCTTCACCCGTCTCGAACTGGGCGCCGAGCCGGCGAGTTTCGCGCCAGTTCCAAAATTCCGACCGGTTCAGCAAAACGTGATCACCATCGGGTGCAAACTTTGCCTCGCGCGCACCGGGCAGTTCCGCCAGCCGTTGCAGCGAGTTTGCCTCCCACAATTCCGTTGCAGCCGGACCAGCGGTCACTATGAATCGGCCATCCATGGAAAACTGGACGCTGCGTGGCGGCCCCCCAGGGCGCGGGGTTGCAGATGCAAGTTGCCGCCCGGACGGCAGCTCGCAAACGCGCAACATGTGCTCGCTGACCGAGACCAAAATTCTGCCGTCCGGGCTGGTTGCAATCAACGGAACCTCGCGGCCATGCACGAGCCGTCCGACTGCCTCGCCATCCTGGCTGTTCCAGAGCCGTACGGCCCCGCGATCCGTGACGGTGGCGATGAGAGGCGACCCAGGAATGGCGATGAGGCCCGTGATGCGCACGGCTTCCCCGTGCCGCAGCATAACGTGAGGTTTCAGCGTTTTCGCATCCCACAGCCGTGCGGCTGGTTCATCGCCCACGGTTATGATCGTGACGCCGTCGGTACTGTAGCGTGCCAGACGGATGGGGCCGGGATGTTGCAGCGGCTGGCCGACCGGCACGCAGACGCCACGTGAATCGAGCACGGAGCGGATGCGCGCTGCCAGCAACGTATTGGTGGGATCGCCCCGCAGTTCACGTGCAAGGAGCGCGAGCGGCAGGGCAAGCTTGCCTTGGGCGAGCAGCAATTCCGATCGCTGGTATTCGGCACGACGATGCTGGGCAACTTCATTGCGCGCGAAAGTTTCGGCCCGCTGCCGCTGTGCGGATTCTTCCGCAGCATGGCGGTCGGCCCGTTGCCATTGCCAGAGAATCCCGGCGAGTCCGGCGGCAAAGACCAGATGCAGCGCAACCACCAGCGTGGCGAGGGCCGGTTTGCGCCGCGCCCAACGCCAAACCCGCTCCGGGGGAGTTACGGGCCGCGCAAGAATGGTTTCACCACGAGCGAAGCGGTCCAGTTCCTCGGCCACTTCCGCGGCGCTGGCGTAACGCCGCGCGGGATCCTTTTCCAAACACTTGAGGGCGATGGTTTCCAGATCACGAGGGACACCCGGCGCCACGGCGCGGAGCGGGCGCGGCTCCTCATTGAGCACTCTTTGGATCGTAGCCGCAGCCGTGTCCGCGTGAAACGGTGGGCTGCCGGTGAGGAGTTCATACAAAATGGCGCCCAGACTGAAGATGTCCGCTGCGGTGGTAACATCCCTCGCTCGACCGGCAGCGACCTCGGGCGAGAGATAATCGGGAGTTCCCATCACCGCCTGGCTGTGCGTCAAAGCCGCGTCGCTTTCCAGCAGTTTTGCCAATCCGAAATCGGTGAGGTGCGGCTGGTCTTCTGAATCCAACAGGATGTTGGCGGGTTTGAGATCGCGATGCAGGATGCTGCGTTGGTGGGCGTAGTGAACGGCCTGCGCCACGCGGGAAACCAGCGTCGCCATTTGTCGGGGTGACTGCTGCGCGCGCAGTTTCCCCAGCCGCGCCGAAAGCGGCTCGCCCTCAACCAGCTTCATGCTCAGGAAATGCCGACCGTCATGTTCGCCGACCTCGTAAATCGGCACGATGCCGGGATTATCGAGTCGCGCAGCGGCTTCAGCCTCGTTTTGGAAGCGGCGCACTTCGGCCGGGGATGCCAGTTGCCCCGCCAAAATCAGCTTCAGCGCCACCGTCCGATTGAGGCTGACTTGGCGGGCGCGATAAACCACCCCCATGCCACCGCGGCCAAGCTCGCCAAGGATTTCGTAATCGCCAAACGACTGCGGCGCGACGCCGGGTTCAAGCGACGGATCAGCGGCGACCCCCGCGGTGGCTTCATATTCACGCAGCTGCCGCAGGACCTGCTCAAGGAGCAGCGATGGCGCAGGCGGGGCGAGGCGGGGCGTCCGGTTCAGGTACCCGGCCGAAAGGTGTTCGAGGAATTGTTGGCAGTCCGCGCAAGTTTCGAGGTGCCGTTCCAACGACTTCGGCCCAGCATCGGACAGATCCCCGCGCACAAGCGACAGAAGCTCTTCGCGGCTGGGGCAGTCGTTAGGCATGGGAACTACGGGCTACGCGGCGTTATGCACCACCTGTCCTGGCGACCGCCAACAACTACCGGTCGACCTGGCGATGGCTGCTTCGCTTTTTCTCTGGATACAATCGGCACGGCGAAAATCTTTCACGGCGACGCGCTTTTAGTTTTCGCCGGTCGCCAATTCTGATTCCGCGAACAAATCCGGCTCAGCGGACGCTTCTTGAATCTTTTCGCGGATTCGAGCGGTGAACCGGCTGCGGGCGATGTAAACCGCCCCAATGCTCATTCCGACAGCTTGCGCAGCCTCCTTCGCGGACTGCCCTTCGATGGCGGTCAGGTAAAACGCCCGCCAGGTGGAAACCTGAAATTCGCCGCGCACCTGCGCGCAGGCCCAGTCGAGCAGGCGCTGGTGAAATTCCTGGTCCCACGAATCATCCGGCTCGGGGTTCGGCTGGCTTTCGAGGAATTCCCGAACGGTGGTTTCCCCCGTGCCCCGCGGCTGACGCTGCTGGCGTCTCTGGAAATTCACCAGTCGCGTGCGCGTGACGGTGTAAAGCCACGAACGGAACGTACCTTTCGCGGGTTGATAGACAAAGCCGCCGATGGCGTGGGCGACCGTTCGCATGACTTCCTGCGCTACGTCGGCGGCGTCGGCCTCCTGCAACCCGCGTCGCTGGCAGTAGGTGAAGATCAGCGGTGTATACAGCTCCACAAATTCCCGCCACGCGCGTTCGTCTCCGGCATCACGCACGCGCAACAACAAGCTGGGTCGGGTGCGTTGCGTCGCCTCATTCATGGCTAATACGGTAAATTAGCGCACAAGCCTAACCGGGCGGCAATCGCAAATCGCAGTTCACATCTTCGTATAAGAATCCCCTGTCCGTTTCCCCAAGTTCAGCTATGCTGTGGCCGGTTTTATTTTTCGCCAATGAGCAAACTGCTGTTGATAGATGACGAGGCGGACGTGTTGTATTCGTTCCGCCGCATTTTTGATTCGCCCGAGATCGAACTCACCACCGCGTCCAGCGGCGAGGAGGGACTGAAGTTGATTCCGCAACTCAAGCCCGACCTCGTCCTCATGGACATCCGCATGGGCGGCATCAACGGCCTCGAAACGCTCCGCCGCATCCGCCAACAGGACACCAAGCAACTCGTCATCTTGATGACTGCTTATGGCACAACCCAAACCGCCATTGAGGCGATGAAGCTCGGCGCCTACGATTATCTGCTCAAGCCGTTCGACGTGCCGAAGCTCAAAGAGATCGTCCACAACGCGCTCAAGGCCGCGCGCGACATGAAGCAGGTCGTCTCGTATCAGCCGTTGCTGGAATCGGAGGATTACGAACTCGGTTTTGTCGGCGGCGCGGAGTCCATGCAGCAGGTCTTCAAGCTCATCGGCCAGGTTGCCGCGTCTGATGCCACCGCGCTTATCACCGGCGAAAGTGGCACGGGCAAGGAGTTGGTAGCGCGGGCGGTGTATCACCATAGTAACCGCAGCAGCCAGCCGTTTCTCGCAGTGAACTGTGCGGCGATTCCCGAGCAACTACTCGAAAGCGAATTGTTTGGCCACGAGCGGGGCTCGTTCACCGGGGCCACGAACCAGCGCATCGGGAAGTTCGAGCAATGCAACAAGGGCACAATTTTTCTTGATGAAATCGGCGACATGACACCGCCCACGCAAACGAAAATCCTGCGCGTGCTGCAAAGCGGAACGTTTGAGCGCGTCGGCGGCAACTCGCCGATCAAGGTGGACGTGCGGGTCATTGCCGCCACGAACAAGCCGCTCGAACAGGCGGTGGCGGCACGGCAGTTCCGCGAGGATTTGTTTTACCGGCTGAACGTGGTGCGGATTCACATTCCGCCGCTGCGCGACCGGCGCGACGACATTCCGCTGCTGGTGAATTATTTTCTGAAGAAGATCGCGCGCGACCAGGGCCGCGAGCCGAAGTCCATCGCCACCGCCGCGGTTCGTGCGCTCGAAAAGCACCATTGGCCCGGCAACGTGCGCGAACTGGAGAACGTCATCCGCCGCGCCCACGTCATCGCCAAGAGCGAGGCCATCCTGCCCGGCGATCTGCCGGCCGAAATCACCGGCCTGGGCGCGGGAGGCGGCCCGGTTTCCGCCGCGCCATCCGAAGGCTCGGCGACGGATGCCGCCACGCTGGCGCGGCAGTTGTTCCAGATCGCCAAGCGCGAGCCTAAACTCAAGATCATCCCCGCCGTCGAACGCGAACTGGTAATCCAAGCCCTGAAGGAGATGGACAACAACCAGGTGCGCGCCGCCAAACTCCTCGGCATCACCCGCGCCACGCTCCGCAAGCGGATCGAAAAATTCGGCATCCAGCGCGAGATGAAGATTGAATGAGCCGGAGGCCGGCGAAATTCATTCACCGGCTCAGTGAGCCGAATTCATCAGCCAACCCCGCACGCCCGATCCGACGCCAGCCGGGGAAGCACTCCGTGCGGATAAATTTCCACAGCTTGACCACAACGCGCCACGATACGGGCGGTGTCCGGTTCGCGATGATTTTGTTTTTCGATCGGTGACACCCGCGAAATCAGTTTGAGTATAGAGCGATTCCTCACTTGTTCACCCCGGTGCGCCGGCACAGGCGGCCGCCTTGGCATTGCGTTAGCTAACCAGTTCTCAAGTTGTTTATGAACGGTACCAGTTTGAACACAGTCACGGCCCCCATCGGCAAAATCCCGGTGAGCGAACGCGCCCCGGAAGCCTTCGTTCCCAATCTCAGCGTGTGGTTGGTGGACGACAACGATGCCTTTCGCTCGACGCTGGCGAATGTTTTGGGCCGTCAGCGCGGCATCCAGTGCGCCCGGGATTTTTCCTCGCCTGACGCGGTCTTGAGCGCGCTCGCCAGCCAGGTCGGCCCCGATGTCATTTTGCTGGATGTGCAGATGCGGGATCGCAACGGCCTGGACGCCATCGGCTCAATCAAGGCTCTTTCCCGGGAGACGCAGGTATTGATGCTCACGTCCTCCTACGATCCCGACGGCTACCAGCGCGCCCTGGCTGAAGGGGCGTCGGACTTTTTGCTCAAGAGCTATACGCCAGCCGAAATTGCGCAACGCATTCGCAATCCCAAACGCCGGGTGAACGCCCGCCCCTGCCGGCGGCAGGCTGCCGCTCAGTCCGTCGCCAAAGGCCAGACGTCCGGGGCCGCGAGTCCCCGTCCGCCCTCGCTGTTTCGCGGTGGCCTGAGATTCTTCCGCACCCTGATCGGTTGAAGCCCGGCCCCGGCCGCGCCTCGCGGATTGCAATTCCCGCGCACTCTGCTAATTGACTCGCGTGGCCGAACCGAGTCTGTTGCTGCTGATTCCAGCGTATAACGAGGAGCGCCGCATCGAACCGGTGCTGCGCGAGTACGGGCAATACTTTCAAAAGCATTACACCGGCAAGTTTCAACTCGTCGTGGTGCTCAACGGTTGCCGCGACAACACGCTCGCCGTCGTGCAGCGGGTGGCCAGGGATTTTCCCGCCCTCGGCCATCGCGAATACCCCGCGCCCATCGGCAAAGGCGGGGCCTTGATCGAGGGACTCAAACTCGCACCGCTGTGCGAGGTCATTGGCTACGTGGACGCGGACGGCGCCACGCCGCCGCACGCGTTGCACGACCTGGTCAAACGCATCGGCGAGGCGGATTGCGTGATCGGCTCGCGCTGGCTGCCGGGGGCGATCTTGAAACAGGAACAATCGAGCAAACGCCAGTTCGCCAGCCGCGTCTTCCACCTCATCGTGGAAGTGCTGTTCGGCATGGGCATCAAGGACACGCAATGCGGCGCGAAGGTGATGAAGCGCGAAGCGGTGGAGAAGATTCACTCGCACCTACTCACCGCCGACATGGCGTTCGACATCAATCTGCTGTACTCCCTCAAGCACGCAGGCTACCGCATCCTCGAAGTGCCGACCGAGTGGACGGATCAGATCGGCTCGAAGGTCACGTTGTTCCGCACCTCGCTCACGATGTTTCTTTCCGCCGTACGCATCCGGCTGATTTACTGGCCGTGGCTCTACAAGACCCTGCGCCCGGTGCTGGGCCCGATCGAGGCGTGGCTTTACCGGAAACTCCGGCAGCCGCTCATTTCCGCCTCGCACACTTTGGACCTGCCCGCGCCCAAGGCCGATTTGCCTGCCGGGAAGCGCCCGTGAGGCGCAGGGAAAGCAGGATTGCGCAGCGCCCCGTTTCCGGCGCGAACGAAGCTGCCACCGCCGCCAACTCCGCGGCGACGTTGACCTGACAGGCGTTTTCACCGGGTTATTCCATCGCCCACCAGCCCCCACGAGGGCCGTGCGGTGGCCGTGGTCCTGGGTGGAGAATTTTCCTCGCCTGATGTGCCGAAGTGGGTTCAACTCGAAGCCATGAACCAGCCTAACTGCACGCTGCTATTCGCGATCCTGCTCGGCTTTTTCGCGGGCGTCCCGGCTCCCGACGCAGCCGCCGCCACGCGCCCACCGAACATCGTGATCATTCTCGCGGATGACCTTGGCTACGGAGATCTGAGTTGCTACGGCCATCCGACGATCCGCACGCCGAATCTGGATCGCATGGCGGTTGAGGGAATGCGCTTTACGGATTTCTATGTGGCGGCCTGCGTTTGCACGCCGAGCCGCGCGGCGCTGTTGACCGGACGATTGCCGATTCGCAACGGGATGGCGGGCAGCGAACAGCGGCGGGTGATTTACGCGAAGGACACGGGCGGTTTGCCGGCGGAGGAAATAACTATTGCCTCGGCGCTCAAGACAAAAGGCTATGCGACGATGTGCGTGGGCAAGTGGCATCTCTCGGGCGAGACGGCGGACGCGGGGCCGACGAAGCGCGGATTCGATCAGTGGTTTGGTCTGCGCTGGTCCAACGACATGGAGCCGGCGGGGAAAATTCCCAAGCCGGGCTCGATGAGCCTCGACCCTGATCCAGCGTGGTGGAGTTTGACGTTGATGCGCGATGACAAAGTGCTGGAGAAAAACGCCGACCCGCACACGCTCACGAGGCGCTACACGGAGGAAGCGACGAGGTTCATTCGCAAGAACAAGCGGAAGCCGTTCTTCCTCTACTTCCCGCACACCTATCCGCATGTGCCGTTGTTCGCGTCGGAGAAGTTCAATGGCAAAAGCCCGCGCGGTCGGTTTGGTGACGCGGTCGAGGAATTGGACTGGAGCGTGGGCCAGGTGCTGGACACGTTGCGCAAGGAAAAGCTGACCGGCAATACGCTGGTGTTTTTCACGAGCGACAACGGACCGTGGCTGGTGAAGGAACTGGCGGGTGGTTCCGCCGGGCCGCTGCGCGAGGGTAAAGGCAGCACGTGGGAAGGCGGGATGCGCGAACCGGGCATCGCCTGGTGGCCAGGAAAGATCAAGCCTGGCGTAACGCATGAACTGGCCTGCTCAATGGATCTGTTCAACACCAGCCTCGCATTGGCCGGAGCCGCTGTGCCGACGGATCGCGCGATGGACGGCGTGGACCTGTCGCCGATTCTGTTCAGTGGCGGAAGGAGTTTGCGCGACACGATTTTTTACTACCGGGGCAACGAGTTGTTCGCGGTGCGGAAGGGGAATTTCAAGATGCACTCGCAGACCGCGCCCGGTTATGGGTCGCCGGGAAATCCACTCAAGTTTGAAAAACACGAAACGCCGCTATTATTTAACCTAGCGAACGACCCGGGCGAGAAGTTCGACCTGGCGGGCGAAAATCCGGATGTGATTGCGGAGATTCAGAAGATCGTGGCGGAGCACAAGGCGAGGCTGCTGGCAGGGAGGGCGCAGTATTGAAAGACGGCTAACCAGTTTTTCGATCAGTAATCCAGCGCTTGATAAATGAGACACCTCTTTCGCCACCTTTCTTCTCCCATTCGGAGGTCCAATACCGTTCATCAAAATGAAACTGCAAAAGTACAGGCGGATACCGTTCAGAATCGTAAGTGGATAATTTCGCGGCGAATCGGTTCTGCTCCGTGCAGCACAGGCGCTCAATCCGCACTCGATAGTTGTTTGTCATCTTGATTCCGCGCGACTCGATAAGGCCATGCGTCGCTTCATGGATCAGCACGCACGCGCTGCATGCAATGAACACGTCGCGCTCAAGTTCCGGCGCATCCTCAAATTGGAGAAAACACGCGCGGATATTTGGATAATATTCCGCTCCCAATGAATTGTTCACCTGATTGACAATCCAAGAGATGTGCTTCTTCACCCGCGCGTATCGCCGCGCATCCCGCTCTTGTATCAACCGGAGCGAACTCTGCATGACGTCATAAAACGAATCGGCCTCTCGCCTGAAACTAACCAAACCAATCCCATCGTACCGGCAGCCTTTGCTCGTCCTGATAGGCCACAACATCATCTGATCTACCAAGTTGTCGAGAAATCCTGGCATCGGCCTGCGAGTTTCCAACCCCAACAATTAGTTTGCAGCCTGACACTATCCACTGGATGGACATTCTTGTGCCCAAAGTTCCCTGTCGAGCATGAAGTGGAAACGATCCGACACGAGTGAAGCCGTGGAAACAGCCTTGCCCCGTTTTCGCCACCGAGACCTGACTGAAGCACGGTATTAATGAGAGGCGGCGGCCTTCGCACCGCGAATGCCAGCGTTGACGGCCGTTGCTTCGACGCCGCGTAGTCCGCGTTCGCGGCGCTTGATTTCATCACTCAAGAGCTCTTCCGCCGACCAGCCGTGCAGTTGCGCTTCCTGCGCCAGTGCGAAGAGCTTTCGGGCAATCGCTGATTTGTTCGCCTGTGATTGGTAGGGACGAGTTCCACCTCGTCCCATTTTTCCGTCCTCAATTTGGGACGCGGTGGAACGCGTCCCTACCGGTAGCAGTCCGGCCTTGCGCGCCTTTTTCACCAGCTTCTCGGCGCGCAGCAAAGCGGGCAGGTGTTTCGGAATGCCGTCGAGCGCGGACGGGCGTTCGTGGCGGGTGCCTTTCTTCTCGGCGCGCTTGATCTTTTCCCAGTTGGCCCAGACTTCGTCCACGTCCTTGACCTTGGTGTTGCCGAAGACGTGCGGGTGGCGGCGGACGAGTTTGTCCACGAGATGCCGCGTGACTTTCTCGAAATCGAACGCACCGCGTTCCTTCGCCATCTGGCAATGGAAAACAACCTGGAGCAACAAGTCACCCAGTTCCTCCGCCATCTCGTGATCGTCGCCGGCCTCGATGGCGTCAATCAACTCATAGACTTCCTCGATCGCGTGACGGCGGAGGGTCAGGTGATCCTGCTCGCGATCCCACGGGCAACCGTCGGGCGCGCGCAGCCGGGCCATGACCTTCAACAAATCTTCAATGGCAGGTTTTCGTTTCATCATTGCTGGCCACGGATTGAACACGGACGAAACACGGACAAGAAATCTGTGTTCAATCTGTGTTTTATCCGTGGCTAAAGAACCACCAAGTCATCCCGATGCACGAGTTCCACGCGCGGGACTTTGTGGTCGCGCACTTCGGCGGCGCTGAACTTGGCGATGCCACGGGCGAATTCCGTTCCGTCCAGATCGCAAATCCGCACCACGTCGCCGGCGGCGAATTCGCCTTCGCACCGCGCCACGCCCGGCGGTAAAAGGCTTTTGCCCTTCTCGCGCAAGGCCAGCTTCGCGCCGTCGTCCACGAACAATGCGCCCTTCGGGTGATGGAAAAAAGCGATCCACCGTTTGCGGCCCTGCAAACGGCCCTCCTTCGCCACGAACAAAGTGCCTTCGTCCTTCCCGGCCAGCACCCGCGCGAGGACATCGTGCTTGCGGCCCGGTGCAATCACCAGCGGGATGCCGGAGCGGACGACGATCTTGGCCGCCTGAATTTTCGTGACCATACCGCCCACGGCCGTTTCACTCGTCGTTCCGCCCGCGATTTTTTCCAGCCCGGCGTCAATCTGTTCAATCACCGAAAGAACCTGCGCGTCCGGTTGGCCGAAGTTTTGGATCACGCCGTCCACGGTGGTCAGAATCACGAGCAAATCCGCCGGCAGCAACGAGGCCACGAGCGCGGAGAGGGTGTCGTTGTCGCCGACCTTGATTTCAGTGAAAGACACCGCGTCGTTCTCGTTGATGATCGGCACGACGCCACACTTGAGCAGCGTAACCAGCGTGTTTCGCGCATTGAGATGGCGTTCGTGATGTTCGAGGTCGTCGTGAGTGAGCAGCACCTGAGCGACGACGAGACGGTATTGGGCGAAGAGTTTTTCGTAAGTGGACATCAAGCGTGACTGACCGACAGCGGCACACGCTTGTTTCTCGGCCAAGTCCGTGGGCCGGGCATCAAAGCCCAGCGCGCCCATGCCCGCGCCAACCGCGCCGCTCGTGACGATGATGACTTCCTTTCCCGCCTGCCGCAGCGCGGCAATCTGCGCGACAATCTGCTCAAGCTGGGCGGGGTCCAGTTGTTTCCGGCTGTCCGTGAGGACCCCCGTGCCGAGTTTCACCACGATGCGGGAAACGTCTTTAAATAATTCCGAACGCACGGCGCGAAGTTAAGAGAAAAGCTCCAAATTCCAAGCTCCAAGCTCCAGAGAAGCGCCAAACTTCAATCTCCAAACCCGGAAACGGCGCGATTGGGGTGACAGGGCCTTGGAGCTGGTTCAAGCCGCCATCGCTTCGCGCAACTTCTCCAGCCACTCCGGCACGGTTTTCCACGGGTCTTCCTTGGCCTCGTGTTCGAGGGCTACGAAGCCCTGGTAATTCGCGTCGCGGAGGATTTTCACCACGCGCTTCATGTCGGCGAATTCCTTCTGCTTCTCGCCGCGCCGGTGGATTTCGACTTTGTATTGCACGTTTACCGCGTAAGGCGCGCATTGGGCGAGGTCGGCGTAGGGATCCTCGGTTTGAAAATTGCCGGTGTCGAGATTGATGCCGACCCACGGGCACTTGACCGTGCGGACGATTTCCAGCAAGTCCTGCGGCTCGGCCACGATGCCGCCGTGATTCTCGACGCCGAGGAAGATGCCTTTCCTGGCGGCGTAATCCCCGCATTCCTCAAGCGCCTCAATGACCAATTTCTTCGCCTCCGCCGGCGGGAGTTCCTTGCTCACCGGTCCGGCAAACACGCGGATGTGCGGCGCGCCAAGCAATGCGCAGCGGTCAATCCACGTCTTTACCGAGGCGATCTGCTCGTCGCGTTTCGGCCCCTTCGGCAGCACGAAGTTGTTCCCCACCGCCGAGCCGCTGATCGGAATGCCGCGGATGAAGGCGCGGTGTTTGAGTTGGAGGATGAATTCATCCGTGACCGGCTCGGGGAAGTAGTAGCTGGTGATCTCTGCCCCGGCGAGGTTGTGGTCCGCGCAATAATCCACGAAGTCGAGCAGCGTGAAGGGCTTCGCCGGGTTGCTGGCCTTGAAGGTTTCGCGGAAGGAATACGCCGCCAGGCTCAGTTGGAGGCGGGGCTTCCCCCGGCGATTGAGGGTCTCAACGGCGCGGACGTCCGTGCGGCCCAACAGGCCGAGGCCGGCGAGGGACAGGCCGGTGGATTTCAGAAAATGGCGGCGGTTCAACGCGGTTTTCATGTCGGGAAACGTAATCCGCCCGCCGCCCGGCGGAAGCAAAATCGCGCGCTTTTTCCCGAAAAGAGGACTTGCGTTCGGACATTCCTTGCCTAGACTCCGCACTCCCCTGTTTCAGGGCAAAACGACAACGAAGCGACAAAGTTTATGGCAGTTTCAGCGAACGACCTCCGCCGCGGCCAGGCGATCAATTACAACGGCGACATTACCGTGGTGCTCGATGTGCAGCACCGCACCCCGGGCAACCTGCGCGCCTTCGTGCAGGCCACGCTCCGCAGCATCCGCACCGGCAAGTCCTCCGATGTGCGGTTCAGTTCCACGGAGAAGGTCGAGACGGTCCCGATGATGACCAAGAAGATGGAGTTCAGTTACAAGGACGGCGATGATTTCGTGTTTACGGACCCGGAGAACTACGAAACGGTCACGCTCGTTCCCGAACTCGTCGGGGATGCGAAGAATTATCTGGTTGAGAACGGTCTGGTCACCGTGACCTTCGTCGAGGACAAGGCCGTGACGGTGGAAATTCCCCCCAGCGTGGTGCTCACCGTAACCGACGCGCCCGAGGGCATTCGCGGCGACTCGGCCAACAACGTGCAGAAGGCGATCATCGTCGAAACCGGTATCACCGTGCAGGCCCCGTTGTTCATCAAAACCGGCGAGAAGATCAAGATTGATACGCGCACCGGGAAGTACATGGAGCGCGCCTGAGCGAGTTCCATCCTCCAAGCCGAAATCTCAAAGCCCGCGCGCGCGGGCTTTTTTATTCCCCGGCGTCCAGTTTGGGTTGAAACCCGAACTTCTTCGCCAGCGCCAGCGAAGCATTGAGCGACTTGACCCCCGCTGTGCAGGTAGGATCGGAGAGCGAAGCCGCGGCCAGGCAGACGCCCGTGAGCAAACTACGCTTCAGTTCCCATCCTTCATGCAAGCCGAGCAGCACGCCGGCGCAAAACGCATCGCCCGCGCCCGCCGTGCCGGCAATGTACTTGGCCGGCAGCTTCAGCGATGACTGCCAGATGTCTTCGCCGCGGCGATTGCGCGCGAAGGCGCCTTCCGGGAAATGAATCACCACCAATTCGCGCACGCCCTGTTGCAGCAGCGCGCCGGCGGCGTGGCGCAAGGTCACGGTGTCCAGTTTGCCGTCCGGGCTGCGGAGCTTGAAGCCGGTCGTCTTGCCCGCCTCGAATTCGTTTAGAATGCAGTAGTCGGTAAATTTCAACGCGGGCGCCACCACGCGCGCGAACCGATTGCTGTCTTCGCTCACCACGTCCACGCTGGTCTTCATGCCCGCCGCTTGCGCCTTGGAGAGCAGCCGCGCCGCCTTGGTGCCGAACTCCGCGTCCGGCACATCCAGGGCATCCAGCAGGAGCAGATAAGCCAGGTGAAAGATGCGCGCCTTGCATTTCTTGAAGTCCAGCCCGGCGCCGTCCCACAACGCGTTCGCGCCGCGGGCGTGGAAAAAAGTCCGCCGGCCCGTGGCCCGCTCCGTCATCACGTCCGTGAACGAAGTCGGCGATTGGGCGGTCTGCGCGAGCCAATGCGCGTCAATCTTGTGCTGGCGGCAGTCGGCGAGGATTTGTTCCCCCAGCGCGTCCTTGCCGACCAATCCGGCGGCGTAGAGCGGGAAGGACACACCGGACTTGGCGAGGTCCATGAGGACGTTGTACGGCCCGCCGCCCGTGCCTTGAAACTGGCCGAGGATGTTGCCCAGTTTTTCCGGCGCGGGATAGACGTCAATGAGCTTGACCTGATCAATGATCCAGTTGCCGCCGGAAAGCAGGCCGCGGCGGAGCGGGGCAGACTTCGTTTTCATACCTGGGCGAGCCGATTCTCCGTTCAGTGAACGAAAAGGGAGCCGGCCAAACAAGCGATTTTTCACGGCGCGGCCGAAATGGCGCAATTCCTCTTTCCAAGCGCGCTGCTCGTGTGTTGAATCCACGGCCTGTCTATGGGTAAAGAATTCAGCATCACACCGCGCGAAGTGGCGCGCGTCGAAACGAAGTACCGGCGCATCGTCACCGCGCTGCCACATCCGGCCTCGCTGCCCACGCTGGAAAAGTTGCGCCACTTTGAACCGCAGTCCATGCGCGGCCAGCCGCCCCTCGTCTGGGATCGGGCGGACGACATCTTCGTTTTCGACAAGCACGGCAACCGCTGGCTCGATTGGTCGAGCGGCGTGCTCGTGACCAATGCCGGGCACGGCGCGAAGGCGATCCGCGACGCGATCATTGAGCAAACGAACAGCGGGCTGTTGCACAACTATGTTTTCCCCAGCGAGGAACGCGCCGCGCTCGTGGAATACCTGGCTGGCCTAGCGCCGCGGGAATTGCAAAAAATTTTCCTGCTCACGACCGGCTCGGAAGCGACCGAATGCGCGATCAAGCTCGCCCGCGCGCACGGCATCAAGGTCGGCGGCAAGGGCAAGATCGGGATCGTCGGCTACGAACGCGGCTTTCACGGTCGGACCCTGGGTTCGCAACAGGCGGGCGGCATGGCAGGGCAAAAATCCTGGATCGTCAACGAAGACCCGGCGATTCTCAACGCGCCGTTCCCCGACGGCTACTGGCAGAAGGAAGTCGGTTTCGCTTCCTTCCTCGCCTGGCTCGCGGCTCGCGGCTTGAAGCCCGAAAACATCGCGGGCGTGATGATGGAATCGTATCAGGGCGTCGGTCCGGATTTCGCGCCGGTGGATTACGTCCGGCAACTGGCGGCGTGGTGCCAGGAACATCAGGTCGTGCTGATTTTCGACGAAGTGCAGGCGGGCTTTGGACGCACGGGCAAGTTCTGGGCGTTCGAACATTACGGCGTGACGCCGGACGTGATCTGCTGCGGCAAAGGCATCAGCAGTTCACTGCCGCTTTCCGCTGTCATTGGCCGCGAGGAAGTCATGGATCAATTTCCACCCGGCTCAATGACCAGTACCCACACCGGCAATCCGGTCTGCTGTGCCGCCGCGCTGGCGAATCTGAAGAAGATCGTGGGTGAAGACCTCGCCGGAAACGCTGCGCGCCTGGGACCGGTTTTGCTGGAAGGCTTGAAAGCGATTCAGCGCAAGCACGCCAACATGGTCGGTCACATCACCGCACGGGGGCTGGTCGCGGGAATGCAGATCGTAAAACCAGGCACGCGCGAGCCGTGGCACGATCTAGCGCATCGCATCGTCGAGCTTTGTTTCGAGAAAGGGCTGCTGATGTTCTCGCCCGTCGGCGCGTGGGGACAGACGGTGAAGATCGCCCCGCCGCTGACAATTCCGCGCGAGGCGTTGGAGGAGGGCATCGCGGTGCTGGCGGAGGCGGTGGACAAAGCGGTGGCGTAAACGCCAAACACCAAAATCCAAACACCAGAGAAACTCTCAATCACCAAACACTGAGAAACAGAGCGGTTGGCTGCTCTGAGGATTGGCCCTGCTTTGGAGTTTGGTGTTTGAGGTTTGGTGTTTCTGCCGGGCGCTACGACTTCCCGGTCAATTTCCCAAAGATTTGGTTCGCTTCCTCCAGCGTTTCCTTCGAGCCGATGTCGAACCAGATGCCCGGCACGCGCCAGGTGTAGAACGGTGCACGCGGATACAGCCATTGCACCAGCCGGCCCGGCTGGTCCGGGTTGTTGCCTTCGGCGATGTATTGCTTGATCAACGCGATGGTTTGGCGAGGGTAATAGTAAAGCGCAATGCCCGTGAGCGTGCTGGCGGGTTGCTTGGGTTTCTCCTCGAAAAACGTGATGCGGCCCTGTGCATCCACGGTGATGGAGTTGTATTTCTTGATCTCCTCCAGATTGCCCACGTCGTAGAGCGCCAGCACGGGTGCGTTCTTTTCGCGGCAGGTTTTGCCGAAGTCGCTCAACTGCTCGCTGAACAGATTGTCGCCCGCGACCACGATCAGGTCGTCGTCAACTTGCTGCGTGTTGAGAACGAAGTTGATGTCGCCAATCGCGCCGAGTTTGTTCGTGTCGTCGGTTGAACCGTCGTTGCAAATGGTAAAGTCCAGTTTCACCTTCGTGGCCCGGTAGTGATCGGACCAATTCTGGAAATGCCCGGCAAACTTGGCGTTCGTCACCACATAGATGCGGTCAATGCCGGGGATGGGGGCGAGGTTGTCAATGACGTGCTCGACCATCGGCTTGCCGGCGACGGGCAGCAGCGGTTTGGGTTGCGTGAGCGTGAGCGGATAAAGGCGCGTGGCGTAGCCGGCGGCGAGAATGATTACTTTCATTGGATAAAAACCTGAACCGGCCGAAACGTTAAACGGGAAGGCGGTCGTAACGCCACAACGATTTTCAAAGCCCGCCGCCGGATTTACTTCTCGAACAGGCTCGGCGCGGAATGGGCCACCAACTCCTGGCAGCGGGCGGCGATTTCGCCCGGCGATTCGCAGCCGAGCGCGAACGCGGCCAGCGCTTCCGCCTCGGATTTCTTCAGTCGTCGGACGAGATATTTCACTTGGGCCAGCAAGGCCGGCGCAGCGCTCAATTCGTCCACGCCCAAACCGATCAGCAGCGGCGTGAACACCGGATCGCCCGCCATTTCGCCACAAACGCTCACCCAAACCTTGCGGGCGTGCGCCGCGTCCACCGTGGTCTTGATGAGGCGGACGATCGCCGGATGCGTCGGCTCATAGAGGTGCGCGATCTTCTCGTTCATCCGGTCCACCGCCAGCGTGTACTGGATGAGATCGTTTGTGCCGAGGCTGAAAAACTGAACGTGTCTGGCCAGCGCATCGGCGATGACCGCCGCCGAGGGCGTTTCGATCATGACGCCGATCTCCAGTTTCTCATCGAACGGAATATTCGCGGCGCGCAACTCTTCCCGGCAGCTGGCGAGCAACGCGTTGGCCTGGAGCAATTCGTCCAGGCCGGAAACCATCGGATACATCAGCTTCACGTTGCCCTCGACGCTGGCGCGGAGGATGGCGCGGAGCTGGGCGCGAAAAATATCGGGTCGTTGGAGGCAGAAGCGGATTGCCCGCCAGCCGAGGAAGGGGTTCATCTCGGTCGGCACCGCCAACGAAGAGAGCAGTTTGTCGCCGCCGAGATCCAGCGTGCGGATGACCACGGGCCGCGGCTTCAGCGCCGCCGCGGCCTGCCGATAGGCAGTGAATTGTTCTTCCTCGCCCGGCGGCACGTCGCGATTGATGAAAAGGTATTCCGTGCGGAACAGCCCCACGCCTTCCGCACCGCTCGCCAGCACCGCATCCGCGTCACCGGCCTGCTCGACGTTTGCCGAAAGACACACGCGATGATTGTCCAGCGTGACCGCCGGCTGGCTGACGAGGTCGCGCAGTTTTTCCTCGAGCGATAGCTGCTTCTTCTCCAGTTGGCCGTACTCGAAGAGCGTCTGGTCCGTGGGGTTGACGATGATGACACCGTTGAAGCCGTCGAGCAGCGCGAAGTCACCGCTGCGCAACTGCTGGCTGGCCTGCTTGATGCCGACGACGGCCGGAATTCGCAGCGAACGCGCGAGAATGGCGGTGTGCGAGGTTTTGCCGCCGATATCCGTGGCGAAGCCAATCACCTTGCGGCGGTCCAATTGCGCCGTCCGCGAGGGGGTCAAGTCGTGGGCGATGATGATGCAGGGCTCCGGCAAGTGACGCAGGTCCACGTCGTCGTTGCGCCCCATCATTTGGTGCAGCACGCGCGAGGTGACATCCCGCATATCGCCGGCGCGCTCGCGCAGGTATTCGTCCTCCACTCTGGCCAGCGCGGCGGCATAACGTTCGGCCACGGTTTGGAAGGCCTGCTCGGCGTTGATTTTCCGGGTGCGGATGACTTTGATGGATTCCTCGATCAGCGCCGGGTCTTCCAGCACCAGGAGATGCGCGTCGAAAATGCTGGCCTGCTCGGCCCCGACGCTTTCGGTGATCTGGCGCTGGACTTCGTTCAATTGATGCCGCGTCTGCACCAGCGCTTTTTCGAGCCGCTGGATTTCGGTGGGGATCTCAGAATCGGAAAGCTGGCGGGACGGCACCGGGTTGTGGACCTGGTCCAGCACGAGAATCTTGCCCAGCAGACGCCCGCGGAAACGGGAATTCCCCGATAGATCGTCTCGCCTTCATGCAGCCGCTCGGCCATGCCTCAGCAGTAACGCAGCGCGGGGCGATTGAAAAGAAATTGTTTGCATCCGCGCCAAAAGCGTGGAGGCTTGCGGCGACAGTGCGGCTGGGTCAAAATGGGCCGGTCAACCGAAGGTTTTATATGTCGCTCGAACTAGAACTTCAAAAATTTCCCAAGGACATCAAGTTGAAGGACGGCTCGAAAGTCACGTTGCGTCCGTTGCGCAAGACCGACGAGAAGAACTTCCACGAGCTGTTTCTGTCCATCCCGGAACAGGAACGGATGTTCATCAAGCACCGCGTTACCGACCAGGCGGTCATCCGCGACTGGTGCCAGAACATTGACTTGGGCCGGAACCTGCCACTCGTAGCCATGCAAGGCGGCAAAATCCTCGGCGACGCCACGCTGCACCAGCAACTCGGCGGCTGGAAGCGCCACATCGGGCGCGTGAGCGTCCTGGTGCATCCGGAAGTGCGCGGGCGCGGCCTGGCCCGGGCGCTGGTTTCCGAGATCGTGGAAATCGCCCGGCACGTCGGCCTGGAAAAGGTCGAGGCTGAGTTCATCGGCGGCCAGGAGACGGCCATCCACATGTTCGCCATGCTTGGCTTCAGCCAGCTCCTGCGGCTGGAGGATTACGTCAAGGATATGCAGGCCATCTCGCACGACTACGTGCTGATGGGTCTCAATCTCACGACCGACGAGGAATACGCCGGCGTCGGCGGGTGAGCATGGTTGATCTATGATTGATGATTGATGATTGGAGGCGGCGGCAACCGGCCAATCTGCAATCCGAAATCGTAAATCATAAATGCGTCCTGAAATCTGTCCCCATTGCGGCGCCGAAGTCCCACCGCGGGCGAAGGCCTGCCCGCAATGCGGCTCGGATGAAACCACCGGCTGGTCGGAGGCCGCCCGCAGCGACGGCCTGGACCTGCCCGACGAAAACTTCAACTACGACGAATTTGTCGAGCGTGAGTTCCCCGGCGCGGCGCCCAAACCACGCGGCCTAAGCTGGCTTTGGTGGGTGGTCGCGCTGGCGTTGCTGGTGGCGTTCGTGCTCGCTTTCGTTCGCTGAGGCCCGCCAAATTTCCTCATGGACTCGAGCCAAATTGATTGGAACGCACTACAACGATTGCGTCGGACTTTCCTCGAAGCCCCGCTCGCCGCTGCGGATTACTGGCAAAGCGAATCCGATCTCGCCAGCTACGACGCCACGTTTGCCCAGCGCATCGGCTGGAAGTGGGATTACGTTTTGCTCGAACTCCAGCGGCGCGGCTGGTCGCCGCCCGAGGGCGGCTTGCTGGACTGGGGCTGTGGCAGCGGCATCGCCAGCCGCGCGTTTCTCGATCAGTTTGGGACGGGCGCGGTTCGCGAATTGCAGCTCTGGGATCGCTCGGCGCTCGCCCTGCGCTTCGCCGCGGAACGCGCCCGCGCCAAGTATCCCGGCTTGCGCGTGAGCACCGGCCTGGCGGGATCGCCCGCCACGCTGTTGATCAGTCATGTCCTCACCGAATTGCCGCCGGACAAACTCGAAACGCTCGCCGACTTCGCGGCCACGGCGCAATGCGTCCTGTGGGTCGAGCCGGGAACCTACGACGCCAGCCTGACTTTGATCGCCATCCGCGAGCGGCTGCGCGACCGGCTCCACGTCGTTGCGCCGTGCCCGCATCAGGAACGCTGCGGCATTCTCGCGCCGGAAAACGAGCGCCATTGGTGCCATCATTTCGCCGCGCCGCCGCCCGGAGTTTTCACGGATCGCAACTGGTCGGTCTTCGCCAACCAAATGGGCATTGACCTGCGCGACCTGCCCTTGAGTTTCCTGGTCATGGACCGGCGGCCCGCGCCCAGTCTGCCCGCTGGCGCGACCCGCATTCTCGGCCACCCGCGGGTTTACAAAGCGCACGCGCTGCTGCTGGGTTGCGCCGCTGGGGGCGTGCAAGAACGCAAGCTCACGAAACGCGCGCTGCCGGACATGTTCAAGCAGCTCAAGAAGGGCGAATGCACCCCTCTACAAGTCCAGGCGGGCGCAGACGGGGAGATCGTTTCGATCCGGCCTTGGGCGGGCGTGGAACAAGACGATGCGTCCGGGAAAAGCCTTGCGTGAACGGGCGGGGTAAACTAGTTTTCGCGGCGCTTTGGCCGCAGCTTACCACGACGGATTCGCCCCGACTGGATCGCCTGCGGCCGGCCATTTGTGGGTTGGTAGCTCAGTTGGTAGAGCAGTGCCCTTTTAAGGCATTGGTCCAGGGTTCGAGTCCCTGCCAACCCACCACTCCTCCAGTTTGATTTGTTGCCCGGAATAAAGATCACGGTAGCACGCAATAGAACGCTTGCAGCCAAGTGTAAATCGGTGCCAGTCCCGCCAGGAATTACGAATTGACAGGGCTGGCAAACTTCAAAACCTCCTCCCGAATGCGCTGCGCACAATTCATCCTCCGGCTGGTGATCGTTGGCTTCGTCTTGCACAGGGCCGCGGCTGCGGATTACGACCTGGTCGTTTACGGTGGCACGTCAGCCGGCGTTATCGCCGCCGTGCAAATGAAACGCATGGGCAAGTCCGTCATCATCGTGTGCCCGGACAAACATCTCGGCGGACTTTCCAGCGGCGGACTCGGCTACACTGACACGGGCAACAAAGCCGTCATCGGCGGATTGGCGCGCGATTTCTATCACCGCGTCTGGCAGCACTACCAGACTACGAACGCCTGGAACTGGCAACGCCGGGAGGAGTTTGGCAACAAAGGTCAGGGCACGGTGGCGATGGACGGCGCGTTGCGCACAATGTGGATCTTTGAACCGCACGTTGCCGAGCAGGTCTTCGAGGACTTGATCAAGGAATACCAGATTCCCGTGCAGCGTGACGAATGGTTGGATCGCGCCAAGGGCGTGAAGAAAACCGGCGCGCGTATCGCATCCATCACAACTCTCAGCGGTAAAACCTACGCGGGCAAAATGTTCATTGACGCCACCTACGAAGGCGATTTGATGGCGGCAGCAGGCGTGAGTTATCACGTCGGGCGCGAAGCCCAGAGCGTTTACGGTGAGCATTGGAACGGCGTTCAAACCGGCGTGCTGCATCACAAGCATCACTTCGGCGCGGTGAAGGAAAAGAGCAGTCCTTACGCAACGCCCGGTGATCCCGCGAGCAGCGTGCTGCCACGGATCAGCACCAATTCGCCCGGCGAATACGGCCAGGGCGACCAGCGCGTTCAGGCCTACTGCTACCGGCTTTGTCTCACGGATCACGAGGCTAACCGCGTCCCGTTTCCCAAACCCGACGGTTACGATCCCAAGCAATACGAGTTGCTGCTGCGCATCTTCGCCGCCGGCTGGCGCGAGACGTTCGAGAAGTTCGACGACATTCCCAATCACAAGACCGACGTGAACAACCACGGGCCGATGAGTTTCGACAACATCGGCTTCAACTACGATTACCCCGACGCCGCTTACGAACGCCGCCGCGAAATCCTGCGCGAGCACCGCACGTATCAGCAGGGCTGGCTCTACTTCATCGCCAACGATCCGCGCGTGCCGAAGGACGTGCAGTCCGCCATGCAGAAGTGGGGATTGGCGCGCGATGAGTTCAAAGACAACAACCATTGGCCGCATCAGATTTACGTCCGCGAAGCCCGCCGCATGATCGGGGAATTCGTGATGACCGAAAATGAGCTGCTGAAGAAACGGCCGACGCCGGATTCCGTGGGCATGGGCAGCTACACGATTGATTCGCACAACGTCCAACGCTACATCACGCCGGAGGGCTACGTGCAGAACGAAGGCGACATCGGCGTCTCGACGAAAGGCCCGTATTCAATCGCCTACGGTGCGCTCGTGCCCAAGCGCGGCCAGGCGGACAATCTGCTCGTGCCCGTCTGCCTGTCCAGTTCGCACATCGCCTTTGGGTCAATGCGCATGGAGCCGGTGTTCATGATCCTTGGGCAGTCCGCCGCCACGGCCGCGGCGCTCGCGATCGAGGAGCAAATTCCCGTGCAAGCCGTGGCGTACGAAAAGTTGCGCAAGCATTTGTTGCGCGACGGGCAGGTTTTGGAGTTCGAGCAAAAGTAGTAGCTGCTGCCTGCCGGCCACCGGAGCGAACACCAGCCGCAGGCTGGAAGCCTGCGCCACCCGACAGGCAGGATGCCTGTCCTACTTTGATTCGCGATGCCAGACGTCGCCTTCGCCGAAACTGAACCAGCGGCTCGTCGTCACCTTCAGTTGCGTGAAGAACTGCACGCCTTCCTTGCCTTGCATATGGAGATCGCCGAAGAACGAATCGTTCCAGCCGTTGAAAGGAAACCACGCCATCGAAGCCGGCACGCCGATGTTGATGCCGACCATGCCGCATTTGATGTTGTGTTTGAACTCGCGCGCGGCCTTGCCGGAGCGGGTGAAAATGGAAGCGCCGTTACCGAAAGGTGATTTGTTCGCGAGTTCAATCGCCGCTTCCAAATCTTCCATGTGCATCACGTTCAGCACCGGACCGAAAACCTCCTCCTTGGCCACGGTCATGCCGAGCTGAACCTGATCGAGAATCGTCGCGCCGACGTAAAAACCGTTCGGAGCTTCGCTGACTTTCACTCCGCGCCCGTCCGCGGGAATTTTCGCACCTTCCTTCACGCCGGACTCGATGAGCTGCAAAACGCGGTCGCGATGCTGGCGCGTGATGACCGCGCCCATGTCAGGTTGCGCTTCGCGATCGGTCGGACCGACACGAATCTTGCGCGTGGCTTCGATGAGCGTGGGCAAAACGGTCTTCTCCGCGCCGCCAACCACGACGGCGGTCGAGCCGGCCATGCAACGCTCGCCGGCGCAACCGAAGGCAGCCTCGATCACGCCGCGAACAGAATTGTCCACGTCGGCGTCAGGCATAAGCAGCACGAAGTTTTTCGCGCCGCCGTTGGATTGCACCCGCTTGCCGTGCTTCGTGCCGGTTTCGTAGATGTAGCGCGCCACCGGGGTGGAGCCGACAAAGGAAATCGCCTTCACTTTCGGATGCGTGAGCAGCGCGTCCACCACCTCGCGACCGCCGTGAACGATGTTCAGCACGCCCTTGGGCAGACCGGCTTGTTCAAGAAGTTTCGCCACCTTGATCGAGGTGAGCGGCACTTTCTCGCTTGGTTTGAGCACGAACGTGTTCCCACAGGCGATGGCCACGGGATACATCCAGAGCGGGACCATGCAGGGAAAATTGAACGGCGTGATGCCGACGCAAACCCCGAGCGGCTGGCGGATGGCTTCGCAATCAATCCCGCGCGCGATGTTATCCAGCACCTCGCCCATGAGCAGCGACGGCACGCCGCAGGCGAGCTCCACCATCTCGATGCCGCGCTTCACGTCCCCGCGCGACTCGACAAGCGTTTTACCGTGCTCGCGCGTATTGGTGCGCACAAGGTCGTCGAAATTCTCTTCGAGCAGGTGCTTGAACTTGAAAAGAATCCGCGCGCGTTCAACCGGCGGCGTTTCCATCCACGCCGGAAATGCGGCGGCGGCGGCTTCGACCGCCTCGTGCACGTGGGCGGCAGTGCACAGCGGCGCCTCGGCAATCACTTCGCCGGTGGAGGGATTGTGAACGGGAGTGGTGGGAACGCTGTTGACGGTGCGCCATTCGCCACCGAACCAGACCGGGACAGATTCAAGGGTGTTGCTCATTAATAAATCAAGGATGGGGAGGGATCGCCGGGAGTTCGCCCCGCGAAAGCTTTGCCTGATAATCGCTCCACGACATCTTCTCGCGCTTCGTATCCACGCTGACCATCGTGAGGCAATCGTCCACCGGGCAGACCAGTGAACAGAGATTACAACCGACACATTCGTGCTCTTTGATCTGGGGAATCGGCTTGCCAGGAACACGCCCTGGGCCGAGCCCGTGACCGTTGGGGTTGATCAACGCGATGGCCTGATGCGCACCGTCTTCGCAGGCGATGTAGCAAAGGTTGCAACCGATGCACTTGTCGTAATTGATGCTCGCGATGCACTTGTAGTTGAGGTCGAGCGTCTCCCACTTCTGCAACGTCGGCACAGCCTTGCCGATGAGTTCGTTCACGCTCTTCATGCCCTTCGAGTCGAGGTAATCACTCAGGCCCTCGGCCAAGTCCTCCACGATGCGAAAGCCGTAATGCATGACGGCGGTGCAAACCTGCACGCTCGTCGAACCGAGCGCGATGAACTCCGCGGCGTCACGCCACGTGGTGATGCCGCCGATGCCGGAGATGGGAAGCTGAACTTCCGGATCGGCCGCGCAACTCTGCACCATGTTCAACGCAATGGGTTTCACCGCCGGCCCACAATAACCGCCATGCGTGCTAAGACCGGCAACAAACGGCTCGGGCACGAGGTTGTCGAGATTGACCTGAGTGATGCTGTTGATGGTGTTGATGAGCGATATGCCGTCGCTCTTCGCGCGCTTGGCGGCACGCGCGGCGAACGTTACGTCCGTGATGTTCGGTGTAAGCTTCGTCAGCACCGGAATCTTTGCAACTTCCTTCACCCAACCTACAATGGTCTCGGCCACTTTCGGATTTTGCCCCACCGCGGAGCCCATGCCGCGCTCGCACATGCCGTGCGGGCAACCGAAGTTCAACTCCAGGCCATCCGCACCCGCGTCCTCCGAGCGCTTCACGAATTCATGCCAGCGTTCACGGGTGTCCACCATGAGCAAAGCGATAACCGCGTGATTGGGCCAGCGCTTTTTGACTTCGGTGATCTCCTTGAAATTGGTTTCCGGCGAGCGATCGCTGATGAGTTCGATGTTGTTGAATCCGACCATGCGCGCCTGACCGAGATTCAGCGCAGAATAGCGGGAGGAAACATTGACGATCGGATCGCCGATGGTTTTCCAAACGACGCCGCCCCAGCCCGCGTCGAAGGCGCGTTGCGCCTGGTAACCGGTGTTGGCGGGCGGACCGCTGGCGACCCAGAACGGATTTGGCGATTTGATGCCAGCGCAATTGATCGACAGGTCAGCCATATCATTTTCCTCCGTTCTTGAAATATTCCTCCTCTAGCTCCGGCACGCGGATGGGCTTGTCAAACCCCGAGCCGATGGGCGGCGTACCTTTCACGCCCAAGCGCGAAGCTTGCACCGGTCCGGAAACTTTCTGGCCAGCGATCACGGCGTGGATGCCGCGGGCGGCTTTTTTGCCTTCAGCGACTGCGTTGACGACTTCGCGACCGCCATTGGCGCAGTCGCCGCCGGTGAACACTTTCGGCAAATTCGTCTGGCCGGTGTCGGCGTTGCGCACGACTACGCCGCGTGCATCGAGTTCGAGTTTAGGAAAGAGTTTCCTCAACAGGCTGGTTTGCTTTTGCTCGCCGATGGCTTTGATGATCATGTCAAACGGTTGGGCGAACTCCGTGCCAGGCAGGATTTCCACCTTGCCGTTGGCGCTCGAAGTGCGGGCCATTACGAGATTGGTAACGTGGCCGGCATCCGTGGAAAACACTTCGAGCGGCACGACATTGAACAGGAATTGCGCGCCGTCCACTCTCGCGAGTTCCTGCTCGAATTCATACGCGGACATGTCGCCCTGCGTGCGGCGGTAAACGATGACGACTTGGTGTGCGCCAAGACGCTTGGCTTGCGTGGCCGCGTCAATCGCCGTGTTGCCACCGCCAATCACGGCCACGCGCGCGCCGACCGGCACGGTGTGCAGCGGCTGGGAATGGATCTGTTCGATGAAATGCAATGCATCCACGACCTCAGGCAGCTCTTCGCCGGGAATCCCAAGCCGTGGGCTGCCGCTCAAACCAATGCCGAGGAAGATCGCGTCAAATTCCTTTTCGAGTTTCGCGATGGAAATGTCCTTGCCGACTTCCACGCCACAACGGAATTCGACGCCGAGCGCCTTGATCATCTCCACCTCGTCAAGGCTCACCTGCGGCGCCATCTTATAGTAGGCGATGCCGTAGGTGTTGAGGCCGCCGGCGCGCGGCTTCTTCTCGAAAACAACGGGCGCGTGGCCGAGTTGCGCCAGTTCCGCCCCGCAACCGAGCCCCGCCGGGCCGCCGCCGATGAGGGCGACGCGCTTGCCGGATTTCTTCGCCGGCGCGGTGAGGACGGAAATCTTTTTCTCGGCGACGTAATCGGTGGCGTAGCGTTGCAGCCGGCCGATTTTCACCGGGTCGCCCTCGCGATCCAGCACCACGCACGCGCCCTCGCACAGAACCTGCGTCGGACAGACGCGCGCACAGCTCGCGCCCAGCACATTCGCGGTGAGAATGGCTCGCGCGGCGCCGGTGGGATTGCCGTGGGCGATCTTTTTGATGAACGACGGAATGTCTATTCCCGTCGGACACGCCTGGATGCACGGGGCGTCGAAGCAGAAGAGACAACGATTGGCTTCGAGAAGCGCTTCCTGCGGGGCATAACGCGGCTTGTAATCGGCCAGATTAGCCGCCGCCGCTTCCGGTCCGAGTCGGGGACTGATGGGCATAAAAAATATCCGCGCCCGGCGCGCAGATGCATTTGGCTGATGGTGGCGTCAGCCTAGTCCAAGGAGTTCAAAAGGGAAGCGGGAAAATTCCGGCGAGGTGGCGCCGAGTTCAAGCCCCGCAGTCACGGCTTGCCGAGCTGATAGAAGCGGTTGCCGGCCGGCGGATGCACGATGATGTAGCGCGTCACGCCGTCGTCGTGAACCGGCTCCGCGACGGTGTTCCACTGGGCCGCCGGAAGGGTGCTGCTTTGCCGCAGCACAAGATTGGTGGCGGAAGCCGGCCACCAAATGACGGTGGTGTTGGTGGCCGTCACGGCAATCTCCAGACGTGGGCCGTCCCGGAGTTGCACTGCTCGCAACCAACTCCAGAAGCCGCCCAGGACGGAAAACTGGCGGCTGGCGTTGGTGAGAATCCGGCTGGCATCGGGCTGACCGATGGTTCCGGTGACGGTGTAAACCGAACCGGTGCTCCGTCCGCCGCCGCCATCCACGCTGTGCCAGTTAATGGAATAATCTTCCGCGACCGTCCGGGTCACGACGAGGAAGACGGCCAGTGGGATTGAATAGAGACAGCGAAGTCGCATGTGCCGGCCGGTCATTTTGCCACCCAACCCGTGTTGCCGGAGGCGGTTTCCTTGACATACAGCGTCTTCCCCGGCCCGCCATCGGTTCGGGTGTAAAGCGAGCCGGCTGGCGCCGCCAGGACGCCTTCGGGCGAGCCGGCGCCGGCGTGCCAGACCACGCCGTTGTTGGTGATTCCACCGGTGCCGAAGGTCGCGGCTTTGACGCGGTGCGTAGCGTCGCCCAACTGATAACTGTTGTCGGTCGCGGAATAAAAATCGCCGTTGGTCGCAATCGTCCAACGGGGGAGATTGCCGACGAGCAGATTGAACGGTTGGGCGCTGCGCGTACCCGCGTAACCGGCGAGATTGTTGGCCAGATACAACAGTTCCACCGACGCACTCTTGACGGAAATGTTGGCGCGGTTCGTGTCGGTGACAAAGACGTGCGTGCCGCTCGTGCCCGGCGCGCCGCCGCCCGGCCCGAAGACGCCGGTACCAGCGATGTACGCGTTGTTGGTGGTGGTGAGGGTGCCGGTGTTCACCGCGTAACCCACCGTCAGGTAATCCCGGACGGTCGCCGAACCGTGAACGGTCGCGTTGGCGTTAGTCACCACGAAACCGTCGTAACGAGAGAGTGTGATGCCCTTGACCAGGTTGGAGAAACTTCCGTCGGCATAGAAGCCGGCCACCAAAGGATTCGGGGCGCCGAAGGCATCAATGGTGCCGGCCTCGATGACGGTGCGAGTCAGCGCACTGACATCGTTCTGCAAGACACGCAACGGCCGGTTATACTGATGGCGCACTCCGTAATTGGACAGAGGCATGGCCGGTCGTTCACCCGTGCTCAACTCGATCATCGCCGGCAGTTGCACCGCGCGGCTGACGCCAACCACGTCAAATTGCGTGCGGTCGGCCAGCGCCGAGCGGCTTTTGACCACGGCGTTGGTGTGGTGGTTGCCGTAAAGTTCGATGTCCGCCACCAGATGCCGCCCGACGGTGTACACCTCAATCGGCGAATTCGTGTAATAGGAGTTGCCCATGCCCCAGACCCCCCACAAGGTGCAATGGCCAAATCCCAGGTTGCCCTCGTTCGAGCCGTGCCGCTCCAGTTGGTGCCCGAGGCTCACGAACGTGTTCGTGCAGGACTCCGCCATGAAGTTGATCAACGCGCCCCGACCGGCGTACACCACGCCATCCCCGCACGCGTTGGCGCACAGGTCGAACGTCCCGCCCAACGGCAGGATGTTCGTCCACGACGGCGTCAGCGGAAACGGGCCGAAGTCAAACCCGATACGGCAGTAATCGGCCCGCGCCTTCACCCGCATGGCATCGCAGAATGGCCCGAACCGGAAGCCAATGTCCGAGTAGTAGGCGTAACAGTTGTCTATCTGCCAGTCAGTCAGCCCTTCGGTGCGCACCGCGATCCCGTTCGTGTAGCCGAAAAAAATGCAGTCCTCCATGCGGCCATTGGACGGCGGCCCGGCAATCAAGAGGCCGCCCGGCGCGGCGCCGTTGCCGTGAACCTGCACGCCCCGCAGATCCGGACAGGAATTGGTGAAGCGCAGCAACCAATCCGGACCCACGTGCAGGATCGCCGAGCCGTAACCGGAAATGACCGGATGCCCCGAAGGGTTGTGGCCAATCCCGCCCAGGGCGATGCCCAGTTTCATTTCGAACACGAAGTTGGAAATCACAAACGTCCGGCCCCGTGAACCGAAATCGAAGGTCGCGCCGGTGGTTTTCGCGATGAACCAGGCGTTGCTGAAGGCCAAATCGTCCACCGTGACACCATCGCCGGCCGCACCGAAGGACAGCGGACTGACCACGGCGGCCGGCACGAGATTGCTCAAACCGGCGCCGTTCCCGTTGAACGTGCCGGCGAAACGATTCGCGGCATTCTCCAGCGCCAGCGCGTTGCTAT
>WBZT01000167.1_pt1 | contig 55361 bp, 58 predicted proteins | sample 5204241 | NCBI WGS metagenome assembly WBZT01 (sample SAMN12344358, study PRJNA552823) | activated sludge metagenome | biome: Activated sludge suspended growth; feature: Nitrification reactor; material: Wastewater; isolation source: activated sludge from nitrification reactor of wastewater... | reverse complement strand
TGTATAATCATCAAATACCGCAGCGCGCGTTAGGGCACATCGCGCCGGTTCAGGCCCTGCAAGATTGGCAGCAGAAACGCCCGGAGCTGTTCAAAAGGAAAGTATACAATCTCACGGGTCTGGACAGATTTTGTCACCCGCATGGGCAAGCCGCGCGCGATCTGGTTGATGCTGCCGGCAACGGTCGTCGACCAGGTGCTGACGCAGCTCTTGCCCCTCCTCGAAGTGGGCGACATCGTTATCGATGGCGGCAACTCCTATTACCGTGACGACATTCGCCGCGCGGGTCAATTACAGCGGCATGGCGTGCATTACGTGGATGTGGGTACCAGTGGCGGAGTGGCCGGTCTGGAACGTGGCTACTGCCTGATGATCGGCGGCGAGCAGGCAGTCGTCCGGCAGCTCGATCCGCTTTTTGCAGCGCTGGCCCCCGGCATAGGCACCGCAGCCCCTACCCCTGGACGGGACAAGCCCGGTGCCACTGCCGATCAGGGTTACCTGCACTGTGGTCCCATTGGCGCCGGGCATTTCGTCAAGATGGTTCACAACGGTATCGAATACGGGCTGATGGCGGCTTATGCCGAGGGCTTGAACATCCTGCGCAATGCCAACGCCGGCAAACGCTTGCGCGACAACGATGCGGAGACCGCGCCGATGCGCGACCCGGAGTATTACCAGTACGAGTTGGACCTGCCGGAGATCGCCGAGGTATGGCGGCGCGGCAGCGTGGTGGCGTCCTGGCTGCTCGATCTGACCGCCGAGGCGCTTGCTGAAGACGCGGATCTCGACGGATTCTCGGGGCGGGTTTCGGATTCGGGTGAGGGGCGCTGGACGGCTCTGGCCGCCATCGACGAGGGCGTACCCATACCGGTCATCAGCACCGCGCTATTCGAGCGCTTTGCCTCACGCGACGATGCCGACTATGCCAACCGGGTATTGTCGGCGATGCGCAAGCAGTTCGGCGGGCATGCCGAGAAGCAAGCCGAGCGCTGACATGGCCATTGACCTAAAGAGAAGCGACCACAGCCGCTTGACCTCGGCCGACGCCCTGGTGATCTTCGGGGTGAGTGGCGATCTGGCTCACAAGATGATCTTTCCGGCGCTCTACGCCATGGCCAAACGCGGCCTGCTGAATGTACCGGTGGTGGGTGTCGCCGCCTCGCCCTGGACCCTGGCGCAACTGCGCGAGCGGGCGACCGACAGCATCCGTCAGGCCGGCAAAATTGACGATCGGAAGGCGCTCAAGCAACTGCTCGCCCAACTGCGCTATGTGTATGGCGACTACAATGACTTGGCGACATTCAAGACCCTCAAACAGTCCCTGGGCGGGGCCCGGCGACCCGCGCACTACCTCGCTATCCCTCCGACGCTGTTTGCCACGGTGATCGACGGCCTGGGCACGGCCGGGCAGGCCGCGGGCGCGCGGGTCATCGTCGAAAAGCCGTTCGGCCGCGACCTGGCATCGGCCCGGGCGCTCAATCGCATTGCCCTGTCGGTGTTCGCGGAAGACTCGATCTTCCGCATCGATCACTACCTCGGTAAAGAGGCGATTATGAACATCCTCTATTTCCGCTTTGCCAACTCCTTCCTGGAGCCGATCTGGAACCGCAACCTGGTGGCCAGCGTACAGATCACCCTGGCTGAGGATTTCGGCGTGAAGGGGCGCGGCGCCTTCTACGAAAGTGCCGGTTGCCTGCGCGATGTCATCCAGAACCATCTTTTCCAGATCGTGGCCCTGCTGGCCATGGAACCACCGGCCTATCAGGGTTACGGAGCCGTGCACAACGAGAAGGCCAAGGTGTTCCAGGCCATGCGGCCCCTACAGCCGGACGATCTGGTGCGCGGCCAATATGCCGGCTACCGCAAAGAGCCGGGGGTGGCGAAGGGATCGGACGTCGAGACCTTTTGCGCCCTGCGGCTGCATATCGACTCCTGGCGCTGGCAAGGTGTGCCCTGGTACCTGCGCGCCGGCAAATGCCTGGCGGCTAGCGCCGCTGAGGTGCTGGTGGAGCTGAAGGCGCCGCCGCAGCGGTTGTTCGACGATTCCCAACCGAAGACCGGCCGGGCCAATTACCTGCGCTTCCGACTCTCGCCCAACACCGCCGTGGCCCTCGCTGCGCGCGTCAAGCGGGCCGGCAAGGAATTCATCGGCGACCAGCGGGAGCTTTTCCTGTCTGAAGATCAGCCGGGCGCGGAAACGCCCTACGAACGCTTGTTGAGCGACGCCATGGCTGGCGACGGCGCCCTCTTCTCCCGCGAGGACGCGGTCGAAGCCGCTTGGTCGGTGGTCGAGCCGGTACTGGATTCACACCCGGCGGTCCACACCTACAAACCGGGTAGTTGGGGGCCAAATCAGGCGGATGCGCTCATCGCGCCAGACGGTCTCTGGCACAACCCGATACCGGCGAAGGAGGCAAAATGAAAGCCACGCAACATCTGCACGATCTCGGCCAAAGTCTTTGGCTCGACAATATCACGCGCGAGCTGCTGACCGCAGGCACACTGGGTCGCTATATCCGCGAGTTTGCCGTAACGGGGCTCACCTCCAATCCCACCATCTTCGATCAGGCTATCGGCAACGCCGACTTCTATGACGCGGCCATCCGTCACAAGGCGCTGGCCGGCAAGTCGGGCGAGGCACTCTTTTTCGAACTGGCGTTGGAGGACCTGACGCAGGCCGCCGATCTCTTTTTCCCGATCCACAAGGCAACCGAGGGTGTTGACGGCTGGGTCTCACTGGAAGTGTCGCCCTTGCTGGCGGACGACACTGCCGGCACCATTGACGCGGCGGTGCAACTGCATGCGCAGGCGCAACGTCCCAATCTCTTCATCAAGATCCCCGGTACCCGCGCAGGCCTGCCCGCCATCGAGGAATCGGTCTTCGCTGGCGTGCCGGTGAATGTGACGCTGCTGTTCTCGCACGATCACTACCTCGCCGCCGCCGAAGCCTACCTGCGCGGCATAGAACGGCGTATCGCTGGTGGCCTCGATCCGGCGGTCGGCTGCGTGGCATCGATCTTTGTCAGCCGTTGGGACGTCGCCATCAGGGACAAAGTGCCGGGGGAGCTTCGCAACCGCCTTGGCATCGCCATCGCCAAAGGGACCTACAAGGCCTACCGCGAACTGCTGGCATCAAAGCGCTGGCAGACCCTGGCCGCCGCCGGCGCCCGGCCGCAGCGCCTGCTCTGGGCGAGCACCGGGACCAAAGATCCCGCCGCCCGGGACACCCTATACGTTGAGGCCCTGGCGGCCCCGGATACCATCAACACCATGCCCGAGAAGACATTGCTCGCCTTCGCCGGGCAGGGTGCAATGACAGGCGTCTTGCCGCCCGACGGCGGCGACGCCGAACAGGTGCTCGCCGAGTTTTCCCGAGTAGGCGTGGACGAACGGGCGCTCGCGGCCACCCTCCAACTTGAGGGTGCACAATCTTTCGCCAGGTCATGGAATGAGCTGATGGAGCGCATCGCCTCCAAGAGCGTCGCCCTGACGCAGAGCTAATTCGCGGGAGCCAGTTCCGCCAATGGGGTACCAGAGCACTCCCCCTATCCAGTCCGAGGCACAGACCATCGTCAGTACCCCCTTGGCGGCATCCTGGGAAAGGCTGAGGAGAAACCATGAGCGAACAGACACCCATCAATCATCCCAAGCAGCCTCTGCCGTTTACGGAAATCGAGGGCTTCGACACCCTCTCCGAGCTGGCCCTGAACATGCGCTGGTCCTGGAACCACGCCACCGACCAGGTGTGGCGGCGGCTGGATGCCGTGCTGTGGAAGCTCACCCACAACCCCTGGGTGGTCCTGCAGACCGTTTCACGCGAAAAACTTCAGGGCGTTTTGGCCGATCCCGCTTTCCGCGAGAGCCTGGACGAACTGGTGCAAGCCCGACGGGATGCCGTTGCGGCCCCGGGGTGGTTTCAGCAGACCCATCCCGGGGCACCCCTGACCTGTGTCGCCTATTTCAGTATGGAATTCATGTTGAGCGAGGCTCTGCCGATCTATTCGGGCGGGCTCGGCAACGTGGCCGGCGATCAACTCAAGGCGGCCAGCGATCTGGGTGTGCCGGTGATTGGCGTGGGGCTGCTCTACCAGCAAGGCTATTTTCGCCAGGTGATCGACAAGGACGGGGCGCAGCAGGCCCTCTATCCCTACAACGATCCTGGCCAGCTGCCCATTACGCCGCTGCGCCAGGCCAACGGTGAATGGCTGCGCCTGGAGATCGCCTTGCCCGGCTATTCGGTCTGGCTGCGTGCCTGGCAGGTTCAGGTCGGCCGTGTGAAGCTGTATCTGCTGGACAGCAACGACGCCGCCAATTACCCCGCGCACCGAGGCATCACCAGCGAGCTCTACGGTGGTGGGCCGGACCTGCGCCTGAAGCAGGAGCTGTTGCTCGGGATCGGCGGCTGGCGACTACTTGCCGCGCTCGGCATCCAGCCGGAAGTCTGCCATCTGAATGAAGGTCATGCGGCCTTCGCCGTGCTGGAACGCGCCCGCAGCTTCATGCGGGAGAGTGGGCTGACCTTCGCAGCTGCCCTGGCCGTCACCCGGGCGGGCAACCTGTTCACCACCCACACGGCCGTTGACGCCGGCTTTGATCGTTTCGCGCCGGCCCTCATCGAGCAATACCTCGGCGGCTATGCCGAGCAGCGGCTCGGCATACCCCTTCACGATTTGCTGGCCCTGGGCCGCCGGAACCCGAATGACGCGGAGGAGCCTTTCAACATGGCCTACCTGGCGATTCGCGGCAGTGGCGCGGTCAACGGCGTGAGTCGCCTGCATGGCAGGGTGAGCCGACATCTGTTCGAGCCACTCTTCCCGAACTGGCCGACCGAGGAAGTACCGGTCGGACACGTGACCAACGGCGTCCATATGCCGACCTGGGATTCGGCTCCGGCTGATGAGCTTTGGACCCAGGCCTGTGGCAAAGAGCGCTGGCTGGGTGAGACCAACAGGCTGGAGCAGGGCATTCGCCGAGTTGCCGACGCCAGTCTGTGGGAATTCCGTACCGACGCTGGCAAGGCCCTGGTCGACTACGCGCGGGAACGCTTGTCCCGGGAACTGGCTGCGTCCGGCGCAGCGCCCGAGGCGGTCGAAGCGGCCAGGCATTTGTTCGACTGCAACACCTTGACCCTGGGTTTCGCCCGCCGCTTTGCAACCTACAAGCGGCCAAACCTGCTGCTGCACGACCCAGAACGACTGCTCCGCCTGCTGACCCATGCCCAACGCCCGGTACAGCTCATTATCGCCGGCAAGGCCCATCCGGCGGATCGGACCGGCCAGGCCCTGATCCAGCAATGGATCCAGTTCATCCGCCGGCCCGAGGTGCGGCCCCATGTGATCTTCCTCAGCGATTACGATATGGACTTGACCGCCCAGCTGGTCCAGGGCGTGGATGTCTGGCTCAATACCCCGCGCCGCCCCTGGGAAGCCTGCGGCACCAGCGGTATGAAGGTGCTGGTCAACGGTGGTCTGAATCTTTCCGAACTGGATGGCTGGTGGGCGGAAGCCTACGCGCCGGAATTGGGATGGGCCTTGGGCGATGGTCAGGAACATGGCGAAGATCCTGCCTGGGACGCCGCCGAAGCCGAGCAGCTCTACGACCTGCTGGAAAGGCAGGTGATCCCAGAGTTTTATGCTCGCGACCAGGATGGCATCCCCACGGCCTGGGTGGCGCGGATGCGTGAAAGCATGGCGCGCTTGACCTCGCGTTTTTCCGCCAATCGCGCAGTCTGCGACTACACGGAGCAACACTACCTTCCGGCGGCCTCGGCCTATCTGGAGCGGACCCTCGACAAAGGTGCCATGGGCGTGGATCTGGTCAAGTGGCACCGGGCGTTGGAGCAACAATGGGCTGCCCTTCGCTTCGGGGAAGTGAAGGTGGAGTCGGTCACTGACAACGGCACCGGGCAGCATGTCTTCGAAGCACAGGTGTACCTCGACGACCTCGATCCCGAGGTTGTACAGGTCGAGCTGTATGCCGACGCCGCCAACGCTGGGGTGGCGGAGCGCGTGGAAATGGTGCGCGTGCGGCAGTTAGTGGGGGCAACTAACGGCTATGCCTACCGCGCGGAGGTGCCCGCGCTCCGCCCGGCGTTGGACTACACGGCGCGTGTGATCCCTCGCCATGCCGATGCCGCGGTTCCTCTGGAAGACGCTCATATCCTTTGGCAGCGCTGAGCCTGTGCTGAACGGTCTGACCGCGCTCGCGTTATCACCTCTGAACTATCGACACAGAATTGAGGCAGCAGGTGTGTCGGTGTCGGCGCTCGACATGGCGGTCGAGCAGATCACAGCAATCCAGCAGGACGCCCGCGTCAACGGTAACAGGACACGGCCGCACTGGCCGATGATCCTGCTAATGTCACCCAAGGGCTGGACGGGACCCAGGGTGGTCGATGGTTTGCAAGTTGATAGCACCTTCCGTGCCAGCCAAGTGCCGCTCCACCCGAACCGTCATCCCAAACACCTCCAACTGCCGGAAGACTGGCTGAGGAGTTACCGACCGGAGGGACTGTTCGACCAACAGGGTCGCCTGAAAAGGGAGCTGGCCGAGCTGGCACCCCAGGGCGAGCGACGCATGAGCGCCAATCCGCACGTCAACGGCGGCATGCTGCTGCGCGACCTGCAGATGCAGGATTTCCGCGACTACGCGGCCGGTGTGTCGGCGCCAGGGGCGCCTGGCATCGGCGACACCCATGTGCTTGGGCCCTTCCTGCGCGATGTGGCGAAGCTGAACGATGAGCAGCGGAATTTCCGCATCTTTGGACCTGACGAGACGCTCTCCAACGGACTGGAGGCCCTGTTCGACGTGGCCCAACGCCAATGGGACGCCGCGACCTTGCCGAACGACGAATATCTTGCCCCCACGGGGTGTGTGGTGGAGATGCTCGGCGAGCACCAATGCGAGGGTTGGCTGGAGGGCTACCTGCTCACCGGCCGGCACGGCATCTTCAATTGCGTCGAGGCCTTCATCCACATCGTTGATTCGATGTTCAACCAGCACGCCAAATGGCTGAAGGTCACGGCGCATCTGCCGTGGCGGCGCAAGATCACCTCGCTGAACTACCTGCTGGCCTCGCATGTCTGGCGCCAGGACCACAACGGCTTCACCCACTAGGATCCCGGGTTCATCGACCACGTTGTCAACAAGAAGGCCGAGGTGGTGCGGGTGTACTTTCCGCCAGATGCCAACTGTCTGCTATCGGTGATGGATCACTGCCTGCGCAGCCGTCATTACGTCGTGGTCGCGGGCAAACATCCGGCGCCGCAGTGGCTGACCATGGATGCCGCCGTCAAGCACTGCACCCAGGGCATCGGCATCTGGCAGTGGGCCAGCAATGATCAGGCCGTTTCGCCCGATGTCGTGATGGCCTGCTGTGGCGACGTGCCTACGCTGGAGACGCTTGCCGCCGTTTCCATCCTGCGCGAGTATCTGCCTGAGCTGAAAATCCGCGTGGTCAACGTCGTCGACCTGATGAAGCTGCTGCCGCCCAGCGAGCACCCTCACGGTTTGAGCGACACGGACTTCGACGAACTCTTCACCAAGGATATGCCGGTTACCTTTACGTACCATGCCTACCCGTGGCTGATCTACCGGTTGATCTAACGCCGCACTAACCATGACAACATCCACGTCCGCGGTTACAAGGAAGAGGGCACCATCACCACGCCCCTCGATATGACGGTGCTCAACGATCTGGATCGCTTCCATCTGGTGATGGACACCATCGACCCCCTGCCGCAGACTGGGGACAAGGGCATTTACCTGAAACAGCAGCTCAAGGGCAAACTGATCGAGAACAAGCAGTACATCGACAAGCACGGCCGGGATCTGCCCAAGATCCGCAACTGGAAATGGCAAGAATTACCCCGGTCCATACTAGCCAACCCCCTGCCTGGAGAATGACGATGAAGATCACCGGCATTGGCGCCCTGCTCATCCTGATCGCCGATATCTATGCCATCCTAAGGATCGTTCAAAGCGCTGCGAAGGATATCGAGAAGCTGCTCTGGGTTCTGCTGGTACTGATCCTGCCCCTGATCGGCGTCATCCTTTGGTACTTCGCAGGCCCTGGCCGCAAGCCTTTCTAAAGGGACAGGGATCCGATGGAGACATGAACAGAGTAACCCGGCTTTTCAATAACGCGCGCTCGAGCTTTTGGTTTGTGCCCTCGCTGGCGGTGGTTGACGGCATAGTCATTGCGCTGGCGCTGATTGAGGCGGACGCCCTGTGGGGTGATCATTGGCTGGCCCTGTGGCCTCGCCTCTTTGGGGTCGGGGCGGAGGGTGCGCGCCAGATGCTGTCCACCCTGGCCGGATCGACGATGTCCCTCATGGGCATCACGTTCTCGATGACCTTGGTGGCGCTGGCCCTGGCTTCCAGCCAATACACCTCGCGCATCCTGCGGAACTTCATGGGGAGCCGTGTGACCCAGATGACGCTCGGGGTCTTCGCCGGCATCTTCACCTATTGCCTCATCGTGCTGCTCTCGATCCGAGGCGGCGATACGGGGTTTATCCCGAGCGGGGCGGTACTTTTCGCCTTTGTGCTGGCGCTCGGCGGGGTCGTCGTGCTGATCTTCTTCATCCATCACATTGCATCTTCCATCCAGGCGGTCAGCATCATCGCCTCGGTCGCCCAGGAGACCGACGCGGCCGTGGATCGGATGTTTCCGCAAATACAGGGGAGCGAGTCCGACGGAGCCAAATACGAGGTGGATGAACAGGTCCTCGCACCCCTCGATGAGCGGACCTGGTACCCCGTGCCGGCGCAGGTCAGCGGCTACGTCCAGGGCGTGGATGAGGGTGCGATCCTGGAGCTGGCGCTAAATCACAGGACCATCGTGCGGATGGAGCGCGGCGTCGGCGCGTTCGTGGTCGAGGGGGCGGTGCTGGCATCGCTCGCCCTGACCTACCCGCCGGATCAGGAAACGACCACCGCCCTGAATCGGGCCTACAGCATCAGCCGCCATCGCACCATCGAATGGGACCCCGCCTTCGGTATCCGGCAGATGGTGGATATCGCGCTGAAGGCCCTATCGCCCGGGGTCAATGACACCTCGACGGCGGTCATGTGCGTGGATTACCTGACGGCGATCCTGGCTCGGCTGAGCGGCCGGTGCTACCCGCCATCGCATCGCTACGAGGGTGATGCCCTGCGCGTAGTCGCCATCGTTCCGACCTTTGAAGGTCTGTTGGCCGAGGCCTTCGATCAGATCCGGGGGAGCGCCGCAGGCAATGTCGCGATCATCGCGCGCCTGCTTGGCGCCATCGATACCCTCGGCAGCCTGACGGTCAACCCGAGTCACAGGCGAGGGCTCGACGAACAGGTGCAGTGGATCGCCGAGCTGGCAGATCGGACCCTCCCCGCCCCGCAGGATCGGGCGCGGATCGAGCGGCGGCTGGCTCATGTACGCGAGGCCCTGAGGGCCGCGCCTGCCACGTGTGGCGTGGCGGAAGAGGCATAGCCTCGCGATACCGCACCGGGAGATGGCAATGACCCCTAGTGTTTCGAATTCCGGCCTCATCATCTCGGTACGCGGCAGTGTTGTCGATATCCGGTTCGATCAGCACTTGCCGCCGATTTTCTCCGTGCTCTGCGCCGGGGCTGAAAGGCAGATCGTGATCGAAGTGCTGGCGCAACTGGATACGCAGCGGGTGCGCGGGATTGCCTTGACGCCTACCCAGGGTCTCGCGCGCGGCATGGCGGTGGAGGACACGGGTGGACCTCTGAAGGCGCCGGTGGGCAAGGGCATCCTCTCGCGCATGTTCGATGTCTTCGGCAGCACCATCGATCGCGAAGCGGCGTTATCCGATGTCCAATGGCGCTCCGTCCATCGGGCACCCCCGCCTCTGGCAAGACGTTCCACAAAGTCCGAGATCTTCGAAACCGGCATCAAGATCATCGACGTGCTGATGCCGCTGGAACGCGGCGGCAAGGCAGGCTTATTCGGTGGCGCGGGTGTGGGGAAAACTGTCTTGCTCACCGAAATGATCCACAACATGGTCGGCCAGCACGCAGGCGTGAGCATCTTCTGCGGTATCGGCGAGCGCTGCCGCGAAGGCGAGGAGCTTTACCGCGACATGAAGGCGGCGGGGGTGCTGCCCAACATGGTGATGGTGTTTGGCCAGATGAACGAACCGCCTGGGGCACGCTTCCGGGTCGGACATGCGGCGCTGACCATGGCCGAGTATTTCCGCGACGATGAGCATCGCGACGTCCTGCTCCTGGTCGACAATATCTTTCGCTTCATCCAGGCCGGCATGGAGGTGTCCGGCTTGATGGGGCAGATGCCGTCGCGCCTGGGGTATCAGCCGACCATGGGCACCGAGTTGTCGCAACTGGAAGAGCGCATCGCCAATACCGATACCGGCGCCATCACCTCGATCCAGGCGGTCTATGTGCCGGCGGACGATTTCACCGACCCGGCAGCAGTGCATACCTTTTCGCATCTCTCCGCCTCCATCGTGCTGTCGCGCAAGCGGGCCAGCGAAGGCCTTTATCCAGCCATCGATCCCTTGCAGTCCAGCTCGAAGATGGCCACGCCGGGGACCGTCGGCGCACGACATTACGCCTTGGCGCAGGAGATCCGCCGCACCCTTGCGCAATTCACCGAGCTCAAGGACATCATTGCCATGCTCGGCCTGGAGCAGCTTTCGCCGGCGGACCGCGACGTGGTAGCACGTGCCCGCCGCCTGGAGCGCTTCCTCACCCAGCCCTTTTTCACCACCGAGCAGTTCACCGGGCTCAAGGGCAAGCTGGTCAGCCTTGAAGACGCTCTGGATGGCTGTGAGCGCATCCTGCGGGATGAATTCAAGGAGACCCCGGAGAGCGCCCTCTATATGATCGGGGCGGTGGATGAGGCGAAGGGAAAGGAGAATGCCCGCCCGCCCCTAGACCCAGCCAAACCCGGGCCGGCAACCCAGGCCAGTGCCGACCCGAGGCCCGCGACGGACCCGCAAGCGAAGCCTGAACCTGCGGTCGATCCCCATGAATCTTAAAATTCTCCTGCCCTTCCAAGCCTTCGCCGAGAAGACGGGTGTATTGCGCATCGTCGCGGAAACCCGCGAGGGCGCGTTCGGGCTCCTGCCGCACCGCCTCGACTGTGTGGCCGCGATCGCGCCGGGTATCCTGACCTACGAAACCGCAGCAGACGGCGAGGTCTATGTGGCGGTGGATGAAGGGGTGTTGGTCAAGACCGGCCAGGACGTGCTCGTTTCCTTGCGCCGTGCCTTGGCCGGAACCGACCTCGGCCAGTTACACGCGGCCGTGGAACAGGAGTTCCTGACGCTGGACGAGCACGAGCAAAAGGTGCGCTCGGTGCTGGCCAAGATGGAAAGCGGCCTGATCCGCCAGATGGTGACATTCCACAATGACTGATACCCCTAACAAACCGGCCGTCAAGCCACCGTCGCTCTCACAGACCGTTGGCATCAAGGCGACGCGCAAGCTCAAGGCCCAGCGCAACCCCTCGGCGGGAGTCTGGTTCGGCCTGGGCATGATGGGCCTGGTGGGCTGGTCGGTGGCGGTTCCGACACTGCTGGGTGCGGCGCTCGGGATCTGGCTGGACCGGCACTATCCGGGTGGACGTTCCTGGACGCTGGCCTTGCTGGTGGCCGGGCTGGCCATCGGCTGCTTCAACGCCTGGCATTGGATAGCCAAGGAAGAGCGGGCCATGCGCGAACAACCTGAGGATAAGGAGGAGGGCGATGCCTGAAACCCTGAGCTGGATGCTGGCGGCATTGGCGGGTCTGCTGCTCGGCGCGATCTTCTTCGGCGGTCTCTGGTGGACGGTGCGCCGAGGTCTGGCCTCGCGGCGACCGGCCCTTTGGTTCATCGCCAGCCTGCTGCTGCGCATGGGCATGGCCATGGCGGGCTTTTACTGGCTAGCTCGTGAGATCGGTCAATCGGCCGGGCAACAAACCGGGCAACTGAGCTGGCAACCCCTGTTGCTGTGTCTGCTCGGCTTTGTGCTGGCCCGCCCGCTCGTGCTGTGGCTGTCCCAGCAGCCAACCCGACAGCCAACACCTTCGGCAATGGAGGCCCGCCATGCACCTTAGTCCCGACGCGATCGTCTTCTGGCAGTTCGGCCTGGTCAAACTCAACGCCACCATCCTTTACACCTGGGGGCTGATGGCGGTGCTGGCGGTCGGGTCAATACTCGTCACCCGTCGGCTGTCCCGGGATCTGCAACGCTCGCGCTGGCAGAACCTGCTGGAAATCATCGTTACCACCATCGAGAAGCAGATCGAGGAGGTGGGCCTGCGTCATCCGCGCAAGTATCTCGGCTTTCTCGGCACCCTGTTCCTGTTCGTCGCCCTGTCCGCACTCTTCACCCTGTTCCCCGGCTTCGAGCCGCCGACCGGTTCACTCTCGACCACGGCCGCCCTGGCGTTCTGTGTCTTGGTGGCCGTGCCGCTGTTTGGCATTGAGGGACGGGGCCTGGGCGCTTACCTCAAGTCCTATATGGAGCCGACCGTGATCATGCTGCCGTTCAACCTCATCAGCGAGATCTCGCGTACGCTGGCCCTGGCGGTGCGCCTGTTTGGCAACATGATGAGCGGGGCCATGATCATCGGCATCCTGCTCACCATCACACCGTTTCTATTCCCCATCGTCATGACGGTATTTGGCCTGCTCACCGGCATGGTGCAGGCCTACATCTTCTTCATTCTGGCCACGGTGTACATCGCGGCCGCCACGCAAATCACTGAATACAAAACAGAACCTGAGCCTGAACCCGAGTCTGAGCCGTAACCAGAGCCCGAAGCGGAGCCCTAACCATGAACCCATCCACAAAGGAAACACCATGGACAGCATGACCCTCATCGCGGTGGCATCGATCATCACCGCCGGCCTAACCATTGCCATCGGCGTTCTCGGCCCGTCGCTGGGCGAAGGCCGCGCGGTCGCCATCGCGCTGACCTCGCTGGCACAGCAGCCGGACGCTTCCGCCACCATCACCCGCACCCTGTTCGTCGGCTTGGCGATGATCGAGTCCACGGCCATCTACTGCTTCGTGGTCTCGATGATTCTCCTTTTCGCCAATCCCTTCTGGAATCAGGCCATCGCCCAGGTCGCTGGGAAATAGCCATGCTCATCGACTGGTTCACCGTCGGGGCGCAGTTGCTCAACTTCCTCATCCTGGTGTGGCTGCTGAAGCACTTTCTCTACCGGCCCATCCTCGATGCCATCGACGCGCGGGAAAAACGCATCGCGGACGAACTCGCGGACGCCGACGCGAAGAAGGCGGAAGCGAAACAGGAGCGCGACGAGTTCCAGCACAAGAACGAGGCCTTCGAGCGACAGCACGCTGCGCTCATGATCCAGGCCACCGAGGCGGCGGCGACCGAACGACAACGGCTCCTGGACGAAGCGCGCCAGGCGGTTGAGACCTTGAGCGCCAAGCGCCAGGAGACCCTGCGCAACGAGGCCCAGAGCCTCAAGCAGGCCATCGGCCAGCGCACCCGGCAGGAGGTATTTGCCATCGCCCGCAAGGCGCTGAGCGATCTCGCCTCGGCCAGTCTGGAAGAAGGCATGGCGGAGGCGTTCATCCACCGCCTGCAGGAACTGGACGAACCGGCCAGAAACAGTCTTGGCGAGTCGCTCAGGACGGCATCCGAGCCCGCGTTGGTACGCAGTGCCTTCGATCTGCCTGCACCGCAGAGGGCGGCAATACAAGACGCGCTCAACCGGACCTTCTCGGCGGACATCGCCCTCCGCTTCGAAACGGCGCCGGAGCCGATCGGCGGCATCGAACTCACCACCAACGGCCACAAGGTGGCGTGGAGCATCGACGCTTACCTGACGTCGCTGGAACTCAGTGTCGATGAACTGGTGAAAGCAGGCGCCAAACAGCCATGACCACCGCGCCCACCCCTGTGCCCACTAGAGCACCCGATAACCTCCAGGACGTCTTCGACCGGGCCTTCGCCGACCTGAGCCAGGCGCGCGAGGCCTACTCAGCGCAACTGCAGCCGCGTGAAGTTGGCACCCTCGTCAGCGTCTCCACCGGCATCGCCAAGGTTGCAGGCCTGCCCGGTGTGGGCTTCGAGGAGGTGTTGCGATTTCCCGGTGACCTCTACGGTATTGCCTTCAACGTCGATGCTGACGAAATTGGCGTTGTCCTGCTCGGCGATTACTGGCGTTTGCAGGCCGGCGACGAAGTCGTGCGCAGGGGCCATGTGGTGGACGTGCCGGTGGGGGAGGGCTTGATCGGACGCATCATCGACCCGATGGGGAGGCCTTTGGATGGCCAAGGCCCGGTGGCCTCCAGCGCGCGCCTGCCCATCGAGCGCCCGGCCGCGGCTATCATGGACCGTGCGCCGGTCACCGTGCCCTTGCAGACGGGCATCAAGGTTATCGATGCCCTCATCCCGGTCGGGCGCGGCCAGCGCGAGTTGATCCTCGGCGACCGCCAGACCGGCAAGACTGCGGTGGCACTCGACACCATCGTCAACCAGCGCGATAAAAACGTGCTGTGCGTCTATTGCGCCATCGGCCAGCGCGCCTCCGGCATGGCCAAGGTCATCGCCCGCCTGCGGGAAAAGGGGGCGATGGAGTACACCCTGGTGGTGGTCACCGAGGGCAACGACCCGCCCGGCCTGGCCTTCATGGCGCCCTATGCCGCGACCAGCATTGCCGAACACTTTATGGAACAGGGCCGCGACGTGCTGATCGTCTATGACGACCTCACGCATCATGCGCGTGCTTATCGCGAGCTGTCCCTGCTGCTGCGCCGCCCGCCTGGCCGCGAGGCCTTTCCCGGGGACATCTTCTACATCCATTCGCGCCTGCTGGAGCGCGCCACCCATCTGCGCCCGGAACTCGGCGGCGGCTCCCTGACCGCCCTGCCCATCATCGAAACCGAGGCGCAGAACCTGTCCGCCTACATTCCGACCAACCTCATCTCCATTACCGACGGGCAGATCTACCTGTCGCCGTCGCTGTTCGAGCTGGGGGTGTTGCCCGCGGTGGATGTCGGCCAATCGGTCTCCCGCGTCGGCGGCAAGGCCCAGCGCACCGCCTATCGCGCGGTGGCGGGGGACCTCAAGCTAGCCTACGCCCAGTTCGAGGAGCTGGAGACCTTCTCCCGCTTTGGCGCCCGTCTGGATGAAGAGACCCGTAAGACCATCGAGCACGGGCGGCGCATCCGCGCCTGCCTCAAGCAGCCGGAATTCACCCCGGTCTCCGTCCCCGCCCAGATCGCCACCCTGCTGTCTTTGACCGAACGGCTCTTCGACCCGGTGCCGATGGCACGGATGACGGAGGCCGAGCAGGCCGTACGCGCGGCGGCGACGGCGATCCCGGCGGAGGTGGTTGGGCGTTGCGATAGCGCCGAAGGGCTGAGCGACGCGGATCGGGCCCTTATCGTCCGCATCGCCCGTGACGCGCTCGAACCCTTCCAGCTCAAGCCCGAGGCCGGGTCCGAGCCCGGGACCGGGGAGAATTGAGCGACACTACCGCCAGCCTGCGGCGCAAGATCGCCAGCGCCGGCGATCTCCGCTCCGTGGTCCGCACCATGAAGGCCCTGGCCGCCTCGAACATCGGCCAATACGAGCAGTCGGTGCGCGCCCTGGCCGGCTATGCCCGCAGCGTGGAGCTGGGTTTGAGCATCTGTTTCCGAAAAAGCGTGGCGGCGGCGCCGACCGGGATCAAGATTCGGCCCCAGGCGGTGGTCCTGCGTGCAGTGGTCTTCGGCTCGGACCAGGGGCTGGTGGGCCGCTTCAACGATCGGGTGGCCGATTTTGCCCTAACAACCCTCGCCGCCCTGCCCGGCACACCTCAGATCTGGGCGGTCGGCGAGCGCGTCCATGCCCGCCTGGCGGACGCGGGTCTGCCGTTGGCGGGGCTCTTTACCGTGCCCAACTCCGTTCAGGCCATCACGCCGCTGGTCGGACAGATCCTCCTGGAGAACGAGACGCGACCCGGCCGGGGGGCCATCACCGAGCTCCACCTCATCCATAATCGCCCCACCTCCGGCGCGATCTATCAGCCGGTCCAGCAGCGGCTGTTACCCCTGGACCAAACCTGGCGCCGCGAGCTCAGCGAAGCACCTTGGCCGACGCGGAACCTGCCTGAGGTCGTGGGCGCGGACGATACCACCTTGCGGGCGCTCATCCGCGAGTATCTCTTCGTGTCGCTATTCCGGGCCTGCGCCGAGTCCCTCGCGAGCGAAAACGCCAGCCGTCTGGCGGCGATGCGGCGCGCCGACAATAACATCGACGAGCTACTGGAGGAACTGAACGGGACCTTCCACCGTTTGCGCCAGAGCGGCATCGACGAGGAGCTGTTCGATGTGATCTCCGGCTTCGAGGCATTGGCTGGGCATTGACAACGACCGGGAGGACCGAGATGAAGATCAAAGCGAAAGATCTGATGTAGAAAGGCTCGGCCAGTTGACCCCGTTTGTCTGGCTGGTTCTCATGGAGAGAGGAAAGAGCCTCGAAGCAATGCGCCAGACCAAAGGGGGACTCCTTATGTACGAGCGCCCCATCGACAAGCACGGCCAGGACATGCCGGAGCTGGCGGATAGTCCTGGACCTGATTGCAGGCAAATCGTGAAGGGTTGCAAACGCCGCGGCTGGACAGGCCCGGAGGCATCTAGATCCCTGGTGAGCGTCCTTATCTCGCTCGCGGCGGTCTCGAGCTACATTAATTACCGCTATATCAGGCTGCCAACGCCTGTCGGGGTCATGCTGGTGGCCCTGGTCGCGTCCCTCACGCTGATTTTGGTTGGTCCCTACGCCGGCGGGGTCAGAGAGCAGGCGACGACATTGTTCTCGCAGATCGAATTGAACCAGGTCGCGCTGCATGGCGTGCTCGCCTTCCTGCTGTTCGCGGGCTCGATACACGCGGATCTCGACGAGCTTGGCCGGAAATGGTTAACCGTTTAGTTGCTCGCTATCGTCGGGACGCTCCTATACACCGGTATTGTCGGCGGGATGACCTGGCTGCTGCTCCGTTGGCTGGACCTGGGCATTCCATTCCTCCATGCGCTCTTGTTCGGTGCCTTGATCTCACCGACCGACCCCATCGCGGTGCTGGGGTTCATGAAGTCCGTTGGCGCACCCCGGCAACTCGAGGTACAGATCGCTGGCGAGCCCTTATTCAATGATGGATTGGGCGTTGTCGTTTTCCTGGATCTTCTGCAGGTCTCAGGGTTGGATGGAACTGCTGGCAGCGGCGCAACGGCGCCGCTCTCGATTGACCTCAGTGCGGTGGGCTTGCTGCTGCTGAAGGAAGTGGGGGGCCTGGTGTTGGGGCTGGCGGCGGGAATTGTGACCTACCGGATGCTCAAGCGGGTCTACAACTATCAGGTGGAAGTCCTGCTCACGATTGCCCTGGCCATGGGGCTCTATGCCATGGCGGACGCCTTACACCTGTCCGCCCCCATGGCCGTCGTGGTCGCGGGGCTGTCGGCAACCAGGGTCGAACATTCGCCATGACGGAGAAGACGAGGGAACACGTCGACACCTTCTAGGAGCTGGTCGACGAAATTCTTAACGTCGTTCTCTTGCTCTTGATCGGCCTTGAGCTGCTCGTGCTCCCCATTGAACGCGGGTGGCTGGAGCCGGTATCCTCGCGATACCCATTGTGTTGTCGGCACGCTGGCTAAGTGTCGCGGGAATCATCGGGCCGCTCAGTTGGGTAACCGCGCAGTCGCAAGGAGCGATTCCATTGCTCACCTGGGGCGGATTGCGCGGAGGCATCTCGGTAGCCATGGCGCTGTCGATCCCACCCAGCGACTCGCGTAGCCTGGTGCTGACACTCACCTACCTTGTCGTGGTGTTCTCGATCCTTGTCCAGAGCTTGACAGTGGGCCGGGTGATCCGGATGAACGGCAGCCCGCCGGCAGCCCGCCGGCAGCCCCGCAGTCTTCTGGTGGGCGGTGATGCCGTCGTGGACATGATACGGACGACAAGAACTCGAAATGAGGCCGACGCGAGGCGTCTGCCCATAGCGCAAATATCAGAGAGGAAGTTACATTGTTTGTAACCTTTTCCTGCCCAGCCTACGCAACCATTACGCTGTTCGGCGACGCGGCCGTGCGACTCGCCTGGTTCCCAGGAGACCCAGGTCGCCGAAAGCGCTTGCGCGCCGGCCCGTCCCCATCCATATTTCTAGGCAGTCACTGGGCCTCGGCGCGGTGCCATCCGATCAACCCCTGACCTGGAGTCATACCCCATGGCGAACGAAGGCTATCACGAACCCGTCACGGAACTTTCTGAGGCTACCCGCGACATGCATCGGGCCATCATCTCTCTGATGGAGGAACTGGAGGCCGTTGATTGGTACAACCAGCGCGTGGATGCCTGCACAGACAGCGAGCTCCAGGCCATCCTGGCCCACAACCGCGACGAGGAAAAGGAACACGCTGCCATGGTGCTGGAGTGGATCCGGCGCCAGGACCCGGCCTTTGATCACGAATTGCGCGATTACCTTTTTTCCGACAAGCCCATCGCTCACAAGCAGGTGGGGCATTAGGCCCCGGCTGCGGTTACTCGCCGGCCGCGGTTGGGGATAAGGGAGCGGCTACCGGGCTCGTGACGAAGACCGGTGCTGACGGGGTGCCGGAGACCCTGTCCGCGGGTTGCGCCTCGGTTGTCCTCGCAGCGAGGGCGGGAGCCACGACCGGCGCCAGGGCTGGCCGCTCCGCCGTGAACCAGACCTGAAGGCGGGACTCTCCTGCCGGCCACTGGCCCTTGAGGCGGTTGCTGGGCTCGCTTCCGGTGAAGGCGAGGTAGCCGTACTTGCCGTAATGGGGCAGCTTGCGCGCCAGGCCTGGGAGGGCCGCGGGGTTGAGGGTGGCAATCAGGCCTAGGGGCCGGCCCGCCACCTCCCGGACCAGGGCCAGGCTGAGGTCATCCCCCGCCAGGTTCTCTCCCGACAACTCCAGACGGTGCGACTCGGGATCCAGGCCAAAGGGCTGGGCCGTCAGGGCGGTCACAAAGCGATTCCGCCAGCCCAGCAGCCAGACGGGCCTGTCTTCGGGCAGCCGATCGAGGGCTTCATCCTTCACCACTTCCCAGCCTGGGGCATCCTTCGTCCAACTCTCGGCGAGCTGGCGATAGCCGGTGGCCAGCGCCTCGGTTTCCGCCGTGGGCAGGACGATGAGGCCCCGCGCGGCGCCCAGTAGCCGGCTCAGGCTGGGCGGGTTTTCCCCGGGTGCCAGTCGGCGGAAGAGGTCGAAATCGGGGTCCAGGGCCAGGCGGAGGGGCGGCGTGGGTAGCTCAATCAGGAATTCGGTGGCACGCCCGTCCAGGGAGATGCGTTCCTGAATCTGGCTGCCATCCTTCAGGTGAACCAGCAGGGGCACGGTCAGGGGGAAGGGGGCTTCGGGCTGGGTCTGTTCCAGGCGCCCCCGGAGTTGGAAGCCGCTGGCGACGGGCTCCAGGGTCACCTCGGTCAGGGCCAGGTCCGGAGCCCCGACGCGCTGGGTCCAGGTTTCGAAATAGCCCTTCAGATCCCGGCCACTGGCCTGCTCGAAGGCGATCCTGAGTTGGTCGAACCCGGCCGTACGGAAGCGGTTTTCGCGGTAAAAGGCTTGCAGGCCCGCACGAAAGGCGGCGTCGCCCAAGTCGCGGCGCAGCATGTGGAACAGCATCAGGCTCTTGCCATAGCCGATGGCCTGGGAGGCTGAGCCGTGGCGGCCCTGGAAGGTGGTGAGGGGGAAGTCCTCGCCCGCGCCTACATAGTCTGCATAGGCCTGGAGACTGTCGCGGCGGTAGGCAGCACCCTGGCCCTCCCGCTCCTTGAACAGATGGTCCGCCAGGTAGGCCGTCAGGCCCTCGCTCCAGTTGCCCGTCTCATAATCGATGAAAACGCTGTTGCCCCACCAGTTGTGGAGAATCTCGTGGGGATAGGAACTTTTGAGGATGAAGGGCAGACGCAGGACCTGGGAACCCAGCAGGGTGAAGGAGGGCATGCCGTAGCCCGTCTCCCAGAAATTCTCTACCAGGGCAAACTTGGCGTAGGGATAGGGGCCGATGAGGTCGCTGTAGAAGGCCAGGTAATCCGCCGTGGCGTCAAGATAGCGCTGGGCTAGTTCAGGCTCCGGGTTGCGCAGATAGACCTGGGCCTCGCCCCGGGCCGTCGGCTGGGTATAGGTGACGAAGGGGGCGGCGATGAGATAGATGTCATCTTGGGGCTGGTCCTCGTGCCAGCTCACGCGGGTGCCCTCGGTGGTCGCCAAGCGGTTGGGTCCCGCGCCCTGGGCGATGGCGGTCCAGTCGGCAGGCAGCATCACTTGGAGTGAAAAGTGCTGCAGGCTGTCCGTGAAGTGAGGATACCAGCCGCTATTGCCGTCCAGGACCACCCCGTCCGGGCTGATGATGCCACGGGTCCACTGCCGGGAGCGGCCCATGCCTTCCGCGGCCGTTTGCAATTCGCCCTGTAGGGGGCCGGAGTAGCCGAGGGTGATGGGCCCGGACCCTTGCGGGCGTAGGCGAAAGACCTCGCTGTCGTCCCGGGAACCGAGGGTTTCGAGGTGCGCATCCCCGGCCAGCACCTGGGGATTCAGGCCCTGGTGCAGGACGAAGGTCCACTCGTCCTGGCCTGCCGGGAGGCTCAGGGTATCCCTAACCGCCAGGGTTCCCTGGGCTGGGGTCAGGCGTGCCTCGATGTCATGGCCGATCAGGGGTTGGGCCTGTAGGCCCAAGCTTGTCATCAGGAGCAGGGTCAGAACAAGCCATCTAAGCGACATGGGCTCTCCCGGGGTGATCCAGTGATGATTCAAGACGGTGTCCTCACGACCATGGTGAAGACGTGAATCGCAGCATCGGCCATACACGCCTGGCCCGTTCGAGGCACGGCCTGGCTGGAGGGAAGGGAAAGAGGGAGGGCTATAATTTACCAAGCACCCTCATGGCTTGTGCCTCGCAGCCCTGTTTGATCATCCAGGCGGCTAGTGACGCTGGATTGGTTGGCGTCTGTGCTGCCTTGTGTACCAGCAGGCTGATGGGCTTATCGCCCCTTTGCAACCGATAGCGCTTGCCATCCTCGAAATAGCGGGCCGGGACCGGCAACTCGGCCTGACGGGCGGGCCAGGTGAAGATGGCGAGGGTGGAGCCTTGCTCGTCAACCAGGGTGACTTCTTCCGACTTGGCGATCTTGTCGCGTAACAACACCACCGGATCGCTAATCAGGCAGTGCTCGCCCGAGTTGTCCACCTCAATGGGGTCCGGCGACGCATCGTCTCCCTCAAAGCCCCTCATCACTCCTAACGTCGAGGTGGATTGCCGGTGTCCCTGTAGCAGGCTGGCGATCGCGGTCAGGTTGTTGGTCTTGGCGCCCTTGTCACCACCACTTTCTGGTACGCCTCCATAGGGGCCTGTCAGCTTGAGGGTTTTGCCATCCTCTGCCAGCAGGGTCAGGTGGGCACCCTCACCCAATTTTACCGGAGTCTTGTCATCCAGAATGGCTCCGGCTTTATAGGAGGTCCCTTCGGCAGTGACTACAACCCATTGTGCCGCCACGGCCAGGGATGACCCTGACAGCAGGACCCCACCCGCGAGCATCCTAATAATTATCCGTTGCCAATCATAGCTCATGGCGCCCTTGCTCCCGTTTACGCATTACTGATCCGAGCGGTCCTCGGAAAATGTCGGGAAAATATACCGCGACTAATCCGTATCATGCCGACATCGTCAACTTTTCGCCATAGCGCCACGGGGCCATGAGGTATTCGATCCGCCAGGTTTTGTCGAGGTACGCCCCGTGATGATCAGCCGCCAGGATTGGGTGCCGCTCGTGACGGTGCCCCTGGGGATTGCGGTGATGGCCTGGTTGTTGGTTGCCCAGGGCCCTCTGCGCTACATCGAAAACTGGTTCGGCGACCTGCGGGTGGCCCTAGTGACCCCGCGCCAGCCACCCTCCGATGAGGTCGTGGTACTCACCATCACCGATGACACCCTGAGCACTTTTCCCTACCGCTCGCCGGTCAGCCGCACCTTTCTTGCCGACCTGGTGACCCTGCTCAATGAAAAAGGGGTGAAGGCCATCGCTCTGGATATTTTGTTTGACCAGCCCACCGAACTCGCCGCCGATCAGGCCCTGGTCCAGGCGCTGCGCGATTCCGCCGTGCCGGTGTTCGTCGCCTACGCCGACCAGGAGCATATCAGCCCGGCCCAACAGCACTATCTGGATGCCTTCACCCTCGATTTACGCCGGGCTTACGCCAATTTGCCGTTTGACAACCTGGACGGGGTGATCCGCACCCTGTTTCCAGGCCGGGAGGCCCCGGACGGCCGGATGATACCGGGAATGGCCGCCGCCCTGGCGGGAGTAGAGCTGCCGCCGGGGACAATCCCTCTACGTTATCGAGGGCTGGCCCCGGACGCGGCGGCAAATGACGTGGCCAGCGCCTTCAAGCATTACCAGGCCCATCTGGTCGGGGTCCTGCCGGCGTCCTGGTTAGCCGGCAAGATCGTCCTGATCGGTGCGGATCTGCGGGCCAGTAGCGAGGATATCTGGAAAACGCCCTTCGCCAGCCTGCTCGGCAGCAAGGACGGGTCCTTGCCCGGGGTCATGATTCACGCCCATGGCCTGGCGCAGTTGCTGGAAGGACGCTGGTTGCCGCTCGTGCCAACCTGGTTGGTCTTGAGTTTGTATGGGCTCGCCGCCCTGGTGGGCCTGTTCCTGGCGCACATGGATAGGGCGGCCTGGGTGAGTGTTGGCCTGGCGCTGGGCAGCGTCCTGGCCTATTGGGGCTTGGGCTTCTGGTGGTACCGCCAGGGAGGGGCCTTGCTGCCTCTGGCGGGCCCGTCGCTCGCGATGCTGGGCACGACCTGGTGGTCCCATGCCCTCGTCAGCCGGCGGGAGCGCCGCCAGAAGGAGTTCATCCATGGCGCCTTCGCCCGTTATCTGCACCCCGACTGGGTCGAACAGTTGATGGCGAACCCGGACTTGCTGGGCCTCACCGGCGAGCGCCGGGAAATCACCTTGCTGTTTACCGATGTGGCCGGTTTCACCACAACCTCGGAACTGCTGTCGCCGACCAGTCTGGTGTCGGTGCTGAGTCGTTACCTGGATGGGATGACTCGGATCATCATGAGCCACGGTGGGGCGGTGAATAAGTACCTGGGCGATGGCATCATGGTGTTGTTTGGCGCCCCCGTCACCCAGTCGGATCATGCCCTGCGCGCGGTGCGATGCGCTTTGGCGCTCGATATCTTTGCCGAGAGCTTTCGCCAGGAGGTCACCGATCCCGATGGCCAACCGGTGGCCTTTGGCCTCACCCGGATCGGGGTCCATACCGGCGAGGCGACGGTAGGTAACTTCGGGTCCCAGGCTAAGCTCGAGTACACGGCCATCGGCGATGTGGTGAACGTGGCCTCGCGACTGGAGGGATTGAACGCCTATTTCGGCACCCGCGTCGCGGTCAGTGGGACGACCCGGGGCCAGGCAGTGGCGGGGGATCTAGAGTTTCGCCCCATGGGGCAGGTCGTGGTCAAAGGGAAGCACGAGGCGCTGGCGGTGTTCCACCCGGTGGCTGTAAGCGGCGAGCCGGATGCGGTCTTGGATGAATATGCGCAAGCCTATGCCCTATTGGCGCAGGACGATCCTAAGGCTGAGATGCGCTTCGCCGCCCTATACGAGCGTTATCCCCAGGACCCACTGGTGGAGTTTCACTGGCGGCGCGTGCGGGAGGGTGAGCGATCGGTTCAGATCAAGTTGGCCTCAAAGTAACTACCCTCTTGCCCCCCGCAACCCTCCCACGAGCCCAGGGTTTCCTTGACATCGACCTAGTGGATGGGATCATGGCCATGCTAGGTCTGTCCCACCGATATCCCGTCAACAACAATCATTCACCTCGCTCTCGCATCGACTTATGACCCACATACTTCCCTCGGCCGCCGAAATGATCTCCCTGCTGGGCGGGTCTCTGGTTATATATCTCCTCCTCATCCTACTGGCCCGAACCCTGCGCCGCTGGCGCGATGTGCGCTTTCGGTGGGTATTCCACCTCTTTGCTCTGGCGACGGGCCTCTTGATCAGCCTGAACTGGTTGCCGGAAGAGGCATCGGATCTGTCCTGGCGAACCGATTTAACCCGGCACCTGACGGCGGCGGTGACCATACTCGCGGCCTTCCCCATCACGACCCTCTTTGTCCGCATAGTGTGGGGACGCAAGCCGGATACCGACCTCAAGGCCATCGGGTCGCGGATTCTCATCGATACCGTCCGCGTCCTGATCCTGATCGTGGCCGTAATTTTGGCGCTGCAATTCGTTTATGACATACAAGTACCCGGCCTGGTGGCGGGCTCCGGAATCATGGCCATCATTCTCGGTTTAGCCATGCAGGATATGTTGGGGAACCTGATCGCCGGCGTGTCGCTGCATTTTGAGAAGCCCTTCCAGCCAGGTGACTGGCTGCTTATCAATAACACCCACGCCAAGGTCATCGAGCTCTCCTGGCGCTCGACGCAGTTGCTGACAAACGATGATGTCCTGATCGATGTTCCCAACACGGATATCACTAAACAGGCGATCACGAACTTTCAATTGCCGACCCCGCGACATGCGGTCAAGGCAACCATCAGCCTGCACTATGACATTCCGCCCTTGCGGGCGCAGGCGGTTTTGAAAACGGCCGCCTCGAGTGTTCCCGGGGTATGCCTGGAGCCGGCCCCCGTGGTGTTACTTAAGGATTTCCTGGATTCGGGAATATGTTACGAGATCAAGGTCTGGATCGAGGATCATGGCCTCATGAACCGCGTCCTGAGCGAGGTACGCTCTCATGCCTGGTATGCGGCAAAGCGTGAGGGGTTTGTCATGCCCTACCCCCAGCGGGTGCTGCACCGCGCCGTGCACCAGGATCCGCCGATCCAGACCTGGGGCGTTGCCGCTAAGGCTTTGCGCTCCCACGAGTTGCTGGACTTTCTCACCGAGGCCGAGATTGACAACCTGGCGCGAGAGAGTCCCGTTCAGTTGTTCGCCAACACCGAACGCATCGTTACCCAGGGTGAGTTGGGCGAGTCCATGTTCCTGCTGCTGCGGGGCCAGGTCGAGGTGTCGATTACACGCAACGGCCAGCAGACCGTCGTCGCCAGGCTTGGCCCTGGTGATTGCTTCGGAGAAATGTCCTTGCTGACCGGAGCGGCACGTACCGCCACGGTCGTAGCCCTGGATGAGGTCGAGACGGTAGAAATAACTAAACAGGTTTTTGCCTCCTTAGTGAGGGATAACCCCGAGATCCTTGGTCGTCTCAGCGAAGTGCTCGCCCAACGTCAGCTTGCCAATGACCAATGGACCCCGGAGACGGCCTCCCAGAGTGTCGAGCAGGTGCGTTCGGGCCTGTTAGGGAAACTGCGGGAATTTTTCGCCCTCTAATCAGCACTACTGGGCCGCCAGACGGGGTCTAAATCCCATCTGGCACCCTTGACAGGGGCCCCTGAGCACATCTTATTCCGAGAGAAGACCATGCCATCCATGAATGCCAATCCCTGCACGGTTACCCTTGGCGCCCTGCTGCTTTGCCTCGCCCATCCCCTCCTGGCAGAGGAGGGGGCGACAGCCCCCCCGGTTGCCGACGAGGTTCCCGATACCCATACCCAGGTAGTCGATCCCGCGACCCTCTCCGGCCTGGATGCCCTGGTGACCAAGCTGACCGATCGCCGCATCGTCTTCGTGGGCGAGTCCCATGACCGCTATGAGGATCATCTCAACCAACTGGCCATTGTGCGCGGCTTGCATGAGGGGGGCGCGGACCTGGCCATCGGCATGGAAATGTTCCAGCAGCCCTTCCAACCTGCCCTGGATGCCTATATCGCCCAGGAGATCGACGAGGACGAAATGCTCAGGCGCACCGATTATTTCGAGCGTTGGCGCTTCGACTACCGCCTCTACCGGCCCATCCTGCGCTACGCCCGTGAGCACGGCATTCCCGTCATCGCCCTCAACTTGGACAGAGACATTACGGCCAAGGTCGGCGAGGCCGGACTGGAGGGTCTGGACGAGGGGCAGCGTGCTCAGGTGCCGAAGGATATGGATCAGGACGACCCCGCCTACCGGGAGCGAATCAAGGGCGTCTTTGATCTGCATCCCAAGGAGGATGGCAAGGACTTCGAGAAATTCCTTCTGGTGCAACTCCTCTGGGACGAGGGCATGGCGGAGCGAGCAGCGACCTATCTGGGGGCGCATCCCGGCAAGCGCCTGGTGATCCTGGCGGGTCAGGGTCACCTGGAATACGGTCAGGGCATCCCGAAGCGCCTCCTGCGGCGCCTGCCGGTGACCTCTGCCATCCTCCTCAACGGCTGGCCGCGCGAGATGGACCCGAAGGCGGCTGACTATCTGCTCTTCCCGCAATCATTGGAGTTACCAGCCACCGGGCGGCTGGGGGTGATGCTGGACACCGAGGGTGAGGGGTCCGGCGTGGGCGTGAAGGGATTCAGTGACAAGAGCGGGGCTGCCACTGCGGGGATCAAGGAGGGGGATCGTATCGTCCAGGTCGGCGCGGTGGCAGTCGCCAACTATGCTGACATCCGCCTTGCCCTCATCGATAGCCTCCCCAGTCAGAAGCTACCGGTCGCGGTGGAGCGGTTAACCGCGGAGGGTCAGTCGGAGCGCCTGGCCTTCGAAGTGGAATTGCATTGAGGGGCGGGACGGGGTTTGAAACCCCATCCCGTGTTACAGCCGCGGCTCGAATCCTCGCCCACGGCGTCCCAGACGCACCTGGGGCAGCAAGAAGCCAATGAGGATGCCTCCGAAAATGACGCCACTGCCAATGAGAAACCAGCGTTGGGCGTTCTGGTGGTCGAGTTCGCGATTGATTTGTTCCAATTCGCCGACCTGGCGGGTCAGATCGGCAACGGTCTGACGGAGTTCCCCGCGCTCGCGGAGGATGCGCGGGGCGTCGCCGGCAGCCTGGCGGATACTGAGCAATTCCTCCTCTAGGCGGCGCTTGTCGGCCAGGGCGGTATCCAGGCTGGCCTGAACCACCTTCAGGGAGGGTGGCAGCTTGTCAAATTTTTCCTGGAACATGGCGACTTCGGCCTTCAAAGCGGCAACCTGGTCGCGGGGGATGGGCTCATCCTGCAAACGGTCGCTAGCTACGAAGCCCGTCTTGCCGTCCCCGGTCCGGACCTTGGAGTAGCCGGACTTGGCGTTGCTACTCAAGACCTCGACGGGGGTGCCTGTGGGCAGGTTGCGCAGCACCTTATATTTGAGACTCTCACCGGCGCGCATGGGGATCTCAAACTGGTCCGTGATATAGCGGGTTCCCGCCAGCGTGATTGGCGCGGCGGTGAGGCAGAGGAGCAGGGGCAGCAGACGTTTCATGATCCGATAGCGTTGTGGGAAGGGGTGGTATTGCGCTCCACCAACAGGAATTCCAGCAAGGCCTTCTGGCTGTGTAGCCGGTTTTCGGCCTCGTCCCAAACCACGGACTGGGGCCCATCAATGATCCCCGCCGTGACCTCTTCGCCCCGGTGAGCTGGCAGGCAGTGCATGAAAAGGGCATCGGGATGGGCGAGGGCCATCAGGGCCTCGTCGACGATATAGCCGCTAAAGGCCCGCTGCCGGTCCTGCTGCTCCTTCTCCTGACCCATGCTGGTCCAGACATCGGTGACGACCAGATCCACTCCCGCTACGGCCTCGCGCGGGTCACGCAGGAGAACGCAACGGTCGGCAACCGCCGCCAGCAGTCGGGCGTCCGGTTCGTAGCCTTCAGGACAGGCTAGGCGTAAATGAAAATCGAAGAGGTGCGCGGCCTCCATGTAGGACAGGCACATATTATTGCCATCGCCGATCCAGACGACGGTGCGGCCCTGGATGTCGCCGCGATGCTCGAACCAGGTCTGCATGTCCGCGAGGAGCTGGCAGGGGTGCAGGCGGTCGGTGAGGCCATTGATAACCGGCACCCGGGAGTGGGCGGCGAATTCCTCGGCGATCTCGTGGGCGAAGGTGCGGATCATGACCACGTCCACCATGCGCGACAGGACCCGGGCACTATCCGCGATGGGTTCACCGCGTCCCAGTTGGGTGTCGCGGGGTGACAGGAAGATGGCATGGCCGCCGAGCTGGGCCATGCCGGCCTCGAAGGAGACCCGGGTGCGGGTGGAGGCCTTCTCAAAGATCATACCCATGACCCTGTTAGTCAGGGGGGCGTAGGGCGTACCGGCTCGCAGCAGATGCTTGAGTTCTGTGGCCCGCTGGAGCAGGGTGCGGGCCTCCGCGGCCTCGATATCGGTGAGGCTCAGAAAATGTCTCGGCAGGCACGGATCGTCCATAGTGTCCCTCATGCGGCCGCACCCTTGGGGGCCGGCGTGGCAAGAAAGGCCGCGATCAGCCGGGTGAGCTGATCGACGAGAAGTTCGACCTGGCCCGTTTCCAGGATCAGGGGCGGTAGCAGGCGGATGACGCGTTCGGCAGTGACATTGATGAGTAACCCGGCCTCCAGAGCCTGGCCCACCAGTTCCGCGCAGGGGCGGTCGAGTTCGATACCGATCATGAGACCCAGGCCGCGAATGTCGCTGACGCCGGGATGGCGGGCCAGGGCCTGGCGGAGGCCTGTCTGCAACTGCTTGCCCAGGCGGGCAGCCTGATCGACAAGCTGGTCGCGGGCGAGGGTCTCCAGGACGGCGCTGGCGGCACGACAGGCTAGGGGGTTGCCGCCAAAAGTAGAGCCGTGGCTGCCGGGGCCCAGCACCGTCGCCGCGACCCCGCGCGCCAGGCAGGCGCCGATAGGCACGCCATTGGCCAGCCCTTTGGCCAGGGTCATGACGTCTGGCTGGATACCGGTATGTTGGTGAGCGAAGAGGCGGCCCGTGCGGCCCATGCCGGTCTGGATCTCGTCCAGCATCAGCAGCCAGCCATGGCGGTCGCAGATCTCGCGCAGGCGCGGCAGATAGTTCGGGGCCGGGATGTTGATGCCGCCCTCGCCCTGAAGGGGCTCGACCAGGACGGCGATGATGTCCCGGCGATTGGCCGCCGCAGTTTCCACCGCCCCCAAGTCGTCGTAGGGGACACGCACGAAACCCTGTACCAAGGGCTCGAAGCCGGCCTGGACCTTACGGTTGCCGGTGGCGCTGAGGGTGGCCAGGGTGCGGCCGTGAAAGCTGTTCTCCATCACCAGGATGGCGGGTCTTTCGATGCCGCGCTGGTGGCCGTGGAGGCGTGCCAGCTTGATGGCGGCCTCGTTCGCCTCGGCCCCCGAGTTGCCAAAAAAGACCCGATCCATGCCGGCGCACGCCGTCAACCGGGCGCCAAGCTCGGTCTGGGCGGCGATCTGGTAGAGGTTGGAGGTATGAAGGAGGCTGCCGGCCTGCTCGCAAAGGGCGTCCCGCACCGCCGGATGGGCATGGCCAAGACCGCATACGGCGATGCCCGACAGGGCGTCGAGATAGCGTTTGCCCGTCTCGTCCCACAGCCAGGCGCCCTCGCCATGGGTGAAGGTGACCGGCAGGCGCCGGTAGGTCGCCATCAAGGGATCTCTCATGCTGAAACCCGCTCCAAGCAAAAAAAGAAAAAGGCGGCTCCTTTCTGGACGGGAACCGCCTCTATTCGCTGAATCAAGTTGCAGGATTATAGCTAGGTGCGGCAAGCGATGCCAAGCCCTTGACGTCCATTACGATTTCGCGACATGTCGTGGATGTACTACAGGGCGGCGACTGCCGGGTGGTTACAGGCTAACTCTATGAAAAATAGGTTATGTGAATAAATATAGCGAGAGTCATGTGCCGAGAGTTGGCGTCGTCGGGGTGGCCTGCTGGAAGGGAACTCCCGGTTTCGCCAGGCGCCGCACCGTATTGGGCAAATGTTCCAGAAGAATGCTGGCAAAGGCCTCCAAGGCCTGAACCCGGGGGAAACTGCGGCGGAAGACCAGTGAGATGCGCCGGAAGGCCTCGGGCAGTTCCAGCCGGCGGGCAACAATGCCGGTGTCCGTCATCCAACCTCCGCGGATGGCCAGGGCCGGCACCAGGGTGCAGCCAAAACCGGCGCCGACCAATTGCAACAGGGTTTCCAGGCTGGCGGCGCGCAGGTCCGCCATCTCGCCCCGCTGGGGGCGCTCAGCCAGGTGGCAGACCTCCAGCACCTGATGGGTCAGGCAATGCCCCTCCGCCAAGAGCAGCAGGTCAAGCTCGGTCAGATCCTGGCCCGTGATCTCATCCTTCAGGTAGAGCGGGTGGTCGCGATGGTGGGCCAGCCAGAAGGGCTCATCAAAAAGTGGGATCACGGTCAGGTCCGGTTGGTCGATAGGGGTGGCGATGAGAATCGCGTCTAGGTCATGGCGCTGGAGGCGGGGGAGGAGGGACTCGGTGAGTTCCTCGGAAAGAACCAACCGCAGTTGTGGGTACTGGCGTTTGAGGGGCACCAGGATCAGGGGCATTAAATAGGGGCTGAGGGTTGGGATGGCGCCAATGCGCAGGGGGCCGTCCAAAGGGTCCTGATGGGCGCGGGCGACCCGGTCAATGGCATCCGCTTGCTCCAACAGTAAGCGGGCATGACCCAGAATGGCCTCGCCGATGGGCGTGATCTCCACGGAGCGGTTGGTGCGCTCGAACAGGGTCACACCTAGCGTGTCCTCAAGCTTCTTGATCTGGCCGCTCAGGGTCGGTTGGCTGACAAAACAGCGATCCGCCGCCCGGCCGAAGTGCCGAGTGTCGGCAACGGCGAGGATATATTTAATGTCACGCAGGTTCATGGCAAGTGAGTCGGATTTTGGCTTTCTCCAGAGGCCCGCGACCAAGGATAATGAGCTGGTGCCTGTATCGTCTTGGTTGAGCTATCCAAATGTTCCTGAATATTGCCCTTTTAAGATGGGTAATGCTATGAAAATTATCATAGCCCCCAATACCCTCAAGGGTAGTTGCAGCGCCGCCGCTGCCGCCCAGGCCATGGCCAGGGGACTGCGGCGCGCCGCGCCCGAGGCTGAGTTGGTGGAGATACCCGTTGCCGATGGCGGCGATGGCCTGCTGAATCTGGCGATCCAGGCCCTGGGCGCGGAGCGGATTGCCCTCACAGTGACGGGTCCCCGCTTTAACCCCGTCGCGGCGGCTCTGGCCTGGCTGCCGAACCGGGGCCTGGCCCTGATCGAGATGGCCCTGGCCAGCGGTCTGACCCTGCTGCCGGAGGAGGAGCGGGACCCCAGTCTCACTACCAGCCTGGGTACGGGGGAACTGATGCGAGCGGCCCTGGATTTGGGGGCGGAGACCCTGGTAGTGGGCATCGGCGGCAGTGCCACCAACGACGGCGGTATCGGCATGGCCAGCGCCCTGGGATTGCGTTTTCTTGACGCGGATGGCCTGCCCGTGACCCCGAATGGCGCGGGCTTGCCTGCTCTGGTCCGCATCGATGGGTCGGGCCTGGACGCGCGTCTCGCTCAAGTCCGCATTCTGGCTGCCTGCGATGTGAACAATCCCCTGACGGGTCCTCAGGGTGCGTCTGCCATCTATGGCCCCCAGAAGGGGGCCAGCCCTGTCCAAGTGGCGCGCTTGGATGCCGGGCTCGCCCTCCTGGCCGATCTGGTCGAAGCCCCGGGTCGGCTCGGCCAGGGCCGGCTGCGGGACCAGCCCGGCGCCGGTGCGGCCGGTGGTCTGGGCTTTGGATTGCGGGCCTTTTGTGGCGCCCGCTTAAGGCCTGGGGCGGAACTGGTCCTGGACCTTCTGGATTTTGATGCCAGGCTCGCGGGCGCGGACCTGGTGCTGACAGCCGAGGGGTGGTTGGATGGCCAGACCCTCTCCGGCAAGGCCCCCGCCCAGGTTGCGGCCCGGGCCCGGCGGTTGGGTATCCCCTGCATCGCAATTGCCGGCGGCCTGGGGGCAGACCTGGAGCGCCTGTCCGCGGCAGGGTTCAGTGCCGCGGTCAGCTTTTGTCCGGCTCCGCTCGCCCTCGCCGAGGCCATGGCCCGCGCGGAGGAACTGCTCGCGGACGCGGCGGAGCAGGTGTTGCGGATCTTTTTGGCGGGGGGCGCCGCCAATGCCCTGGGAAGGGTGCGACAGGTCTGACAATGAGTTTGGACGGCCTTTCCGACATCGGCCCGAAAGGGCAGAATAGTCCCTCATTCCACCCAGCTCTGCCATGATGCCATGAAGTCTCACCCCCTCCAGTCTCTGTCTCGTGCCGCTATCCTGCTCCCACTGCTGTTGGCCCCCGGTCTCGGCCTCGGCGCCAGCGGCAAGGGCGAAAAACTGCCCCCCATTTGGGGCTATGGTGTCAAGTCCTGCACCACCTTTCTCGCGGCGGCAGACGGGCGCGAGGCTGGGGATGCGCTCCAGGATCTGGAATTCCAGCGTTACCAGGACTGGCTCACCGGCTTCATCACCGGGCTCAACCTCTCCATGGGCAAAGATGTGCTGGTGGGGGCGGATATTAACGGCGCCCTGAATCGCATTCATGCCTACTGCCAGGGGCATGGCAAGGAGGATGTCTTCACCGCCACCATGGACCTGGTGCGGATGCTCGGCCGCCTTAAATGAGGCTTACACCCGGGTAATGACAGCAGTGGCGCCCCCAACGCCCCTCGACCTGTTACGTCGGATTTTCGGCTATTCAGACTTCCGTGGCGCCCAGGAAAGGATCATCGGCCGGGTCATCGCTGGCGGCGATGCCCTGGTCCTCATGCCCACGGGTGGCGGCAAATCGCTCTGTTTCCAAATCCCCGCCCTGTTGCGGCCCGGCACCGGCATCGTCGTCTCGCCCCTCATCGCCTTGATGCAGGACCAGGTGGATGCCCTACACCAGCTCGGTCTGCGGGCGGCCTTTCTGAACTCCTCTCTGAATGCGGGGGAGTCGCGGGCGGTGGAACAAGGCCTGGTGTCCGGCCAGTTCGACCTGCTGTACCTGGCCCCGGAGCGCCTGCTAAGCGAGCGCTTTCTATCCCTGCTGGATCAGAGCCGCCTTGCCCTGTTCGCCATCGACGAGGCCCACTGCGTCTCTCAGTGGGGGCACGACTTCCGGCCTGAATACATCCAGCTCAACCTACTGCACGAGCGTTGGCCGCACATTCCGCGCATCGCCCTTACCGCCACCGCCGATGGCTTGACCCGCCAGGAAATCGTCGAACGGCTCGACCTGGCGGAGGCCGACCATTTCGTCTCCAGTTTCAACCGGCCCAACATCCGCTATCGCGTGGTACAAAAGGATCAACCGCGTCGCCAGTTGCTGCGCTTCCTACGCGAGGAGCACGCCGGCGACTCGGGTATCGTCTATTGTCTGTCACGGCGCAGCGTGGAGGAGATCGCCGCTTTCCTGTGTGGCGAGGGCTTTCGGGCCCTGCCTTACCACGCCGGCCTGCCTGCGGAGACCCGCCGCCAGAACCAGGCCGCCTTCCTGCGCGACGATCAGATCATCATGGTCGCCACCATCGCCTTTGGCATGGGCATCGACAAGCCTGACGTGCGCTTTGTCGCTCACCTCGATCTGCCCAAGAGCCTGGAGGGGTACTACCAGGAGACTGGCCGCGCCGGCCGCGACGGTCTGCCGGCCAATGCCTGGCTGGCCTATGGTTTGTCCGACATGGTCACCCTGCGCCACTTCATCGACATCTCGGAGGCTGAGGAACGCTTCAAGCGGGTCGAGCATCACCGGCTGAACGCCATGCTCGGCTTTTGCGAGACCACCGCCTGCCGGCGTCAGGTGCTCCTCAACTACTTTGGCGAGGAACAGGAACGGCCCTGTGGCAACTGTGATACCTGTCTCGAACCCGTGGAAAGCTGGGATGGCACCCAGGCCGCCCGCAAGGCTCTCTCCTGCATCTTTCGCACCGGGATGCGCTTTGGCGCCAACTACCTGATCGAGGTTCTCCTCGGCAAGGACAACGCCCGCATCAGGGGTTTCGGCCACGACCGGGTCTCCACCTTCGGCATTGGCCAGGACTTGAGCGCGGATGAATGGAAGTCCGTCTATCGGCAACTGGTGGCCGCGGGCCTGGTGAGGGTCGATCTGGCGGGCCACGGTGCCCTCCAACTCACCGAACAGAGTCGCCCCGTCCTGCGGGGGGAACGCGAGGTCCGGCTGCGACGCGACCCCTTGTCACGGGGCCGCACGGCTGGGAGCGGCGTCGCCAGGGGGCGCCAGGACCGGGAACGGCATCTGCGCAAGTCAGGATTCGAGGGTGACCCGGAGGCGGTGGCCCTCTGGGAGCGTCTGCGCGCCCTGCGCCTGGAACTAGCCCAACGCCAGAATTTGCCGCCCTACGTCATCTTCGGCGATATCACCCTGCGGGAACTGGTCCAGTACCGTCCCCGCGATCTGGACGAGATGAGCCAGATCAGTGGCGTCGGGGCCGTCAAGCAGGAACGTTACGGTGTGGCCTTTCTTGCCGCCCTGGCAGCCCATGCCGCCGAGCATGGCTACCCGGCTAACAGGGGGCCAGGCTAGGGCGCGGGATTGTGTCCCCATTACCCCTGCACTGACGGCGGCAGCGCCAATGGCGTTTTGCGATCAATCACCGGGAGTGCGCCCGATCAATAAGGGTGTTAAGCAGTTCTTCCTTACAGGGCTCTGCCCGTGACCATTTGGCTGTCGGGGCCGAGCAGATAAAGATAAAGGTTGGCGATGGACGCGGGCGTAGCCAAGTCCATCGGATTCTCACCAGGATAGAGGCGGGCGCGCAGCCCGGTGCGGACGATGCCAGGGTCCAGGCTGTTGACCCGGAGCTGGCCCTGGTCGCGGGTCTCCTCGGCGAGGGTCTGCATCAGACCCTCAATGCCGAACTTGGCGACGGCCAAGGCACCCCAGTAGGCCAGACCCTGGCGGCCGACCCGATCCGAGGTGAAGACGATCGAGGCGTCGGGGGCGCGCCTGAGCAGGGGCAGGCAGGCCTGGGTGAGCAGGAAGGGGGCGCTGAGGTTGATGCGCAGGACCCGTTCCCACTCGCTGGCGTCATAGTCATCGATGCGGCTAAGGAAGGGTGCGAAGGCGGCACAGTGGACCAGGCCATCCATCCGTCCGAATTCTTGCGCAATCGTAGCCGCGACGGCGGCAAATTGTGGCTCGTCGCCCCCCTCCAGGTCTAGGGGCAGGAGGGCGGGCTCCGGGGCGCCGCTCGCAGCAATGCGATCATAAAGAGGCTCTAACTGGGCCTCTTCCTTGTCGGAGATGATGACGGTGGCGCCGTGTGCCGCGCAGGCACTGGCTACGGCGGCGCCGAGGCTGTCGGCGGTGCCGGTAACGAGGATGACCCGGCTGGCTAGGATGTTGGTGGGTGGCTGATAATTTTCCATGGGGGTTTGTCCATGTGGTGGAAGGGATATGGGCTGATCGGGACGGGCCTTGATTGGTTAACGCCGGGTCTCGCGCCAGGCGATCCAGAGCTTGCGCGGCGGCGTGAGGCTTAGCCGTTGGTCAGCGACTTGAAAAGACAGGGCCTCGATCTCTCGGAGCAGGCTGGCAAGAATGCGGGTGCGCGCACGGGCGAAGGGCGGGAGGGTGCGGGTATGGGAAGACCGGGCCTGTAAGGCCTGGGCTTGACGTGCGAGCTCCGGGAGCCATTCCGGCAGGCGGGCGCGGTGGGGGCCTTGGCGGAGGGCCTCGGGGGTCAGATTTTGGGGGGCCAGCAGGTCCATGGGGATGGGTGCCCGACCCTGGCGGGCCAGCCAGCCGCTGTCGCGAATCCGATAGACCAGGGCACAGAAGGTCCCAAGGGCTCGCACCGATGCGATGTTTTCGGGGCTGGTAAGACCTTGGCAAGCGGCCATGAGCTCGAACAGGGCACCCAGATCGGCGTCGCAGGCGCGGGTCAGGGCCCCCAAGTCTGGCAGGCGGCGCCGCAGGATTTCCTCCTCTACCTGTTCGGCTATCTGGAGAAATGGCCCGAGGGGTAGCTGGTGTTGACTCACCACCGCTCGCACGGCTTGGCTTAAGGGATGGCTGGGCCGGCCATCAAGGGGCTTTTCCAGATCCTCCAGCCACCATTGGAGCTTAAGCCTAGCAACGCCGGGGTCGCTGACCTCCATTAGTATGGCGCGGACTTGATGACGCCAAGCGGCGAGGATAGCCAGGTCGTCACGCCTTGCGGTCGGGGAGAATCTGATGCTGTAGTAGGTGGAGGAACCTAGCGGGGTTGCCGGGTTGGGGAATCGCCAGGATGCCGGGTGATTCGTAACCATGGCGCTTGGGCCGGCGGTAGCCTTATCATTCCCGACGGTGTCCGGATCTGGAAACGGGTTCGCCAAGGGTTAGCCGATCCCCAGCCTCAGCCTGTCACTGGGCGCCGGCAAGCCGCAAGGTAATTGACATCCAGGTCTTGCGCGTCCAGCCGATAGCCGCCTATCAAGGGGTTGTAAGTCAAGCCCGTGAGCTGGCTCAACTCCAACTCAGCGGCGCGAATCCAACGCCCCAGTTCCGAGGGGCGAATGAAGCGGGCATAGTCGTGGGTACCACGGGGTAACCAGCGCAGCAGGTATTCAGCGCAGATGATGGCCAGCAAGTAGGATTTAGGATTGCGGTTGAGGGTGGAGAAGAAGACGTATCCACCCGGCTTGACCAAGCGGGCGCAAGCGGCGATGACGGAGCTGGGGTCCGGTACATGCTCCAGCATCTCCATACAGGTGACGATGTCGAAGCAGGCCGGGCATTCTGCCGCCAGGGTCTCCGCGGCAATGTGGCGGTAGTTCACCTCAACACCGGTCTCCAGGGTGTGGAGTTCCGCGACCTTGAGGGGCATCTCCCCCAGATCGATACCGGTGACATGGGCCCCGCGGATGGCCATGCTCTCTGCCAAAATACCCCCGCCACAGCCTACGTCCAACACTTTCTTGCCCGCCAAGCCCGCGACCTGGTCCACATAATCAAGCCGCAAGGGGTTAATCTCATGGAGCGGCTTAAATTCGCTGTGGGGATCCCACCACCGGGCCGCCAAGGCCTCGAACTTGCTGATTTCGGCGGGATCGACGTTGTGGGTTGCTACGTTCATGCGTTTGCCTCGGCCAGATTGGATGGCGTGCCTGCCTGGCCGCCGATCCCGGCATTTTAGGTGATCCGAGTGGTTAGGGCATGAAGGGTACTATGCCTGACAAGGGTCGGGCGAACTGGCTCATTTGTTCCCGCATTATGGCCACGCCCCCAGTCATGCCATGAATCCTGGAATCGAGGATGCCCATAGCATTGCGTACCAGTTCCATATTTTCTTCGACGCTGGCCATTTCCCCCGCCATGGCTTGGGTGTTGGCGCGGATCTTAGGCATGATCCGGGACATGGAGTCCATCCGAGCGGCGATAGAATCCATGTGGGTCATGTGGTCGTCGAAGGATTTCATATTCGCGGTGATATCGCCCATGTCCGCATCCACGCCCATCAGGTGGTCCTGCATGGAGTACATATCCGAGATGATATCGTTGAAGTCCTGGTAAAGGAGGCGGGCGTGATAAACGTCGATGGCAGCCCCCAGCAGGAGCAGCAAGGAGGTGGTGATTATGACGATATCCGTGATGCGGAAATGGCGATGGCGCTCGTCGAGATGTAGTTGGGTGGCACGACCCAGCCGCTGGATGACCTCGATGAGGGCCCGCCTGGGGTCTTCTCGCCTGTTTCTCATGCTCTCTCTCCTTGATGGGATGCTAGGGAAATGGGAACATCTTGTTCATGTTCCGCATCGGCTTCGCCATCCGGCCCAATTCGACGCTCATGATCTGGACTTCGTTGTTCAGGATGTCCATGTTGAACGAGACATTGGCGATATGGGTGCGGACGGTCGCGAGATAGTCATCAATCCCCGTCACGTTGGCGCGCATCTGATCCATATCGGTGAGGATGTTGGTCATCTCGACGTCCATGAGAGCGGTGCGTTGATCGACCGTCTCCAGGAGCGCCACGCGACTCTCAATGGCGTTCATGTGCCCGCTGATGGCGTGCATCTGGTCGCTCACTGAGATGAAATGATCCTTCATGCCCTCGACGACGCTAGAGATGCGTGAGACCTGGGAGGTCAGGGTGAAAAGCAGGAGGGATAGGGAGATGGAAATGGCGGCCAGAATGAAGGTGCCTGCCTGAATACCGTAATTGAGTCGGGTGCTGAGCCGGTTCGTGAGTTCGATTTCGCTGAGCATAATGCCCTCGAAGGAACTCAGAGCCCGCCGATACTGTTGCTGGAGGATGGCGTCATCAACCGCCGTCCTAGGTTTCATGGCTTCTTCCATCATGGAATCCTGCTCGTATCTTCTTATGGTCTTGGGGTGGGGGGCCGAACCACCCGCAACTTAATTAAATTCTAACGCTAAATGGACCTGAATGCCCATGATTTCCCTGTCCTTGGCGTTGCTTGTATTTCCCCTCAGGCGTTTATCAAAACCTTGTCCTCTGATAGTGGCGTCATCGCCATAGGGGTTCAATGACTCCCGATGGCGGTGCACAACAAGGCGACCTGATCGACGAGAGGTGAGCGTGGGGGATGGATTCGTGTGCCAAGGGGTCTCCTTGTATCATAAGTCTCCCCCGATTCTATTCGCTTCTGTGCCCTGCCGATGCCGATTTCAGCCGCTTCGATGACTTTCGCGGACACCCATCCGGCGGTGGGGGAGGACCCCGTGGCGTTGGAACATAGCCGTCACCTGGCGGACCTGATTCGTGCCGAGGCCGTGGCAAGCGGGGGAGCCTTACCTTTCGACCGCTTCATGGAACTGGCCCTCTACGCCCCTGGATGGGGGTATTACGTCGCTGGGGCGCGTAAATTTGGTCCGGGAGGCGATTTCGTGACCGCACCCGCTATCTCGCCCCTCTTTGGCCTGTGCCTGGCCCGTCAGTGTCGCGAGGTCCTGGTGGCACTGGGCGGAGGTGACATCCTGGAATTGGGGGCCGGCACCGGCGACCTGGCGGCGGATATTCTCGATGGCCTTAAACTTGAAGCGAGTCTTCCGGGCCGCTATCTCATCCTTGAGCCTGGCCCCGAGTTGCGCGAGCGTCAGAGGGATCTGCTTGAGGTACGCCATCCGGATTTGCTCGGCCTCATCGGGTGGCTGGATGACCTGCCCTCGGGATTTTCTGGTGTTCTGATCGCAAACGAGGTCATGGACGCCTTGCCGGTGCATCGTTTCCAGGTCTGCGAGGACCACGCGGTTGCGGAAATCCTGGTCAAGCCCTGGGGGGCTGGTTGGGAGGAGGTGGGAGCGGAGGCTATCAGCCCTGGCCTGAGCGAGGCGGTCCATGCCCTCTGGGCGCAGGGTCTGGCGCAAGAGCCCGGCTACGCTTCCGAGATCAATTTGCGGTTGGGGCCCTGGATGCAAGCCCTGGCGGCGTCCATGACCCGTGGCCTGATAGTACTGATCGACTATGGTTACGACCGCGCCGACTACTATCGGCCCGAACGTGGCATGGGTACCCTGATGTGCCATTATCGTCACCAGGCCCATGGCAATCCCTATGTTCACTTGGGTCTCCAGGACATCACGGCCCATGTGGATTTCTCGGCGGCGGCATCCGGGGGTCGGATGGCGGGTTTGGAGGTCGCCGGTTTCACGACTCAGGCGCATTTCCTGATCGCGCTGGGCCTCGACGACTTGTTGGCGGAACGGCTGGGTGGCGACCAGGGCACGGCTGATGGGGATCTAAACTGGTTGCTCGGGGCTAAGCAACTGGTGATGCCCACCGCCATGGGCGAGCGCTTTCGGGTATTGGGCCTGGCCAAGAACATCGGTCGGTCCTGGTCGGGCTTCTCCCTCAGGGATCTGCGCGGCCGCTTGTGAATGGCCTGTCGACGTGGCTATTCGCTGTCGGCAAGCATGGAGCGGGATGGCCGTGCGCCAGAGGCCAGATTTTCGCGGGCGCCCTTCATGCGCTCGGCAACCTGAACGCCATAGGTCTGGGCGCCACTAAAGCCGACAAGGGCTGGGGCCAGCATCTCCCCTTCCGGGCTCAGGAAGAGCAGGGTCGGGGTGGCAAAGATCTCGTAGCGGGCCAGGAAGCGCTGGGTACGGATGCGTTCACCGTCGAAATCGGTGACCTTGCCTCCTTCTTCCCGGGAGATCTCCTGGGTGATGGCCCCCTTTTCCAGGGTGCCGCGGGTCGCGGGGGCTTCGAGGAATTCCTGGCGCAGCCGCTGGCAGTATCCGCACTCCGGATCCATGATGAGGATGGCGACGGGCAAGCCTCTTTCCCGCGCCTCTGCTCCGATATTGGCCCAGTCGAAATGGTTATCGGCGGCCAGGGGACCAGCCTGGGCCAGCAGGAAAAAAATCAGCGCGTTAGCGAGTCGGGACAACATGACGGGGTAGTTTGCTTCGGTTCAGAACCTATCTTCCGATAAGAATATATAATTTCGCTAATATGAGCAACCGTTAATGTTGCAGTGCGGAACATGGGTGGACTGGCTAGTTGGGGAAGGGGGTTATCGACAAGGGCGCACGGGAGGTTTCATGACCCTGATTGAAATCTTGGCCTATCTGCTGACCGGGATCTTTTCCGGCTTGCTGGCGGGTCTACTTGGGCTGGGGGGTGGGGTGCTGATTGTCCCCTCGCTTATCCTGGTCTTCGGTCACCTGGGCTTTACGTCAGAATGGATAGCGCATCTGGCGGTGGGTTCTTCACTGGCCACCATTATTGGCACCGGCGGTGCTTCGGCCCTGGCCCATCATCGGCGTGGGGCGGTGCGCTGGGATCTGGTCCTGATGCTGGCGCCGGGCATAGTCCTGGGGGCCTGGGCGGGTGCGGCTATCGCCGGTCTGTTGCCTCAAGAATGGCTTCAGCGCCTGTTTGGGGTCTTCTTACTCTATGTCGGGGCGCGGATGTTGCTACCCAGGGCAGAAATCCACACGGTTACTGCCCCTAGCCCGCAGGGTCTGACGACGGCGGGTACAGGGATTGGCGCCCTCTCCGCCCTCGTTGGCATCGGTGGCGGGACCTTGACGGTGCCCTACCTGGTTAAATCGGGCTTGACCATGCGCCAGGCCGTGGCATCCTCGAGTGCCTGTGGTCTGCCCATTGCATTGGCCGGGGCCATTGGTTTCATGATCACGGGCTGGGGCCGGGAGGGGTTGCCAGGTATGAGCACGGGGTTCGTCTATTGGCCAGCGGTCCTGGGCATCCTGGTGACCAGCATGCCCATGGCGCCCATAGGGGCCCGCCTGGCCCATAGCCTGCCTCTCCCCATCCTGACGCAAATCTTCGGCGTTTTGCTGTTGTTGGTAGCCACCCGGTTGCTGCTGGGATGATCAATATGGCCCGGGTTGATCTGGTTACTTTTCGGATGTGCTCGGGTGGGTGGAAAACAGAGACGTTGGTTGATCCAACCAAAGACGCCGGTAGAGAAAAAGGTCGCCATTCCCGTCGCGCAGCGCCAGTCGGCCATTGGACTCTGCGAAGTCATAGGGGCTGATGTGGGCGTTTTCCGGGTTATACATGGCCAAGCGCTCGCCGCTTAATTGAATGTAGCCATCCACATAGCCACTAGAGCCGGGATAGATGCGAAAGCGGTTGCCCTGGACAATGAGAAGCTCGCCATTCCGGCCCTCCCAGATCCCGTCCAGTCGGGTGCCGGGGGATGGGGGCATGGCCTCTCCGGCGACCCCTGGCAGTTTGATGCCCTCGGTCATCTGCTTTATGACCTCGCCACCCTTGCCAAGGAGACCGGAGGGATCCCCGCTGGTCGTCGGCCAAGGCGATGTGCCTGGCATGCCGGTCATGTTAGACAGGCCGGGAATGGACAAGCCGCCCGGCATGCCGCTGAAGGGGGCTAGAGGCGTGGTCGCGGGCAGGCCAGGGCTGGCCGGTGGATTTAAGAAGCCCATGGCCTCCATCATCCGGGACATGGCGTCCGCCATGGCCGCCCTGGGAGCGGCACCCGCATCCCCGGCCCAAGCCTCAGAAGTTTGGAGCAGGATGAGCGTCAGGAAAAGGGTTCTGATCGGATTTGCGAGCAGGTTTTGGAACAGAACTTGGAATGGGCCATGGGACTGGATCATCCGGGGTTAAGATCTCATTGTGGCCAAGTTTGGGGGCCAGGGTCATGGAGGACCCTAAGGAATATTAGCATTCTAACAAAAGCTAGCGAGCCTCGCCCTGGTCTCGACCCCCTGCGGATCTGCTCTGGAGGAGTTATGATGCCGACCGAAATTGTCATCAGGAATGCCCATGAGCCCGGAACTGGAAGACCTTTGTCAAATTCTCCGCGCCGCCGCGCTTAAGGAGATCCTGCCCCGCTTTCAGCATACGGCTCCCGAAACCAAGACGGATGGCAGCCTGGTTACGGCGGCGGATGTGGGAACCCAGGCCTTTATCCTCGACGAACTAAAAAGTCGCTTTCCCGATGTGCCGGTGCTTGGCGAGGAGATGGGGGCCCAGGAGCAAGAAGCATTACTGGCGGGTACCCAGGGCAATATCTGGTGTTTGGATCCGCTCGATGGCACCAGCAATTTCGCGGGTGGTTTCCCCTTTTTCGGAATCTCTCTGGCCCTGCTCGAAGGGGGACAGGCCCGCTTGGGTCTGGTGCTGGACCCGGTCCGTGACGAGTGCTTTGCCGCCGAACGGGGGAAGGGTGCCTGGCTGAATGGGCAGGCCTTGCGGCTGGCCCCGGCTAGTAATGCCCTCAAGGATGCGCTGGCCTTGGTGGATCTCAAACGTTTGCCAGTGGAGATCCTGATGCGTCTCGGTGGCGAGGCCCCTTATCGTTCGCAGCGCAGCATGGGCGCGGTTGCTCTTGAATGGTGCTGGCTCGCGGCGGGGCGGGCGCGGCTCTATCTGCATGGCGGACAAAGGCTGTGGGACTGGGCCGCCGGGCGTCTCATCGCCAGCGAGGCGGGGGTCCAGAGTCTTCTCATGGGCCAGGGAAATGGCGGCGTTCCGGTTGAGCTTTCGCTAGCGCCTTGCATGGCGGTGGCCGCCGCCAATAAGGCCTTGCTGGAGCAGTGGACCGCCTGGCTGCGGTTGGGTTCGGGCGAAAATGGCCTTTGATTCTGGCAGGCCTACCCTCACCTAAGGGCTCTGTTGGCCATCCAAGAGCCGCCAATCCGCAACAAGAGGCTGGGTTAGACCTATGACCGACACAATTTCCAATTACGATATGCAAATTGGCAGTGGCATCGCGGCCTTCGAGGGCAAGCACTTTGCCACCGCCTCGGGTCTGCTGTCTCCCTTGGCGGAGGCCGGCGATCCTCAAGCCCAATATCGAATGGCGATCATGGCTCAGAACGGCCTGGGGATGCATGAAAACCACGGCTTGGCCTTCCGCTTCATGAAGGCTGCTGCCGAGTCTGGCATGGATATTGCCCAGCATGGCCTGGGTTTCATGTACCTCGAAGGCGAATGTACCGAACAGGATCCCGTCCAGGCCGCCCACTGGTTTCGCCTGGCCGCCGAGCAGGGACTGGTCGGCTCCCAGACCACCCTGGCTAGGCTTTATGAGGAGGGGCGGGGGGTGGAGAAGGACCCTGAAGAGGCCCGCAAATGGTATCGCCGGGCTGGCTTTGACGAGGTCTGAAGGGGACTGGCTTGGCCAGGCCACCTGGCCAGGGCCTGGTACCCTCTGTATAGGGTATTGCTTCGCCCATGTCCAAATCCCCAGGTGCGCCCAATTTATTCGATCATTTGACTTAAGGCATGCCCCGGTTTGACCATGGGGAGCACGTCTTCCGTCTTGTCGATCCAAATATCCACCAGGGTTGGGCCTGGGGTTGCCAGGGCCTCCTGGATGCCTTCCCACAGCCGGGCTGTCTCGGTGATGCGGGTGGCGCGGATGCGCGGATAGACCTGTTCCAGGCCCAATAGATCGGGGATCTGGCGGCGGCAGGCGGGGTCGGTCAGGGTACAGTCGGGCTTGCATTCGGCGCTGCGAGCCAGGCAAGTCTCGTAGTGGTGGCCCCCGTCCATCATGTCCTCCCACTGGCGGACCATGCCCAGGAAACTGTTGTTCAGCACGAACATCTTCACCGGGATACGGTTTGCCGCCACCGTTGCCAGTTCCTGGATGTTCATCTGAAAGCTGCCATCGCCGTCGATCAGCACCACAGGCTTGTCAGGGTTGGCGAACCAGGCGCCGATGGCCGCAGGCAGGCCAAAACCCATGGTGCCCAGTCCGCCGGAACTGATCCACTGACGCGGTCGGGTAAAACGGTAGTACTGGGCCGCCCACATCTGATGCTGACCCACACCGGTTACCAGGGTCGCGCCCCCCTCGGTGAGGCTTGAAATGGCCTCGATCACCGCCTGAGGCTTGATGTGCTCGGTCTGGAGATAGGGCTTGGGCATCTGCAGACGCCAATTACCTACCCGGGCCATCCAGTCCGGGTGCCGGGCGCGCTTGCCGGAGGCGAGGCCATAATCGAGAAAGAGCTTGAGGTCCGCGGTTAGGGATAGATCAGCGCGGATGCGCTTGTCTAATTCGGAGGGGTCTATGTCCACATGGGCAATCCGCTTGCCGTGGGCAAAGTCCTTGACCGCGACGCGATCGTCGAAACGGCCTCCCAAGGTCAGAATCAGGTCCGCCTCGCGCAGGGCATAATTAGCCGGGATGGCACCGTGCATGCCTGGCATGCCGAGGTTGTAGGGGCGCTGGAAGGGAATGGCTCCCAGGGCATTGAAGGTGGTGGAGACCGGTACCTCGAAACGTTCGGCGAAGCCTTGCAGGGCCTCGGCCGCGTCGGCATGAATGATGCCGCCGCCGGCCTTGATGACAGGCCGCTTGGCGCTGACCACGGCATCGATGATGGCATCCGCCGCCTTGCAATCAAAGGATTGGGGCTCGCGGTGACGCAAACGGGGGCTATTCCCCGTGACTGCAGGCGCCAACTGGACATCTTTGCAGATATCCACCACCACCGGGCCGGGCCGTCCGCCCTGAGCAAGGGCGAAGGCCTCGCGCAGCACCCATTCCAGATCGCGCACGTCCTTGACCAGATAGTTGTGCTTGGAGATGGGCCGGGTCATGCCGATGGTATCCACCTCCTGAAAGGCGTCCGTGCCGATGGCGAAGCTGGGTACCTGACCGGTAATAAAGAGGGTGGGGATGGAATCCTTGTGGGCGTCGGCGATGGGCGTGACCAGGTTAGTGGCGCCGGGACCTGAGGTGGCCAGGGCCACGCCCACCCGGCCACTGGTGCGGGCATAGCCTTCCGCCGCGTGTCCCGCGCCCCCTTCCTGGCGGCAGAGGATGAATTGCGGGGCCTTCTGACCGCGCCGCATGCGTTTGTTCAACTCCACATGCAAAGGGATTACGGCCCCGCCGGTGTGCCCGAAGATGTGTTCCACGCCAAGATCGACGAGGGTATCGAAAAAGAGGCTGGCGCCGGTCTGGCTGGGGCTGGACATGGTGGGGACCGCTGACTGAGGAATCACAGGGCATATCCTGAAGCCGCTATGGCCCTGGAATCAGGATAAGGTTGTCGGGATGTAACAAGGAATCAGGCTCATGGGTATGTCCAGGCGGGTCGGGAGACAAGAGCCGTCTCTGACGATCAGGCGCGCATCCCGCAGCGCCTGTCGTTATCGCAAACATCTCGGGGGTTCTAGGCGATCAGGCCGCCGCTTTAGTCGGCTTATAAAAGATATGTTTACCGATGCGGGTGGTTCTTTTGTAGGTGTGTGACCAGTCTGGCTTGACTCGGGTCGCGTGGAAATAGAGCGCGCCCTGAGTGGGGTCTTGATGCAGACCATCCAGGGTCTTACGGGCAATTTCCAGGGAGTCTTGCCAGGCATCCGAATCCTTGGGAGGCGATTTTGGCTTTTGGCACCACCAGGAAAATTGGCAACTCTTCTTATTGCGTTGCTTGACGACGCCACAAACCGACTGAGGGAAGGCATCGGACTTGACACGGTTGATGGTGACGGCGGCAACGGCCTGCTTACCAGTAAGCGACTCTGCACCGGCCTCGTGGTAGATGTTGAGTGCTAGACAGTGCAACTCGGCATTCAGGTTGCCGGGGTTCTTGCCAGGCTGGGGGTTCGGCGCTTTCACCTTTGCGCTCACGGAGGTGGTGGCCTTGGGGGCATCATCGTCGCCGTCGCTAGTCTCGGAATCCTGATCTGGCTTTTGGCGGTTTTTGACATCCTCGTCAAGGGCGACGGGTATTGGAGATTCATGGGCCAGGTTAGCCGAAGCCAGGTTCATCGGGGCGGAAGCCATGACGCTTGCCGCGAGGATCAGGGGGCGGACATCCAGGTTCATGATCAAAACCTCATGAAAAATCATTAAGTCAGCAGGTGGATATCCTAGGGTATTCCCTATTCCCTGTCAAGACGTAGGAATTATGTCGGTAGATAATTTATTTATAATCAATGATTTATGATAATATCACTTCCGATCCAGGTGGGCTTCCAGACTAACGAACCGCTCTAGGCTTGAGTCTGATAACTTATTGTAATATTAGAGTATTATTATCTAATCCTCATTATTCCGGGTACTGGCATGACATTAAGGCGTAAACCCGTTCCATCATGCGTGTCAGGCCTTGTTCGCGGTAGCGCGGGACCGTGGCGAAGAGATTCAGGGCCGCGATCTCGGTAAGGGTGTGGCGCTCGGCGAAAAGGGCGCGGACCTCTGGCTCGGTCACTGCAAAGGGCGGTCCGGTCCGTTCGGTCTGTTCATAGTCCAGGGTGATGAGGAGTCCGCCAATCGGCTTTGGTAGCAGGGTATCCAGGTGATGGGCGTAGGCGGTTCGCATGGCCGGTGGCAGGGCGATCAGGGCGGCGCGGTCAAAAAGGGCGGTCACGTCCGCGACCTGTTCAGGTTGCAGGGCAAAGAAGTCGCCGCACAGGATTTCCAGTTCATCGACGCGGTATCGCCTAAAAGGGGGTTCGTCGCTGATGGTGGGCGTCAGGCCATTTTCGTTGAAAAAGGCCCCAACCCCGAGTGGGCTAATTTCAACCCCAAGGACCCGGTAACCCTCACCCGCCAGCCAGAGCAGGTCCCGGGATTTTCCACAGAGGGGCACCAGGACGCGAGCCCCAGGCATCACGCCGGGCGGAGGCCAATAGGCCTGCAGGTGAGGATTGATGTCGCCCTGATGCCAGCCGGTCTCACCCTTGAGCCAGCGTTGGTGCCAGAAGTCTTGATTCATGGTGCCGGGTTTCCGTGCGGGTCAGTGGGGGGCTGGCCAAAATATAGCGGGAATTTCTGAATGAGGCATCTTGGTGCTGGAGCCCCACGCGCATGTGGCCAGGATCGATAAGGGCGTGGGGTAGTTCGTTTTTGATCTGGAGATGGTCCTGGTCGGTGGGGGAACAGACAGGTTTTTCCATTGGGGAGCGGGGCTCTTGGTAAGGCAAAATTGCTTAGGAGTCGAGGTGGGTTGTCGAAGGGTAAATCATTTTTTTAGGGGCTGGATGTGGGTATGCATCCGGCCTGACTGACGCCCCACCCTCGCCAAGTTGGCTATGGGGCCCAGTCGTTAGCCTGGATGAAATAGGAGGGCCTTACCCCTGAGGGATCCCTAAACGCTGAGGGATGCAAATATCTCTTTAGCGGCCGTCAGGGTGGCGGTGATGTCTGCCTCACTGTGCGCGGCAGAGACGAAACCGGCCTCGAAGGCGGAGGGGGCCAGGTACTGCCCTCGGGCCAGCATGGCGTGGAAGAAGGTCCGGAAGCGTGTCACATCGCAGGCCATGGCCCCGGCGTAATCTGTCACCTGGTCCGCTGCGGTGAAAAAGAGCCCAAACATGCCGCCGACCTGGTTGGTGGTCAGGGAGATGTCCGCGTCCCGGGCGACCTGCCGCAAACCCGTCGTCAGCCGTTGGGTCTTGGCACTCAGGTCGTCATAAAAGCCAGGGACGGAGATGAGTTCAAGGGTTTTGAGGCCTGCGGTCATGGCGACCGGGTTGCCGGACAGGGTACCGGCCTGATAGACGGGGCCTAGAGGCGAGATCTTCTCCATCACCTCGCGCCGGCCGCCGAAGGCGCCTACCGGCATGCCGCCGCCGATGATTTTACCCAAGGTCGTCAGGTCGGGCGTCACCCCATAGAGAGCCTGGGCGCCGCCGAGGGCGACGCGGAAGCCGGTCATGACCTCGTCGAAAATGAGCAGGGCACCATGAGTGTCGCAGATTTCCCGCAGACCTGCCAGGAATCCTGGGACCGGGGGGATGCAGTTCATGTTGCCCGCTACGGGCTCAACAATGATGCAGGCAATCTCGTTGCCCATACGATTGAAGAGGTCTCGCACCGAGTCGAGGTCATTGTAGGCCAGGGTTAGGGTGAGTTCCGCCAGGGCGGCGGGTACACCGGGGGAACTGGGTTCGCCCAATGTGAGGGCACCGGAGCCGGCCTTAACCAGCAGGGAATCCGCATGGCCGTGGTAGCCGCCCTCGAATTTGACCAGGCGATCGCGGCCAGTGAAGCCGCGTGCCAGGCGAATGGCGCTCATGGTGGCCTCAGTGCCGGAACTGACCATACGGACCAGGTCCATGGAGGGCACTAGTTCGCAGACCCTGTCGGCCATGCGGGTTTCAAGCTCGGTGGGTGCGCCGAAGGAGAGACCGGATTGGATACGCTCGGCGATGGCTGCGATGACCTCGGGGTGGGCGTGGCCGAGGATCATGGGGCCCCAGGAGCCCACATAGTCAACGTAGCGTTGGCCGTCGGCGTCAAAAATATAGGGGCCGCTGGCGCGCTCGAAGAAGACCGGGTCGCCACCAACGCTTCGAAAGGCGCGTACCGGCGAGTTGACACCGCCGGGGATATGGCGCTGGGCCGCGGTGAAGAGGTCATGAGATCGGGACATGGCGGTGGACCTCCTGGTCAAGGGGCGGGCGGGAAAAGGGTTTGGGCAGGGGCGGGTTTCAGTAGTCGCGTCGTGATGGCAGGGATCCCCTTTACATTGAAGGGCGCGGGCCGGTCGCGACCCGGGCTTCGCCATTTTCAAGGGTTATGCCACTACTGACAACCTGCGACGGAACCATGTTGGGGTCGTTCATCGCCGGGGACGAGGTTATCCAGGGCGTATAGTCGGTTAGGGGTCCATTGGCCCCGGCCCGTATGGGTCGCGCTCTTGAGGCTGCGCCAAGTGTAATCCTGGGCCACCGCCACCGCGCATTCCAATGTCTGACCCAAGGCGAGGCGGGCGGCGATGGCGCTGGCCAGGGTGCACCCCGAGCCGTGATATACCTCGGGCAGGCGTGGCCAGTGCCATTCGCGCTGGCTGCCATCCTGGCCGTAGAGCCGGTTGATGACCTCGGTACTCTCATCGTGGGTGCCGGTTATGAGTACCCACCGGCAGCCACTGGCAAGCAGGCGAGTGGCACAGTCATCTGGTGCTTGGGCACTGCTGAGGGCTTGGGCCTCCGGGAGGTTTGGGGTAGCCAGGAGACAATGGCCGAGCAAATGCGAGCGTATCTGTTCAAACAAGCTGGGGTCAGACACCTTCTGTCCGGCGCCCGAGGTGAGTACGGGGTCCAGGATCATAGGGAGTACCGGATATTCGTCCGCCAATTGGCACAACCAGTGTGCCAGGCGCGCACTGCCCAGCAGGCCGATCTTGATTGCCTTGACCTGGCTGTCCGCCAGGATCAGGCGGCATTGGGCCTTTACCTCCGCCACCGGCTGGGGCCAGAGTCCACGTAAGCCTTGGGTATCCTGGCAGGTGAGGCAGGAAACTACGGTTGCCGCATGGATGCCATTGGCCCGGGCGGCCTCGGCATCCGCCTGGATGCCGGCGCCGCCGCTCGGGTCATGTCCGCCGATGCAAAGGATGATGGGGGCTTGGTTAGATTCGGGCATGTCTGGTAGGGCGGTAAGTAACCATTGGAGCCTGATTAAACCAGGCGGGGGTAAAAAGGCAAGGGCGGGAATCTTGGCTATGCTTCTTTCGTAGAGCCTCTTTTCAGGGATGTGCTTTCAAATGATCCAGCCATTTGAGGAAATGACGGGTGTCGCTCAAAGTTATTGTCGGCTAATCGAGGCCGCCTGCCAGAACGAGCCCGCTTGGTTGGCCCAGGTGGCTGACCTCTTGCCACGCCTTCACGCCGCCCTGACTGCCCTCGGTAGCGTTGATCCTGACATGTCCGCCTATCCGATGCCAGATCTTGATGACCGCTTTGAGCTTTTCGGCTGCCTGCGCGATCTGCTCGGCGAGCGGGATAGCTATTGGCTGGAGTTTGATCCCATAGGGGATGGAGCGGCCCTAACCGGGAGTCTGGCGGATGACCTCACCGACATCTATTTTGAACTTCGGCAGGGCCTTACTCTTGCCGAATCCTTTCCGGTGGGTGCCAGGCAGGGTTGGCTCGCGGGCTTTGAAGCACATTGGGGGCGTCACCTCTGCGACGCCGAGCGCCACCTCTTCGACCTGGCGGCGCGGGGTCGGCTAGTCTCATGAGTGGCAAGGTTAGGTGGTTCTTTGGTATCTTAGGGCTAATCCTTAGCACTTTACGGAGATAATTCCATGTTGGCGGCCTTATCCGAACAAGACCTTTCCCTGACTGGCACCGCCCAAAATAAGATGGGCGAGCTTTTCAACCAAGTTGAAGAGAGCATCCAGGGGGTACGCGTATTTGCCACTCCTGGAGGCTGTAGTGGCATTAGCTTCGGCATGACGTTCACCGATAGCATCAATGATAACGATGGCGTCCTGGATTGCGAGAGTTTCAAGGTGGTTGTCGATGACGGTACCTTGCCCTACTTGCGCGGCGTCGAGATTGACTTTGTCGATCGTGGGGATGGCGCTGCCACCTTTGTATTCAACAACTTGCCCTCCATGGGGGGTGGCTGCGGCAGCTGTGGCTCGGGCGGCGGTGGTGGGGGTGGCTGCTCCTGACCTTTGGTGACTTATCCTCTGGCATCTGCCCGGGGTTGCCGGAACACACCTCGGGCATCGTGTCTCCGCCGGAGTGGCTTTCCGAGGTGGTGTATCCTGTGAACATCATCAGGGATTGGTCTGGAATGGAGCCTGTTAAACCATGATCAACGTCGGCATCGTCGGCGGAACCGGCTATACAGGTTCCGAACTCCTGAGAATCTTGGCGCGCCATCCCCATGTCTCTTTGACCACCATCACCTCGCGCGGGGAGGCAGGACAAGCCGTAGCAGACATGTTTCCGCACCTGCGCGGGCGGGTTGCTCTAAACTTCAGCGAGCCCGATGTGGATCGTCTGGGTGAGTGCGATTTGGTCTTCTTCGCGACCCCCAACGGCACGGCGATGAAGATGGCCCCCGACCTCCTGGAGCGGGGCGCCAAGGTTATCGACTTGGCAGCCGATTTTCGTTTGAAGGACCCGGCGATCTGGGAATGCTGGTACCAGATGCCTCATGCCTGTCCCGAGCTATTGGTGGAGGCGGTTTATGGACTGCCTGAGGTCAATCGCGCTGCCATTCGCGAGGCGAGGTTAGTGGCAAATCCCGGGTGCTATCCTACTGCCGTGACCCTGGGATTTCTGCCGCTATTGGAGCAGGGTTGGATCGACCCCGGCTGGCTGGTAGCGGACGCCAAATCCGGAGTTAGCGGTGCCGGGCGCAAGGCTAGCGTGGGTATGCTCATGGCCGAGGTCGGCGAGAGCTTCAAGGCTTACGCCGTGATGGGTCATCGCCACCACCCGGAAATTTTTCAGAACCTGTCCTCGGTGGTTGGTGCGGGTTTGCGTCTGACTTTCGTGCCCCACCTTTTGCCCATGATTCGTGGGATTGAGGCCACTCTCTATGCCCGCTTGCATGGACCTGGCCAGGATCTCCAGTCCGCATACCAGGCCCGGTATCGCACGGAACCCTTTGTGGATGTCCTGCCAGTGGGTTCCCATCCAGATACCCGCTCGGTGCGCGGATCTAATACCTGCCGAATCGCCGTGGCGGAGCCACTTAAGGAGGGTATCGTCGTGGTTCAGTCTGTCATTGATAATCTCGTCAAGGGCGCGGCAGGCCAGGCCGTGCAAAATATGAATCTCATGTTCGGGTTAGACGAGACCGAGGCGCTGGAGGCCCTGGCACTGCTGCCCTGAGGTTGGAAAATCATGGGTAAGCCCTGGCGGGTGCCATCGCCTCGCATCGTCCTCCACCAGGGTGGTGGCTGGGGGCGGCGGCTGCTCCTGATTATCCTCGTATTTGGTGCGATCGCGGGGGCCTTTTTTGCGGGTGTTTTCCTGGCGCGCGAGGAAGGCAAACCCCAAATAGCCCTCACCTCAACCCTGAGGCAACAAAACCAGTCACTGGTCGAGGAGGTGGCCCTATTACGCGGCGAAAAGGCTGCGATCGAGATTGGCCAGCGGATCGATCAGGACACGCTGATTGCCGCACGGAAAAGCCTCAAGGCGGAACAGGAGGCCCGGCAGACCTTGGAAAAAGATCTTTCCGCTCTTAAGCGATTGATTCGAGAGGGCGGCGACGGCATCCTCAAAATCCAGGACTTTGTCCTGACCGCGGTTGGCGAGGAGGGTCTTTATGAATTCAGCTTCACAACCAGTCAATTGATGTCGGACTATCCCGAATCCCTCGCCAAGGCCTCCATCAAGTTAGTGGCTGAGCGAGGTGGCAAGAAGGTTGAGCTGGGCCTTGATAAGCTTCCGGGTTCGGAACCCATGTCCTTTGAGCTTAAATTCAAACATTTCCAGAGTGTTAAGGGGGTCATTAAGATCCCGTCCAATCTGGAACCCGAGGCCTTGACTATCGAGATTGTACCGACCAGTAAGAGGTTAATTCCGGTTACCGAATCCTTTCCCTGGCCGAAAGCGCCGGAGGATGGAGACTGAACTTGGCCAAGAAGCTGAATTTGGGCAAAAAGAAAAAATTCAGGTTCCCTCCTTACGATACCCTCATTGGTAAGGGTGCCGAGGTGCAGGGTAATCTGCGTTTTGTTGGTGGCCTGCATGTCGATGGCACGATTCGGGGTAATGTTATTGCTGAGATAGCCCCTACGGGCGATGCGGCCGTCAGCCTGTCCGCGACAGGAGTTATTGTTGGCAATCTGGAGTCGCCCTTCGTGGTGCTCGATGGAAAGGTAAGGGGTGATGTTCGCGCCTCCGAACGCGCCCTTCTGGCCGCCGGGGCCCGTATTGAGGGTACCCTCTATTATGGTGCCCTGACGATGGATGATGGGGCCGAGATCCAAGGCGATCTGGTGCTCCTTGATCCAGATGGCATACCTATCCGGCAGGTCGCGGATACCGAGGCTTTGGATGAGTCAGCCCCTCAGGCTTGAATATCGTCGAGGGGAAGCGCATCTCTACGACTCTAGATTCCAATCTCCCCTACTAACGAGGTCCCAAGCCATGATGGCAGATGTCGCACTGGAAACCCCACTCATTTTTACCTCTGCCGCCGCTGCCAAGGTAGCCGATCTGATCCAGGAGGAAGGTAATCCCAGTCTTATGCTGCGTGTTTACATCCAAGGCGGTGGCTGTTCTGGATTTCAGTACGGATTCACCTTTGAGGAAATTCTGCAGGATGGCGATACCGAAGTCGTGACGGATGGCGTCAAGTTGGTCGTGGATCCCATGAGCCTGCAATACCTTACGGGTGCTGAAATCGACTATACAGAGGGGTTGCAGGGCGCTCAATTCGTCATCCGCAATCCCAATGCCACCACCACCTGTGGCTGCGGATCATCTTTTTCAGCTTGATCCCTTGGCTGACTGAGGTAGTGACCCGTTCCCGCGGCCTCCTGGCAATCTCCCTATTTGGATATCACCCTAACCTGGCGAACTTATTCCTCCCCAGTCAGTTGGGCTCGTTGACGGTGCCTGGCTGAGGAGGGAGGGTGAGCGGTATGACGTCTGGATTCTTGTCCTGATCACCCCCAAAGGATGGCCATCCCAGCCAGGAAGGGGCGAAGGCAATGGCAAGGCCGAGGGCCAGGGCCAGGATGAAGACGAAAAGAACCGGCTTGACCAAGCTGCGCTTGGGTTTCCGGAAGCTCGGTTCGACCTGTCGAAATTTGTAGTCGCGCATGGACAAAGCCGACGCCATTTTTGAAATTTGAGGAAAATCAGCGGTTCTAGTTTAACCCTTTAGCCCTGACTGCGAAACCCAATCTCCTGATTGGGTTTCACCTGTCTCTCGGCACCGGGCCGCAGGATCCGGTTTAGACTATCATCCCTCGCCTTATCATCTAAATACACTGCTTATTCTATCCGGAGAGCTTGTCCATGATTGCTGTTGATGAGGCCATGAGCATCTTGTCCCGCGGGACCGAGGAAATCCTGGTAGAAGATGCCTTGCGCAAGAAACTGACGAGTGGCCGTCCCTTGCGGATCAAGGCGGGTTTCGATCCTACCGCGCCCGACCTGCACTTGGGGCATACGGTCCTTATCAATAAATTGCGTCACTTCCAACAACTTGGGCATGAGGTGCTTTTCCTGATCGGCGACTTCACCGGCATGATTGGAGACCCCACGGGCAAGAATGTCACCCGCAAGCCTTTGAGTCGCGAAGAGGTTCTGGACAATGCCCGGACCTATCAGGAACAAATCTTCTCCATGCTGAGTCCGGAGCACACACGGGTGGTTTTTAACTCTAGCTGGATGGGGGAGATGCGGGCGGCCGATCTGGTCCAGTTGGCGGCCCGTCACACGGTAGCCCGCATGCTGGAGCGCGATGACTTCTCCAAGCGCTTCAAGTCCGGACAGCCGATCGCCATCCACGAGTTTCTCTACCCTCTTGTCCAGGGCTACGACTCGGTGGCTCTCCAGGCGGATGTGGAACTTGGTGGCACCGATCAGAGGTTTAATCTGCTGGTGGGGCGACAACTTCAGGAATCCTATGGCCAGGAGCCCCAAGTGGTCATCACCATGCCTATCCTGGAAGGGCTGGATGGTGTCCAGAAGATGTCCAAGTCCCTTGGTAATTACATAGGGATCGCCGAGTCGCCTGATCAGATGTTCGGCAAGCTGATGTCGATCTCCGACGATTTAATGTGGCGTTATTTCGAACTCTTGAGCGATGTCTCTCAGGAGGAGATTGCCAGGTGGCGACAGTCGGTAGTCGAAGGGGTTAATCCTCGTGACATCAAGTTTCGTCTAGGCGAGGAGATGGTCAGCCGATTTCATGGCGAACCGGCGGCCACCCGGGCCTTGAAGGACTTTATCGCCCGATTTCAACAGGGCGCCATGCCGGAAGTTATCCCCGAGGTCTCGGTCATGGCGAGGGGCGAGGCACTGCCAATCGCTAACCTTCTCAAGGATGCCTGCTTAGTCAAAAGTACCTCGGATGCCTTTCGCCTGATTGACCAGGGTGGGGTGCGCATCGACGGGGAGCGGGTAGAGGACAGGGGGCTGAACTTCCGGCCTGGTTCCGTTCACGTATTTCAGGTAGGCAAGCGGCGGTTCGTGCGCGTGTTCGTGACAACCGCCCCGGCTCCCGCCGGCAACGATGGAATCGTTGCATAAGTTGGGCGCATGATTTGAGAGGTTCAGGGGTTGGCGCCCGCAAGCATGGGTTGTGAGTGCCCTGCGGTCTATTCCTCCGTCCGATCGCCCTTCAGCGCCCCCGCTCCGCCGCGCCCCGCTCCGCCGCGCCCTCTAGCTCCGCCGCGCTCCCGCTTCGCGCGCACTCTCCGCTTGACAGCGCCCCTTAAAGCC
>WBZT01000166.1_pt1 | contig 55469 bp, 47 predicted proteins | sample 5204241 | NCBI WGS metagenome assembly WBZT01 (sample SAMN12344358, study PRJNA552823) | activated sludge metagenome | biome: Activated sludge suspended growth; feature: Nitrification reactor; material: Wastewater; isolation source: activated sludge from nitrification reactor of wastewater... | reverse complement strand
CGAGCGCATGCCGAGCGCCCCCGGGAACGGGGGCGACCCGCGCGAGCAGGTAGAGGACGAGGGCGACCGGCATGAGGGCGAGGCCGATGCCGAGGAGTTGGTAGGCGAGGTCGAGCCAAGGTCGGTCGGGGGTGACCGAGTTGTTGAGCGAGGAGGTCTGCTGGCCGAGGGGCACGGCCCGGGTGAGCCGTTCGACGATCCGCAGGATCGACCACAGTGCCGACGCGCCGAGCGAGAGCCCGAGCACGATGAGCACCTCGACATGCAGGGATCGCCGGCTCACCGAGGCGTCCGTGCCCACGCGATCCTCCGTGCTCACGGGGCCCACCATAGGGTGCTCCCATGAGTGGTGTGCTCGTCCTCGCGGCCACGCCGATCGGGGATCCGCGCGACGCCGCCCCGCGCCTGGCCGCCGAACTCGCCGGAGCCGACGTCGTCGCGGCGGAGGACACCCGCCGGCTGCGTCGACTCGCGGGCGACCTCGGCGTCGAGCTCGCCGGCGAGGTCCGCAGCTACCACGAGCACAACGAGACCGCCCGCACCGCGGAGCTCGTCGAGCGGCTGCAGGCGGGTGCCCGCGTCGTCCTCGTCACCGACGCGGGCATGCCCTCGGTCTCCGACCCGGGCTACCGCCTCGTGCGTGCCGCGGTCGCCGCGGGGGTGCGGGTGACCGGCATACCGGGGCCGAGCGCCGTGTTGCTCGCCCTCGCCCTCAGCGGCCTGCCGGTCGACCGGTTCTGCTTCGAGGGATTCCTCCCGCGCCGCGCGGGCGAGCGCGCCCGCCTGCTCGCCGGGCTCGCCGAGGAGCAACGCACGATGGTCTTCTTCGAGGCGCCGCACCGGCTCGCCGAGACGCTCGCCGCGATGGCCGCCGCCTTCGGTGCCGAGCGACCCGGGGCGGTATGCCGCGAGCTCACCAAGACGTGGGAGGAGGTCCGCCGCGGGGGACTCGCCGACCTCGCGGCGTGGGCCGCCGAGGGGGTCAAGGGGGAACTCACCGTCGTCGTGGCAGGCCGGCCGGCCCGACGCGATCCCCACGACGCCGGGGAGGCGGCCGGACTCGCGGTGGTGGTTGCCGGCATCCGGGAGCGGGTCGCCGCCGGCGAGCGGCTCAAGGAGGTGTGTGCGCAGGTCGCGGCGAGCACCGGCTGGTCGCGCAAGGATCTCTACGACGCCGCCGTCGCGACCGATTGATCGTCGGCCCGGTCAGCGGTGGACGGCCAGGCCCTCCGCGACGCGGCGGAGGGCGGCGAGGGTGAGCCGGATGCTCCGGCGGTTGACCTCGACCCGGTTGCCGACGAGCCGGTCGCCCAGGCCACGCTGGAGACGGGAGCGGCGGTCGGTCCACTGCTCGGTCACGGTGCAGCCGCGCCCGACCTCGTCCTGCTCGAAGGAGTACTCCCATCGAGAGACCTGGATCCGGCCGACGAAGACGTCGAAGGCGAGGTAGCGGCCCCGCTCGGCCGCGACGACCCGCCCGAAGGTGACCCATCGGACCGTGCCTCGGCGGTTGTGGCCGACGAAGCGGGATCCGGGCCGGGCGTCGGTCGCATTGCCGCGCCAGATCACCCGCTCGCATTCCGGGGACCACTCGCCCATCCGCGGGAGGTCCGCCACGAGGTCGTAGACGAGCTCGGCGGGAGCATCCATGTGCAGGGACTCGCGCACGTCGGCCATGGGGATATCTTCGTGCAGAGGGGCGCGGCTGCTGGACGCAGGGGTGGTGAGTCCGGCCACGCGCCGGCGCGGCGGTCGGGCAGGGGCACAGCGGCGGATCCGATGTGATGTGCTGGGGCCATGGAGCACGAGGCGGTCGAGGCGACCCTGCGGGCACCCGCCGAGCGGGTGAGTCCCCGGGCGCGTTGGCTCTGGTTCGCCGAGGCGCTCGTCCTGCTCGCCGTGCTCGTCGGCGCTCAGGTGTGGTGGTCGACGCTCGACCGGCGTGGCTCGAGCACCCCGCATCTCGTCGTCGGCCTGGCCACCGCCCTGCTCGGCGTTGGGTATGCCGTCCTCATGCCGCTGTGGCGCTGGCGCGTGCACCGGTGGGAGGTCACCCCCACCGCCGTCTACACCCAGACCGGGTGGCTCTCGCTCGAGCGTCGGATCGCTCCGATCAGCCGGATCCAGACCGTGGACCTCACCCGCGGTCCGGTCGCCCAGTTGCTCGGCCTCGCGTCGGTGCGGGTGACGACGGCCTCGGCGGCGGGGCCACTGTCGATCCACGGTCTCGACCACGAAGTGGCCGCCCGCCTCGTCGAGACGCTCACCCGGGCGGCCGAGTCCGAACGGGGCGACGCGACATGAGTCACGCGACGTGAGCGGCGGATGAGCCGCGGATGAGCGACACGGCATACGAGGACGCGCAGTGGCGGCGCCTGGATGCGCGGATGCTCCTCGTGCACCCCGTCCAGGAGGCGGTCCGCTTCCTGCCTGCCCTCGTCATCTTCTTCTTCACCGGCCGTTCGAGTGGGCGCAGCGGATGGTGGGACTGGGGGGCCCTCGCGGTCGTCGTCGCACTCGGCATGTCGCGCTGGTTCACCACGAGGTACCGGATCTGGAACGGCCAGATCGAGTTGCGGCGCGGGCTCGTACTGCGGCGGGTGCTCGCGACGCCCGCCGACCGGGTCCGCACCGTCGACGTCACCGCCCCTCCCTGGCACCGGGTGCTCGGCCTGGCCAAGGTCGAGTTGGGCACCGCCGGCCAGCAGCACGGGGACCGGATCGTCCTCGATGCCCTCGCCTCCGCGGAAGCCGCCCGGCTGCGGGCGGAGCTGCTCCACCGGATCGCGGCCCATCCCGGCGCGTCGAGGTCCGATCCGGCTGCAGCCGAATCGGACCCCCCTGCAGTGGAATCGGATTCCCCTGCAGCGGAACCGGAGCCACACGCGCCGGACGAGCAGGTGTCCGAGGAGACCGTCCTCGTCTCGTTGGATCCCCGGTGGGTCCGCTATGCGCCGCTCACGACCAGCGGACTGGTCTCCGCGTTGGCGATCTGGGGGTTCGCCCTGCAGCTGCTCGGCGACCAGGTCGACGGGGTGCTCTCCGCGGTCGCCTGGGTCCAGGGCGTCGGGCTTCTGCTGAACCTCGGTGTCGGTCTGCTGGGCGCGAGCGTGGCGATCGCGGCGCTCGCCGTGACGGCATACGTCTTGTCCTTCTGGGGTTTCCGGCTCACCCGCCACCGCGGCGGCACCCTCCACACGACTCGCGGCCTGCTCACGAGCAGGGCCACGAGCCTTGAGGAGGCGCGGGTCCGGGGCGTGGAGATCGGTGAGCCGCTCGGCCTGCGGCTCGCGCGCGCGGCCCGGTTGCAGGCGATCACCACCGGGCTGCGTCGCCACGAACAACGCGAGGGCAGCGCGTTGCTCACCCCGCCCGCCCCGTCGGCGGTCGTGTCGCAGGTGGCCGACGAGGTCGTCGGTGATCGGGAGGCGATCTGCGGGGTACTCGTCGCGCACGGGCCGGCGGCACGTCGACGCAGGTGGACCCGCGCGGTGGGGACCGCGTTCGTCATCGCCCTGGGGGTGCTCCTCGCCCGTTGGCGGTGGGGACTGCCGCTGGGCCTCGTCGGGCTCGGGTTCCTCCCGATGGTCGCCTCGCCGTGGCTCGCCGCCGACCGGTATGCCGCTCTCGGACACCTGCTCACCGGGCGCCACCTCGTGGTCCGCTCGGGGTCGCTCACCCGCCGGCGGGACGTCGTCCAACGGGACGGGGTCATCGGGGTCGTGCTGCGGGAGTCGTTCTTCCAACGCCGGGCCGGGGTGGCGACGCTCACGGTGACGACGGCTGCCGGCAAGCAGGGCTACCACGCGATCGACCTGCCCGCCGGACGGGCGGTCGATCTCGCCACCCAGCTGCTGCCCGGACCCGTCGGCCAGTTCCGCGGGAAGTGACACCCCACTGCGGCTGGGCGTGGCGGTGACGTCGGCCGCGCGACCGCGAATCGGTCCTCACCCTCGTTCCAGGTCCGTGACACCGGCCTGCGGGTCGAGCTCGCGGTAGTCGTGGGGCTCGGTCCGATAGGTCCGGCCGGCCAGAGTCGTCCACACGAGGTCGTCGCCGTCACGCGTGGCGGTCCACACGCCGACGGTCTTGAGTTCGTGGTGGCGGCGGTGCTTGGCCCGAGGCCGGTCGCCGCCATCACCTCCGACACGGTGGCCGAGGCCGCCACCCGCTCGCCCCGGTCGGCCGCGCCGGGTGCGCCCGGCGAGTCGACATCGAGCAGGCCTCGCGTCGTCTCCCGGTATGCCGCGTGCAGCGTCCGCCACGCACCGAGGGCGAGCGCGTCGAGCTGGGCCTTGGTCCGCTCGACCGCGTCGATGACCGACAGGGCCCACTCGGCGGCGGCGTCGGGATCGCCCGGCGCCGCCCCGCCAACGGCAGCGTGGCGTCGACCGGGATCGCGAACGCGACGAGACCGGCCGCGGCCCCCTCGGGGGGCGGCATACGCGCCTCGAACTCCGCCACACGCACACCCCCATCTTATCGAACAGGTGTCCGAGAGACAAGCCGATCGCACTGGTAGGCAATGGAATTGGCGACCTTGCGCGGGCCACGGCAGAGTCCCGAGAAAGCCCTTGCCAGGGCGCCCTAGGATCGTCGGCATGAGCAAGGTCCTGTCCGCCGTCGCCTGGCCGTATGCCAACGGCCCGCGCCACATCGGCCATGTCGCCGGTTTCGGCGTGCCCTCCGACGTGTTCAGCCGCTACATGCGGATGGCCGGGCACGACGTGCTCATGGTGTCGGGCACCGACGAGCACGGCACGCCCATCCTCGTCATGGCCGAGCAGCAGGGGGTCACGGCCCGCGAGATCGCCGACCGTTACAACCGGGTGATCAGCCAGGACTTGGTGGACCTCGGGCTCGCCTACGACCTGTTCACCCGCACGACGACCCGCAACCACTATGCGGTGAGCCAGGAGCTCTTCCTCGGCAACTACAACAACGGCTACATGATCGAGCAGACCCAGCTCGTCGCGATCAGCCCGTCGACGGGGCGCACGCTTCCCGACCGCTACATCGAGGGCACCTGCCCCCACTGCGGCTATCGCGAGGCGCGCGGCGACCAGTGCGACAACTGCGGCCGCCAGCTCGACCCCGTCGACCTCATCGACCCACGGAGCAAGGTCAACGGGGAGACGCCGCGCTTCGAGGAGACCGCGCACTTCTTCCTCGACCTGCCGGCGCTCGCAGGGGCGTTGGACACATGGCTCGAGGGCCGCGAGGCCACCGGGCTGTGGCGGCCCAACGTCATCAAGTTCTCCAAGAACATCCTCGAGGGCGTGCAACCGCGCCCGATGACCCGGGACATCGACTGGGGCATCCCCGTGCCGCTGCCCGGGTGGGAGGACAACCCCACCAAGCGGCTCTACGTGTGGTTCGACGCGGTCGTCGGCTATCTCTCCGCGGCGATCGAGTGGGCCCGGCGCAGCGGCGATCCCGAGGCCTGGCGCGCCTGGTGGAACGACCCGGAGGCGGTGTCCTACTACTTCCAGGGCAAGGACAACATCACCTTCCACGCCCAGATCTGGCCGGCCGAGCTGCTCGGGTATGCCGGTCGCGGAGACCGTGGGGGCGAGCCGGGGGCGGCATACGGGGTGCTCGACCTGCCGACCGAGGTGGTGGCGAGCGAGTTCATGACGATGGAGGGCAAGCAGTTCTCCACGAGCCGCGGCCATGTGATCTACGTCCGCGACGTGCTCGAGCGTTACGGCCCCGACCCGCTGCGCTACTTCATCTGCGCGGCCGGCCCGGAGAGCCAGGACAGCGACTTCACCTGGGCGGAGTTCATCCAGCGCAACAACTCCGAGCTGGTGGCCGGCTGGGGCAATCTCGTCAACCGGACGGCCTCGATGATCCACAAGCGCTTCGGGGAGATCCCTGCGGCGGGTGCGCTCGAGCCGATCGACGAGGAGTTGCTCGCCGCCGTGCGGGGCGGCTTCGAGGTGGTCGGCGCGCACCTCGAGCGGCAACGCTTCAAGGCAGGCATCGGCGAGGTCATGCGCCTGGTTGGCCTGGCCAATGCCTACGTCTCGACGACCGAACCCTTCAAGCTCAAGGCCCCGGAGCAGGCGCAGCGGCTCGGCACGGTGCTGCACGTCCTCGCCCAGGCAGTGAGCGACCTCAACACCATGACGGCGCCCTTCCTCCCGCACGGAGCCAACCGCGTGCACCAGATCCTCGGTGGCACAGGCGAATTCGTGCCGATGCCACAGCTGCGCGAGGTCGACGACCTCGACGGCGGGCCGGCCTACCCGGTGATCATGGGCGACTACTCGGCCACCCCTCGCTGGGAGTCTCGACCCGTGGTGCCGGGCACGTCGATCGGGCCGCCGACGCCGGTCTTCACGAAGTTCGACCCCTCGGTGGTCGAGGAGGAGATCGCCCGGATGCGCGGGGAGGGCTGAGCCGTGCGCGAGCCGCCGCCGGCCCCCGACCCACTGCCCGTCGAGGTCGTCGACAACCACCTGCATCTCGACCACGCGCGCGAGGGCGAGGCGCAGGTCGACGTGGGCGCGGCGATCGAGGCGGCGACCGCCGTCGGCGTGCCGCGGATGGTCCAGATCGGCTGCGACCTTCCGGGCGCCCGCGCCACGATCGGGATGGTCGAGCAGTATGCCGCGTTGCTCGGCGGAGTCTCGTTGCACCCCAACGAGATCAAGCGTTTCCCCTCACGAACGACGCTGCTCGAGGGGCTCGCCGAGATCGAGGCGCTGGCGCAGCACCCGCGCGTGCGGGTGGTCGGCGAGACCGGGCTGGACTACTTCCGGACCGGACCGGACGGCATACCGGATCAGCAGTGGGCCTTCCGGTGGCACATCGACCTGGCCAAGCGGTTGGGCATGGTCCTGCAGATCCACGACCGCGACGCCCACGACGACGTCCTGCGCATCCTCGACGAGGAGGGCGCTCCGGAACGCACCGTCCTGCACTGCTTCTCCGGAGACCTGGCCATGGCGCAGCGGGCGGTCGAGGCCGGCTGCTATCTGTCCTTCGCGGGGCCGGTGACCTTCACCAGCGCGGGCGGCCTGCGCGACGCGCTCTCGGTCGTGCCGCTGGACCGGGTGCTCGTCGAGACCGACGCGCCCTATCTCACGCCCCACCCGTGGCGGGGTGCGCCCAACGCGTCCTATCTCGTGCCGATCACGGTGCGGGCGATGGCCGGCGTGCTCGGGGTGGCCGTGCCCACGCTGTGCGAGGCGATCGCCGCCAACTCCGAGCGGGTCTACGGCAGCTGGCAGTAGCGGGCTCGGCCGCGCACGAACCGGCGAGGTCGTCCGCGGGCGCGTGATGGATGTGGCGCATGTGGCAGAAGGTGCGCCCTGGATGTGACCTGGGTCACGCTCCGTACGCGGGGCCGTTATCGAAACTTGACCTTGCGGGGGTCGAGCGGGCACCGTGTTGGGCGAACAGCCGGGAGGCACCGCTTTCCCGCGCCACGCCGACACCCCGTCGGCAGACGCAGCGACGCGCTCCCCCAGGGAGTGCTCGCAGTCGTGGCGCGGGCGTGCCGGACCGGATCGAACGACGTCTGGAGAAACGTGCTCACCTCCATCCTCAGCCGCGCGATCGCGGTCGGCGCCGTCGGTGCCGCCGCGATCGGTGGTTTCACGGCAGCCCAGCTCGACAAGGCGGTCGACCTGAGCGTCGACGGCCAGCTCACCTCGATGCACGTCTTCGGCAGCACCGTTGCCGACGCGCTGGGGAAGGCGGGCATCGCCGTCGGCGACCATGACCTCGTCGTGCCGGCCGCCGACCAGCCGATCGCCGACGGCAGTGCGATCCTCGTGCGCTACGGGCGCAAGGTGACCGTCACGGTCGACGGGGCCACCGCGGACTACTGGACGACCGCCACGACCGTCGACGAGGCGATCGCCCAGCTGGGCATCCGCACCCTCGCCGGCGCGCAGATCTCGGTCTCGCGCTCGGCTGGGCTCGGCCGAGAGGGCCTCACCTTCTCGGTCACCAACCCGCACCAGGTGAAGGTCGTCGCCGACGGCCAGACCCGCACCGAGTCGAGCTCCGCGGCCTCGGTCGGCGACCTGCTCGCGTCCCTGGGCATCACGCTCGGTCCGCTCGACCGGGTGAGCCCCGCCGCCGACACGGCGGTCACCGAGGGCCTGGCCGTCGCCGTCGCCCGGGTCACCGAGAAGACCTCGACGGCCACCGAGGCGGTCGCCTTCAAGACCACCAAGACCAACGACCCCAACCTGTCCAAGGGTCAGACCAAGACGACGACCAAGGGGGTGGCCGGTTCGCAGGTGGTCACCTACACCGAGACCTGGGTCGACGGCGTGCTGGAAAGCCGCAAGGCGACCGGCGCGACGGTCACCAAGCCCGCGGTCGACGCGGTCGTCGTCGTCGGCACCAAGCCGCTGCCGGTCACTCCGGCACCGTCGGCCGGCAACGTCTCCGGCGCCGGGATCAACCTCGCCAACGCTGCCATGTGGGACCGGATCGCCAAGTGCGAGTCCGGCGGCAACTGGCACATCAACACCGGCAACGGCTACTACGGCGGCCTCCAGTTCGCCTACACGACCTGGCTGTCCAGCGGGGGTGCCGACTTCGCCCCCCGCGCCGACCTGGCCAGCCGCGAGGAGCAGATCACCGTGGCCAACCGGCTGTATGCCGTGCGCGGCCTGCAACCGTGGGGCTGCCGCTGGGCCGCCTGAGGCGTCGCCTCAGCCGCCCCTTCTGAGACCCACCGAACCGATCGACGCCGGGCGGGCATAGCATTCCGCCCGGCGTCGACGTCCGTCCGGCGAAGGGGGAGTGGGGTGCTGGGTCAGCTCGCGACGGCTGCCCTGTTGCTGTGCGGGGTCCTCGGTCTCGGCCTGCGCGGGGTGACCGCGGCGGACCGGAGGCTCGCGCTGCCGGCCGCCACCCGCGCCGCGCTCGTCCTGCTCGTCGGCATCGCCGTGCTGGGCGTGTCGACCTTCGTCCTGGGCCAGTTCGGCCAGCTGGGCGCGTGGTGGCCGGTCGTCTTCGCCCTCGCGGGCGGCACGGCGTGGTTGCGCCGGCCGGTCCGTGCCGCGGGCCTCGACCTCGCCGGCCGCCTCGGCCGCACCTGGCGCACGCACCCGTGGCTCGCCTCCGCCTTCGCGCTCACCCTGGCCGTCGGGGCGCTCGGTGCACTCGCGCCACCGAGCCATGTCGACGAGGTCGAATACCACTGGCCCGCCGCAGAGATCTGGGCCACCTTCCATGGGTGGGTGCCCGTCAACCTGCGCCATGTCAACGCCTTCCCCTTCATGGAGGTCGTCTACACGGCGGCCGCGACCCAGGGGTCCTATGTCGCGGCCCATCTGCTCCACTTCGCCACCCTCGTCGCGCTCGCCCTGGTCGCGGCGGGGCTGGCTCGCTCGCTCGGGCTGTCCGGCGGACTCGAGGTCGCCGTCGCCGCGGTCGCCATGCGGGTCGTGTGGGACTTCGCGGCATCGGCCTACAACGACACCGCGGTCGGCGCCTTCCTCGTCGCAGCCGTCGCCGTCGCGGTCGGGGGACGGTTCGAACGGCGGGCCCTCGTCGGCGCGTCGTTGATGCTCGTCGTCGCGACGAGCATCAAGCCGACGGCGGCCGTCGCCACCGGGCTGCTCGTCCTGGCCCTCGTCCTCGCGCGGCTCGATCCCGAGCTCGCGCCGCCCCAGGACGGCGCGGTGTCCCGGTGGCGCGGCATACCGTCCTCGATCGCCCTGCTCGCCGGGCCGGTGCTCGCGACCGTCGTCTTCTGGTCGGTGCGCCAGCACGCCTACACCGGCTGGTGGATCGATCCCTTCCTCGTCGCTCCCCCCGACGAATACGTCCGCACGACCCTGCCGACGACGGCCGAGCAGGTGGTGGCCCCGGTCATGCCGTTCGTCCTGGGCGTCGTCGGGTCGCCCGAACCCTGGGGCGGGCGCACGAGCGCCGTCCTCCAGGTGCTCCTGCTGCCGGCCCTGGTCTATGTGCTCGTCTATCGCGGACGTGTGGCCCGTCGGTTCGCCCTGCTCGCCCTGCCGGCCTGGGCGAACTGGGTCGTGCTCGGCCTGTTCATCGTCCGCACCCGCTTCCACATCGTCTCCTGGGTGCTGCTCGTCGTCGCCTGCCGGGTCGTCCTCGAGGACGCGGCTCGACGCTGGCCCGCCTGGTCCGGCCGGCTCGAGGCCGTGTGGTCGGTGCTGCTCGCCGTCGGGATGGTCGACGTGGGGGTGAGCTCGGTCCGCGCGGTCGCCCCGCTGTTCGCCGGGAGCTGACAGCCGGCGGCTGACCGGCGGCGGCTGACCTGCGGTCGGCGCGGGCGGCACGGCATCTAGGCTGGTCAGTCGTGAGCGCATCCGTGCACCTGTTGGGCGCCGGTGACATCCGGGCGCTCGCCGAGCGCCTCGGGGTGCGTCCCACGAAGGCATGGGGGCAGAACTTCGTCGTCGACGCCAATACCGTCCGCCGGATCGTCCGGATCGCCGGGGTGGAGCCGTTCGAACCGGTCGTCGAGGTGGGCCCCGGGCTCGGCTCGCTCACCCTCGCCCTGCTCGAGGCCGGGGCACAGCTGACGGCGATCGAGGTCGACCCGGTCCTCGCCGCGGCGCTGAGACCCACGGTCGCCGCCCACGCACCCGGGCACACGGCATACCTGCGGGTGCTCGCCGCGGACGCGCTCGCGGTGACGGAGTTGCCCGATCCGCAGCCGCGGGCCCTCGTGGCCAACCTGCCCTACAACGTGGCGGTGCCCGTCGTCCTGTCCTTCCTCGAACGCTTCCCGAGCATCGAGCGGGCCCTCGTCCTCGTCCAGCTCGAGGTCGCCGAGCGGCTGGCGGCGCCTCCCGGCGGCAAGGCCTACGGTGTGCCGAGCGTGAAGGCGGCCTGGTATGCCGCCGCGCGGCTCGCCGGGCAGGTGCCGCGGGGGGTCTTCTGGCCGGTGCCCAATGTCGACTCGGGGCTCGTCGAACTGCGCCGCCGCCCGGCTCCGGCGACGAGCGCCACGCGGGTCGAGGTCTTCCGGGTGATCGACGCGGCCTTCGCCCAGCGTCGCAAGACGCTGCGGGCCGCCCTCGCCGGCTGGGCGGGCGGGCCGGCCGCCGCCGAGGTCGTGCTGCGCGCCGCCGGGGTCGACCCGGGGGCGCGGGGCGAGTCCCTCGGGGTCGGCGAGTTCGCCGCGATCGCGGCGGCGGCGAGCTCGATCCGACCCCCTAGGGTGGAGGGGTGACCGGCCCCGCGCACCGCTCCGTCACGGTGCGTGTGCCCGCGAAGGTCAACTGTGAGTTGCGGGTCGGGCCACGGCGTCGGGACGGCTTCCACGACCTCTCGACGGTGTTCATGGCCGTCGGGCTCCACGACGAGGTCACCGTGAGCCGGGCCGCGCACTGGCGGGTCGAGGTCACCGGGCTCTACGCCCACCTGGTGCCGACGGACGAGGCCAACCTCGCCCTGCGGGCCGCGAAGCTGCTCGCGCGGCATACGAGGGCCGCCCGACCGGCTTCGCTCATCCGGATCGACAAGGACATCCCGGTCGCGGGCGGCATGGCCGGCGGGTCGGCGGACGCGGCTGCCACCCTGCTCGCCTGCGACCACCTGTGGGGCCTGCGGCTGGACCGTTCGGTCCTCGCCGAGATCGCCGCTCAGGTCGGCAGCGACGTGCCGTTCGCGCTCGCCGGCGGGATTGCGGTGGGCTCCGGGCGCGGCGACCGCCTCGCCCCGGTGCTGGCTCGAGGGAGCTTCCACTGGGTGTTCGCCGTGAGCGACGTGGGGCTGTCCACCCCCGAGGTCTACGCCGAGTGCGACCGGTTGCGCGGTTCGGACCGGATCCCGACCCCCGAACCGGGGACGGCGATGATGGCGGCGCTGCGTTCGGGCGACGCCGAAGCCCTGGCCGAGGTCCTGCACAACGACCTGCAGGAGCCCGCCTTCTCGCTGCGTCCGGAGCTGCGCACCGTCCTGGACGCCGGCCTCGAGTTCGGTGCCCTCGGCGGGATCGTGAGCGGGAGCGGACCGACCGTCGCCTTCCTCACCCGCTCGTCCGAGCACGCGCTCGACCTGTGCGTCGCCCTCACGGCCTCCGGGGTGGCCTCCGAGGTCAAGCGCGCCAAGGGGCCGGTCCACGGCGCCCAGGTCGTCGCCGGGCCCTCGCGCGACTGAGCGTCGGCGACCGGGAAACGACCATGGGTGTGCTCGTCTCGCTCGAACGCGTCACCGTCGTGCACGGTGTCGCGCACGTCCTCGACGCGGTGACCACCGGAGTGCTCGACGGGCAACGCATCGGCGTCGTCGGGCGTAACGGGGGCGGCAAGTCCACCCTCCTGCGGGTGCTCGCCGGGCTGCAGCTGCCCGACGAAGGACGGGCCGTCCGGGCCGGCGGCGTGACCGTGGCGATGCTCGCGCAGGACGACCTGCTCGACCCGACGGCGACCGTGCGCACGGCGCTCGTCGGGGACCGGCCGGAGCACGACTGGGCCGGGGATGCCCGGGTCCGCGACGTGCTCGCCGGCCTGCTCGGCGGGGTCCGTGCCCCGGCGGTGGGCGGCCTCGAGGCACCGGTCGGGCCGCTGTCCGGGGGCGAGCGGCGCCGGCTCGGCCTGGCCGCCCTGCTCATCGCCGATCCCGACGTGCTCCTGCTCGACGAGCCGACCAACCACCTCGACATCGAGGGCGTGGCCTGGCTCGCCGAGCACCTCTCGACCCGCCGGACCGGCGCCGACACCGCCGTCGTCGCCGTCACCCACGACCGATGGTTCCTCGATGCGATGGCCACCCTCACCTGGGAGGTCCACGACGGCGCCGTGTCGAGCTTCGACGGGGGCTACGCGGCATACGTGCTGGCCAAGGCCGAGCGGGCGCGGGTGGCGAGCGTCACCGCCGAGCGGCGCGACAACCTGCTGCGCAAGGAGCTGGCCTGGCTGCGCCGGGGCGCTCCGGCGCGCACGAGCAAGCCGAAGTTCCGGATCGAGGCGGCCAACGCCCTCATCGACGACGAGCCGCCGCCGCGTGACGGGGTCGAGCTCGTCCGGTTCGCGACGACCCGACTCGGCAAGGACGTCATCGACCTGCTCGACGCCACCGTCGTCGTGGGGGAGCGCACCCTGCTCGACCGGGTGACCTGGCGGCTCGCGCCGGGCGAACGGGTCGGGATCGTCGGCTCCAACGGCACCGGCAAGTCGACCCTGCTCGGCGCGATCTCCGGTGAGGTCCCGCTGCGCAGCGGCCGGCGCAAGGTCGGCCCCACCGTGGCCCTCGCCCAGCTCAGCCAGCAGGTGCGCGAACTCGAGCCGCTCGCCGGTGACCGGGTGATCGACGCGGTCGAGGCGGTGCGCCGCGTCACCACCCTCGGCGGTCGTGAGGTGAGCGCGAGTCAGCTGGCCACCCGCCTCGGCTTCCCCGGCGGGCGGCAGCAGACCCGGGTGGGCGACCTGTCCGGCGGCGAGCGCCGCCGCCTGCAGCTGCTGCGGCTGCTCATGGCCGAACCCAACGTCCTGCTGCTCGACGAGCCCACGAACGACCTGGACATCGAGACCCTCACCTCGCTCGAGGACGTCCTCGACGGCTGGGCGGGCACGCTCGTCGTCGTCTCGCACGACCGCTACCTGCTCGAGCGGATGACCGACCGTCAGGTCGCCCTGCTCGGCGACGGCAGGGTCCGCGAGTTGCCCGGCGGCATCCCCGACTACCTGCGGTTGTTGGCCGCGGCACCACCGCAGGGGTATGCCGTTGGGTCCCGTCCCGGGGCGCCGACCCGGGCACCCGAGGCGGCGCCGCAGGAGACCCCGGGGCCGGACGCGCGCGACCCCGCCAGCGCGCCCGGTCCCTCGGCCGCGCAGCAGCGGGAGGCACGCAAGGAGATGGCTCGGATCGAGCGGGCGCTGGCCCGGCTGGCCGAGCGGGAGGACCGGGTGCACGCCCAGATGGCCCAGCAGGCGACCGACCACGTCGCCGTCCTCGCGCTCAACGGGACCCTGCGCGAGATCGTCGACGAGCGCGACGAGCTCGAGCTGGCCTGGCTGGCCGCCGCCGAACTGGTGGAGTGACTCGCCGCCGCCGAACTGGTGGAGTGACCGGTCAGCCCTCGAGCGGTGAGGCGAGCCGGCGCAGCAGCGCCGCCAGGGTCTCCTGCTCCTGCTGCGTGAGGGGCGCGAGCAGCGCACGTTCGTGGTCGAGCAGGGCGGCCAGGGCCGCGTCGACCGCCTCCCGTCCGGCCGGGGTGAGTCGCACGAGCACCCCCCGGCGGTCGTGCGGGTCGGGGTGCCGCGCGACGAGCCCCCGCTGCTCGAGCCGGTCGACCCGGTTGGTCATCGTCCCGGAGGTCACGAGGGTCTCGGCCACCAGGTGCCCGGGGGACAGCTGGTAGGGCCGTCCCGCCCGGCGCAGTGCCGAGAGGACGTCGAACTCCCAGCCGTCGAGGTCGTGTCCGGCGAAGGCGTTCCCGCGGGCGAGGTCGAGACGGCGGGAGAGTCGGCTGAGCCGGGACAGCACGTGCAGGGGCGCGACGTCGAGGTCGGGTCGCTCGCGCTGCCACGCGGCGATGATCCGGTCGACGTCGTCCGCCGGGAGCGCCCGATGACCAGCCACGAGACCACAGTAGTGCGTGGTCGAGACTCTCGACATCGAAGGATTTCCAGCTTTTCCCGAATCGGGTGTCACGGGCACAATGGTTCTGCGTCCTATCCAGTGATGGGGTGTGCCCACACGCGCGCGAAGGGGGTGACGAGGTGTCTGCACCGGCGGGAATCTGGGGCCAGGACCTGGCCGACGCCGACGACCCCACCCTGCTGCGCCTCGTCCGCGAGGGCGACTCCGACGCCTATGCCGAGCTGTGGCGGCGACACCTGCCCGCGGCATACGGGGTGGCGCACCGGCACCGCGGTCGCACGCCCGCCGAGGATATCGTCGGCGAGGCGAGCCTGCGGGTCTACGACCTCATCCGGGCGGGCAAGGGTCCCACGACGAACTTCCGGTCCTACTTCCTCTCCACGGTGAAGACCTGTGCGGTCGACTACGCCCGCGCCGAGTTGCGCGCGGTCCCCACCGAGGACGTGGGTCTCGAGGCGATCATCCCGGCCGAGGCGGCATACGACCCGACCTCCGGGGTCGACCACGAACTCGTCCGCGCGGCCTTCGGGCGGCTGCCCGAGCGCGACCAGCAGGTGCTCTGGCGCACCGCGGTCGAGGGCGTCTCGCCGGCGACCGTCGCCTCGAGCATGGGGATGTCCGCCAACGGGGTGAGCGTCGTCGCCCTGCGCGCGCGGGACAGCCTGCGGGCCCGCTACCTCGACGCACACGCCGACCGCGCGATCGGCCGAGCGCAGGACGAGGAATGTCGCTGGGTGTTGTCCCAGATGGGGCGTTTCGTCCGCGGCCGGCTGCCGGTTCGCCAGCGGGCCAGGGTCGAGGAGCACCTGCGCTCGTGCCGGCACGCCCAGGGGCTCGCCTACGAGATGGCTGAGGTCAACCGGGCGTTGCCCGCCCTCATGGTGCCGCTCGTCTTCGTCGCCGGCTCCTCGGCCGCCTCGGCGTGGGTCGGCAGCGCGGCGGCAGTGGGCGGCAGCGGATCCGGCCAGGAGGCCAAGGCCTCGCCGTCCGCCGCGCTGCTGGCCACCGTGGGGAGCAAGGCGGCCGCGCTCGTCGTCGCCGCGGCGCTCGGGGCGGGGTATGCCGCAGGGCCGGGTTCGCTCGTCGCATTCCTCGGCGGTGGTTCCGGGGGCGGTTCGGGCGGCGGTGCAGGCAGCGTCCTCGCGAGCGGCTCCGGTGCCGGGTCGGGCTCCGGCGCCGCGCCACCGGTGGTGGTCGCGGCACCGGGCGCCACCGACGCGGTGCCGCAGCCCACGACGGGCGCCGCACCCGGGAGCGACGGCGGGACCGGGTCGACCGCGGGCTCGGGGGCGACCGGCGGGTCTCGGACGACCCCGGTGACCTCCGCGCCACGCTCGACGACGCGCACGACGACGACCACCCCGCGGACGACGACGAGCACGAGCACGACCAGCACGTCGACGAGCACATCGACGAGCACGTCGACGAGCCCACCGCCCCCGGTCGCCTTCGGCGGCAATCCGACCCAGGCCATCGCCGGGACCACGATCGACGTGGGGGCGACCTTCACCGGCGGGTCGGGCGGCACCATGACGGTGACCTTCGAGGGCGAGGGCAGTTTCGAGGTCACCTGTCCGGGGCTGGTCGCCCAGACCTGCACCTTCACCGGACCCCAGGGCAGCGTGGGCGTCAACGCCAACCCGAAGGCCTATCCCGCAGCCCTGGTCGTCACGGTGACGAACACTGGCGGAGGTCCCTCGCTCGTCATCCGGATCCCGGTCTATCCGCCCGCCCCGACGCCCGGGCCGGGCGTCCCGACGAGCGTCCCGGGAGAGACCCCCTTCGCCTTCCCGCTGCAGTTCGGCGACTTCGCCGGCACCCTCGCGGTGAGGCTCTCGCCCGGTGGCATTGTGAACCTCTCCTGCGCGGCGCCAGGGGCCAACACGTGCAGCTTCGACACCATGGCTGCCTCGCCCACCATGTCGGCGACGCCCACGTCCTATCCCGCGCAGCTCGAGGTCACCCTCACGAACGCCGGGGGCGGTGAGGCGACGACGGTCGTCCTCACGCTCACCGCTCCGGTCCCGCAGATCGGGGGGCCGGTGAGCGTCAACGGCGCGTCGACCTTCGCCCTCGACATCGACACGGGCACGGCCGCCGGGGGCACGGTCACCGCGTCGACGACGCTGCCGCTCACCGTCACGTTCCTCTCCGGCTGCACGCCGGCCGACCCGGGCTGCCTGATTGCCCAGCGCCTGGCCACCGTGCGGGCGAATCTGCGCCCCGCTCCCGGCCTGTCGGCGACGCAGCTCGGTGCGGGCCTGCTCGCGCCCACGTCGTCGGCCGAGCCCACCTGGTCGAACGGGTCCACGGGCGTCGTCGTCTTCACCGTCGTCAATGCCGTCGGGGTGTTCCGCTCCTTCGAGATCGAGGTTCGCGAGCACGGACAACCGTGACCGGCGCCGATGATCAGCGGGTCGAGGTCGTCCGCAGCCGCGGCTTGGGCTCCATCGCGGCCAGCCCGTTCCATGCGAGGTTGACCATGTGGGCGGCCACCTCGGCCTTGGCGAAGCGGCGGTGCTCGAGCCACCACTGACCGGTGAGTGCCACCATGCCGACGAGCATCTGGGCGTACATGGGGGCCGTCTTGGGGTCGAGCCGGCGTCGGGAGAACTCCCGCGCGAGCAGCGCCTCCACCCGAGTGGCGATGTCGCCGATGAGGCTGGCGAAGGATCCGGTCGACTGCCCCGGCGGGCTGTCGCGCACGAGGATGCGGAAGCCGTCCGTCGATGCCTCGACATAGTCCAGCAGCGCGAGGGCGGCCTGCTCGACGAGGGTCCGGGTCGGGCCGGGCTTCTCCAGCGCGGCAGTGACCCGCTCGAGCAGGGCGCTCATCTCGCGGTCGACGACGACGGCATACAGCCCCTCCTTGCCGCCGAAGTGCTCGTAGACGACCGGCTTGCTCACCCCCGCCTTGGCCGCGATCTCCTCGACGGTCGCCGCCTCGAAGCCGCGCGCCGCGAAGACCGAGCGGCCCACGTCGACGAGCTGGGCCCGACGCTCGGTCCCGGTCATCCGGGCACGGCGAGCGGAGCCTTCGGGTCGGGGGGTCACCCCGCCATTGTGCCGGGTCGGCCGGGGGTGCGCGCAGCGGCTAGCCTTGTCCGGTCCGATCCCCGGTTGGTCTGCTGGCAGGGCCCGCCTGACTTTGAATCAGGATTAGCGACGCTGGTTCGATTCCAGCCCGGGGAGCCAGCGCCACCGTCCGGCCGGGAAACGACCGCTCCGACCGGCCGGTAGGATCCTGGGCCGTGACCTATCCGCGCCCGGTCGCCGTGATCGTCCTCGCCGCAGGCGAGGGCACGCGGATGAAGTCGAGCATCCCCAAGGTCCTGCACACGATCGGCGGGCGCTCCCTCGTGCACCACGCGATCGCCGCCGCTCGCGGCGTCGAACCGGCATACCTGCAGGTCGTCGTGCGGCACGAACGCGACCGGGTCGCCGCGCACATCGCCGAATGCGACCCGGACGCCCTCGTCGCCGACCAGGACGAGATCAAGGGCACCGGCCGGGCCGTCGAGTGCGGCCTCGCGGCGTTGCCGGCCGACCTCGAGGGCACCGTCGTCGTCACCTACGGCGACGTGCCGTTGCTCACCTCGAGCACGCTCGCCGACCTGCTCACCGCGCATGCGAGCGCCGGGAGCGCGGTGACCGTCGTCACCGCCCACATCGACGATCCGACCGGCTACGGACGGATCGTCCGCGACGCCGCCGGGGGGGTTGCCCGGATCGTCGAGCACAAGGACGCCACCGACGCCGAACGGGCCCTCACCGAGGTCAACTCCGGGATCTACGCCTTCGACAGCGGGTTGCTGCGGGCGGGGCTCGCCGCTCTCACGACCGACAACGCCCAGGGCGAGAAGTACCTCACCGACGTGCTCGGCTATGCGCGCGCCCAGGGGCGAGCGGTCGCGGCATACGCGATCGCCGACGTCTGGCAGACCGAGGGGGTCAACGACAAGGTGCAGCTCGCCCGGCTCGGCGCCGAGCTCAACCGGCGCACCGTCGAGGCCGCGATGCGCGAGGGCGCGATCGTCCGCGACCCGGCCACGACGTGGATCGACACGACCGCTTCGGTCGGCCGCGACACGATCGTCCACCCGCACACCCAGCTGCTCGGCGCGACGAGCGTGGGCGCCGACTGCGAGATCGGTCCCGACACGACGCTCACCGACACCGAGGTGGGCGACGGCGCGACCGTATGCCGCGCGCAGGCCCTGCTCGCGGTGATCGGCCCGGGCGCCACCGTCGGCCCGTGGGCCTATCTGCGGCCGGGGACGGAGCTGGGCGCCGAGGGCAAGATCGGCACCTTCGTCGAGACGAAGAACGCCCAGATCGGGGCCGGGTCCAAGATCCCGCACCTGTCCTACGTGGGCGATGCGACGATCGGGGTGGACAGCAACATCGGGGCCTCGTCGGTCTTCGTCAACTACGACGGGGTCGACAAGCACCGCACCGTCGTCGGCGACCACTGCCGGATGGGCAGCGACACGATGTACGTCGCACCGCTCACCGTCGGCGACGGCGCCTATTCCGGGGCCGGCACGGTGCTGCGGCAGGACGTCCCGCCCGGAGCGCTCGCCGTGAGCGGGGGCGCCCAACGCAACCTCGAGGGCTGGGTGCCCGCCCACCGCCCGGGGACGGCAGCTGCCCGGGCGGCCGAAGCAGCGCTCGCAACCGAGCAGGGAGAGCAGGCGTGACCGTCATCCGCAAGAAGACCAAGCGGCACCTCATGATCTTCAGCGGCCGGGCCCATCCCGAGCTCGCCGACGCGGTCGCGGGGGAGCTCGGCATCCACGTCGTGCCGACCCAGGCCTACGAGTTCGCCAACGGCGAGATCTACGTGCGCTACGAGGAGTCGGTGCGCGGCTGCGACGCCTATGTCATCCAGAGCCACACCGTGCCGATCAACGAGTGGATCATGGAGCAGCTCATCATGGTCGACGCCCTCAAACGGGCCTCGGCCAAGCGGATCACCGTCGTGCTGCCCTTCTATGGCTATGCCCGCCAGGACAAGAAGCACCGGGGCCGCGAGCCGATCTCCGCCCGGCTCATGGCCGACCTGTTCCGCACCGCCGGGGCCGACCGGCTCATCGTCGTCGACCTGCACACCGCGCAGATCCAGGGCTTCTTCGACGGACCGGTCGACCATCTCATGGCGTTGCCGCTGCTCGCCGACCACGTGCGGGCGAGATACGGCGACCGCGACCTGGCTGTCGTGTCACCGGACGCGGGTCGGATCAAGGTTGCCGAGCAGTGGTCCGCCCGCCTCGGCGGCGCACCGCTCGCCTTCGTCCACAAGACCCGGGACATCACCCGTCCGAACGAGGTCGTGGCCAACCGCGTGGTCGGCGACGTCGAAGGCCGGGTGTGCATCCTCGTCGACGACATGATCGACACCGCCGGCACGATCACCAAGGCGACCGACGCGATCCTCGCCCAGGGCGCCGCTCAAGTCGTCGTCGCCGCCACCCATGCGATCCTCTCCGGCCCCGCCGTCGATCGACTGCGGGCGTCGGCCGCGACCGAGGTCATCGTCACCGACACGCTGCCGATCCCGCCGGACAAGCGTTTCGAGAAGCTCACCGTGTTGCCGATCGCCCCGCTCATCTCGCGCGCGATCATGGAGGTCTTCGCCGACGGGTCGGTGACCAGCCTCTTCGACGGGCGGGCGTGAGCGCCCAGGCGGCGCCCGGCCGGGCTCCGCTGTCCCGGATCGGGGCACCGGTTCGTGGGCTTGTCGTCGCCGTCGTCGTCGCGGTCCTCCTCGTCGCCGGGCAAATGCTCTGGACGGTTCCCGGAGCCGTCGTCGCCGGGTGCGCCCTCGTCGTGGGGTTGGCCGTGCCCGTCTCCGCCGAGTTGTCCCGCCGGGCCTCGGTCGTCCTGCTCGTCGGGCTCGGCCTCGCGCCCGCCCTCTGGGCCTGGCGTTGGCCGGGTGACTCCCTCACCCGGGTCGGCGGTCTCGTCGCGCTCGTCGCGGGCGGATTGGCCGGCTGGGTCGCCGCGGGTGACCCCACCGGGGGCGGGGCCGCCGCTCGGGCCCGCCGACTGGTCCCCCGCGTGCGCGGCACCGATCTCGTCGCGACGGCCGGTGTGGCCGCCGTCCTGGCCTATCTCGCGCCGCTCCTGCGCCCGCGCGGCCCGCAGGACACGATGGCCTTCGTCCTGGATGGTTGGGACCACGTCGGCCACTTCGACATGGTGGCGATGATCCGCCACGGTGGCTCACTCATCCCCCTGCAGGCCCAGACCCAGGGGTCCTCCTGGTGGTTCGACAGCTACCCGCAGGGCTTCCATGCCGCCGCCGCCGCTGCCCTGGAACTGCTCGCGGGGGTGGGCACCGGGACCCCGCGCCCGGCGGACCTCGGCGAGGTCGCCGGCTATGTCCAGGCCTCCACCCTCGTGTATGCCGCGGGCCTGGCCGCCGTCGTCACGACGGTATGCGGACTCACCTCGCTGCGTCGCCGGCCGGCCCGGGCCGCCGTCGCGGTCGCGGCCTTGTGCGTCACCTGGCTGGTCTCGCCGGGCGGGGTGGTCATGCACCAGGCGGGTTTCGCGAACTTCGTCCTCGGCTGCGTGGGTGCCGCCTGCCTGCCGTTGCTCGCCGCTCAGACCCCGCGACTCGGCCTCAACGCCCCGGTGCTCGGGATGGCCGGTGCCCTATTGCTCGCCGCGCACAACTGGCTGCTCCTGCTGCCCATGGCCGGCGTCGGTGTGCTCGTGGCCCTCTGGCCGCTGCGCCGGTCGCGGCTGCCGAGGGGCCGCGGGTCGGCCATCGGGCTGGCCGTGCTCGTCCTCGCGACCGCCGCGGGTGGGCTCGCCGCCGTCGCCCAGGTCTTCAGCGGTCGCGGTGCCGACCACGTCCTCGTCGACGGTGGCTTCCCCGCGCACAACCTGGCCGGTTACGTCGTCCCCATCGTCCTGGCCTTCCTCGTCTGGGGATTCGTCTGGTGGGCCGGCGCCGACCCGACCCGTCCGCACCGGCGGGCGGGTCGCTGGGTGCTGGGGATCGCCCCGATCCTCGTCGGCCTGGCGACCTTCGGCTGGCTCGCCCGCGCGCAGTTCGCGGCCACCGGGCACCTCGGCTACTACGGCATCAAACTGCTCACGGGGGTCATGCTCGTCTCCCTCACGTATGCCGTGGCGCTCGCGACCCTGCCGATCCGCGCCGTGGCACGGGCCGGGGCGATCCGGTGGTTCCGTCCGCTCGCCTGGGGCTCGGTGTGCCTGGCCCTGCTCGTGACGACAGTGCTCCCCATCGTGCGCCAGCGCACCGACTTCCCGAGCGTGCGGGTGCGCCTCACGTGGGCCGCTTCCCCTGCGCCGCGGATGGTGGAGCAGACCCAGGTCGAGCAGCACATGCTCGCCGTCACCGGGATCGACCGTCCGACCTTCTTCCTCCCCGGCGAGGGGCTGGACTCGGGCACGGCCGCACATCTCAACCTCTGGCAGCTGGCCGTGCGCGGGCATTGGACGACGGCGGCCGAGCACTGCTGGCAGGGCGGGTGGAAGATCGTCGCGGGGGAGTATGTCTCCTGGGGCGACCTGCACGACACCGCCGTCGCCGCCCGTGAGGCGCTCGCCTGCGACCCCGGTCTCGGGGTGGCGATCCCCGCCGCGACCTCCGCGCAGACCCGGGCCGAACTCGCTCCGGTCGGCGGTCGGCTGGTCCTCGACTGGGCCGGGTCGTGACCATCCGCCCGACGGACGGCCAGGTCGCCGAACCGCCCGAGCTCACCGTGGTCGTGCCGGTCTTCGATCCCGGCCCGGTGCTCGCCCGAACCCTGCGCTCGGTCCTCGACCAGCAGGGTGTCCGACTCGAGTGCGTGGTCGTCGACGACGGGTCGCGCGAGCGGATCGCCGCCCTCGCACCGGACGAGTTCGCCGACCCCCGCGTCCGCCTCCATCGGCAGGACAACCGGGGGGTGTCGGTCGCCCGCAACGTCGGCGTGCGTCTCGGCCGGGCGCCCCTGCTCGCCTTCCTCGACCAGGACGACGCCTGGCGACCCGGGAAGCTCGCGGCCCAGGTGGCCGCCCTGCGCGCGGTGCCGGGTGCCGCCTTCAGCGCGACCGGCTTCCGGTGGATCATCGGGCAGACCGTCCACGAGGCGCCGCTGCCCGCCGTCAGCTACCACGACCTGCTCTCCGGAGACCGTTACGTGTGCCTGAGCAGCATCGTCGTGCGAAGGGAGGCGTATGCCGCGGTGGGCGGCCACGATCCGGTGCTCGCCCAACAGCAGGACCGGGCCTTCATGCTCAACCTCCTGCGGGACGGCGGCCCGGCGGCCTGCGTGCCCGACCTGCTCGTCGACTACCACGTTCACGGCGGCAATGCCTCCCGCGACTACCGGTCCTCGGCCGCCGAATGGCGGGCGGTCACCGGCATACACGCGCTCGACGCACGCCGGCGCGGCGACGCGCAGTCGCTCGCCGCCGCCCGGCGCGGTCTCGCCGTGGGCCGGGCACTCTATGCCGCGCAGGCGCTCGACGCGGGGCGGCGTAGCTGGCGGGACACCGGGCCGGCAGGCACGACCGACGTCGCGGGACACCTGTGGCGGGCGGCGCGCTGGTCACCCGACGTCCTGGCCCGGGGGGCGGCCACCAAGCTGCACGGGCTCCTGGGCCGTCGATGAGCGACGTCGAGGGGCTCGCGGATTCGGCGGGCGGGCTCCAGCGTCGGGCCGCCCGCGGGGCGCTGTGGACCCTCGTGCACGTCGTCGTCTCGCTGCCCCTCGCCTTCGTCGTCAACCTCGTCGTCGCCCGGCACCTGGGGGTGGTGGACTTCGGTCGGCTGGCCCTCTTCTCGCTCGCGGTCGAGCTCGCGACCCTCGTCGGCAGCGCGGGGGCGAGCCAGGCCCTCATCCAGTTCGGCGCGAAGGCCCACGCGGCCGGGCGGGAGGGCGAGGTCGTCGGGCTCATCCGGGGCATCCAGGGCTACTACCTACTCGTCCAGTTCCCGCTCCTGCTGCTCACGACGACGGTCGTCGCCCGCGCCGCCGACTTGCCGGCCGCAGCGTGGGCGTGGGTGGCCGTCTTCGGGGTGCTGCTGCCGACGGCGACTGCGACCGGTGCCGCCTGCCTGGGGATCGAGAACCGGGCGGACCGGGGAGCCCGGTTGGCCCTCGCCGGCAGCATCCTGGCCAGCATCGCGAGCGTGGCCGTCGTCGTCCTCGGCGGCTCGGCCGTCGTCCTGTGGGCGACCCGGCTGGTGATCTCGGGACTGCTCCCGGTCGTGGCCCTCGCCCTCGCGAAACCGGCCTACCGCCGGGCCGCCCTGAGTCCCGCCGGGCCGTGGCGCCTGCCGCGTCGGGTGTGGCGCTTCGTGCTGCCGACCGCGGTCGCGACCGTCGTCGGTGGACTCGTGTCGACGAGGTCGGAACTGCTCGTCCTCCAATGGCTGGGAACCCCGCAAGCGGCGGGGCTGTTCGCGCTGTCCTTCGGTCTCGCCGGTCATCTCGCGGCACCGGCACAGGCGCTCGTCGGCCCGCTCGTCCCGGCGGTCGCGGCCCTGCGTGAGGTCTCCGAGACCGATGCCGCCCGTGCCCTCGGGCGCACCCTGCGCGTCGCCGCCGTCTTCGGCGGGGCCACCCTCGCCGTCGGCCTGCCGCTGTTGGGGGTCCTCGTGCCGCTGCTCTACGGCGCCGAGTATGCCGCCGCCGCACCGTTGTTCGTCCTGCTCGCCTCCGGTGCCGCGCTCTCCGGGGTCACCGGGATCCTCTATGCCTTCGTCCAGGCCCGGCTGGCCGGCCGGGCGGTCCTGGCCGCCTCCGTCGTCGCGCTCGTCGTCGACGTCGTGCTCGCGGTCGCCCTCGTCCCGTTGCTCGAGCAGTGGGGCGCGGCACTCGCGCTGGTGTCCGCGGCGACGGTCCAGCTCGCCCTCCTCGCGGTCGGGGAACGGCGGGCCACCGGGCTCGCGAGGGGCGACATCCTCGGTCCGCTGCTGCCGCTCGTGGCCGCCATGCCGGTCGGCGCGGGTGCCTGGTGGCTAGGGACCCTGGCCGGGCCTGTCTGGCTGGGGGCGGCCGGTGGCGCGATCCTCGGGCTGGGTGCGTGGGTGCTCCTCGTGCGCAGCTGCCGTCGTGGGCTGGTCGACGGCGACGCCCGCCCGCTCGTCGAGGCGGTGCCGTCGCCGCTGCGCCCGGCCCTCGCGTGGGGCGCCGACGTGGTCACCGTGCGGCGGCCACCCCGGCGACAGGGGTGACCCGCGCGCCCAACGGGATGGGCCCCGGAGGATTCGCCGGCCAACACCGCCGGATTTCCGCTGTCCCGATCCACCGCCTAGGATTGGGGGGTTGCCTCGGCGAGGGACGTGCCACGACGGTGTGCGCGTCCGTGATCGACTGGGTGCGCTGCGCCGCCCTGTGCGGCCCACGCCTCCGCCGTGCCGCGTCCCGCGTCGAGGCCCACTGTCAGCCGTCAACGGTCGTCACCGGCCGCCACCGGCCTCGACCAGCCTCGACCAGCACGGCATACCGGCCCCGGGCCGGGTATGCCGCCCCACATCGCAAGGAGCGTCATGTCCGAGAACAAGCTCGTCGCCGAGGCCCGCACGGCCTTCGGCAAGGGCGCGGCCCGCAAGATCCGCCGCGACCACAAGGTCCCCGCTGTCCTCTACGGCCACGGCACCGACCCGGTGCACATCACCCTGCCCGGCCACGAGACGGCGCTGGCCCTCAAGCACGCCAACGCGCTGCTGTCGATCGAGCTCGACGGCGGGTCGCAGCTCGCCCTGGCCAAGGACATCCAGCGCGATCCGGTCCGGTCGGTCATCGAGCACGTCGACCTCGTCATCGTCCGCCGTGGCGAGAAGGTGAGCGTCGACGTCCCGGTCCACGTGCAGGGCGAGGCCGGACCCGAGACCGTCGTCACCCTCGACCGTCCGACCCTCGAGGTCCTCGTCGAGGCCACCGCCATCCCCGAGGCGATCGTCGTCTCGGTCGAGGGCCTGTCGGCTGGCACCCAGATCCACGCCGGTGCGGTCACCCTGCCGCCCGGGGCCGAACTCGTCACCGACGCGGACACCCTGGTCGTCAACATCGCCGGCCAGGTCTCGCAGGAGGCGCTCGACGCCGAGCTCGGTGAGGGCGAGGGCGCCGACGCGTCGGAGTCCGCCGCCGAGGCCCCCGCCTCGGCGGACTGACGGCCGAGGGCTGGACGTGGCCGGCTGGCTGGTCGTCGGGCTGGGCAACCCCGGCCCGCGCTACGCCGGCAACCGACACAACGTCGGCGCCATGGTCGTGGGCGAACTCGCCCGCAGGTATGCCGGTGGCACCGGGAGCGCCGCGCGTGGCGAGCCGGTGACCACGACCGACCTCACCCCGCTCAAGGCACACAAGGCGCGCGCCCATGTGGCCGCCCTGCGGCTGGGCACCGGGCCGACAGGAGCGCCCGGGCCGGCCGTCACGGTGGCCGTGCCCGCGGCATACATGAACGAGTCGGGCGGGCCGGTGAAGGCGCTCGCGCTCTACTACGGCGCCGACCTGGACCATCTCGTCCTCGTCCACGACGACCTCGACCTGCCCGCCGGCACGGTCCGGCTCAAGCAGGGCGGCGGCGAGGGCGGGCACAACGGCCTCCGCTCGGTGAGTTCGGCGCTCGGCAGCCGCGACTACCTGCGGGTGCGGGTGGGGATCGGGCGCCCTCCCGGCCGGATGGATCCGGCGGACTTCGTCTTGCGCGACTATTCGCCGAGCGAGCGGGCCGAACTGCCGTTCACCGTCTCGGACGCGGCGGACGCGGTCGAACTCCTGCTCGGCCAGGGTCTGCTCGCCGCGCAGCAGCGCTTCCATTCCCCGGCATAGGGTGGCGCCCATGCAGCCACGTCGGGTCGCGCGTCGGATCCTCGGGGAGCCGCTCACGCGCCGGGTGCGGCTGTTGGCCGGAGGCACCGTTCCGGAGGGTCCGAGCGGTCTGCGTGCCGGGGCCCGGCCGGGTGGGGGGAGCCTGCGCCGCGCGTTCGATCGGCTCCCGGCCCCGTTGCGGCGGGCCGACCTCACCGACTGGGCATGGCATTTCGGCACCGACAAGTGGGGTTCGCACTGGTATACCCCGCACTACGAGCGCCACCTCGGGCACCTGCGCCGGAAGCGGTTCACGCTCCTGGAGATCGGCGTGGGGGGCTACGACTGGGGGGCCGGCGGCGAGTCGTTGCGGATGTGGTCGGCCTTCTTTCCCCGGGCCCGGATCGTCGGCCTCGACCTGGTCGACAAGACCCGGCTGAGCCGGGGACGGGTGGTCGTCCGTCGGGGAGACCAGACCGACCCCGAGCTGCTGCGCTCTCTCGTCACGGAATTCGGCCCGGTGACCGTCGTCGTCGACGACGGCAGCCACCGACCCGAGCATGTGCGCGAGACCTTCCGGATCCTCTTCCCCCTCCTGCCCGACGGCGCGTTCTACGCGATCGAGGACACCCAGACCTCCTATTGGCCGGGGTGGGGCGGCAGCCTCGACCGGTCGGATCCGACGACGACCATGGGACTGGTGAAGGACCTGCTCGACGGGCTCAACCACGAGGAATTCCTCGTCGCCGACGCTGCGCCGTCGGCGACGGATCGCACGGTGCGGGCGGTGCACTGCTATCACAACCTCGTCGTCATCGAGAAGGGCGACAACGAGGAGGGGAGCAACCGGGAGCTCGTGCCGGGCAAGGAGGGGGCTCCGGCGTGAACGCCATGACCGGGTCTGCGCCGTCGGTGCCTTCGGTGACCGTCGCCGTCATCACCTACCGTCGGCCCGAGCACGTGCGCATCTGCCTGGCCCACCTTGCCGCCCAGACCCGCCGGCCCGACCAGGTGCTCGTCGTCGACGCCTCGCCCGACGGGGCCACCCGCGCGGTCGTGGCCGAGGAGGGGGCGGCGGTCGCGGCGGCATACCTGCGCAACGACGCGGGGGCGGGCACGATGGCGACCTCGCGGGCGATCGCGCTCGCGGCGACCACGAGCGAGATCCTCGCCTTCCTCGACGACGACGCCTATGCCGACCCGGACTGGCTCGAGCGTCTCGTGCGGCCCTACGCCGACCCGACGATCGCCGCGGTCGGCGGACGGCAGCGCCGCGGCCAACCGGGGGAGGAGTCGCCCACGGCGGAGCCGGTCGGACGGCTGCTCCCCGACGGCCGGCTCAGTGGCGGGTTCACCGTCGTGCTCGACCACGACCTCGACGTCGATCACCTGCTCGGTGCGAACATGTCGCTTCGGGCCGCGGTCCTGCGCGACCTCGGCGGCATCCGCGACCACTACCCGGGCACCTGTCTGCGCGAGGAGTCGGACATCTACCTGCGGCTGCGACGCGCGGGCTGGCGGGTCGTCTACACGCCGGCGGCGGTCGTCACCCACGTCGCGGCCCCCTATGCCACCGGGGCGCGGTTCGACCTGCGCTATCACTACTACGGCCACCGCAATCACGTCGTCCTGCTCGGCCGGACCCAGGGACTGCGCGCTGCGGTCACCCGTCGCTACCTCGCCGCGACCCTCCGCGAGGATCTGCTCGGGGGCCTGCGGGCCGCCGCCCGCAGCGCGGGGGACCGCGCGCTCCCGCCGCGGCCACGCGCACGACGGGTCGCCGGCACCCTCGCCCGCACCGTCGTCGCGACCGCCGGCACCACCGCCGGTATCACCGCCGCCGTGCGGCTGCGGTGGGCGGCCGGTCCGGTCAGCCCTCCTGCAGCGCGCTGACGACCGGTCCGAGCGCGGCGCGGATCGCGGCATAGGCCTGGCGGTATGCCGCCTCACCGCGTCCGTAGGGGTCGGCGACGTCGAGGTCGGTCGGCAGCGGCGCCCGCCGCGAGCGGCGTAGGTCGTCGGCCGCCGTCACCACCGCCTGCAGCCGCGCGCGTCCCGAGGGGTATGCCGCCCCCCGCACCGCGGCCGTCACCGAGGTGGGCAGCGCCGCGACGAGCGCCGAGAACTCGACGAGGGTGAAGCTGCGGCGCAGCGCCTGCGGATGGGCCTGGACGGCGGCGCTGCGATGTTCGGCGGCCATCCCCAGGACGAGGTCGGCGGACGCCACGTCGGCCTCGGAGAGCCGGCACGCCCGGAACGCCGCGACCTGCTCGGGTGGGACGCCGCTGTCGAGCAGCAACCGCGCCATCGCGGGCTCGACCGGGTGACCGACGACGCCGATGGTGCCGGCGCTGCTCACCGTGACGTGCCCGAGCCGGTCCCGCAGGAGCAGTTCCGCGGCGGGGGAGCGGCAGATGTTGCCGCTGCAGATCGAGAGCACCCGGCCCCGTCCCGCCTCGTCGGTGGGGGGAGGTTCGTCTGGTCGGGCGCTCATGGCAGGGGCCCGCGGACGAGCATGCCCCGGTCGGCCAGCGTCTCGAGGAAGTCCGCCACGTCGGCGCAGACGAGTTCGAGGGGGAGGCGTCGCTGCCGCGCGACTCGCGTCGCGATCTCCGAGGACGACGCCGGTGTGTCGGTGACGGCCGTCCAGATGGCCGCCGCGGAGCCGCGGAGGACGAGTGCGGGCCCGTCGGGCAGCGGTGCGAGATATATGATAGTTTCGCCCGAATCGTCGTCCGTTGCGGAGATGACACCGACGCCGGGGCTGCGCCGGTAATGCCCTTCGGTCACGCGTTCGTCTCCCGGGTTTGTCGGTTAACCGACTCTAGTGTGCGCATCTGCTGTTAGTCTGATGCCCGAGCGGGGGCTCGCGGACCGCACGAACGATCGATCGAAGGGGTGCATCTTACTATGTCTGAGAGCCGTGCAGCGGGTCCCAACCGACGGAGCGTGGTCGCGGGTGCCGCATGGGCAGTGCCGGCTGTCATGCTCGCGGCCACCCCGGCAAACGCGATCGACCTGGGCGTCTCCAACGGAATCGTCACCCCGGTCGATTCCACTCCCTGCAAGCTGCCCGGCAACTCGGGGGACGTCGCCAAGGCCTACCGTTACCGCTGGCAGGTGCAGAACCCGCCCGGTGGCGACCTGTCGACGAACAACTACCTCGTCATCACGGGGATCCAGCTGTTCGTCAACGGTGTGCCCCAGGCGGTCCTGGGCACCCCGACCTGGCAGATCTGCACGGACGCGACGGTCGGCTGCGCGTGCACCATGTGCACCCGGGTCGCCGACGGCTACCAGCCCTATGTGCCGGAGCTGGTGATTTGCGAGAACGGCTCGGCGATCCAGTTCGACCTCTACGCGGGCACCTACGCCAACAGCAACGGCACCACCTTCATGCGGATCACCTACGACATCCGGCAGTGCGGGACGTGCAAGCTGCTGCGTTCGGGTATCACGGTCGACAGTCTCAGCTACGAGATCGCCGGTCCGGCCCAGGGATCCTGCCCGGTGCCCGGATTCACCGGCTTCTGCAACCCGGCCGTCGTCTGACCTCCACGGGGACGTCCCCGCGGCCGGCGCTGCCGTACGACGTCGTCCTGCAATTCGGCCATGCCGCCACGCAAACGGTGTGCGACCGTGCCGGCTTCGACATCCTGCATGTCAAGGGTCTCGCGCTGGATCCTTCCCTGAGGTTCCCAGGACGCGACGCGAACGACGTCGACGTCCTGTGCCGCCCGAGGCATGTCCGGCCGCTGCTCGAGGCACTGCATGCGCACGGGTGGCGTCGGGTGACCGGCTTTGCCGCGAGCTCGTCCTTCGCGCATGCCCTCACCTTGCGACACCCGTGGTGGGGCTACCTCGACCTGCACCGGCTCGTGCCGGGCATCGGCCTGGACCCGGATCTCGCCTTCGAGGCATTGTGGGCCGGACGCGAAACGGTGGACCTGGCCGGGGTGAGCTGTCCGGTGCCCGACCGGGCCACCCAGGCCCTCGTCCTGCTCCTGCACGCGGCACGTTCGCACGGCTCGCCCCGGGCGCGCCGTGACGTACGCCAGGCCTGGGACGAGGCGCCCCCGGCCCAACGCGCGGCCATCCGCGATCGGGCCGACCGGCTACAGGCCGGGATCGCCCTGGCCGCCGTCATCGGCGAACTCGAGTCCTTCCGCGACCACCCCGAGCACGACCTGTGGGCAGTCCTCTCGCAGGGCGGCTCGCGGCTGCAGGAATGGCGAGCCCGGCTGCGCGCCGCGCGCGGCCTCGTGGCGAAGACCCTGGTCGTGCTCGCCTCCACGAGAGTGGATCCCGACCACCTGGGCGTGGTCCTGGGCCGCCGGCCGACCGCCGGGGACCTCGCGGTCGAGTTCGTGGCCCGTCCGGTGCGCGGCCTGAGCGAGGAGTTGCGCAGGTGCCGGGGCGTGCGGGCGAGCGTCAGCGGTCGGACGCGGACGCGCTGACGAGCACGAGACCCTCACCGGCCAACTCGTCCACGAGCGCCTGCGCTGCGGCCCGGGCCGTGCTCTCCGGGGGGGAGCCGAATCGCTTGACCAGTTCCGTCGCCAACTCGTCGGTCGTGCGGTTCTCCTCGAGCAGCTCAAGCGCCACCGCGGCGAGCTCGGACACGCGCACCACCCGGCCCCGCGGCTCGCCGGCCAGGTAGATCACGGCACCCTGCCCGGGTTCGTCCACCCGATCGGTGGCCACCACGGAGCGAAACCACGGCCCGGGGGTCATCCGGCCGCCCGCCCGAGCACCTCGTCGACGACCGGGGCGAGGTCGGCACCGTCACGGTAGGTGACGACGGTGAGCCCCCCGACCCGATCGAGGGCGTTGGCGATCCGCTGCAGGGGTCGATCGAGTCGAGGCAGGCCCACGGCATGCCCGGCCAATGCGGCGACGCCGTCGAGCCGCTCCATCGTCGTCACGGCCAGCACCGGCGGACCGTCGGCGATCCGTTGCAGCAGCAGGAGTCCGGCGAGCCACGGCTGCGGCGGCGGCGGGAGCAGACCGCACTCCTGCGGGGGCACCTCGGTCCGGACCCAGTCCCAATCCGGGCGGCGCGGGGACAGCGGCTTCGGATAGGCGTGGATGCGCCCGTCCTCGGCGATGGCCAAGGCCTCGTCGGAGATGTAGGCCCTACCCGGGCCGAGGGTCCTGGTGAGCGTCGTCTTCCCTCCTCCGGCGATCGCGGCATATCCGATCGTCGCACCGGTCACGGGATCCGCGAGCGCGCCAGCATGCAGGACGAGCACCCGCGCGGCGCTCGAGGAGACGGCTCGAGCGGTCACTGCGCGGGTGAGGTACATCGTCACTGCGTCCTCGCGACGCCGGCCGCGGACCGGGGGGGGATCCGGTCCACCGCGGCGATGCGCTCGCGCACTGGCACCACGTCGTCGGCCCCAGGATCCGGTCCGGTCCGGCACATGGCCCAGTTGCGCTCGATGCGCCGGCCCAAGGCCCCGGGCACGCCGTCCAGGTCGAGTTCGATGCGGCTGCCCAACGCGGCGACGACCAGCGGTGGCGTCACCTGCGCGTGGACACGGCGCGCTCCTGCGGCGTCGTTCGTTGTCGGGCTTGCTTGGACCCTCGACGGGTGCCGCCGCGGGTGGCCGAGTCGTAGCGGTAGTAACCGTAGCGGTAGGGGTCACGGGAGCCCTGAGGCACGAAATTGAGGACGAAGCCGGCCGGCTCGATATCCACCGTTCGTAGCGAGGTGAGGGCTGAACCGAGGTCCTTCTTGCGTGAACGTTCGGCGGCCACCACGAGCACGAGCCCGCCGGTAAGCCGGTGGAGCAGGACCGCGTCGATGACCGGGACGAGGGGCGGGCTGTCGAACAGGACGAAATCGAAGTCGGCGGAGAGCTTCTCCATGAGCTCGGCCATCGGGGCCGACCCCAGCAATTCGCTTGGATTGGGCGGGATCTGTCCGGCGGGCAGGACGAAGAAGCCCGAGTCCCCCCACGGTTGGATGACCTCGTGCAGGGCGGCACGGCCGAGCAAGACCGTGGTGAGGCCGACCGAGCCCTCGAGGCCCAGCGTCTTGGCGACCGAGGGATTGCGCAGGTCGCCGTCGATGACGAGCACCCGAGAGCCGGCGTCCGCGATCGCTCGCGCGAGGTTGACCACCGTGGTCGTCTTGCCTTCGCCGGGCATAGGACTGGTGAACACGAAGGAGTGCCGTCCGGTGGTGACGTCGACGAACATGAGGTTGGTGCGCAGCCGCCGGATGCTCTCGGCATGATGCCCGTGGGGGTCGGACTCGAAGGCCAGAGCAGTCCCCCCGAGTTGGGAATCGTGGGGGATCTGGGCGAGCAACGGCCGGTCGGACACGGCCTCGAGGTCGTCCTCGGTGCGTACCTTGTTGTCCAGGGCGTGCCGGGCCAGGGCTGCGCCGATGCCCAAGGCCAGTCCACTGAGGACACCGAGGAGCAGGTTGCGGCGCACGTCGGGGCTCGACTGGGAGCCGGGCGTGACGGCCGGCGAGATGGTGACCGCCTGCACGTGGTCCGAGCCCGGGCTGAGCAGCACGGCGAACTGCTCGGCGACGTCGGCCAGGACCGGCCCGGTGGCGTTTGCCACCCGGGCGGACGTCGCCGGATCGCTCGACGTGGCGACGATGTCGAGCCAGGCGGAGTTCTCCGGGACGGTCACCGAGACGCCGATCGAGGCCCCGCTTGCCGGAGCGCTGCGCTGTCGCAACGGCTCCTGGACGATGGGCGTGTAGATCTGTTCCGCCAGGGTGCGCAGGTCGTTGGAATTGACCGGCGAAACGGTTGCCTGGGTGCCGCGAGTGGCGTCGGCGGGACGCGACACGGTGAGGTAGACCCGGGCGTAGGCGTTATAGGTGGGCGGAATGGTCATCGTCACCACGGCCGTGGCCCCGACCACGACGAGCAGGCACGCGGCGATGGTGCGCCATCCGTCGCGCAGGATGACGAAGACGTCACGCAACTGCACTGATGCTCTCCCCGCGTCGGTGTGTGCCCCACTTGTGCATATGCTCCCACAGTTGTCGTGGTCGGACCGGCAAACCCCTGGAGCTGCAGGCTGCGGACGGAGGTCGAATGGCACGAACGGATGGGCGTGCGGGCGGCGAGGACGGGGACCTCACCTCGCTGCGGCTACGGGTGCTGGGCCAGGTCGTAGTCCTGCGCGTGCCGCCTTGGCACCTGTCGCATGCCGTGCAGGACTGGTCGCGGTGCCTGGATCCCGATGCCCTCGCCGGTACCCCGCTGCCCCCGGGCGCGCCGATCGTCACGCCCGACCCCGGCGCGAGCGACACCGCATACCGGTATGCCGCGCAGTCCCAGGTGACGATCGCCGCGATCGGGGCCGCGACCGGCCGGCTGCTCATGTGGCACGCGGCCGCGCTGGCGACATCCGACGGGCGGGTCTGCGGGCTGGTGGCACCCTCGGGCACGGGGAAGTCGACCGCCGCCCGCGTGCTCGCCCTCCGAGGCCTCGGCTACGTCACCGACGAGACGATGGGGGTCACTCTCGACGGCGTGGTACTGCCCTATCCGAAACCTCTGTCGGTGCAGGCGGACGGACCGGTCAAGGTGACCGTGGGGCCGGACTCCCTGGGCCTCGCGCGACCGGCGACGCATCTGCGTGCGCACCGGATGATTCGCCTCGTGCGCGAAATCGGCCCGCGGCCACCGGGCCGCTCTGGTGGCAGGCTCGACCCGGTCCCGCTCGTCGATGCGCTCCTGGACCTCGTGGGCCAGTCCTCCGGGCTGCTCTCCCTCGCCCACCCCTTGGCCGCGGTCGCCGGACTGCTCGAACGGACGGGAGGGCTGATGCGGCTGCACTACGGCGAGATCGAGCTGGCCGCGGACCTCGTGCTCGAGTGTCTCGCCGCGCCGGCCGCCGGCCCGGTGCAGGACTGGACCCACATGGGGGTCGACCCGGCCAGCGTGGCCGGGTCCGGGCCGGGCGACGACGCCGGCCCGGCCTTCTGGCGGGCGCCCTACCGGGACGCGATCCGGGTGGCCGACGAGGTGCTCGTCCTCGTCGGCGCGGTGCCCGTCCGGTTGTCCGGCCTCGGCGCGACGACGTGGCTGGACCTGCGGCGTGGTCGGCGCGAAGCGCAGATCGTCGACCTGCTCCGGCAGGTCCACGGTCGACACGTCGACGCGGTCTCGCTCACCAGGCGCGCGCTGTCCGAGTTGGTCGCCGCGGGCGTGCTGGCGAGGGGACCGGTTCCGGCGCAGTGACCTCGCCGGTGGTCAGGAGTCCCGCGCATCCTCGCCCACGCCCCGCGCATCCTCGCCCACGCCCCGCGCCAGCCAGGGGGGAGGGACCTGTGTCGCCGACGCATACGACCCGGAGGCGGACCGGGCAGACCGGCCGTCCCGGCCGCTCGTGGCGCGGCTGCGGGCCCGAGCCGGGCGGCTGGGGCGCGCGGACCCGTAGCGGTAGTAGCCGTAGCGGTATCCGTGCGGGGAACTCGGCACGAAGTTGAGCACGATGCCCGCCGGCTCGGACCCGACAGTGTCCAGCGAGGTGAGGGCGGCCTCGAGATCCTTGCGGCGCGTCCGCTCGGCGGCGACCACGAGGACGAGCGAACCGGTCAACCGTTGCAGCAGGACGGCGTCGATCACCGGCACGAGCGGAGGGCTGTCGACGAGGACGAAGTCGTACTGAGCCGTGACCAGGCTCATCAGCTCGGCCATCCGCCGCGAACCGAGCAACTCGCTGGGGTTGGGCGGGATCGGTCCGGCGGGCAGCACGTGGAGTCTGCTCGAGCCCCATGGCTGCACCGCCTCGTGGAACGGGATCCGCCGCAGCAGGACGGTCGTGAGGCCCACCGCGCCCTCGATCGCCAGCGACTTGGCCACCGAGGGATTGCGCAGGTCGGCGTCGACGACGAGGGTCCGGGCGCCGGATTCGGCCATCGCGCGGGCCAGGTTGAGCACGGTCGTCGTCTTGCCCTCGCCGGGCATTGCGCTGGTGAGCACGAACGCGTGCCGGGTGCTGGTGACGTCGATGAACAGCAGGTTGGTCCGAAGCCGCCGGATGCTCTCGGCGTGGCCGCCGTGTGGGTCCTGCTCGAAGGCGAGCGCCGGCCCGGCGGCGACCGGGTCGTGCGGGATAGCGGCGAGGACCGGACGCGTGGTGGACAGACCGAGGTCGGTCTCGTTGTGCACCCGGCTGTCGAGTTGGCGGCGCGCCAGGACCGCGCCCACTCCCGCCGCCAACCCCAGCAGCAGACCGAGCACGAGGTTGCGTCGCACGTCCGGGCTGTTCGGGGCGGCCGGAACGACGGCCGGCGTGATCGCCTCGGCGACGATCGAGGTCGCGGGCTGGGACAGTAGCGGGGCGAACCGTGCGGCCACGCCGGCGAGCACGGGCCCGGCCGCGTTCGCGGCCTGCGCCGCCACCTTCGGGTCGCTCGACCGAGCCGTGACGTCGACCCACGAGTTGGTCTCCGGCACGGTCAAGGACACGTCGAACCACACCCCGTCGGGTGTCGGCGTGGCCTTGGCGAGCGGGTCCTGGATGATGGGGCTGTCGATTTGCTCGGTGAGGGTCTGGAGGTCGGCCGTGTGCAGGATCGTCACTCCGCCGGGGTCTGCCACGTCCGGGTTAGCCGGCCGGGTCACGGTGAAGTAGACCCGCGCGTGGGCGAGATACGTCGGCGGGGTGAGGATGGTGAGCGCGGCCGCAGCGGCCAGGCCGACCAGGACCCCGGTGAGGACCATGCGCCAGCCGTCGCGCAGCACGACAGCGACGTCTCGCAGTTGCACCCGAGGCTCCCCGACTTCCCATCACACATAGGTATGCCGCACCCTCGCTCGAGCTCAGAAGCCCGGGAATCCCAGGTGCTCGTCGTAGGCTAGCGCTCCGAGGCTCGAGTCGTGGAGGTGCCAGGCGGTGCGAGTGCTGCGGGTCAGCCACAGCGCTGTCGTCACGCAGTGGCGCGAACGCGAGCGCGAGCTGCGTCGCCTTGGCGTCGACGTGCAGCTGTGCTCGGCGCGGACCTGGAACGAGGCCGGTATGCCGGTGCCGCTCGTCGTGCAGCCCGATGAGGCCGGGTGGGTCACCGGTGTGGCGACCGTCGGCGGCCATCCGGCGCTCTTCCTCTGGGACCCGCGGCCGTTGTGGTCCGCGCTCGGTGAGCAGTGGGACCTGCTCGACCTGCACGAGGAGCCGTTCGCCCTCGGCACCGCCCAGATCCTCCTGCTTGCCCGGTTGCGGGCCGTGTGCGACCGCCTCAGCGGTCGTCCCGACCGCCGGACGCCCTACGTCCTCTACTCTGCGCAGAACCTGGACAAGCGCTATCCCCCGCCCTTCGGTCTACTGCAGCGGCTCGTCCTGCGCGCCGCGGCAGGTGCGTATCCGTGCAATGACGCCGCGGCGACCCTGCTGCGCCGTCGAGGCCTCGCAGGCCGCGCGGCAGTCGTGCCACTCGGCTTCGCCGCCGAGCACTTCGCGCCCGACCCCCGACGGAGGGCGCCCGGTGCGGGCGGTCCGGTCGTCCTCGGATATGCCGGCCGGCTGTCGGCGCACAAGGGCCTCGACGTCCTACTCGGCGCCGCGATTGCCCAGCCACGGATCCGGCTGCGCATCGCGGGTTCCGGCCCGCTGGCCGACGCACTCGTCGCGAGGGTGGCCGACCTCGGCCTGGGCGCCCGGGTCGAGATCGCGGGAGGCCTCGACCAGGAGGCGCTGCCCGGCTTCTACCGGGGACTGGACGTCCTGGCCGTCCCCTCGCTCACCACTCCCGGGTGGATCGAGCAGTTCGGCCGGGTCGTCGTCGAGGCCATGGCGTGCGGCATACCGGTCGTCGCGAGCGACTCGGGTGCCCTGCCCGACCTCGTTGCCGGTGTGGGGCACCTGGTCCCGCCCGGGGACCCCGCGGCGCTCGCTGCGGCGGCCTGCGCGATGGTCGACGAGCCCGGCGCGTGGAACGCCGCCCGCGAGCGCGGGCTTGCCAGGGCTTCTCGCTGCACCTGGACCGCGGTAGCACAGGCGCAACTCGCGCTCTATCGCAGCGCGCTGGCCGGCGCCCGGGACACTGCCGCGACCCTCACGCCGACCGAACTTCGCCCGGTCGAGGTCGTCGTCGTCGCCTACGGCGCGCCGGAGCTGCTGGACCGGGCGCTGGCCCCCATGGCTGGTCTCCCGGTCACCGTCGTCGACAACTCCAGCGCCCCTCAGGTGCACGGTGTATGTCGTGCCCGCGGCGTGCGCCTCATCGATCCCGGGGCCAACCTCGGCTTCGCCGCGGCGGTCAACCTCGCACTGGTCGACCGGCTCGCCCCCGGTGCGGATGTGCTCCTGCTCAACCCGGATGCCCGGATCGAGCCGGCCGACGTGGCCGCGCTCTCGGCGGCGCTCAGGGCCGATCCGGCGCTCGCGAGCGTGGCCCCTGCCCAGGCCGACCGCGCCGGGCGTCCGGCGCGGGTCGGCTGGCCCTTCCCCAGCCCCGCAGGCCATTGGCTCGACGCTCTCGGGCTGGGCCGGCTGCGGCGCCGGGACGACTACGTGATCGGCTCGGTGCTGCTCCTGCGTGCGGAGGCGCTCGAGCAGGTCGGCGGCTTCGACGACGGCTTCTTCCTCTACGCCGAGGAGACCGACTGGGCACGCCGTGCGAGCCGGCTGGGCTGGCGGCATACCGTCGTGCCCGAGGCCTGGGCGACCCATGACGGCGCGGGCACGAGCACGGATCCGGACCGGCGTGAGGCGCAGTTCGCCGCCGGTCAGGAACGCTACGTGCGCAAGCATTTCGGTCGTCTCGGATGGGCCAGCGCTCGGCTCGCCCTCGTGCTCGGCTCGGCCGTCCGGGCGCTCGCCCCCGGCGGTGAGCGGCGTGCCCTGGCCCGCAGGCGGCTCGGCTATTTCGTCTCGGGGCCGACCCGGGTGCAGACCCGGCGATGGGGTGTGGACCCGCGGTCCAAGGGGGATGCCCGGTGACACCCTCGCTCGTGGATCGTCTGCGGCACCGACTCGCCGGCCCGCTCGCCGTCGCCGTCGCGGTCGTCGTCGCCGTCACGGTGGGCGCGCTCGTGCCCAGCAAGCCCGCCGCCGCGGTCATCGCGGGTCTGGTCGTGCTGGCGTTCGGGGTAACCCTCGTGGACCCCCTCTTCCTGCCCACTCTCGCGGTGCCGTTCGTCGTCGTGGCCTCCCGGGTGGGGGAGGAGAGCACCTCCATCTCGCTGTCCGACGTGGCCCTGGCGGTCGCCCTGCTCCCGGCGCTCGTCCTCGTCCACCGTCGGTTCAGCCCAGCGATGAGCTCGCTGGTCCTGCTCAACCTCGTCTACCAGTTCACCGCGTTGTTCGCCGTGGCCGCGCACCCCTTCCGGGCCAACGTGGTGGAGTGGTTCCACGCCTGGCTGCTCATCGGTGGCGCCCTCGTCGTCGGGTGGGCGATCGGCCGTGACGGGCGTGGACCGATCGCCATCCGCATTCTCGTGTGGGCCATCGTCCTCGTCGCGGTCGGGACGCTGGTGACCGCCGTGGGACAGTACCTGCGTCGCGACTTCGGGCCGATCTACCCGACCTGGCCGTTCCCCATGCACAAGAACCTCGCCGGACCGCTGCTGGGGCTTGGCGCCGCGATCACCTTCGTGCGTCCCGCGTGGGTCGGCTGGCGACCGGTCACGGCGAAGCTGCTGTTCGTCCTGTTCGTCGTGACGGCGCTGCTCACCCAGTCCCGTCAGGCGCTCATCGGTCTGGGCGTCGTCCTCGTCCTCGTCGTCGTCCAGGCGCCGCGCGAACAGCGGCGTTCGCGGCTCATCGTCGTCCTCGTCCTGGGCCTGCTCGCCTTCAGCGCGAGCCTGGTCCAGGACCAGATCGCGTCGGGAGACCGGTTCAACTCGGTCTACCAACGCATCTCCTGGTTCTCCGATGCGATCGAGGTCTGGTCGATGGACCCATGGCTGGGCCAGGGTCTGCGCTGGTGGTACCGCCCGGAGCATGCGGGAGCCGTGCAGCCGCCCAATGCCGAGCTCGAGGTCCTCACCTCGGTGGGGATCCTCGGCCTCGTCGGCTTCCTGGTGATGTTCGGGGGTGCCTTCCTGGTCCTGCGGCGGGTGCCCCGCGAATTCGGCGAGCTCGCCCTCGTCGTCCTGGCTTCTCGCCTGGTCCAGGCGCAGTTCGACCTGTTCTGGGTCGCCGTGCTGGGTTCTATCCCCTGGCTGGTCACCGGAGTCTGCCTGGGTGCGCACGCGTGGACGGCGCAGCACGAGCACGACGACGCCGCCTCGTGGGTCGCCGACGGGCCGCTCGCGCCGGCACGCAGGCTCGTCGCCCGATGATGCGGATCGTCCATGTCGTGGCCACGACCCGGTTCGCCGGGGTCGAGCGGTTCGTCGTGCGCCTGGCCAACGCCCAGGCGGCGCACGGGCACGAGGTCCGGGTGTTCGGGGGCCATCCGGTGCTCATGCGGGCGGCGCTGCACCGCGAGGTGGGTCACGCGGCCGTGCCCGTGTGGCCGGTGGCCGCAGCCCGGCTCGCCCGGTTGCGGCCACGCCCCGATCTGGTCAACGCGCACATGACCGCTGCCGAGGCCGCAGCCGCCGTGAGTATGCCGCTCACCCGGGCCGCGGTAGTCGCGACCTGCCACTTCGCCCACCCGCGTGCGGCCGGGTCCGGCTGGTTGCGCCGCCCGGTCGCCGCAGCCGTCTCCCGGCCGGTGGCCGCCCAGCTCGCGATCAGCCACTATGTCGCGGGCTGTCTGGAGGGACCCTCGACCGTCGTGCATCCGGGTCTGGACCCGCGGCCGGGTCCGGTGGGCCCGCGCGGCCGGACCGTCCTGCTCGCCCAGCGGCTCGAGCCGGAGAAGTCGACCGCCGACGGTCTGCGGATCTTCGCCCGCAGCGGCCTCGCCGCCCACGGTTGGCGCCTCCAGGTCGCGGGCGAGGGCCGCGAACGGGACCGGCTCGCGCCGCTCGCCCAGCAACTCGGCATCGGCGAGGCCACCGACCTGCTCGGCCATCGTGCCGACGTCGAGCGGCTCATGGACGCGGCGGGCGTGCTGCTCGCCCCGACCCGGGTCGAGGGCCTCGGACTCACCGTGGTCGAGGCGATGGCTGGTGGGTTGCCGGTCCTGGCCGCCGCGCTGGGGGGACACCTGGAGACCGTCGGCGCCACGCCCGGGGGGCGGCTCTACCGGGATCTCGACGAGGCCGCGGCCCTGCTCGCCGCGCTCGCCGGCGACCCGGCCGGCCGCGCGGCATACGGCCTGGCCTTGCAGGAGACCCAGCGGCAGCTGTTCACGGTGGAGGCGCAGTATGCCGCGACGGATGCGGTCTACCGCCGGGTTTTACAGGAGCCGCGATGACCGATCTCGTCGTCGTATCCCTCGAGGCGTGGGACGGGGTCTGGCGGCGCAACCAGCACCTCGTGGCCGGCCTGTTGCGCACGGACCGGTCCCTGCGCGTCCTGTTCGTCGAACCGCCGACCGACCCACTCCATGCCGCACGCACCCGGCAACCGCCACGGCGGGGCCGCGGGCTGGTCGCGATCGACGACGTGGCCGGGATCGGCGCGGGTCGGTTGTGGGCCTGGCAGGGCACGAAGTGGCTGCCCCGCCGGGTCGATCCCGGTGCCGATGGGCGGCGAGCGGCTGGGGTGCGCCGGGCCGTCGACCGGCTAGGGTGGGCGGCGCCGATCGTCTGGGTCAACGATCCGGCGGGAGCGCGGTTGCTCGAGCTCACGGGGTGGCCCGCGCTCTACGACATCACCGACGACTGGCTGTCGGCTCCCAGGAGCTCACGCGAGCTCGCCCGACTCACCACGCAGGAGGACTCGCTCGTGTCGCGATGCGCACAGGTCGTCGTGTGCTCGCCCGGACTGGGCGTGCGCAAGGGCGAGCGGCGCTCGGTCACTCTCGTGCCCAACGGGGTGGACCTCGCGGGCTATCTCGTCGACCCGGCGCGCCCGCAGGACCTGCCCGCCGGGCCGGTCGCCCTCTACGCCGGCACGGTCCATCCCGACCGGATGGACCTCGACCTCACCGTGCGCACCGCGCAGGCCCTCGAAGGGACCGGCCGTCTCGTCCTGGTCGGACCGTTGCCGTTGACCGCGGGGGAGCTCGACCGACTCTCTGCCGCGGGGGTGGTGCTGCTCGGTCCGCGGCCCGCGGTGCGGGTCGCGGCCTATCTGCGCCATGCCGATGTCCTCGTCGTCCCGCACGTCGTCACCGCCTTCACCGACAGCCTCGACCCGATCAAGCGATACGAATACCAGGCGGCCGGTCGGCCGGTCGTCTCGACCCCGGTCGCGGGCTTCCTCGACGCCGGGCTGCCTCGGGTGACCGTGGCGGGCGCAGCCGACTTCCCGGCTGTCGTCGCCGCTGCCCTCGGTGCCGCACGGCCCGGCCCGCTGCCCCCGGTGGACGCCACGGTCCCCACGTGGGAACGACGAGTCGGCCAGATGCGGGTCGTCCTCGACCGGGTCGCCTCCGGGATGGCGTCGTGACGGCGCGCCCGCGGGTCGGCTCGTGCGCCTGCTCGAGGCAGACCCACACCTGCGCTTCGGCCGGCGACGGGCTGCCCGACGTCGCCATCGCCCACGACTTCCTCACCCAGCGTGGGGGTGCCGAGCGGGTCGTGCTCGCGATGTCGCGGGTGTTCCCGGAGGCCACGATCTACACGACGCTCTTCGACCCGGATCGCACCTATCCGGAGTTCGCCGAGAAGCGGATCGTCGTCTCGCCGCTCGACCGGGTCCCGCTGCTGCGGCACAACCCTCGGCTCGCGCTCCCGCTCCTGCCACCGGCATCCCGGCTCATCCGTCCGCGCGCGCGGGTCGTGCTCACGTCCAGCAGCGGCTTCGCCCACGGCTTCGGCGGCTGCGGCCGGCGGCTCGTCTACTGTCACGCCCCGGCCCGGTGGCTCTACCAGAGCGACCTCTACCTCGGCGAGTCCGGTCGGTGGGATATCGCGCGGATCGGACTGAAGGCTCTTCGGCCGGCGCTGCGACGGTGGGACCGTCGCAGCGCCGCCCGGGCGGACCGCTATCTGGTCAACTCGCGGGTCGTGCGCGAGCGGGTGCGGGCGGCATACGGGATCGAGGCCGACGTGCTGGCCCCACCGGTGACGATGGACGCCTCGGACACGCAGACGGCGGTCGCCGACCTCGCCGATTGGGCCGACGGCTACCACCTCGTGGTCTCGCGCCTGCTCCCCTACAAGAACGTCGAGGCCGCGGTCGCGGCCTTCGCCGGTATGCCGCAGCGGCGCCTGGTCGTCGTCGGCGTCGGGCCGGAGGCCACCGCGCTCGTGCGGACGCTCCCGCCCAACGTGCGGATCGTGCGCGACCTCGACGACGCGGAATTGCGCTGGACCTATGCGCACTGCCTCGTCCTGCTCGCCCCCAGCTACGAGGACTTCGGGCTCACCCCGCTCGAGGCGGGCGTCTTCGGCAAGCCGACCCTCGCGCTCGAGTCGGGTGGCTACCTCGACACCGTCGTCGAGGGACGGACCGGCCTGTTCTTCCCGCGGCCGACCCCCGAGGCGATCGCCGCGGCCGTGGCGAAGGCCGACGAGACGGCCTGGTCGCCCGAGGACATCCGAGCGCATGCCGCCGAGTTCGGTCCGGAGCGGTTCGCGGCCGGCCTGCGGGCCGAGGTGCAGCGACTGCTCGCCGTCGACAAGCCCGCGGACGCCGAGGTCGGTCAGTAGGCCCCGCGGCGGTCGAACACGGCCCGGGCGGTGCGCCACAGGATGCGCAGATCGGTGGTGAACGACCAGTTCTCCACGTAGTAGAGGTCCAACCGCACGCTGTCCTCCCAGGACAGATCGCTGCGGCCGCTCACCTGCCAGAGCCCGGTGAGCCCGGGCTTGACGAGCAGCCGGCGGTGGACGTCCCTTTCGTAGACGGCCACCTCGGACGCCAGCGGCGGCCGAGGGCCGACCAGGCTCATGTCCCGGCGAATGATGTTCCAGAACTGGGGCAGTTCGTCGAGGCTGTAGCGGCGGATGAACCGGCCGATCCGCGTGACGCGGGGGTCCTCGCGCAGCTTGAACAGCGGCCCGGCACCCTCGTTGGTCGTGGGCACCATCGCGTCCGCACCCACCCGCATCGAGCGGAACTTGTGCATGACGAAACGTCGGCCGTGGATGCCCACCCGGTCCTGGGAGTAGAAGACCGGTCCTCGATCTTCGAGCCACACGAGCAGGGCGACGACCGCGAAGACGGGGGACAGGACGAGCATGAGGGAGCCGGCGACGGCCACGTCGAGGGCGGACTTCAACAGCAGCGGCGCGCCCGTGAAGGTGGGCTCCTCGACGTAGATGAGCGGCAGTCCGGCGACCGGTCGGGACCGGATCCGCGGGCCGGCCACGTCGGTGAGCCCGGGCGACACGACGAGTTCGACACCGGTGCCTTCGAGGGCCCAGCTCAGCCGGCGCAACCCGTCGGCGCCTCGGCGTCCGGACACCGAGCAGGCGAGGACGTCGACGTCGAGTCGTTCGGCGAGCGCGGCCGCCTCGTCCTCGGTGCCGACGACGGGTATGCCGTCGATCATCGTCACGTCGTCGGAGCAGCACGCGCCGACGACGGCGAAGCCGGCCTCGGGAGCGGCTCGCAGGTCGCGGATGAGGGTACGCAGATGGGGGGCGTCGCCGACCACGAGGACGAGGTCGGCGTAGTCACCGCGGGCGCGGTGGCTGCCCAGCCACGTGCGCCACATCCGCCGGGTGAGCAGCAGGACGAGCAGACCGGCCGGGAACGCGACGAGGACGTAGCCACGGGCGAGTTCGAGTTTGGCGAGATAGCTCACGATGGCGAGCGCCGCGAACAGTCGGAAGGTCGCATTGCCCACGGCCCGGTATTCCTGGATGCCGTGCCCGAACATCCGCGGGTCGTAGGCGCCGTGCAGGCGCAGGAGCAGCACCCAGAGGACGACGATCCCGGCCGAGACCCAGGTGTATTCCAGATCCCACGTCGAGGTGGTCCCGGTCGCGCCGGAGGTCGTGCCGAATCGCAGGACCTGCGCCCCCAGGACAGCCCACAGGACGACGAGGACGTCGGTGACGAGGATCCACCGGGTCACCCGCTCCACCCTCGCCCGGCCGTGCGTGGCGGCCTTCAGCGCGGGTTCACTGCGCAGTGCCATCCTTCGTCGTCCCACCTCGCGTCAGCTGTCGGGCAGGGGTGTGTGCCGCGTGTGCCACACCATGCTTCGAACTCGCCCGGGCGAGGAGATAGCCCCCGCACAGGCTCACCGCCCCGGTCGTCAACCAGGTAACCAACGCCCCGAACTCACTCATTGTGTATCCCCTCTTCCCCCCGGCGCAGACGCTGCCACGCATCTGCGGTCCAATCCCCGTATGGGTAAGAATACCCCGTGCCCCCGACAGGGGTCCGTGGTTCCGGGAATCCGGTCCCGGTGGCCAGGACGAGGAGGACGGATGATCGGCGGCCGGCCTCGGCAGGCCCTCGCGGTCAACGGCAAGTTCCTCGCCCAACCGGCCACCGGCACCCAGCGGTATGCCGCCGAGCTCACCGCCCGCCTGGCCGGTCGGTTCCCGCTCGTCCTGTACCTCCCGCGCGGCGCGGCCGCGCCCGCGTGGCTGCCTCCGGGCGTCACGCTCCGATCCGCCCCCGCGCGGGGGATGGCCTTCGAACAGCTGTGGCTGCCGTGGGCGAGCAGACACGACCTGCTCGTGAGCCTCGCCGGCTCGGCGCCGCTGCTCGCGGTGCGGCAGGTGGCCGCACTCCACGACGCCGGGGTCCATCGCTTCCCGGCGACCTACACCCGGGCCTTCCGGGCCTGGCACGCACTGCTCGACCGGGTCCTCACCCGTCGGGCCGTCGCCCTCGTCACCGTGTCGGAGTTCAGCGCGCAGGAGCTCGCCGAGGTCCTGCGGGTGCCCCGGGGCCGATGGGAGGTCGTCCCGGACGGCAGCGACCACCTCGAGGGCCTCGAGCGTCGGCGCCCCTCACTGCCCGGGCTGGACGACCCCTTCCTCCTGTGTGTGGGCACACCCGCCGCTCACAAGAACCTCGCGGCACCACTGGCGGCCCTTTCCGATGCCGGCCTGCGCACCTTCGTCGTGGGAGCCCGATCGGCCCGGGTCTTCGCCGCCTCCGCCCTGCCGGCCGAAGGCGTCGTCCGCTACGCCGGGCGGCTGGCCGATGAGGAACTCGCCTGGCTCTACGCCCACGCCGACGCCCTCGTCTTCCCCTCGCGCTACGAGGGATTCGGCATCCCGGTCGTCGAGGCCCAACGGTTCGGCTGCCCGGTGGTCGCCGCCGACGCGTCCTGCATCCCCGAGATCGCCGGCGACGGCGCGCTGCTCGTCGACCCGGACCGGCCCGGCGATTTCGTCGCCGCCGTCCGGGCGTTGCGTGCCGATCCGCGGCGCCGGGCGGAGCTGGTCGCCGCCGGCCGCGCCAACGCCGCACGCCTCACGTGGGACGCCAGCGCCGACACGCTCGCGGCCCTGCTCGTCCGGCTGCTCGAGGAGCCGTCGGCGCCCACGGTCGACTAGCCTTCGGGCCGTGGGTCTGCAGACGAGTGCACAGGCGCGGTATGCCTTCGTCCGGCGGCTCGTGGCCGACCGGCTCCCGGTCGGGTCGCGGCTCGTCGAGTTCGGCGCCGCGCCCGGCGACCAGTGCGTCGCCCTCGCCGAGGCGGGCTATCGCGTCACCGCGGTCGATCTCGGCCTCAGCTCGGACGCCTGGGCCGACGCCCCCGAGGGGCGGATGGTCGACTTGTTCGAGCGGCACGGGGTGGACTACGTCGAATGGGACCTCGAGCGGACCCCCTATCCGCTGGCCGGGGCGGCATACGACGGGGTGATCTTCACCGAGGTCTTCGAGCACCTGCGCGATTATCCCGTGCGGGCGCTCGAGGAGGCCGCTCGGGTCCTGCGCCCCGGAGGTTTCCTCTTCTTCACGACTCCCAACGCCGGCTACCTCGTCAACCGGGTGCGACTCGCGACAGGCCGATCGGTCTACACCGCCCTGCCCGACTGGATCGGTGGGGTCCCGCACGCCCGACATGCCCGCGAGTACCTCGTCGGCGAGATCGTGGAAGTGCTGGGCGTCGCCGGACTGCGGCCCGTGCTCGTCACGGGCAGGCACTTCCACCTCGCCGGTGGCGGCCCACTCAAGCGGGCAGCCAAACGCGGCATCGACCTGCTCGCCCGCGTGCGGCCGACCCTGGGCCCGATGGTCGTCGCGGTCGCCGAGAAGCCGCCGGCGAGCTGAGCCCGCCGGCCCCACCGGACCCACTGGGGCGGTCGGCGGGCGGCTCAGCCCGGTCCGTCGGTGGCCCGCCGGTAGCACTCGGCATATGCCCGGGTCACCGCGTCCCAGCCGTAGCCGGCTGCGGCAGCCTGTCCCTCGCGCCCGAGGCGCTCGGCCGTCGCTGCGTCGGTGAGCAGCCCCACCACCGCCTCGGCGAGGGCGTCGGGGTCCTCGGGGTTGACGAGCAGCCCGGTGCGGCCGTCGGCGACGAGGTCGGCCGGGCCGTCGCGATCGGTGGCCACGAGCGGGGTGCCCGAGCGCCAGGCCTCGAGCACGACGAGGCCGAAGGCCTCGCGCCGGCTCGGGACGACGACGACGTCCGCGGCCGCGAACTCGGCTGCGACCTGCTCGGCCGAGAGCCGGCCGAGGAAGGTGACGGCATCGGCGATCCCGGCGGCGGCGGCCGCGTCCGCGAGCGCCCGCTCCTGCGTCCCCGTGCCACCGATCCGCAGCCGGGCCTCCGGCAGCCGGCCGACGACCCGGGCGAACGCCTCGAGGAGCAGGTCGAAGCCCTTCACCCGCTCGAGCCGTCCGACCGCGACGACGCTCGGGACGGTCCCGCCGCCCACCTCGAACCCCCGGTATGCCGCGTGCACCGGCACCGCCGGGTCCAGCCGGATGCCGTTGGGCACGACCGAACCCCCGCGCAACCCGAACCGCGCGCCTAGGTCGGCCAGCGCCACCGGGGAGCACGCGGTGACCGCCGAGGCCTCCCGCAGAGCCCGGCGCAGCCCGAATCGCAGCTGTGCGGAGTCGGCGAAGACCTCCGGATCCATCAGCGTCTCGCCGTGTCCCGACACGACGAGCGGCACGTCGCGCCGGTGGTGCAGGAGCACGGCATACACCCCGTTGGGACCGAAGCAGTGGACGTGCAGCACCTCGGGACGGTCGGCGGCCCAGGCCGCCGACCAGGCCCGCCAGGCAGGTCCCACCTCGCGGACGAACCGGGCGAGCGCGGACGGGCGCCCGGCCGGCAGGGGGGTCGGCAGCCAGCGCACCGGTATGCCGTCGACCAGGCCGGTGCCCAGCCGCTCGCCCCGGTCGACCGTCCAGACGACGACCTCGTGCCCCTGCGCGCGCAGCGAGCGGGCGACCTCGCGGACATGCCCTTCGACGCCCCCGACGTGGGGGTGGAAGGACGAGGACACGAGTGCGACGCGCGTCACGCCCACCCCTTCCGTCCGTCCGTCCCGACCCTCCCCGTGGCGGTCGGGCGGGAGTCGGGCTCCGGGGGCTTGGCATGATGGCGCCCAGCCCGCCCGTCCGACGACTCCGGAGCCTTGCATGCCCACCCTGGTCTTCGCCACCGCCGCCGTCGAGGCGCCCGGGGGAGCGCAGGGCTACGAGGAGGCGGTGGCCGCGCGGGCGGCCGGGGCCCTCGCGGCGATCGGCGGCGACTGGGAGGTCCGGCGGCTGGTCGCTCGGTCGATCCGTTCTCCGCTGTCCGGCACCCACCGGCTGCCGCTCGGCCGGCTCGCCCGCGCCGGCTCCGGCATCCGATCCCGGACCGGTCGGCTCCTCTACCCTCGCGGGGCGCTCGTCCACCGCACCTCCCTCGAGCTGCCCCCGGCCCCGCTCGAGGTCGTCACGCTCCACGACCTGGTCGCCTGGGACTGGCCCGACGAGTCGCCGCCCGTGCGGGCTGCCGTCGCCGAGCTCACGCGCGCGGCAGCGGTCGTCTGCGTGAGCGCGCACACCGCCGGGCTCGCGGTGGACCGCTTCGGACTGCGCGATCCGGTCGTCGTCCCCAACGGCCTGGACCGGGCCTTCCTCGACGCCACGCCGCTGGGCGCGCAGGATCTCGCGCGGTGGGGACTGCGCGCCCCGTTCGTCCTGCACCTGGGCGGGGTGTCCGCGCGCAAGAACCTCGCCGCGCTCGCCGAGGGGTGGGGCCTGCTCGCCCCCGACCACCCGGACGTCTCGCTCGCACTCGCCGGCACCCCGCACCCCCGACGCCACGAGCTGTTCGCCGGTATGCCGCGCACCCACCTGCTCGGCCGGGTCCCCGACCCGGACCTGCCGGGCCTCGTCGCGGCCGCGTCCGTCGTCGTGGTGCCCTCCCTCGACGAGGGCTTCGGCCTGCCCGCCCTCGAGGCGATGGCGACCGGCACCCTTGTCGTGGCCGCCCGGGCCGGGGCGCTGCCCGAGGTGGTCGGCCGGGACGGCATCCTCGTCGACCCCACCGGACCCGGGGTGGCCGAGGGGCTCGGGTGGGCCCTGTCGGGGGATTCCTCGCTCGCGCGGCTGACCGCGGCGGCGCGCACGCGCGCGGCCGGCTACACGTGGGAGCGCACGGCCGCGGGACACGCGGCCGTCTGGGCGGCGGTTGCCGGGGGCTGAGGGGCCGATCGTCGCGTCCGGCGTCCGGGGCGGCATACACTCGCCGCGTGGACGAGAGCACACGTGACCTGCCGCCGTCCTCGGGGGAATCGGACACCGGGCGCGCGCGCAGGGCGGGCGCGCAGGGCGGGCGCGGTCGTCGGCGACGCTGGCCGATCGTGCTCACCGTCGTCTGCCTCGTGCCCGTGCTCGTCGTCGCCGGCTATCTCGGTTGGCTCAACCACGTGGCGACGACGAACATCCAGCACGCCGACCTGCTCCCGACCGGGACTGCCCCGGCGACGTTGCCGGAGTCGGGGGCCGGCGCGAGCGCGCTGCCCACCGTCGGGGCGGACGGCGATCCGATCGACCCGTCGGAGCCCGGTGGCGACATCGCCCCCGGAGCGCCGCTCGTGCCCGCCGAGAGCCTGGGCGACAACTACCTCATCGTCGGCTCCGACGCCCGCCCGGGCCTGGCCGGCGGCCGATCCGACGTCATCATCCTCGTCCACGTGCCGGTCGACCACCACAACGTCACCCTCATCCACTTCCCCCGCGACATGTACGTCCCGATCCCCGGCCGGGGGCGCAACAAGATCAACGCGGCCTATGCCTTCGGGGGTGTGCCCCTGCTCGTCCAGACCCTGCAGAACATGCTGGGGGTGAAGATCGACCACGCCGTGCTCTTCGGCTTCGAGGGCTTCAAACGGACGATCGACGCGGTCGGCGGGGTGGACGTCGACGTCGAGGAGGGAGGCACGATCGACGGTTACACCTTCACGGCCGGACGGATGCACCTCGACGGTCCAGCGGCCCTCGCCTTCGTCCGGGAGCGCTACGACCTCAGCCGCGGCGACCTGTCCCGCGGGCGTCGTCAGCAGGCGGTCGTCAAGGCGCTGCTGCTGCAGGCGGTGAGCAAGGAGACCCTCGCCAACCCGGTGCGCCTCGCGCAGCTCGTCGATGCGGCGACGGCCAACACGACGGTCGACAGCGCCCTGGATGTCGGTGCGATGCGAGGAGAACTCTTCGCCCTGCGCAATCTGCGACCTGGTGACATCCGGCTGCTCACCGCCCCCATCTCGGGCTTCGGCAGCACTCCTGGCGGGGCCTCCATCGACCTGGTCGACTGGGCGGCCATCGCGCGCCTCGGGACGACGATCCGTGAGGACCGGGTCGACGACTACCGGTGAGCCGGCCTGCTCGACCGAGTGGGCCTGCTCAACCGACCGCCGACCAGGTCTTGCCACCGTCGGACGAGCGCCACAGCGCTGTGCCGACGAGCAACCAGACCCGATCGGCCCGCATCGCGAGGGCGGTCGAGCCGGTCGACGAGGTCGTCTGGCCGAGGTCGACGCAGCCGAGCTTGGTGAGCGCGCCGCCGGTGACCGTGCCGGTCTGCAGCCCGGAGCAACCCTCGGCCCGATAGGCGACGGTCGCCACGAGCTTCCCGGCGGACAGAGTGGCGTCGACCGCACGCACCTCGAGCACCTTGCTCAGGTCCGCCCACGTGCCGCCGGTGTCGGCCGTGTCGAGGAGTTTGCCGTTGGAGCACAGCACGACCGCCGCGGCGGGAGCCGCGGACTGCACCTCGACCGCGCCGGCGGAGGCGCACGGACCCAGCGCCTTGCCGGACGGGTTGAGCACCTGGCCGGGTGTCCCGGGATTGAGCGCCCAGGCCGTCCACGCGGCCCCGGCGGTCCACGTCGTGCCGCCGTCGGCGGTCCGCCTGGTCACCGTCGCGCAGCCCTCGCCGCCGCCGACGATCTGGACGTGGTTCTCGTCGGTGACGCTCAGGCTCGTCACGACCCGCAACGGCGGGGTCACCGAGCGCCACGTCTTGCCGCCGTTGGTCGTCACCGCGAGCTCGGCGCCGCCCGCCTCGCAGGAGCCCTGGGTGAGTCGCCACGCCTTCTCGGTGTCGAAGAGGACGAGCGCGACCCGCCGCGATAGGTCGAGCCCGCTCGAGCCGGGCGCCGTGCCGGTCGGACCGCTCGTGGCCGGTCCGGACGCGACCGCCGACTCCGAGAGGGCCGCCGAGGCGGGGTCCGCCGGGCGGTGCAGGGGGCTGCGGAAGGCCAACAGGACGAGTGCGATGTCCACGACGAGCAGGACGACCAGACCCATGGTTGCCCAACTGGCACGTCGCCTCATCGATGTCTCGGCTCTCCTCGTGGGGGGGCAGGTCGGTCCAGCCTGGGGCTGGTTCGTCATGCTAGTGCCCGGGTGTGGTCAGCCGCCCTCGACCGGGTCGATGGCGACCTCGGCGGACGCGTTGAGCGCCCGCACCGTGCCGGTGGGGACGCCGTCGCCGACCCCGAAGAGCGCGATCCGCCGGTGGTGGGCGGCGGGGAGGTGGAACCAGTTGTCGGCCGGTTCCCACGGCCCCGCGGGCTCGAGGCAGACGAAGGTGGCGGTCCGTTCGGCGGACACCTCGACCACCCACCCGTCGCCGGTGTGGACGGCGCGGGCACGCAGGCCGACGTCCGGGACAACCGGTCGAGCGGGGCCGCCGAGCAGGTGGACCGATTCCGCGGGGGCCGGCAGGGCCGGGCCGGAGAGCCGCGCGACGAGGACGTCATATGCGGGCGGCCCGAAGGGGTAGACGTGGGCGACGTCGCGGAATCCCCCGAGGACGGCATCGAGCCAGAGAGTGCTCGATCCGTGCGGCCCCACGGAGACGGGGATCGTGGCCTCGAGCGCGACCGCCCCCGAACCCAGGAGGGTGACCTCGACCGCGAGCTCGGCGTCGAGCGGCTCGGGCCGGTCGTTGACGACGTGGAGGGCGACCCCGTTGAGGCCCTCGTCGATGACGACTAGGGCGACCGGTGACCACGCACGGCCGGCGGCCCAGGCGGTGGCCTTGAGCCCACCCCGGGTGTCGGTGAGTCCCCAGTCCCCGCCCAGTTGCAGGTCCATCCCCGTGTGGACGAGGGCCCCCGCGCACGTCGAGCCCGGTCGGCGCCACTCGAGGAGGGTCTGTTCGACGAGGTGGGCTGCCGCTGCGCGCAGGAGGTCGTGGGCGCGGCGGGGGTCGGTGTCGGGGGCGGCGGGGTCCTCGCCGAAGAACTCCCGGGCGTAGTGCACGGTGACGTCCTGGAAGTCCCAGTCGACGTTCCGCTCGCGTGGCACGGTCGCGAGCCAGTCGGGGTCCCCGAGCCGCGGGGATCGACCGAACGCCGACTCGACGAGCGTGCGCTCGGGGGGCACGGTGAGGCACAGGGATTCGGCGGCGAAGCGGACCCGGGCCAGCCGCGCGTCCACGAGCGGACGCAGATAGGGGCCCACGCCGTAGTAGTGGCTCAGCCCCTCGTCGGGCACGTGCGGCAGCCTCCCGCCCGAGGGCGTGGAGGGCACGTAGGGCACCTCCGGCAAGACGCCGGCGACGATGGCCGGGATGACCTCGGTGACCACCGGCACGTCGCGGCGGGATGCATCGAGGCCGAGCAGGACCGGTTGGACGAGGGTCTCGTTCCCGCCGGAGACGACTGCGACACACGGCATACCCTGCAGGGGAGTGAGGTTTTCGCGCACTTCGTCGGCCACCTCGGCCGTCCACGCGGGGTCCTCGGGCGGCGCGAGGCTGGAGAGCATCGCGTCCTGCCACAGCAGGATGCCAAGCTCGGTGCAGTCCCGCGCGAACGCCTCGTCCGCCCACGTGCTGCCGCCGACGACCCGGACGAGGTTGACCCCAAGCCGGGCGAAGGCCGTGAGCCGCGCGCGCCGCACAGCCGCCGTCGCGAGGGGGCGCAGCGGGTCGGCCGTGGTCCAGCAGACCCCGCGGGCGACGATCGGTATGCCGTTGACGACGAGGCGGAATCCGCCGTCGGAGCGGTCGGCCTCGATCGTGCGGAAGCCGACGGTCCGGTCGAGGACGACCCGGCGGGTGGCCCGTTCGCGCACCTGGAGGCGAGAGTGGGCCGGGTCCCCGTGGGTGTGCGGCCACCACAGCCGGGCCTCGGGCACGACCGCCGCCAGCCGACCGGTGCCCTCGATGACCGCGCTCGCCCGCACCTCGCCGTCGACGACGAGGTCGAGCTCCGTCGGTGCGGCGGTCACGAGCTCGACCTCGACGAAGCCGGTGCCGTCGTCGGCGAGTCGGGTGTGCACCCGGGTGACCTCGGTATGCCGCGGGGGCTCGAGCCGCACGGGGCGGAAGGGCCCGACGACGGCCGGCGCGTGGCCCCAGGTCGAGCGCCCGTAGAGACTCGTCCGGTGCCAGCGCAGGGACTGGTCGGCCACGTGCGCGCTGCGCCAGCGGGCCCGCGGTCGGGCCGGGGTGGGGAGGGTGCGCAGCGAGGGGCAGAGCAGCGCGATCTCGTGTTCTCCGGGGGTGATCGACAGGTCGATGCGGGCGGCCCGCCACATCGAGTTGCCCGAGCCGACCGCGACTCCGTCCCAGAAGACGGTCCACGCGGTGGCCACCCCGTCCAGGCACAGCTGGGCGCGTCCCCCGGGCAGGTCGTCGGTGCCGACCGACACCGTCGTGCGCCACCACCAGTCCGACCCGTCGATGTCCAGGTCCTCGAGGGCCGCCGGACCTCGAGCGTCGTGCACGGCGGCCGCCGCGGTGCCGGGGACTCGTGCCGACCAGCCCCGGCCGGTGAGTCCCGTGGGGGTCGCGACGGAACCGGGCGCGACGGCATACACGTGCCAGGTCGCGTCCGCGAGGGGGTCGGTCACGGTTCTCCGTGCCGGCTCGCGCGCACCGCTGCGATCGCCTCGTCCCACACGGCGGGCAGGCCGGCGAGCAGTGTCTGCGGGTCGACCCGGCGGCCGCGTGCCGCTCGGGCCAGGGCGAACTGGGTCTGGCCTGCGCGCTCGGCCACCTCGGTGAAGGCGCGCGCGGCCCGGACGACGTCGGGGTCGTCCGGAGCCCACCACCGCAGGAATCCCGCGGCGAGCTGGGCGCTCGCACCGAGCTGTCGGGTGGTGACGAAGGCGAGTTTGTGGAAGGCCGGCTCGTCGTCGACGATCCGGGGCAGGGTCGCGACGAGATGTGCGCGCAGCCGCTCGACGGGGTTGCTCGCCGGTGCCCGCCCGAGATGGGACCGCACGGCGTCGGCGACCTCGGTCCGCATCCGTTGCTCGGTCGTTGCCGCGCAGAGGGTGACGAGCTCGACGTAGGGGATCGGCACCCACGTGCGCGGTGCCTGCTCGGACCACAGGGCCTCGAAGTCCTCGCCCTCGAGGGCATAGCAGCCGGCGTTGTGCAGGTAGGTCATCGTCCGCGCTGCCGGGTCCAGACGCAGCGGCGTGATGCTCGTCTTCGTGTGCTCGTTGCGGTATGCCGTGCCGGCCGTGTCGGGTAGCCACCAGCTGTCGGTCTCGACTGTCATCAGCCGGCCGGTGTCGAGGTGGTGGGCCACGTGCTCGAGCAGCGGTCGCCAGGTGTTGTATTCGACGACCGACAGGCCGTGGCGCTGCAGGTCGTCGCTGCCGGGCTTGAGGGTCACCCAGGCGTCGCCGAGGAAGTCGGCGCTCAGGGCGACGACGCCGAGAGCCTCGGGATGCCGGCCGGTGACGTTGAGCAGTTCGAGGTAGAGGTCGAGGGCACAGTTGGTCTCCGGCCACGGCGTGCCCGGCCCGTGGACCGGCGCGGGCCGGTGGGAGGCCGGGTCGAGGGCGGCGAGGGGGGCGAAGGCGTGGGCCATGGGGCAGCCCCGTCAAACCCCGAGCAGCGTGCGCACCTGCGCCGGCCACGAGCCCAGGTCCATCCCGTGCCGGGCGAAGAGGGCGTTGGCGGTGCGCTCGACGCCGATCCCCGAGCAGGAGCTGTGGGCGGGCTCGCCGTCGGGCAGCGTGATGCCGAAGTTGACCCCGAAGTGGGTGCGGTGGGCGTTGCCGGAGGCGATCGCCGTCGGCGCGTCGTCGTAGACGTGGGTGAGCACCTCGAACTTCAGGGCGTCCTCGCGCTGACCCCGGGCGAGGATCCGCCCCGCGCGGCCGAAGAACGGGTCGTTGGCGACGTCGACCTCGACGACGAGACCGAGATCGGTCATGAGCTCGCGCGTGATGGCCAGCCACCGGTCGCGGTGATCGAGGGCCCCGTCCTCGGTGCCGAGGTAGATCTCCTCGTGGATGCGGAAGGTGACCATCCGCATGGGGTCCGCGCTCGGTTCGTGCCGGAAGCACGTGCCGAGCGCGTCGAGCCGGACCGGTGCGGGCAGGACGCCGGTGAAGTGCCGGTAGACGTTGTGACACGTGGCCGGCACGAGGGTGGCCTGCGACGGGGTGAGCCGCCCGGCCCAGTCGGCCCCCGACTCGCGGGTGGCGAGCAACTCGGCGTGCTCGGCGTCGCCGCCGTCGAAGACATCGACGACCCCGGTGAGGTTGGGGAAGGACTCGAGGTAGTCGGTCCGTTCGAAGGTCTCCCGGGACATGAGCGGCGGGAAGTACCACCGGACCGGGTCCGCGCCCGGCTCGACCCGGGCGCGCGCCGCCTCGATGATGCCCATCGCGACCGCCTCGTATGCCGCGCTGCGCCCGTAGATGCCCGGCAGGCCGCTGTCGATCTGGTGCCCGGCGGCCACCAGCCGGTCCCGCAGGAGGGCCCGGGCCTCGGGCCCGGAGCCGAGCGACCCGGTCACCAGGCACCGCCGCGCCGGTTGATGA